>Ga0326597_10012777_pt1 | contig 11060 bp, 11 predicted proteins | sample RVTome_12_FD_203789 | JGI IMG/M metagenome (GOLD analysis project Ga0326597, IMG submission 203789) | Soil microbial communities from uranium-contaminated site in the Upper Colorado River Basin, Wyoming, United States - RVT100D185 | ecosystem: Environmental > Terrestrial > Soil > Contaminated >... | reverse complement strand
GCCTGGGCGCCGCTCTCAAGCGCCTTTGCCATCACGCGCTCCTTGCCGCCGGGCGCGAAGAGCGCGGTTCGTACTGGCTTCAAGTCGGCCCTCCTTCGGATGGGTGCTGCGGGAATGATAACAGCGCCATAGGCAGCCTTGCGGATGACGTGTTTGGCAGGTCAGAGCCCGGCAAACGCTTAGAGCCTAACAAAATGACCGGCCCTGCTTTACTCCCCTCCTTTTCAAGGGTGAGCCGGGGTTTCGAGGACCATGTGTCCGAGCCGGCGAACGCCCAACTCGATGCAGCGAGTTGGGACGGGCGGGGTGGATGCGAAGCAGACGGGGTGGTTACGTGGGCACCCCTCGCTCCCACCACCCCGCCCGCTTGCGCGGGCACCCCGTCCATCCAGTCGCGCTGCATCGCGACTGTCGTTCGTCGGCTCGAATGTGCGCAGGCACATTCTTCGAATTCCCGACTCACCCTCGGGCAGGAGGGGAATTCATTTTGTTCGGCGCTCTTAGGGCCTCAATTGGGGGCTGGCGCGGAAGTTGTAGATTCGCATCCATTCGCCCAGCGCGCGGCGGTCCGGGCGCTGGTAGAGCAGCCGCTGGCTCGCACGCAAGCCGGCGCAGCTTGCGAGCTCCGCCATCGCTTCCGTCAGCTTCAGCAACACGGCATTGCAGTCCATGACGAGGGTGCCGTCCACTTCCTGGATCTTTTCCCTGCGGATGATGGCGTTCACCGTGGCGCAGGCGGCGAGGATCACCTCCGCGCCCTGTGCCGCGAGACGGCGCGATTCGCCGAGAAAGGCTCCGGTCATCCGCTCGGGGCTCGCGAACGCGGTCTGCACTTCGTTGAAATCGATGCCGAGGTTGCCGAATGGCACGTGCCGCGAGGCGAGGCCGTATTCGAACGCCTTGCGGTCGTAATACTGCGCCTGCTTGGCGTGAAACGCGACGCCCGAGAACTTGTGCCCGAACATGCAGGCCGTCAGCATGGAGGCCTCGCCCAGTCCCAGGACGGGGATCGGCAGGAGCTCGCGCGCTTCCTGCATGGCGGGGTCGAGGAAGCAGCCGATCGCGACCGCGTCGTAACCCTGGTCGGCTGCCTGGATGATCTTGTTCAGCACGCCGCCGGGCCCGTAGCTGTTGACGGCGACGACGGCGTTGTAGTGAAGATCCATCGAGCCGTCGTCCACGCCGTTGATGTGGACCACGGTCTCCGGCCGCTTCACGCTCGCCAGGTGCTCGGTGAGCGTGGAACGGTAATCATGCAGGCGATGGATCGGGGTGCTGCTCTGCCACCAGATCTTCATGTCGGGCTCCTCCGGACGGCCGCCCGGGCGCCGCGGCCGCGGCCCGTCACCGGCCAGTCCAGCCCTCAATGCTACGTAGCACCCCGCGGGGGTCTTTGATGCACATCAAACAAAGCTGCAGCAGGTTCGCCCGCAGGGGGCACCTCCGGAACGCCGGCTCAGGCGCCTACCGCGGCGGCGAATTCGCCCCGCGGATCGAGACCTTCGAGGGCCGCCCGCTCGCGCGCGGTGATCGGCGCGGTCAGCTTTGCGCCGCCCGCGTCGAACTTGAAACCGGTGCGCCGGATGACCTCGTCGAGCGTGACCTGCGGATTCCGGGACTCCAGTGCCAGGCGCCCGTCGCGTTTCCGGAACACCGCGATCGGCGTCACGACCGCCTGAAGATTGCCTGCGGCGGTCACGAAGTCGAGCTTCTCCACCAGCGTGCGGATGGAGTGCTCGGTGCGCCAGGTCACAACGCGCTTCGCCGTCGGCATCATCACCGCCGCGCCGCCGCCTCCCGGCAGCCGCACTCTCGGGTTCTTCCACTCGCCGATGACGGAGACGTTGGTGCGGCCCTCTCCGTCCACCTGGGCGCAACCCAGAAACACGAGATCGAGCGCACCGCGCGCGCACAGGTCGTAGAAGTCCTCGTTGGCGAAGATCGCCGGCGAGCCCTCGACGATCGCCGGGTCGCTGCTCGAATGCGGAATCTTCTTCGGCACGGGCTCGACGCCGCCGGCGACGTTGAGATAGGTGAAATGGAAGTCGTAGGCGCGCTTGGCGAGCAGGCACGCCAGCATCGCGAGCGTGGAATTGGCCCCGCTGAATGCGATCTCGCCCGGACGAATCTGCCGCGCGAGATTCACGACGATGTATGAAAACGGGGTCCAGTCGCTGCTCATACAGGCGTGATTCGTGAATCGTGATTCGTGATCCGGCAATTACAGGGTTTGCCCCTCGCTCGCGCCGGGGCAACGGGTTGGGGCGAGGAGGAGAGAGGTCGATTCACGACTCACGAATCACGACTCACGCTTTTGCTCGGGGGCTGCGGCGAGGTGTGCCTCCAGCACGCCCTCTTCATCCCGCAAATAGGCCTCGACGGCGTGATAGTCCACCTCGTAGAGCGGATGCATCGAGCCCGGCCACGCGCCGCGCGGCACGATTGCAGCGGCTTCCACCATGAAGCCCGGCACCAGCGTGAGCTCCGGCTGCGCGGCGAGCGATTCGGACGGGACCCGCCGCTCGGCGGTGACGAGCACGCGCTTGGCCGCGCGCGTCAGCGGATGGTCCCAGAACGGGGAGCCCAGCACGCGCGCATTGCCGTGCTCGTCCACCTCGTTGGCGTGGATGACCGCGACATCGGGGGAAATGGCGGGGATGACGTAGACTTCCTGCCCCGAGCCGTAGGGATCCTGGATCTTGCGCCAGCCGTTCAGCGCCGCGAGATCGCTGCCGTGCACGCCGCCGACCGGCTGGAAGGGGACCCCGTATGCGGCTGCACGCAGCCCGGCGACGAGGGTCATTCAGGCGTGCTCTTCGAGCGCGGCTTCCTTGCGTTCGATCGCCCTGCGGTACCACGGAGCGAGCCCGAAGTTGCCCTCCATGGCGACGATGCCGGCCCGCACCTTCGCCACCGCCTTCGCGCGACACAGGAGATCGAGGTCGTAGCCGGGCGAGGCCTTGATAATCTCCAGGTTGCGCCTGCGTTGCCGCGCGAGCTCGCGCACCAGCGCGAACGGGCCGCGGTGCAGGAATACGCCGCCCAGCCCGAGCGCGCAGCCGTCGGGTACGCGCTGCGCGAGTTCGGACAGGCTGCAAAGCTTGGACGGCGCGGCTTGTGGCATGATTAGCTTTCGCTGGTCCAGGAAAATCATAGCACCAAGCCCACGCAGGGGAGATCACGATGCACGCCGAAGTGAAGGACCGCGCTGCCGCCATCGGGAGCGCGGAATACTGGGCGCACAAGGGCAAGGTCAGGCTTTACGTTTACCGCAAGCGCGCCGCCGCACCGAAAAAGGGAGACCGGTCGCCCGCGCTGTTCCTGGTACATGGCTCGTCCATGTCGAGCCGGTCCGGCTTCGACCTGCAGGTGCCGGGGCGCTCCGATTACTCGCTGATGGATCATTTCGCCGGTCTCGGCTACGACGTCTGGACGATGGACCACGAGGGCTACGGGCGCTCCGACAAGACCGACTCGAATTCCAACGTCGCATCGGGCGCGGATGATCTCGCCGCCGCCATGCCGATCGTCGAGCGCGAGACCGGGCAGTCGCGCTATTTCTTTTATGGCGGCTCCTCCGGCGCGTTGCGCGCGGCGCTGTTCGCGCAGCGCTATCCTGCGCGCGTGGCGAAACTGGTCCTGTCCGCCATGGTCTATACCGGCGAGGGTTCTCCCACGCTGGCCAAGCGGCGGGAGAGACTCGAGGAGTACCGTGCGAACAACCGGCGCAGGATAGACCGCGCGTTTTTTCACGGCATGTTCACGCGCGATCGCCCGGGGACGTCCGAGTCCGCCGTGGCCGATGCGATGGCCGACGCCGAACTCGCGCTCTACGACTCGATCCCGACCGGGACCTACCTCGACATGTGCGCGCATCTGCCGGTGGTGGACCCCGGCAAGATCGTGTGCCCGGTATTGGTCATCCGCGGCGAGTACGACGGCATCGCCGCGGAGCCCGACCTCCTGCGTTTTTTCGACGAGTTGCCCAGCAAGGACAAGCAGTTCGCGTTCATTTCGGGCCTCGCGCATAATTCCACCCTTGGCATCAACCGGCACAAGGTGCGGCACGTGATCCACGCGTTCCTCACCCTGCCGGAGAACCGCTCGATCGGCAGCTGATATGGGCCTCATCGAAGGGAAGCTCGCGAAGATGGGGCTGCGGCTGCCGCCGGTCCATCCCTACCCGAGCGCGAACCGCATCCCGTGCGTGCAGGTCGGCGACATACTGTTCCTCGGCGGGCACAGCACGGCACGGCACCCCCTGATGCTCGGAGCGAAGAACACCGGCAAGGTGGGCTCCGAAGTCACCGAGCAGGAGGCATACGTCGCGGCGCGCGCGGTCGCGTTGCAGATCCTTGCCTCGATCAAGGCCCATGCCGGGAACCTCGACGTCGTGAAGCGGGTGATCCGGCTGCACGGCATGGTCAACTCCGCACCCGGCTTCGAGCGCCAGTTCGCGGTGATTGACGGCGCCTCCGACCTGTTCTTCGAGCTGTGGGGGCCGGAGCGCGGCGCGCACGCCCGCTCCGCGATCGGCGTCGCGGAGCTCCCGCGCCGCTCAGTGCTCGAGATCGTCGGCGAGTTCGAGTTGTACCGATGAGCCCGTTGCGCGTCCACTGGATGCTGGCGTGCTGCGTGCTGGCTGCGCCCGTCCCCGGCGTCGCGGCGGAGGCGTATCCGGCAAAGCCGGTGCGCATGATCGTGGCAGTGCCTCCGGGCGGCCCCGCCGACATCCTCGCCCGCCTGGTCGGTCCGCGGCTGTCGGAAGCTCTGGTCCAGACGGTCGTCATCGACAACCGGCCCGGCGCGAATGGCAACATCGCCTACGAAATGGCCGCGCGCGCCGCCCCCGACGGCTACACTTTCGTGCTGGTGGCCGCCGGCGTCGCCATCAATCCCAGCCTCTACCGCGAGGTGCGTTACGACCCGCTGCGCGACTTTGCGGCGATCACGCTCGGCGTCGCCGTGCCCAACATCCTGATCGTCCATCCCTCGGTGCCCGCCCGTTCGGTGCCTGAGCTCATTGCGTTGGCAAAAAGCCGCGCCGGCCAGCTCACTTTCGCGTCGGCCGGCAACGGCACGTCCGGCCACCTGGCGCTGGAGCTGTTCAAGCTGCGCGCCGGCATGGACGCGGTCCACGTGCCGTACAAGGGCGGCGGGCCGGCGCTTGCGGAAGTGGTCGCCGGCCAGGTGCAGGCGCTGTTCAGCCTCGCTCTCGCCGCGACACCGCAGATCAAGGCCGGCCGGGTGAGGGCGCTCGCAATCACCAGCGGCAAGCGCTCGGCCGTCGCGCCGGAGCTGCCGACGGTGGCGGAGCTCGGCTTTCCCGGTTTCGAGGTGATCGGCTGGTTCGGCTGGCTTGCGCCGGCAAGGACGTCACGCGGCGTCGTCACGCGCCTGAACACCGAGATCGTAAAGGCCCTGAACGTGCCGGAGGTGCGCGAGCGGCTGCTGTCGCAGAGCACGGAGCCGGTGGGCAACAGCCCGGAGGCCTTCGCCGCGTTCATCAGAAGCGAGCACGCCAAGTGGGCGGACGTGATCAGGCGCACGGGCATACGCATGGACTGAGCGCAAGAAAATGAGCACGATTGAAGGAGGAGGGCAAACTTATGGATCGCAAGTTGCGGTTGGCATGTCTGTTCGCTGCTGCGGCGCTTCTCGCTTATCCGGTGTCCCGGGCCGCGGCGCAAGCCTATCCCGCCAAGCCCATACGCGTCGTCGTGCCGTTTCCGCCCGGCAGCGGAGCGGACCTCATGGCCCGCGCGGTCGGAACGAAGCTGACGGAGCGGTGGGGCCAGCAGGTGCTGGCCGAACCACGCCCGGGCGCGAGCGGCGTCATCGCGGCCGAGATCGTGCTCCAGGCTCCGGCAGACGGTTACACGCTGATGCTGGGCACGTCGTCCAGCCACGCCGCCAACGTGAGCACGCGGCGCAACCTGTCGTACGATCCCGTGCGCGATTTTTCCCCGGTGTCGCTAATCGCACGCGTGCCGATGCTGGTGCTCGCGCATCCCTCCATGCCGGTGAAGAATGCGAAGGAGCTGATTGCGTTCGCGAAGGCGCGGCCCGGCCAGGTCACGTATGGCACGGCCGGCAACGGGACGACGGCGCATCTCGCCACCGAACTGTTCAAGTTCATGGCCGGGGTGGACCTCGTGCACGTTCCCTACCGGGGCAGCCCGCAGGCGATGATCGACGGTATTGCCGGCCAGGTGTCTCTGGTGGTCGTTCCGATCGTGACCGGACTGCCTCACGTCAGGGCGGGGAGACTGAGGGCGCTGACGGTCACGACGCCGAACGCGTCGCCCATCGCTCCCGAAGTGCCGCCGCTGGGGTCGGCAGGCCTGCCCGGTTACGATGCGACGCTGTGGTACGGGCTGTTCGCGCGTTCCGGCACGCCGCGCGAGATCGTCAATCGGCTGAGCGGCGAAGTGGTGAACATTCTCCGGCTGGGCGACGTGGGTGAATCGCTGAGAATGCAGGGCGCGGAGCCGTCGGGCAACACGCCGGAGGAGTTTACGGCGATGGTCAAGTCGGAGATCGAGAAATGGGCCAAGGTGGTGAAAGCCTCTGGCATTACTGCCAACTGAAACGCTGCACGAAAGACCGATCTCACCTGGAGCAGGCAATGAAAGCCACCATTCCAGCCACCGCGCTGGCGGCCATGCTGTTGTGCGCTGTGTCGGGCGCGACCGCGCAATCGTACCCCGTGAAATCGATCCGGGTGATCTCGGGATTTCCTCCCGGATCGGGTGCCGACATTACGGCGCGCGTGATCGGCGCGAGGCTGGGGGATGCGCTCGGCCAGCAGGTCGTCGTGGACAACCGTCCGGGCGCAGGCAGCAATATCGCGGCCGAGATCGCCGCGAAATCGCCCGCCGACGGCTACACGCTCTTCATCGGCACGGTCGCGAACACGATCAACGCCACGCTCTACTCGAAGCTGCCGTTCGACTTCGCGCGCGATTTCGCCCCGGTGGCGTTGACGACCGCCGCGCCCAACGTGCTCGTGGTGCACCCCTCGGTGCCCGCCAAGTCGGTCAAGGAGTTGATCGCGCTCGCGAGGAGCCGTCCCGGCCAGCTCAATTTCGCCTCCGCCGGCACCGGCACCGCGCCGCATCTGTCGGGCGAGCTCTTCAATGCGATGGCCGGCGTCAGGATGGTGCACATTCCCTACAAGGGCAGCCCGCCGGCGGTCACCGATCTGCTCGCGGGGGAGGTCGCGTTGATGTTCTCGCCTTCCTCCACGGTGCTCCCGCACGTCAAGACCGGGCGCCTCCGCGCGCTGGCCGTGAGCACGGCCACGCGCCTGCCGTCGCTGCCGGAACTGCCGACGGTCGCCGAGTCGGGACTCAAGGGCTACGAGACGCTCACCTGGTTCGGGTTCGTGGCCCCGGCCCGGACACCGCCGGCGGTGGTGGCGCGGCTCAACGCCGAGATCGTGAAGGTGCTGGCGCTGCCCGAAGTGCGCAACCTGTTCGCATCGCAGGGCATCGAGACCCTCGGCGGGACGCCCGAACATTTCGCCAGCTACATCCGCGAGGAGATCGCCAAGTGGGCGAAGGTGATTCGGCTCTCCGGGGCGAGAGCCGAATGAGGGATGAGGGATGAGGGATGAGGGATGAGGGGTCGAATCAAGAATCACCAATCACGAATCACGCTCTTGAGGAAGCAATGGCATCTGGAGTCTTCGACGACGCGCTGATCAAGCACCTGTGGAGCACCGACGAGCTGCGGGCCATCTTCAGCGACCGCAACCGGGTGCAGAAGTGGTACGACTTCGAGGCGGCGCTCGCGCTCGAGCAGGCGGCCCTCGGCATCATCCCGCGCGCTGCAGCGCAGGAGATCGCTGCCAGGGCGAAGGTCGAGAACGTCGACATCGAGGCAATCGCCGCCGAGATCCGCCGCATCAAGCACCCGCTGGTTCCGGCATTGAAGGCCGTCGAGAAGCTGTGCCAGGGCGGACACGGCGAGTACATCCATTTCGGGCCGACCACCCAGGACGTGCTGGATACCGGGACCATGCTGCAGATCAAGGAAGCTCACGCGGCCTACCTGCGCGATATGAAGGGCATCGGCCAGGCGCTCTACAAGCTGGCCGATGCGCACAAGGCGACTCCGATGGCGGGCCGCTCGCATGGCGTGCAGGCGTTGCCTATCACCTTCGGCCACAAGGCAGCAATCTGGTTGTCCGAGATGGGCCGCAGCTACCAGCGCCTGCGCGACCTGGAGTCGCGCATGTTCGTGGGCGGAATGGTGGGGGCGGTCGGTACGCAGGCTTCGTACGGGCCCAAGGCCCCGGAGCTGGAGCGACGCCTGATGAAACGCTTGGGCCTGGGCGTGGCGGACATCAACTGGCAACCCGCGCGCGACCGCTTCGCGGAATACGTGTGCGTGCTCGCGATCATAGGCCAGACGCTCGGCAAGATCGCCAATGAAATCATCATTCTCGAGCACACCGAGATCGGCGAGGTGTTCGAGCCGTTCAGCGAGGGGAAGGTGGGTTCCTCGACCATGCCGCACAAGCGCAATCCGTCCAGCTGCGAGGCGGTGGTCGGCGTCAGCCGGGGACTGCGCTACAACGCGGCGTTCATGCTCGAGTGCATGATGGTCGAGCACGAGCGCGATGGCTCGGCCTGGCGGGGAGAGTGGAAGGCGCTGCCCGAGTCCTGCCTGATGGCCGGCGGGCTGCTCGCGGCGATGAATTATGTATTGTCCGGCCTCCACGTCGACGCCGGGCGCATGCGCAGGAACCTCGACCTGCTCGGCGGGTTCCTCCTGTCGGAGCGCGTGATGTTCGCGCTGTCGGAGAAGGTCGGCAAGCAGACCGCGCACGACCTGGTGTACGAGGCGTCCATGCACGGCATCGAGGGCGGAATCAGCTTCGAGCAAGCATTGATGCGGGACCCGCGCGTGGCTGCAGCGCTCACGCCCGGGGAGCTGCGCAAGGCGCTCGATCCCACGACCTACGTCGGCCTCGCCCCGCAAATCGTGGACCGGGTGCTCGCCGAAACCCGGGCGAGCGGCTGGCTGGATTGAAACCGTGAGTCGTGATTCGTGAGTCGTGATTCGACCCGACTTGGTTCACAGCGGTTCGGCAGACTGCGATTGACGCACAATTCACGAATCACAAATCACAAATCACGAATCACGCGTTTGGCATGAAGATCTCGATTCTCGACGATTACCAGAACGCGGTGCGCACGCTGGCGTGCTTTCCCAAGCTCGCCGGCCATCAGGTTGCCATCTGGAACGACCATACCCGGGACACCGACGCGCTGGCGCAGCGCCTCGCGGACACCGAGGCGTTGGTGCTGATCCGCGAGCGCACCCCGATCCGCGCGCCGCTGATCGAGCGCTTGCCGAAGCTGAAGCTCATCAGCCAGACCAGCGTCTACCCCCATATCGATCTCGACGCCTGCACCCGGAGAGGCATCCTGCTGTGCTCCGACCTGCACCCGGGCGAGCCGTCGTACGCCACCGCGGAGCTGGCCTGGTGCCTGATCATCTCCGCCCTGCGCAGCGTTCCGCAGGAGGTCGCCGCGCTGAAAAGCGGGCGCTGGCAGTCCACGATCGGCTACGCATTGCGCGGCCGCACGCTCGGCATCCTCGGCTACGGCCGCATCGGGGCGGTGCTGGCCCGATACGGCAAGGCTTTCGAGATGAACGTGCTCGCCTGGGGCCGCGACCGCTCGGCGCAGCGCGCGCGCGCCGACGGCGTCGAGTTCGCCGCGTCCAAGCAGGCGCTGTTCGAGCGGTCCGACGTGCTCACGCTTCACGTGCGTCTGACGCCGGAGACGCGCGGGCTCATCACCGCATCGGACCTTGCGCGCATGAAGCCCTCCGCGCTGATCGTGAACACGAGCCGTGCCGGACTGATCGAGCCGGGGGCGCTCGTCGCCGCGTTGAAGCGCGGGCGGCCGGGACGGGCCGCCGTGGACGTATACGAGGAGGAGCCTCTGCTGGACCCGGACCACCCGCTGCTCAAGATGGACAACGTGGTGTGCACGCCGCATCTCGGCTACGTCGAGCGCGACGGCTACGAGCGCATCTTCAGCGTGGTCTTCGACCAGATCCTCGCGTTCGCCGCCGGCAAGCCGGTCAACGTGGTCAATCCGGAGGCCCTCAAGAACCGTGGGTCGTGATTCGTGAGTCGTGATTCGACTTAGAGCTGGTAACAAAATGAATTCCCCTCCTGCCCGAGGGTGAGTCGGGAATTCGAAGAATGTGCCTGCGCACATTCGAGCCGACGAACGACAGTCGCGATGCAGCGCGACTGGATGGACGGGGTGCCCGCGCAAGCGGGCGGGGTGGTGGGAGCGAGGAGTGCCCACGTAACCACCCCGTCTGCTTCGCATCCACCCCGCCCGTCCCAACTCGCTGCATCGAGTTGGGCGTTCGCCGGCTCGGACACAGGGTCCTCGAAACCCCGGCTCACCCTTGAAAAGGAGGGGAGTAAAGCAGGGCCGCTCATCTTGTTACGGGCTCTTAGAAACCGCCAGTGGAGGAACCAAGAATGAAGATCGCAAAATTCGTCGGAGCAGTGCTGGCCGGCCTGGTTGCAACTGCGCCGGCGTGGGGTCAGGATGCCGCGGCGAGCTATCCCTCCAGGCCGGTGCGCTGGGTGGTGCCGTTCCCTCCGGGTGCCTCCAACGACATCATCGGCCGCCTGATCGGACAGAAGCTGACCGAGGCATGGGGCCAGCAGTTCGTCATAGACAATCGTCCGGGCGCGGGAGGGCTGATTGGGGGCGACGTCGTGGCAAAGGCGAGCCCCGACGGCCACACCTTGCTGCTCGCGAATCCGGCGCCGAACGTCAACAGCGTGCTGCTGCACAAGCAGCCACCGTATCGTATCAACGATCTGGCGCCGGTGGTGTGGCTCGGCTACGCGCCGCTGATCATCGTCGCGAACGCCAGATTCCCGCCGAATAGCGCGAAAGAGCTGCTGGAGTACGCCAGGGCAAACCCGGGAAAGTCCAACTGGGCTTCATCGGGCATCGGCAGCAGCCTGCACATCGGGCTCGCGCTGTTCCGGGTGGCGACGGGAGCCGACGTCA
>Ga0326597_10012776_pt1 | contig 11061 bp, 12 predicted proteins | sample RVTome_12_FD_203789 | JGI IMG/M metagenome (GOLD analysis project Ga0326597, IMG submission 203789) | Soil microbial communities from uranium-contaminated site in the Upper Colorado River Basin, Wyoming, United States - RVT100D185 | ecosystem: Environmental > Terrestrial > Soil > Contaminated >... | reverse complement strand
GCGCGCCGGGCCCCGCCTGTCGCCACACGTGAAGCAGGACGTTCATGAGAGTTCCTCGCGAGATGCCCGGCTCACTTGTAGCTCCGCTGCGCCAGGTGTACGTCCTCGAACTCGAGCGGCTCCTTGTGGAGCATCGGCGCGCGGTCCGCGCCCAGGTACTCCCATGCGGCCACATAGGCAAACTGCTGGTCGTCCCGCTGCGCCTCGCCGTCCTCCGTCTGGTGCTCCTCGCGGAAATGCCCGCCGCACGACTCTTCCCGGTGCAGGGCATCCCGGCAGATGAGCTCGCCGAGCTCCAGAAAGTCGGCCACCCGTCCCGCCTTCTCGAGTGCCTGGTTCAGTTCGGCATCGCTCCCGGGAACGTTGACGTTGCTCCAGAACTCCGCCCGGAGGGTGGGAAGACGCTCCAGCGCCTCGGTGAGGCCGGCGGCGTTGCGGGCCATGCCACACTTGTCCCACATGAGCTTCCCGAGCTCCCGGTGGAACGAGTCGACCGTGCGCTTGCCCTTGATGTCGAGGAATCGCCGGGTGAGCGCCGTGACTTCGGCCTCCACCAGGCGGAACTCGGGGTGGGAGGTGTCCACCTTGCCCAGCCGGCTCGAGACCAGATAGTCGCCGATCGTATTGGGAATGATGAAATAGCCGTCGGCCAGCCCCTGCATGAGCGCGCTGGCACCCAGCCGGTTGGCGCCGTGATCGGAGAAGTTGGCTTCCCCGATGACATGCAGCCCCGGGATGGTGCTCATCAGGTTGTAGTCCACCCAGAGCCCCCCCATCGTGTAGTGCACCGCCGGATAGATCCGCATCGGCACCCGGTAGGGGTCTTCGTCGGTGATGCGCTGGTACATCTCGAAGAGATTGGCATAGCGCTCGCGGATGGTCTGGGCGCCCAACCGGGAGATGGCGTCCGCGAAGTCGAGGTAGACGCCGAGTCCGCCCGGACCGACCCCGCGTCCCTCGTCGCACACGGCTTTGGCGGCGCGGGAGGCGATGTCCCGCGGCGCCAGGTTGCCGAAGCTGGGATACCGCCGCTCGAGGTAGTAATCGCGCTCGTTCTCGGGAATCTCCCCCGGCGCCCTGCCGTCGCCGGCTCGCTTGGGGACCCAGACCCGCCCGTCGTTCCGCAGCGACTCGCTCATGAGCGTCAGCTTCGACTGATAGTCGCCGCTGACGGGAATGCAGGTGGGGTGAATCTGGGTGTAGCACGGGTTGGCGAACGCCGCTCCCCGCTTGTGGGCCCGCCAGATGGCGGTGGCGTTCGACCCCTTGGCGTTGGTCGAGAGGTGGAAGGCGTTGGCGTACCCGCCGGTGCCGAGCACCACCGCGTCGGCGGCATGCGACTCGATCTGCCCCGTCACCATGTCCCGGACCACGATCCCCCGCGCCTGCCCGTCGATCACGACGAGATCGAGCATCTCGGTGCGCGGATACATCGTCACCCCACCGCGCGCGATCTCCTTCTCGAGCGCCTGATAGGCGCCAAGGAGAAGCTGCTGGCCGGTCTGGCCCCGAGCATAGAAGGTCCTCGATACCTGGGCGCCGCCGAACGAGCGGTTGGCCAGGAGCCCCCCGTACTCCCGGGCGAAGGGCACTCCCTGGGCCACGCACTGGTCGATGATCTGGACGCTGATTTGCGCCAGCCGGTAGACGTTGGCCTCACGCGCGCGGAAATCCCCGCCCTTCACCGTGTCGTAGAAGAGGCGGTGGATGCTGTCACCGTCGTTCCGGTAATTCTTCGCCGCGTTGATGCCGCCCTGCGCCGCAATACTGTGCGCCCGCCGGGGCGAATCCTGGAAGCAGAAGCACTTGACGTTGTAGCCGAGCTCGCTCATCGTGGCCGCGGCGGAGGCGCCGGCCAGCCCGCTTCCCACGACGAGCACCGTGTATTTCCGCTTGTTGGCGGGGTTCACCAGCTTCATCTGGAAGCGGTGGTTGTCCCACTTCCGCTCGACCGGCCCGTCGGGGACTTTCGACTTGAGCTCCACGCTCATCGCGGGCCTCCTACCAGTCCGGCCAGGGCGGCCACCGGCACCAGGGCGAACCCCACCGAGACGATGACCGCGATCGCCAGCGCCAGCCGGCGCCGGAGCGGCTGTGGCGAGGGGGGGGCGGCGCCGAGCGACCGGAACGAGCTCCACGCCCCATGATACAGGTGGAAGCCGAGGGCAAGCATCGAGACGACGTAGAAGGCCGTTACCCAGGGGATCCGGAACCCCGAGACGACGTTCGCATAGACGTCGTCCGCGGCGAACACCCCGGTCGGACGGATGGTGCCGGTGGTGAAATGGAGGATGTGCACGACGATGAACACGAGGAGGAGGACGCCGCCCAAACGCATCGTGCGCGACGCGAGGGTGGCCACCTGGGGAATCCGCCGGGCATAGCCGATCGGCCGTGCCGCCCTATCGAGCAGGGTGAGCTGGGAGGCCGCCACCACGTGCAGGACAACCGCCAGGAAGAGCACCACGCGCGCCACCCAAAGCAACTCGTTCAAGGGGCCGTGGAGCAGATGGCCGTAGGCGTTGATCCGCTCCGCGCCCTGAAAGACCTGGAGATTGCCCACCATGTGCCCGATGACGAAGAGCACACCGATGAGGCCGGTCACCGCCATCATCGTCTTCTTGCCGACCGACGAATCCCACAGGGCTCGCAGCCGATTCATGCGTTCTCTCCGGTCACGCGGCGTCGACCACCGCCTGGGTGGCGCGCACGGCTTCCGCCGACTGGTGGAGCTCCGCGCGCTCGGCGTCGGTCATGGTGATCTCGATGATCCCTAGGAGGCCGCCCCGGCCGAGCTTGCAGGGAACGCCGCAGAAGACGTCGCGCAGGCCGAACTCACCTTGCAGCCACGCCGAACACGGGAGGATTCGCTTCTTGTCGAGCGCGATGGCCTCGACCATCTGCACCGCCGACGCGCTCGGCGCGTAGTAGGCCGACCCGGTCTTGAGGAACGCCACGATCTCGGCTCCCCCGTTGCGGGTGCGGTCGACAATGGCCTGAAGCCTCGCCGGGTCGATCAGCTGGCTGATGGGAATCCCCGACACCGTGGTATAGGAGACCAGCGGGACCATGGTATCGCCGTGCCCGCCCAGCACCATCGCCTGAATGTCCTCCACCGACACGTCGATCGCCTCGGCGAGAAGCATCCGGTAGCGCGCCGTGTCGAGCACCCCAGCCATCCCGATCACGCGCTCGCGCGGAAAGCCGCTGGCCCGCATGGCCACGTAGCACATGACATCGAGCGGGTTCGAGACGACCACGATGATCGCCTTCGGAGCGACGCGGGCGATGTCCCGCGCGACCGACCGCACGATCCCGGCGTTGGTCTTCACCAGATCGTCGCGGCTCATCCCCGGCTTGCGCGCGATGCCCGCGGTCACGACGAATACCTCGGCGCCCTCCGCCGCGTCGTAGCTGTTGGTGCCGATGACCCTGGTGTCGAATCCCTCCACCGGCCCCGACTGCCACTGGTCGAGCGCCTTGCCCTGGGGAACGCCTTCCACCACGTCGATCATCACGACGGTGCGAGCCAGATTCTTCTCGGCGAGACGCTGCGCGGCGGTGGCTCCCACATTTCCCGCCCCGACAACGGCAACTTTTCCGAGCATGGAAGTCCGTTCCCGATGAGGTGAGTGCGCTCCGGCGCTCGGCGTAAAGCGCCGCAATATACCGATTTAGAGAGGGCCGGCAAACCCCTGGACCGGCCCCCCCCCGGGTCAGTACATTTGTCGCATCCGCGGTTCTTCTTGCTGCAGCGTCACCCTGCGGTGATTCCCGGAGTCCCATCAATGTCGCTGGACCCCAGGCTCGCGTCGGAACGGCGCCTTCGGGCGGCGGTGGAATCGTCCCCCAGCGGTATCCTGATGACCGACGCCGAGGGAAGGATCGTGCTGGTGAATCGCGAGGTCGAACGATTGTTCGGCTACCCCCGCGAGGAGCTGCTGGGCAAGTCGGTCGACGTCCTGGTACCGTCGCACGCCCGGGAGCCGCATGCCGGACTCCGGCGTGGATTTCTCGCTGACGCGAAGATCCGAGCCATGGGGCACGGGCGGGAGCTCTACGGCCTCCGAAAGGATGGGATTGAAGTGCCGATCGAGATCGGCCTCACACCCGTCCATACGGAGGAGGGGATGTTCGTCGTCAGTTCGATCGTCGACATCGGCGCCCGGAAGGAGGCGGAGGCGGAGCGCCGCCGCCTGGAGGACCAGCTGCGGCAAGCGCAGAAGCTGGAGGCCATCGGCACGCTGGCAGGGGGTATCGCCCACGACTTCAACAATCTGCTCGGCGCAATCGTGGGCTACGCGGAGCTCATCGGCAACGCGGTCAAGGAGGAGGGACGGGTTCACGAGGATCTGCGCGACCTGCTCAAGGCGGCCGATCGCGGGCGACGGCTCGTGGAGCATATCCTCACTTTCAGCAGGCGCCAGGAAGTCGCCCGTCGCCCAGTCGCCCTCAGCGGCGTGGTGCAGGAGGTCGCGAAGCTGCTCCGGGTCACACTCCCGGCCTCCATCGAGATCCGCCTCCTGGTGCATCCCGGCGTGCCGCAGGTCCTCGCCGATACCACCTCGATCCATCAGGTCCTCATGAATCTGGGGACGAATGCCGCGCACGCCATGCCGACCGGAGGCACGCTGTCCATCCTCCTGGAGCCGTTCTACGTGCGCGATAGCATGGCTCGCAGCCGAACCGACCTACGAGAGGGCCCCTACGCCCTAATGGTGGTGACCGACACCGGAACCGGCATGGACCCTGAGACGCGCTCCCGGGTGTTCGAGCCGTTTTTCACGACTAGACTGCCGGGCACCGGCACGGGCCTGGGGTTGGCCATGGTGCACGGGCTCATGCGGGATCATGACGGCGCCGTCGATCTGGAGAGCGAACTGGGCCGTGGCACCACGGTCCGGTGCTTCTTCCCCGGCCTCACGACCGAGATGGAAGACGTGGAGCGCCCTGGAGCGATCGCGCCGCGCGGCAACGGTATGCGCATCCTGCTGGTGGAGGACGAGCCGCAACTGGCGAGCATCGGTGCTCGCCGCCTTGATCTATTGGGATACCGCGCAACCCCCGAGACGAGCAGCGTCCACGCCCTCGAGACGCTGCGCGCGAACCCCGAGAGATTCGACGTCGTGATCACCGACTTCTCGATGCCTCGCATGGACGGCCTCGCGCTCGCGCGCAAGATGTCTGCCATCAGGCCCGGCCTCCCGATCATCCTGGTCACCGGATATGCGGAGGGCGTTACCGAGTCGGAGGCCGCCGCCTCCGGGGTGCGACTGGTGCTGCGGAAGCCGGTGACCCTGGATCAGCTCGGTGAGGCCGTGCATCACCTCGTGACGGAGCGGTCACAGGGGACGACGTCCGCCTGATTGCTTCGTACAACACGATGCCGACCGCGGTGGCGAGATTGAGGCTCCTGACCGGACCCGACATCGGAATCGCGAAGCAGCGATCCGGGTGCTTCTCGAGAATCCGCGCCGGCATTCCGTCGGTCTCGCTCCCGAACACGAGACACGAGTTCGCCTGGTACGGCGCCTCCCAGAAGTTGCGGCTCGCTCGTGCCGAAAAATAGAGGCAGCGCTCCCGGTTCATCGCGTCGCGGAACGCGAACCAATCGTGGTGAACCCAGAGATCGACCGAGTCCCAGTAGTCGAGCCCGGCCCTTCGCAGCTCGCTCTCCTCGAGCGAGAAGCCGAGCGGTTCGATGAGATGGAGCGGGCTGTCGACAGCGGCGCACAGCCGGGCGATGTTGCCGGTATTCGGGGGGATCTGCGGTTGGATCAGCGCGACGTGGAGCGGCATCACCCTCCTCGGGTGTGCATTTCCCGCCGCGGATCGGCCCGGAGACTCTCGATCGGGTACAGCACGCCGCGTTCACCCAGCGCGGCGCGGGCTTCGGCGCCGCGATCGGTTCGGGCCTGCCAGGTGGCGATGATCCGCTCCCGGATCTCCTCGTCGGTCGCGCCGAGCCGGAGCAACTCCCTCAGGTCCAACCCGCTCTCCCCGTACAGGCAGAGAAGCCAGGTGCCGTCGGCGGCGAGCCGCGCCCGGTCGCAGGTGCGGCAGAAGGGGGCAGTCGTCGAAGCGATCACCCCGAAGATCGTCCCGTCGCCCAGGGCGAAGCGTTCGGCGGGCGCCGCCCCCTCGCGGTCGAGCGTGGTGACCGCGCCGTAGTGGCGCGCGATGATCTCGAGGATTTCGCCCTGGGCCACGACCTGGCCCATCGACCACCCGGTTGCCCCGCCGACATCCATGTACTCGATGAAGCGGGCCTCGAGCCCGCGCCGTCTGGCGAATTCCAGCAGGTCCACGACCTCGTCGTCGTTGAATCCGCGAATCACGACGGTATTGAGCTTGATCCCCTCGAACCCCGCGGCGACGGCCGCGGCGATCCCCTCGACGACCTCGGCGTGCCGAGCGCTCTTCGCGAATGCGATCATGCGCTCGGGCCGCAGGGTGTCGAGGCTCACCGTCACGCGACCGAGCCCGGCGGACCGGAGAGCGGCGGCGTGGCGGCCGAGCAGGATGCCGTTGGTAGTGAGCGCGACGTCGGAGAGCGACGCATGGCGGCGCAGGAGGGAGAGGAGCACGGGAAGGTCGTGCCGCAGGAGGGGTTCGCCGCCCGTCAGACGCAGCTTGGTCACGCCCAGACCGGCGAAGATACCGACCAGCCGGTCGGTCTCCTCGAACGTGAGAATCGAATCGCGCGGCAGCCAGATGTACTCGGCCTGGGGCATACAGTACCGGCACCGCATGTTGCAGCGGTCGGTGACCGACACGCGAAGGCTCCGAAGCGGCCGCTCGAACCGGTCGCGGACCAACGACGTCATGCCGGCTCCGCCGCCGCCGTCCGACCGGCCCCTCTGGGGTCCACCCACTCGATGCCGCCGTCGCTGTAGCACTCCTGTTTCCAGATGGGCACCCGTCGCTTCACCTCCTCGACGGCGTAGCGGCAGGCATCGAAGGCCGCGTCGCGATGGGCGGCCCCGGCGACGACCGCGATCGCGACCTCCCCTACCTCGAGCGAGCCGATCCGGTGCCGCAGCGCGAGCTTCGCCGGCCATCGCGCCTCGGCTTCGGCGACGATGCGGGCACACTCGGCCTCGACCATGGATGCATAGGCGGAGTACTGCAAACGCAGCACCCGACGCCCCCCGTGATGGTCGCGGACCAATCCGAGAAACGAGGCCACGCCACCCCGCGCGGGCGACTGCACCGACGCGAGGAGCGGCGCGAGATCGATCGGCTCGGCGGTCAGAAACGTCACGCTCATCCCCCGGCCAGTGGGGGAAGGAGAGCGATCTCGTCGCCGGCCGCCACGGTGTGGTCGAGCGAGACGTGGGCGAGGTTCACCGCGCAGAAGGGTCGTTCCGGGAGCTGTCCCCCTCCTGGAAGTGCGCGGACCCGCTCGAGCACCGAGCGAACCGTGGCGGGAACGGGCAGCCGGACCTCGAGCGATTCGAGACCGAGCCGATCGGCGTAGCTCCCGAAGAGCAGAACGCGAACGGCGAGGGTGGCGTGCGCTGCAGCGGTCATCCGTGGAAGCTATCCCTCCCGGAACACCGGGGAAACCACCCCGGGAAACGCAAAGGTCGCCCCGAAAGCGGAGCGACCCTGCCTGCTGCTATTTCCTTGCGAGCGTCAACCGTCGACCGATTCCCGCTCCGGCTCCCCCTCGTCCGCGACGAGTGCCCGTAACTCTTTGCTGGGCTTGAAGACTGGAACGGGTCGCGCGGCCACCTCGACGGGGTCACCCGTACGTGGGTTGCGAGCCATCCGAGTCTTCCTCCGCCGGATCTTGAAAGTGCCGAAGCCGCGAACCTCTATGTTGTGCTGCTCCTTGAGGGCGTCCTTGACCGCCTCGAGGAAGGCGTCCACCACCCGGGCGCAGTCCTTCTTGGAGATCATGGGGCCCGCAGTCTTCGCGATCGAGGCGGTTACCTGTTCGACGAGATCGGCCTTGGTCATGCGTCCCCCAAACGGGTTGCAGGCAGCAAAGCGGTCTAGCCTCCTAGGCCGATCATAGGAGCTTAAGTGTTGCCTGTCAAGGGGTTGGCCTTTTCCCCTCTGCTACCGCCGCCATGAACTCACCGAAGTGGGGAAACGCGTCGTGCGGACCCGGGGCCGCCTCGGGGTGATACTGCACGGCGAAAAGCGGTAGTTCGCGGTGGCGTACGCCCTCGATGGTGCCGTCGTTCAGGTTGAGGTGAGTGACCTCGAGGTCGGGAGCACCTGGTACCCCGTCGGCGTCGCCAACTACCGCAAAGCCATGGTTTTGTGTGGTGATCAGAACATGGCCGGTGCGCCGGTCCTGGACCGGGTGATTGCCTCCGCGGTGCCCGTAGGAGAGCTTCGCCGTCTTGCCCCCGAAAGCGAGCCCAACCAGTTGGTGACCGAGGCAAATACCGAAGGTGGGAAGCCCGGTGCCGGACAGCGCGCGGATGGTCTGGAGCGCATAGTCCACCGCCGCGGGGTCGCCCGGCCCGTTCGAAAGGAAGAGGCCATCAGGATTTAGAGTCGTGACCTCCGCGGCGCCCGTCTCCGCCGGGACCACCGTCACCTTGCACCCCGCACCGACCAGCATACGCACGATGTTCCGCTTGATGCCGTAATCGTATGCGACGATATGGGGGCCGTCCCCCTCGGACCATGACGTCTTCACCGACGCGACGGTGGCGAGGTCGAGACCCTCCATCGAAGGAGAGGCGAGCAGCCGCGAGGTCAGCTCCGCGGTCGGCTGGCGGCCCTCCGCCATCACACCGCGCATCGCTCCGCGTTCCCTGAGATGGCGAGTGAGGCGGCGGGTGTCGATGCCCTCGATGACCGGGATGCCGGCCTCCGCCAACCATTCGTCCAGGCCTCGAGTGGATCGCCAGTTGGAGGCGTGGTGCGAGAGCTCCCGGACCACGACCCCCGTCACCTGCGGGTGCGCCGACTCCATGTCGTCGGGATTGACGCCATAGTTGCCGATCATCGGCGCGGTCATCACGACGATCTGCCCGAGATAGCTCGGGTCGGTGAACGTCTCCTGATATCCGGTGATGTTGGTGGTGAAGACGACCTCGCCGAAGGCCGGATCGAGCGGATGCCTGGTGGTGCCCGCGAACCAGGCTCCGTCCTCCAGCAAAACGAAAGCGGGGCGATCCGTCATCCGGTCACCCCGCCGTCGATCGTCGTCACGGCTTTTTGGTTTCGGGAGCGGTCGTGCCTCCCGACGAAGCGGGTGGCGCGGGCGACGGCGTCGCCGGACTCTTGGTCTCGGAGGGCGGCGCCGTGGGAGTCGTCGAGCCACCCAGCGGCAACGACCCGCTTGGCGCCGGCGCGACCGGAGTGGACGCGCGAAGCCGCTCCTGGAGCTCGCTCGAGTTGCCGCCCCGGGGCACCAGCGACAGGATCAGCGACAGCACGAGGAAGATGCCTCCGCACCACCAGGTGGCCTTGGTGAGTATGGTGACCGCCTGGCGGCCGCCGAGCACGGTGTCGGTGCCGCCGGCGCCGCCCAATGACGCGAGCCCGCCGCCCTGGCCGGCCTGAAGAAGCACGACCACGGAGAGCACGAGGGCGTCGAGAATCAGCAAAGTGAGCAAAAATGCGAACATGAGTTGTCTCCTGGACAGCCGCGAAGTCTAGTCGGCGTCCGGGGTTGGGTCAACCGCGCGGGCGCTGCCCGCTAGGCGGTCTTCGAGGCGAAAAACTTGCCGACCAGTGCGCCGATGGCGCCGCTCGCGGCGGAGCCGGCCGTGCCGAAGCCGAGGACCGAGGCGGGGACATCGCCCAGCAGGTGCGAAACGAGAATGCCGAGGAAAGCGGAGACGCCTCCCGCCACGACCCCGCCCTCAGCCGCCGCCATCGTGGCCTTTTGGCCGCTCCACAGTGAGAACAACAGGCCGGCGATGCCGGAAATCGTCATGCCGCCGATGGCGAACTGGTTGGCGATCGCCGGGGTGTAATGCCCCGCGATGACCATCGCCAGCTGAAGAATCGTGCCGGCCACCGTGGACTTGACGAGCGCGGGACTGGAAGAGGCGGGCTCGGGCATGAACGCTCAGCGTTCCGGGCGGTGGATGGCCCGGCGGACGACGATGGTGATGTTATCGGTGCCGCCCCCGTCGAGGGCGTCCTGCAGGAGATCTTCGCACACCTGCTGGGCGGACGTCATGCCGCGGAGGCGGTTTCGGATCACCTCGTCGGAGACGTGCCGGGTCAGGCCGTCGCTACACAAGAGCGCCACGTTGCCCCAGTCGAGGTCGATGCGGGTGACCACCGGCGCAGTTTGCCGGCCCCCGATGGAGCTCGAGAGGGTGGTGGCGTAATTGGTCCTGGACGCGTCGGCGCGTGTGAGTACGCCGAGATCGATCAACTCCTGCGCCATCGTCTGATCCCGGGTGATCTGCGTCAGCTCCCCTTGCCTCAGCAGATAGCAGCGGCTGTCGCCGACTTGAAGGAGGAAGGCCCGGGGCCAGGAGCTGAGCCACATGGTGAGCGTCGTGGCCATCCCGCGATATTCCGGGTTCTCCCCCGCCCGCCGCAGCACCTCGGCATGCGACTGGCTGGCCGCCTCCTCGAGCGCCCGCAGGAACTCCTGATCGTCCGCCGTTTCGCTGGCATAGTAGCAGCGCATGCTTCGGGTGACGTACTGGGTGACGGCTTCGACCGCGAGCCGGCTCGCCTCTTCGCCTTTGGCTCCGCCACCTACTCCGTCGGCGACCATCATGAGAAGCGCGAGCCGCTGGGCCCCGGTGGGAAGCTGGCCGACTTCCGTCAGGCTGGTGTGATGGACCACGACTTCCTTTCGAAGGGAGCAGATGAGGAAGTGGTCCTGGTTTTCCTTGCGGACCGACCCGGGGTGAGTGAGTCCATACACATCCATTTCGTCGTCGCGTGGCTTTCGGCTCGTGGCCGTGCCGACATCCGTCGTTTCGAGAGTCGCCATCGGAACCTCCTGCTACGGTCTGCCCCAGCTGACCTCACCCCCACCCTGGACCATCGCCACCAAGGTGCGATATGACCAAGAAGAAGCGCGGTCCGCCACTTGTCCAGTCGGCGGGCGCTTTGGGATCGGTC
>Ga0326597_10012775_pt1 | contig 11061 bp, 8 predicted proteins | sample RVTome_12_FD_203789 | JGI IMG/M metagenome (GOLD analysis project Ga0326597, IMG submission 203789) | Soil microbial communities from uranium-contaminated site in the Upper Colorado River Basin, Wyoming, United States - RVT100D185 | ecosystem: Environmental > Terrestrial > Soil > Contaminated >... | reverse complement strand
TAGGATTACCGCTGGATTGCTTGCCTGGATTCATCGACCCTACAGTAGCCCAAGCGACAGGATTTGTCCAGCCTGTTCTTACAAAATCTCGGTTCTATCGGTCCCTGACCCACGGTAATCAACAACAATAAATTTAGGCAGGCGCAAGCAGCTTGCGCTGGAGCAGTTTGGTAAATTCTTTTCTTCGTCGCACGACAAACTCGGCGAAGCGAGGGGTCAACAGCAAGCTGAGTACTCTAAACGGTGTTGGCGTATGTATTAAGCGGTTGAGAAGCCCTTCCTTGGCGAGGGCGCCTCTTTTCATGGTGACGTCGAGTTTATAGGAAATTCCCAATGTTTCCCAGCCGTCCGGATCCTCGAGGACATGGGCAAATAACGCCGATGGAATCGCAATACGCATGAGCCAATCCCCGGAATCACCTTCCCGAAACCAGCCACTGGGCTTGCGCAAATCGACTTCCCATTTTCCCCCCGGGCTTCCTTCGACCTCGAACAGCACAGCGCAATTCATGCGGGTCCGCAAATAAGGAAAACCTCGTAAATTTTGCGTCAGTCGTTTTTGAAAAAGATCGTAGATATCTTTTGGGCCTTGACGGTCGTGCAATTCGATATCCGCTAGCTCTTGCGCATGCATCCGCCGCATTTCTTGAATCATTTGATGTTTGTTCGACCAATCGATCGTCGAATGAATCTGCGTTATTCCATTCCGGCTGTCCCAGATATCACCCGGATTCATCTCCAGTGCACGTTGGCTTTCGTTTTTGCCTCGGAGCGCCTCGATTGCATCTTTCGGTGTCGACTTCGCCTCGTTCATCCACATCAAGCCGTTTTCCAGAAGAGCGAAACCACCGGCAAAGGGTACGACCATCTTTGCCTTGGCGGCAAGTGCGCCGCGCACGAAAGTACTCAGCATTGCACGTTCTTTAACCCGAGGGTCCATTGCTTCGCGCGGGTCTTCGAAATGATAGCACTTGGGGAAAGCCCCGGCGGTGCCAAAAGCCAAGAAAGCGATATCAAGCGAATGCCGGGCCGCTAATTGGTTGAGCAAGGGTATAGTAATCGTGGGATCATTCCCCTGGAGGGCATCATTAGCGTTTAGCATGGTAGCCGACGAATCGCCGACCAACAGCATGCTGTCATTGCCCGTCTGTACACAACACACCCAGGTAGAACCTTCAAGCTTAACTCCCTTGCCGTGAGGCAACTCAATGATCGAGGTATAACCTAAGCGGCGCAGATGGCGTACGAGCCGGTTGTGATAGAGGCGAGGGACAAGCACTTTCGGACGTTGTTTGAGTCCAGCCAAGGTCGGGGGGTGAAAATGATCTTCATGAAGGTGGGAAATATAAATATAGTCGAGAGCGGGCAGAGTTTCAGGTTTGATCTGTACGTCAGGTAAATGCCACCAACCACGAAAGTTCGCTGGCCCCGACAGCCACGGGTCCATCAAAATGCGCACGTCTTCCGTTTCGTAGAGAAGACAAGCGTGACCAAGCATCTTTACTTGCATGACGTTTACCCGGAGAAGGCAGTCAACAAACTCGAATTATTCTAAAAATTAGTAGCAGTCGCGTTATTCCTAATTCTGGACTCTGATGGCTAAGTCGATCCGCGTAGCGTGCCCAAGATCCACGCCGCAGTGGAATTTTGTCCTGTTACTGTTTGGGGGCGTAAAACTCCATGGCGTGGTCAACTACCCGAGCCCAGTTGAATTGATTTGCGAAGGCTTGACAATCGGCTCTTTCGAAATGGATTTTCCCCTTTAGGAAACGCTCCAGTGCGGCGGTGATCGCAGGGACAGTCGGCTCATCAACGAAGTAGCCCGTTTTCCCCTCGTTTACGGCTTCCATTGCGCCCGCACCCCTCGCCGCCAATACCGGAGTACCGCACGCGTTCGCCTCCAGGTAAACGATTCCAAATCCCTCGACGCTGTCTGGCCGAACGGCGGAAGTAAGGATGAACAAATCACTCTCCGCGAGGATCTGTTGAATCTCCCTTTTGGGAATGAATCCGGTGCAAGTGACTCGTTCTTCCAGGTCTAACTGACGGCAAAGGGATTGTAAATCCGGTCGCAGATTCCCATCGCCGACGACGATATATTGAAATGAATAGTTTTTGAGATGAGCAAGAGCTCGAAGGACTTTGTCCACGTTCTTGCGCGGTTCCGCGAGGCGACAGACCGTCACTAAGCGTTTTGTCTTGTCCATACCACCGCGCGGATGCCAGGTCCGAAAAAAGTCCTCACCGACACCCACATATCCGACGGAAGTTTTTCCCTTGCAGTTTGGATAGCGCAACGTCAATAACTTTTTCGTGTATTCACTATTGGCAATGACCTGTGTAGCTTGCGAGAAACCACGCCGCATCAGTCGCAGTGCTATTTTGCGCCAGAGCCACGATCGCAACGGTTTAAACGGCAAAGAAACACGCCATAAGCCGGGAACCTGCGTCAAATTTGGCTGCTTCGGCAGGAAATAAGGATTGATAAAATCGTTTCCATGAACCGATACGATTAGCGGTCGTGTCTCTAAGGCCATCCAAGCGTATGCTGCGTTCATAACATGCCAAACATCCATGGGATGCTTTTTGGGCAGCTCCCGGTCGGACGCATACTGAACTTTTAATAGCGGGAGCACCTCGAAGCCCTGTCCGTAAATTTCGCCTTTCGGGTGTGGGCAAGTAAAAACAAAAATCTCGTGACCGCGTCTCGCCAGTTCCAAGGAGAACTCGTACGCGTAAGTTTCGACTCCTCCAATATCCGGTGGAAATTCCGGCGCCACGATACCGATACGCATTATTTGAGAAACTGATCGTCCGGAAAGAGAAATGGTCTGGCAAATTTCATGCTAGCCGATCGATTTAATCTGCGGTAGCTAATACGTCAACGTTTCTTTGTGTTCCATTTAAGCATGTCCATTTGAAACTTGATGCGTTCCAAATTCATCTTAGCTTGCAGACGAACCGAACACTCAGGAATATTCTCCGTAAAATGAAGAGTATATTCCATGCTTTCCTTCGCATGTCGCAGCCGCTCTAATTTTGCCGCCGTCGCTTTCTCCCCCTCAGATCGCTTCATGTCAACAAGTCCAGGGCAATAGTGGTTTGAGTAAGCGCCGCAGTCGAGGATGTTGAATTCAGGGGTATTCGGAACATTGTCCATGTACAACCACCAGCAGATTCTCGGTAAGGTCGCAACAATCTCCGGCGGCGCGCTATATTTTGGCCCCCCGTCATCACGCCCAAATGCCGCCCAAGACCACAGCCAAGACGCTGCCACAATAAGCGCGAGGCTACGACTTTTCATAATGATAGGACTCCTTGATCTGCGTGTTCCTTTTGCCTAAGCAAAGATTGTGACTCGTTCTTTTCGTCCCCGCGTCCGACCACCCATCCCAGTGCTGGGAGTTGAATACCGTCACCAGGATTAATTTGATCTCCACCGCTAGTCTGCCAACTTAACGACAGAGGAAACCTAGCTTCCCAAGTCAAACGGCGCGCAACCGTCGTCGGATTGACGATCAAGAACTCAGCACGGTCCTTCCAGCTCAAGTTGGCGACTCTGAGATGAATGTCAGCCGGAGATGGACAGCCGATTTGATCTTTTCGCGGCACCGCCTCGGCATTAGCGCCGAGCAGCGAAGGTGGCAGACCGATATCGAACTGTTCCAGCTTGATAATAATGTCGGCCAGATCGGAAAGCTTTTCACTGTCCGGCGCCAAAGAGTAGCGGTGATAGAGAGCCTCGGCCCAAAAACCGAGCGCGTACTTTTTCGCTTGGCTTTCACCCCAATGGCTATCGACGTTATTTTTCTGGATAAACTCCACAGCGGCACGAATTAGCGAATCGAGATTTTCTTCAGGAAAGCGCCGCCAGTAACGTAGTAGATCCATGACATTGATACTATGATAGTCGTCGACAACGCCTCGCAACGCGATGGCGCGCTCGATATATCCACCCGGCATCACGAATCGCGGATACCGACCCGTTAATTTGAAAACGTTGGGCTTCAGCCATTTCCACGCCAAACGCTTTAAAGCTCTCAGCGGTAATGAAAGACTCCTTTGTGCTGGGGTAGGCAAGAGAGTCAAACGCAGTAGTGAAAAGATGACACGGTATATTAAGTCCAGGGGTCGCAAACGTAAAACAGCTCTCGTCGCGCCTCTAGCAGAATCGACCAAGTCACGGTAACGCGCGTCGCCCGTCACTTGCCGGTAACGATCGAGCAAGACTAAGCAATCCAGCTGTGTATTCAACACCAGCATGTTCGATGGCGACTTCCCCAAGACACGGCTTGGCAGCCACGTAAAGGGAGACTTCTTCATCCCCTCTTCATTCAACTCCAACGAATCGTGCAGAAACCAAGCCCCACACTCTGTTTCATCCTTATGACGAGAGACAAAACTTACTGCGCGTTCCAATGCTTGTTTCACCGCAGGATCATCGCGTTCATCGAGCGAATCCAGCAGCAAGTGGATAGCGCTGCCGTTTAGACGTATGTGCGCTTCCATGTCTTCGGACCATTCGCCATGGTGCCAACCGCCGTCACTCGATTGCCGTGCCAGAACGGATATCAAGAGTTGGCTTTTTAACAGCCCATACAGTCCTTTGCCGGTTGCTCTCTCAAGCCCACATAAGGTCACGTATAAAGTATGCGCATCGTTCTCCGAACAACTTCTCCGATTCGCGGGCCATTGATAGCGGTTTTCATAAACATGGCCGAAAATGAGATGGCGATAAATATCCGCTGGCCTTCGATATAGCGTGTGGGAACCCCAAAGAAATACCGATTGAGTTTCGAGCGTGGTCAGCTTGCTAAGACTAGCAATAGTTTCCTTTTCTTGAAACGGAATCTCCCAAGCCACGAGATCGAGAACATAATCGGCAGGAATTTCGAATTCCAAGCTCGCTGACCTTACGGAAATGTTAAACCCAGACGTATGGCCGATCATCTCCTTGACAATGTGGCCATTCGACGTCAGAGACCGTGGTATCGGTGCTTGAGGAATCCAGTAGTAAGAATCCTGTTTACTTTCCGGCTCCACTAGCCAGCCACCGCCGAGACACGACTTTATGCCGTGATCACCAGGGATCGCCAGACGAAGATTCCCATATTGACCCGCCGGCAGCCGGAGAAATCCACAGTGGACACCGGATTTCGTGAAACGATCGAGCACCTTTTGCGCACCACCGGCACTGGCGAATTCATCACGTTGCGCGCTCTCGGTGCGGATCGACCGGCGCGCGATCCACGCCGCCTCGTTCTGAAACAGAACGGCCGGCAGATTTATTTCGCTAGGGCACGCCGTCATCTACCCCTCGTCTGCTGCGCCCCGAATCCAACGATTGACCCGGCGCGCAGATCGGTAACACAGACTCTCTCTCATCCAGCGCGTCAAGTGTTCGACTTGTCGCAGCCGTTCATCCACCTCGGTGACTTTTACACCCAATGTACCCAGTTCATGCGCGGCTCTAAGAAATAAATCCACCGCGACGGAACCAGCGACGGGTCGAGGCAGACCCAACACTTCCTCGTAGACGTCCATCAAAGCCGCCACTGATACCTCTGCATCAAAACGCTTCCTAACTTCTATACGCGCGGCGCTCCCTATCTGCTTGCGTAACTGCTTATCAGTGGCCAACGTAGTCATTGCGGTGGCCATTCCTGCGATATCCTCTATACCCACTAGGAGTCCCGTTTCATGATCGTTAACGGTGTCCTCGACTCCGCCGCAACGCGTCGCTATGGCGGCGCAACCGCTGCCCATAGCTTCGAGCAGTACAAACGGATGACCCTCTCGACGCGAGGAAAGAACGAAGATATCTGTTTCGGACAAAATCTGCGAAACATCCTCGCGAAATCCGAGAAAGTGCACCAAACTCGCTATGCCTAAGTCGGCGGTCTGCTTGCGTAACCGCTCGGTGTATAGCCGATCCTCTTCAACTCCGACGAGCAATATCCGCGCGTTACTACCCTCTTGCTTTATCACCCGGGCAGCAGCTTCCAACAAGCAGTCGAAGCCCTTGTCGGGAGTAAGCCGCCCTATGCCGGTGATGACCAGAGCGTGATCGCTGATCCCCAACTCTTTGCGGATAGAGTGGCCGTTATTGTGGACGCGCGAATCCAATAGATGGAAATCGACACCGTTATAAATGAGCTTCACCTGCTCCTTAGGGAGCGGCGGAGACAACGTCTGATAGACCTGATTCGACACCGCGATGACCTTTGCCGACAATTCTCCCATGAGCGCTGCAAACGATGCTTGATCGAGCGAGAACTTCTCGTAGAGCGGGATGTTGGGTTGGAATTCAACCTGCGCCATATGAACGTGATGAACGCCGGAGAGTTTAGCAGCTAGAGCCCCCTCCAAAATTTGATTGGAGTTGGTGTGCACCAGGCCGACATTTTTCTCGATTATCAACTGTCTCAGACGCGCAACGCGAAGCGACATTGTGCTCATGAGTTGGTACCAAGGCAGCGGCGGCGCAAGCCAGCCGTAATGAGCTTCGACAACCACCGAGGGCACCCTAACTTCGTCGAGCGCGCGCTGAAAAGGGCCCGCGCCCGGAATCACGACGATTGGGTCAAAGCGCTCGCGATCCAAGTGCCGCATGACATTCAACAAGTAAACCTCGCCGCCGGCGATATCGGAGCGGCTAGATATGAAGAGGATGGTTCTTCGGTCGTTCATACTAGGAAATTATATTGACTGCGCACCGCGAATCGGTGTTGCGGAAAAGTCATTGGTAAAACTTTCGGCGACAAGACAGTGGGCCGCGAATGATTGCCTTGGTAAAACTCTATCCCACGGATGACGCTAAATAGGTTCGGGACGATTTCAAAGTCGCGAGATGGCGCACCAATACTTAGCTCGGCTTAACGGTCGACGAATTTCTGATTCTCTATCATGGGGTATCCGAACGCCGTCGAGATAATTGTGTTCACGCCAACCCTTAACGCGAAAGAGCACATGGTTTAGTTATCGAACCGTTTGTTGAGCGAATATGAGATTCTGGTGCCGACAGAGTCTCGGTAAAAGCATGATTCCATGCCCATTCAGCGCGAAACCTAACGAGACCCCAACGGTGTTCCGCGCCCGTGCCGACTATGAACTTGTAACGGCCGAAGTGGCGGTCATAAATTTCACCGTCTTCGGAATTATCCAATTCGACGTTTACCGAATAAATGCCTTCGTTCAACGTCAACTGCGGCACACGGCAAAAAATTGACGATCTGCCCTCGATAGAATCAATTACGATCCCGTCAGTTCGAGTGCTCATAGCCGTGACGTGCGCGCTTTTCCGCCCATCAATGTCAACGATAAAAACTGGACTCTCTATACGTCGATGCGCCCAATAACGCACCTCGATGACCAGAGAGTCGCCGGTTTGAAACTCCGAACATTCCCGACCGTCCTGACGGCGGAAAATGACATCCAAGATTTCCGCGTGTTGACCCAATTCGGTTTGTAGTTTCGGAAGGTCGGACTGCACTCCCGCGACATCGAAGCGGTATTGTCTGATGACGTTGGCGGGCACCCCATCTTGTTGAAGCTTCCCCTGACCGATGTAGATACACCGGTCACAAACCTCTTGGACTTTGGCAAGATCATGCGATACCAAGACTATGGTTTTGCCGGTGGCTTTATGCGCTGCCAACGTGTCTAGACATTTCTTTTGGAAAGCTTCGTCCCCCACCGCGAGAACTTCATCGATGAGAAAAATATCCGGATTCGTGTGTACCGCAATGGCAAACCCAAGTCTGACGTACATGCCGGAGGAATAATGCTTGACCGGTGTATCGATAAACTTTTCTAGTTCGGAGAAACTGACGATACTATCAAAGGATTTTTCAATTTCAGCCTTTCGCATGCCTAGGATCGATCCATTGAGAAACACATTTTCTCTGCCGGTGAGTTCGGGATGAAAACCCGCGCCAACTTCTATCAACGCCGCCACGTGACCGTTAACTTCTACATTTCCAGAGCTCGGCTTCGTTACGGAAGCAAGAAGTTTTAAAATCGTACTCTTGCCCGCCCCGTTACGGCCGATGAAGCCGACGGATTCCCCTTTTTTAATCTCAAAAGACACATCTTTTAGAGCCCAGAAGTCGCGTTCCAAAGGAGATACGACCGACGACGGTTCGGTAGCTAGAGAACGACCTTTGAAAGGGTTAAGTCGCTGTAGCGAGTGCGTGACCCTATCACGAAGATAGAGTCCGCCTTTGCTATATAGTTTATATTTCTTCGAGACGTTATCGAATTTAATCGCAGTCACGCGCTCTCCAAAACAAACAGATTACAGTAAACTTAAAGTGAACCACACCTCTCCCTTGGGGTTTGGATAAACCTACAACTACAATTAGAGGTTGCTGAAATCTGTGAGTGCATCGCTATCTAACCGGACACGTCGTAAATTCTCTCGTGAGCACGACATTATTTCCTCGTCGCTATCTTTCTTCTTCGGCGTACTGTGTTGCTGCGGTCCTAGCGGTTAGCCCACGAGTATGAGCATACGCTGCCGCAACCGGCGCATCGAGCGTTTCCAGGAGTCGAGCGAGACCGACGTTAACGGAGAATCCCCTAATTGTTGTTTCTCGTGCGACCACTTTTATTCGTTTCCGGTCACTGTCGGTCAAACTTTCTATATGACTTAGCCATTCTGCGATCTGAGCCGGCTCATCCAACGGAGTTATAAACCCATTCTCGCCGTGACGAACAAACTCACCGGAACCTCCTCCTTGATGGGTCAAGTAGATCGTGCCGCATGCCATAGCTTCGATACCCGAAAGCCCAAACGGTTCAGAGAAACTCGGTAAGACCTGGATATCCATAGCGGACTGCCATGGTGCAGGGTTCTCGATCCAACCCGTGAAATGAACCGCGTCCCCTATTTGGAGATTTTTGGCGAGACGGTGAAGCTCATCTTCGAGAGGACCAACTCCAATAACTACAAGCTTTGCCGGTTTCCGCGCGCGCCTCAGAAATTCAGAGAAACCGCGTATTAGAAGTCCGGGACGTTTTTCCCGTGCCAAGCGTCCAACAAAACCCACAAGAAGGCAATCTTTGGTAATGTTTAAAGCGCTACGAATCTTTTCTCGGCCAACGGGATCAGGTCGGAACTGATCAGTATCAACCCAGTTCAGGCAGGTGTGTATTCGCGATGGAAGAAAATTGAACTCCTTGATTACGGACTGTCGCGTCGCTTCGGAGACGGCAATCGCGCGATCAACGAGTCGACAGGCGAGTTGGTTTCTTACAAAATGGAATACGGATCGTCGCCGCGGAGATCTCCCCCAGGCAATCTGTGGTAGATCAGCTAGAGCATGTTCAATTGTATAAACACGTTGGAAGTAACGTCGCAATGCCAATAGTATCGGAAGTGACGTCGCTCCCCCGATCCCGCGCGCAAGAATGGCGCGTTCGCCTGGCAACCCTTCAAGGGCGTGCGACCATGCCTGATAGGTGCACCACGGCAACGGCGATTCTGGAATCGGCAGGTGGATAACGCGAACCGAAGAATCGGACAGCCAGTCAGTAAAATAGTCATGCTCGAAGGCGACCAGTGTGACAGCATGTCCAGCGTTCGCGAGACCCCGAACTAGCTGGGTGGTGTGCACTGCAAGACCGCAACGCCCGGCCGTACCAGCGAAAACGGTATAAGATGGTACATTAGTGGTGGTCATTCACAGCTCTCCGAAAGAGGGTATTGCGAGGGATTGCTGAAAGTGCACTGAAGGAATTTGGTTTGAATCTTGGCTACGGCAGTGACGATGTGGTCAAAGCTAAGCTTCGAGCCCGATTTGGTAAGAATCTTGGACTTCCTTTTCTATCCGCTGTCAACACTTGTGCCCTAAGCATAGGGGTTGGCTCTTCTCTCGCTACAACACATCGGCAAGCTTGAATTCAACTCGTTTGAAATACTTCAATCCAAGTACAAACACTACAAATGACACCGCCGCGGCAATCGACAACGAGGCGAGATCAGGTATCGAATTATGTATAAGAATCTTTCGATAAGCCTCAACAATCCCGGCCATGGGATTTAGCACGTAAAACGATCTGAATCGTTCCGGCACCAAACTCATCGGGTAGATAATGGGAGTGGCATACATCCAGACCTGGATAATGAGAGGAATTAATAATCCAATGTCACGGAAGAAGACATTTAACGGCGATAGAATCAATATAATACCGACAACAAAACACACCTGAATCGCAAACACCGGCAATATGAGGAGACCAAGGATAGTCAATTGCATTCCGTAATACCAAAGCAGACCTAAAAACACAATTCCGCCAATTGTAAAATCGACGATCGCCGAAGCAACCACGGCGAAGACTATGATTTCACGAGGAAAGTACACTTTTTGGACCAGTCCCTGATGGCTGACTAGGCTTCCAGTTCCACGACCTAACACGGTCGCAAAAAATTGCCATGGCAAGAGAGCGCAGTAGGCAAACACCGCGTAAGGTGCCCCATCGCTCGGCAGCCGCGCGAAATAAGAAAAGACGACGGTAAAAACGCCTATGAGCACCAGAGGCTGGAGAAACGCCCACGCGACACCGAGTACGGCCTGCTTATACTTGGCCTTTATTTCCCTCAAGACGAAGAAATAGAGCAGCTCACGATACTGGAGTAGATTACGAATGTAAGTCAACATAATTAGCTAAGCGAACTGTGAATTGAGCACCGCCGGAAGCCGGCTACGAGACAAACGATTCTAAAATAAATCATGGCGGCGAGATTGTCGTTGTTTGACAAAATGAATGGAGTAAATGACACCCTGTGAACGCTGGTTTAGCCAGACGCTTTGATCAGATGGGAGCTTCTAAAGCCAAACGATCAAATAAGCGTCCGAAGCCTCTTCGCAGCCATATGCGGGCCACAGGTTGACCTGCGTAACGCCCCAATACCTCCAAAGCCACCGACACAAGACCCGAGACTCGAAGGAACCAAAGAGCGGAATTGTTATACTTACAATCGCCAAGATATCCGTGAAGGAAAGCATCGCTGCAGAGACGAAGGACCGATTCGCGCATCGGCCGTCCGAGACCTACAAG
>Ga0326597_10012774_pt1 | contig 11062 bp, 8 predicted proteins | sample RVTome_12_FD_203789 | JGI IMG/M metagenome (GOLD analysis project Ga0326597, IMG submission 203789) | Soil microbial communities from uranium-contaminated site in the Upper Colorado River Basin, Wyoming, United States - RVT100D185 | ecosystem: Environmental > Terrestrial > Soil > Contaminated >... | reverse complement strand
GCCGCTTGGCGGACCCGCTCTACCTCGGGCTGACCCGAATAACGGCCACGAGCGACGGTCCCGCCGTCGACGGCGATGGCCCGGTGCTGGAATACGCCGTACGCATGGTGCAATTCCCCCAAGCGCAGCTCTTGAGCCAGTTGGAACCGGCCGGCGGCGTCACTCCCGCCATGATTCACGCCCTGGCGCAACGCCTGGCGACCTTCCACCAGTCACTGCCGCCAGCACCCGCCAGTAGCGACTGGGGCACAATGAGCGTTCTGCAGGAGGTGATCGGGCAGAATTTCACCCAGGTTCGCGCCCACGCGGACGATCCGGCGCTGACCATCGATCTTGACGCGCTGGAGGTCTGGAGTGCGGCGCAGCTGGAGCGACTGCGACCGTTATTGCAGCGACGACGCAGCGCCGGGGCGGTGCGCGAATGCCACGGCGATCTCCACCTGGGCAATATTGTGCTGTGGCACGACCAGCCGCTGCCGTTCGACTGCATCGAATTCACCCCCCGCTACCGCTGGGTCGATACCCTGAACGACCTGGCTTTTCTGCTGATGGACCTGGAGTTTCGCCAGCGCGCGCCGCTGGCGCGCGTGCTGCTCGATCACTACCTGGCGCAGCGGGGGGATTATACCGGCGTGGCACTACTGCCGCTGTTTAAAAGCTACCGCGCCATGGTCCGCGCCAAGGTGGCCCTGCTGGGGGAAGACCCGCAGCGCCGAGCACTCGCCCAACGCTATATCCAGCTCGCCAGTAGCTACCGGCAGCACAGCCGCGCGGCGCTGTGCCTGATGCACGGGATTTCGGGCAGCGGCAAGAGCTGGCAATCGGCGCAGCTGCTGGCGCGCGAGGATGCGGTGCGCTTGCGCTCGGACGTGGAGCGCAAACGCCTGTTTCCCGAGCGATCGCAACGCTACAGCGAGGCCGCTAACCGAGCGACCTATCACCAGCTGCTACAGCTCACCGAACAGCTGCTCGATCAGCAGATCGCGGTAATCGTCGACGCGGCCTTTCTGCGACAGACACAACGAGCCCCCTTTATACAGGCTGCTCAACAGCGCGGGTTAACGATCCGGATCTACGTCTGCGAAGCGCCTCGGGAGCTACGCCAGCAACGCATCGAGGCGCGTTTGCGGATGGGTCAGGACCCCTCGGACGCAACCCTGGCGGTGATGCGCCAGCAGGAGCAGCTCTGCCAACCCCTGACCGCACAGGAAGCCCCTCTCGCGGTCTACCCCGACCAAGAATCAGGGTTTGCTTGAGGCGCTCAATTCGTAAAGCGCGACCAGATACTCAAGCGAATGAAGCAGCTGTTCGCTGGCATCCATCACCACCAGGTTGTAACGTTGGTCACCAGTCTGCTCCAGCGCACTGGTGAACCAGGCCCACTCCTGATCGATCTTGCTCAGTTGTTCGCCGATCTCCAGATTGTCGAGGGTATGTTTCTTGAGCACTGCCTGTGACTTGTCGAATTCGGCGCGGGTATTGCGGATGCCAGGGTCCAACGCCGGATGCTCAATACCCCAGCTCCTCATCAGGTAGAACGCGGCCAGCCGTTGCGACAGCATACGCTGACGCCCGGCGATATTGATCAACGTACCGAGCTGGCTGCCGGCGGCCTCTTCCAACAGACTTACCAGCTTATTGCACTGACTGAGTAGCACGCCACTCATCACCATCAGCGCCTTGGCCCGCTGAGGATCGGCTTCGCTGGTTGCCAACCGCTGAAAACTTCCCCAGACCCCCTCGATTCGGGCCAGCTGTGACTGAACCTCGGGCACACTATCCAGCTGATAAAGGCGATCCTGCTGCGACTCGAACAACTCCAACGCGTAGCGCAGTTCGGCGCGCGAGCGCTCATCGGCGACCCCCAATCCCAACTGGGTGTACGACTTAACGATGCGCTGAGTCAACATACGCTGTCGCCCCGCCTCATTGATCGCTTCTTCGATGGTGTAATCGGCGTACAGCGCACCGGAAAACGGTAGCAGCAGCGACAGGGTTAGCAACCTAATAGCGTGTTTCAAGATGGCGCTCATGTTCGATCCGGCGAATAATATTGGCATAAAACCTACGTGACATCGGGTTGAGTGTAAACGGTCGGCAACCACAAAGCAGACAGTCTAGACTAACAGCCAATATCCTTAGCTATTTACAGTGTATTCGTAGCGCTCTATAGTTTCACTCAGTAGATATATGTCATTTTTCTGCGGTAGCGCTGGAGCAGAGTCACCCATTATGAATCACCTCACCCGCCCGCTGGTCACGCTGCTGCTGTTCGGGCTATTCAACTTTCCCGCCAATGCCCTGCAGGCGGCGCCAAGCGACTTCAGCGCCGAAAGCCGCGAACTGTTGCAACAGAAGATCAGTTTGATGCAGCGGATGCTGGAAAATTCAGCCAGCGCGCGACGCATCGATCAGGGAGACAGCGATCAGGCCAAACAGAGCCTCGCCCACGCCCGCGACCAGTTCGCGGTGGCAAAGCAGGCGTTGAATGCCCGCCGCTACGACGCGGCCCGAGAAAAACTCGAGCAGGCGATGCAGTTTTACTCGTCTGCATCGGGTTCGGTAGCCGATGCCATCGACAAAGGCGACGCGCAACGCTCCCGCTTTAACGAACTGTCGGTCAGCATCGAATCGTTCCGACTCTACGTTCAACGCGCCATGGTAAAAAGTGAGGACAACAACCCCCTCGATGCCGACCAACTGAGCAGCCTGATGCAGCTGGCAGGCAACCTCAGCCAGCACGAGAATTTTGGCGAAGCCAACGACGTGCTGAACGAAGCCTATATGCTCACCATCACCGCTGTCTCGGCCCTCAAGGGCGGCACCACCATCGTTTACAGCCAGGATTTCGACACCCCCGAGCAGGAATATCTCTACGAGCGGGAACGCTACAAGGGGCTGATGCAACTGTTTCAGATGATCAGCCCCGACGGCCAACTGCCCGACAAATTCAAGTGGACGGGAAAATCGTTGCAGAACAGCAGCAACGCCTTTCAGCAAGCGGAATTACGCGCCAGTCGCGCCGAATACCCCGCCGCCATCAAGGATATGGAAGCCGCCACCAAACAGCTGACCCAGGTGCTGCGCCTGCTCGGTCTTCCTATCTCCTGATAACCCTGAATACTCTGCTAGAATCATCACTTCTCACCGCCAGGGATGTGAAGCCATGAAGATTGCCGGAACACTTCTTGTTCTGGGTTACAGCCTGACCCTCTCCATTACCCTTTCCATTGCAGGGATAGCAACCGCGCAGGCAAGCTGCAGTGATCCGGCGACCCACCGGGTGGACTGGTTTGAATGCAATCTCAGCAACCGCAGCTTTGCCAATGCCGACTTGAGCAACGCCAATCTTGCCGCCGCCGACCTGCGCGGCGCCGATCTGCGTGGGGCCAACCTCAGTGGCGCCACCCTGACCGGTGCCAAGCTCAGCGGTTCGCAACTACAACGGATCACCCTTGACCACGCCGACCTGCGCTTTGCCGATCTCAGCGAATCCGACCTGCGTGAATCCAACCTGATCGGCGCCAACCTTTCCGACACCAACCTCCGGCGCGCACGCCTCGATGGCAGCCGCCTCAGTGGCGCCATACTGACCGGCGCCAAGCTGAATCATGCCAGCCTGCGTGATGCCATACTGGAACGCGCCAACCTGACCAACGCGGACCTGACCAATGCCTCGCTGGTCGCGGTTCAACTCCGGCAGAGCAACCTCAGCAGCGCGACGCTGGTCAGCGTCAACCTCAGCCAAGCCGATGTGACCCAGAGCAACCTCGCCTGGGCTAACCTCAATTGGTCCAACCTCTCATCCAGCAACTTCAGTGGCTCGAACCTGGCCAGTGCCAGCCTTCAGCAAACCATCATTAAATGGGCCAATCTCGCCTACACCAATTTAGCCAACGCGCGCCTGGACCAGGCGACAGTCACCGGCAGCAACTTCAGTAACAGCAATCTCAACGGAACCCAGCTGCGCAATGCCACCCTGCGCTGGGTAGACTTCAGCAACAGCAATTTGGAGGCGGCCGACCTGCGGGGTATCGATGCGGCGGCCAACCATGTGGTCAAACGCACCAGCTTTGCCAACAGCAATCTCCGCGAAGCCAAACTGGATGAGGCCAATCTGGCCGGAGTCGATCTGCGCGACGCGCAGCTGAGCAGCGCATCGGTGAAGGGCGTGGAATGGGAAGGGGCGATGCTGGAAGGGGCGCAATGGCTCAACGGTAAACGCTGCTTTGGTCCGTCGATCGGCAGCTGCTCCGTCAACCCACCCAAGCGCGTTCGCCCCAAACCGCTGGTGATACCGGTATCACCCGATCAGCTCCAGTAGCGCCCCGCACCGACGACGACAATCAGCAGGCCCAATACGGCGTTAACGCCGACCAGTTGGCGGATCTGCTCCAGGGCAGCGGCGGCCACCGGTATCTCCTGGGTGTCGAGCGCGCCGCGCAGGCGCGGGTAGCTGACCCGGATGATCCACAGGAAGATGGCGATCATGATCCAGCCGATCAATTGCATCAGGTGAAGGTATAGAGGAGCCGCCGAGAACGAGCCGTAGGGGGTCAACAACAGCCAATAACCGCTCACCGGCAACAGCACCACGGCGCCCCATACCCAGGGGAAAAAACGCGCCAGCGCGGCAGCCATAAACGGCAACCGCAGCGGCGGATCCAGAACGGCAACCACCGTCGGCCGCACCACCAGCAGCATCGCCAGCATGCCGCCGATCCAGATCACCGCACCCAACAAGTGCAGTGCCAGCGCCAGCATCATCGCTCAGCTCTCCGCCTGGAGGGAGAGCAGCATAGCCCGCATCTCCTCCCAGCTGCGGATATCGATCGGACCTGCCAAGCGATACCGGATGATACCTTTTGCATCAATAATGTACGTCTCGGGAGCGCCGTACACCCCGAGATCAAACCCAAGCGTTCCCTGGTCGTCGAAGACATTGAGCTGGTAGGGGCTTTGGTAATTGTGCAGCCAGGTTTTTGCCGCTTCGCGGTCATCTTTGTAATTGATGCCGTAGATGGGAATACCCTCGCGCCGAGCAATGTTCAACAGTTGCGGGTGCTCCACCTTACAAGAGGGACACCAGGTCGCCCACACATTGACCAGCGCCGGCTTGCCGATGAGGTCGGCACGACTGACCTGCCGTTCCGGGTCTTGCAGAGAGGCCAGCTGAAACTCCGGAAACGGCTTACCAATCAACGCGGATGGCAACTCGCGCGGATCCATCGACAGCCCTTTCCACAAAAACAGCCCCAACACGATGGCCAACACCACCGGCAGAAACAGCATTACACGTCTGACGTTCATCTACCTCGACTCTCCCTTCCCTCAAGCGGCCTGCAAGGCCTGGCTGCGCTTACGATAACGTTTATCCGTTGCCGCCAGCGTCCCACCGAGCCCCATGAAAATGGCGCCAAGCCAGATCCAGCGGACAAACGGTTTATGCTGAATACGAATCGCCCAAGCGCCACCGTCCAGCTGTTCGCCCATGGCGATATACAGATCACGGAAGAGGCCGGGATCGATATCCGACTCGGTCATCACCTGACGCGACACATTATAGAAACGTTTTTCGGGTCGCATCTCGCGGTATACGCGGCCACCGCGAGACAATTCAAACACCGCCTGGTCACTGGTAAAGTTGGGCCCCTTGCGTTCGCGCAGTTCTTTGAAGGTAAAGGTGTATTCCTTGACCGTGACACTATCTCCCGGCGCCATACGCAGGTCGATCTCATCGTTATAGATCGACACCATCGAGATTCCAACGATGGTTACGCCAACCCCGATATGGGCCAGCAACATCCCGTAATAGGCGCGCGGCAGGGCCTTGATCGCCCCCCATTTATCCCGTTTGTTGACCACCTTTTGGCGAATATCTTTCAGGCACACCAGCACAATCCAGCTCATCAGGGCGACACCGACGCTGGCCCATGGGTCGAGCGAGCCCTCATAAATGAGCGGCAGCGCGATACCGATGACCAGGCTGATCAACGCGATCACCCCCAACGATTTAGCCAGTTGACTGCCGCTGGTATTTTTCCAACGTGCACCCATGCCGATGCCGAGGAAAATCGTCAACAGCGCCATCAGTGGAACGAAGAATGCGTTGAAGTAGGGCGGGCCGACCGACAACTTACCCAGTCCCAGCGCATCCACGATCAGCGGATAGATGGTGCCGAGCAGAACCGTGAAGGCAACCACCGCCAGGATGATGTTATTGACCAGCAAAAAGCTTTCCCGCGACAACAGACTGAAGGTGGATTCCGCTTTGACACTGGGCGCCTTGATCGCGAACAGCAGTAACGACCCCCCGACGGTAATCGCCAGCAACACCAGCACAAAGAAGCCGCGCGTGGGGTCCGTGGCAAAGGCGTGGACCGAGGTGAGCACGCCGGAGCGCACCAGGAAGGTCCCCAACAAGCTCAGTGAAAATGCGATGATGGCCAGCAACAGGGTCCAGCTTTTGAACACGCCCCGCTTTTCGGTCACGGCCAATGAATGCACCAGTGCGGTGCCCACCAGCCAGGGCATAAAGGAGGCATTTTCAACCGGATCCCAGAACCACCAGCCGCCCCAACCCAGCTCGTAATACGCCCACCAGCTGCCCAGCGCAATGCCGAGAGTCAGGAATACCCACGCCACGTTGGTCCAGGGGCGCGACCAGCGCGCCCAGGCGGAATCCAAGCGACCGCTCAACAGGGCGGCGATGGCGAAAGCGAAGGCGACCGAAAATCCAACGTAGCCCATGTACAGCATCGGCGGATGGATGATCAGGCCAAAATCCTGCAACAACGGATTGAGATCCCCACCGTCGGCCGGAAAATCAGGCAAATAGCGCACGAAGGGGTTGGATGTCATCAGTACAAACAGGCCAAACCCGATCTGAATGATCCCCAATACAGCCAACACCCGCGCCAGGATATCCTGCGGCATGTCACGACTGAAAAGAGAAACCGCGAAGGTCCAGGCCCCCAAGGTCCACAGCCACAGCAGCAGCGAGCCTTCATGCCCCCCCCAGACGGCGCTGACCTTGAAGTACAGGGGCAACGCGGAGTTGGAATGATTGGCCACATAGGCCACGGAAAAATCGTCGGTGCCGAAGGCATAAAAAAGGCAGGCGAAGCTGGCGGTCAGGAACAGGAATACCCCGGTTGCCAGCGGGCGGGCGTAACGCATCATGGTGAGATTGGCGGTGGACGCCCCCACCATGGGCACTGTGGCCAACAGCAGACTCAAGGTTACGGCAATGGTCAGCGTTAGCGTTCCAAACTCAGGAATCATTCTCAGCCTCCGCGCTTATTGGTTGCCACATCTTGGCCATCAACCGTTTTTCCCGCTGCATCCAAGGCCGATTTAACCTCGGGCGGCATATAGTTTTCGTCGTGCTTGGCCAGGACTTCGGTGGCCTGGAATATGCCATTACCATCCATCGAGCCCTGGGCAACAATCCCCTGTCCTTCGCGGAACAGGTCCGGCAGGATGCCGCTGTAATGTACCGTTACCGTCTCTTCGTAATCGGTCAGGTCAAAGCTCACCTGCAGGCTCTGCTGGTCGCGCACCACACTGCCGTTGACCACCATGCCGCCGGCCCGGATGCGCTGCCCCGCAGCGGCCTCACCCTTGGCGATCTGGGTAGGTGAATAGAACAGATTTATATTCTGGTTAAGGGCATAAAGCGCCAAGCCAACAGCGACGCTGACTCCCACCACCACGGCCAGAACAAAGGCCATCCGTTTTTTACGTTTCGGCGTCATCTGATTTCCTACCCTAAATGCTCGAATTCGGCATGCCGTTACTGGACCTGACGGTCGATCAGCACTTTAATCACTTCGTTGTTGTCCTTTACGGTAACCGGCGTCACCACACCCTCCAGATCACCCGGTTTCGCCCCCGGCGTACCCGCCCGGCTGACCGTCGCCTTGATCTGCACCTGATTGACGGAGGAAAGCTTCGCCATCGGCCCCATCGCCATGGCGTCATTCAGCGTCACCAGCTTGGGCAGATCTTTCAGCTGCAGTCTGGCCACCGCCAATGGCATCCGCGGTCCGGAAACCGCCTGTGCATAAACGAACACCGTGGTGTCCGCCGGCGCGCGCCCTACCAACTCCGGCGCCAATTCCACCAGAATCTTGAGCTCGGCTGCGACCGTCGCGGTAACCGGCTGAACCTGATAGTCAACACCTTGCTGGCGCAGCTGCTCCTGAGCCTGAGCGATGGCGGACTCTAAACCGGCACGGTTGATATTCGGCTTATCGCTGGTTAATAGCTGCTGCCAATACTCGATGGCATTAACGTATTGACCCGTTTCGTAGGCCGAAATTCCAAGTAGCCCGATAGTCCCAGGATCGGCCGGATCGAGTTGCAACGCGCGGTCGATTATCGCCTGTACTTCCGGCGTAATCTGGTGACCGGCACCGAAATAGATCGCTTGGGCCTGCTGGCTTAGGATCTCCGCTTGCTCACCGACCAGCTCACCAACACGGGCGAACGCGTTGTAGGCATCCTCGTATCGATTCAAGGTCATGTAAGTACGGCCGAGGGTGAACCAGCCCTGGGAATTGGTGGGATTCTCTTCCAAACGCGCCTTCAGATTGGCGATCTGCTGCTCAATCCCTTGCATATCATGGCCGGTATCGGGGTGCTGCTCCGCTTGCTGCTGACGCGGCATGGCCAGTTCGTTGCTCGCCCCCCACTGCAAATAGAGGTAGATCGACAGCAGCGGCACAATGAGCGACATACCGATGGGCAGCCACAGGTTCGTATCCTGTTTGAAACTTGCCTGCGGGTCATCCGACACCTCTTGCAGCAAGTTCAGCTCCAACTCGCGCTTGAGCTCGTCGAAGGCTGCCGAGTCCAGGTTACCCTGTGCCATCTCCTCTTGTAGTTCTGCCACACGCTCTTTAAAGATCGCTACATTTTGGGTGTTACGATCCGCCACGGCGCGCGGTTTGCGCTGTTTGAGTAGTGGCCACCAAACAAATAGCAAAGAGGCTAACGTGATCAGCGCAACCAGAATCCAAAAAAGGGTCATAGGTGTCCTAACGAAATCAGATTATTTCCTGTGCCTTGCGGCCCCGCGGCATCAGACAGGGAAAAGGTTAATAAGTTTAATGTGCCGCCGCATTATACTGCTTTACGAACGCTTCGAAAGCCGCCAATGGCATCGGCTTGCCATAGAAAAAGCCTTGCAGATAGTGGCAGTTAAGGTTGCTGAGAAACGCTTTCTGCTCATCCCGCTCAACCCCTTCGGCCACCACTTCCAACTTCAGACTCTGGGCCATGGCGACAATCGCCTCGACCAGAGCCGCGTCACCGCGATCAGCGGGCAGATCGCGAATAAACGAGCGGTCAATTTTAAGAATATCGATGGGGAAGTGCTTGAGATAGCTCAGCGACGAATAGCCGGTGCCAAAATCATCCATCGACAGTCGCACACCGCGTGAGCGAATCTGGTTCAGCCCCTCCAGCGCATGCTCATTCTCCATCAGCATACTCTCGGTGATTTCCACCACCAGCTGCGCAGCGTCGATTCCGGTGCGATCGATGACCTCACAAAGCCCGGCCACGCCATTGGGTGCAACACATTGTTTGGGCGACATATTCACCGCGATACGGAGCCGCTCATCACCTTGCTCCTGCCAGCGAATAAGCTGAGCGCAGACCTGCTCCAACACCCACTGCCCTATGGGGACAATCAGACCGGTCTCTTCCGCCAAGCCAATAAAATGGCCAGGCGGGACCAACCCACGCTCCGGATGATGCCATCGAATCAATGCCTCGGCGCCCGTCACCCGCCCCGATGCGAGACCAATCAGCGGTTGATAATAAACTTCAAACTGCTGCTCGACGACCGCTACCCGCAGGTCCCTTTCCAGTTCGGCCCTCGCCAGGGCCTCCACGTTCATCTCATGGGTAAAGAAGCGATAACCGCAACCGCCCGCCTCCTTGGCGCGCCACATGGCACTGTCGGCGTGGTGCAGCAGCGCCGGAACATCCTCGGCATCGAGCGGATAGAGCGAAATACCGATACTGGCGGCCAGGTATGCTTCACCCTTTTCCAGTTGGAAGGGTTTACCGAGCCGATGCACCAGCGCCGACGCCACCTGTTCGGCGTCGTGACTATTGCGAATCTCAGGCAAGACCACCAGAAACTCATCGCCGCTGAGTCGCGCCACCGTATCTGACTCGCCAACCACATCACGGAGCCGGCTGCCGGTATCCTTTAGCAGGCTGTCACCTGCATCATGCCCATAGGTGTCGTTCACCCACTTAAAGCGATCCAAGCCAATATGCAGTACCGCCAACTGTGTCGTAAGACGGCGAGCCCGCGCCAGGGCGGAATGGAGCCGGTCGGTGGCGAGCATCCGATTGGGCAATTCGGTCAACAGGTCATAATTGGCCTGCTGATAGAGCAGCCCCTCCGTTTCCTTGCGCTTTGATATATCACTAAATACCGCGACATACTGCTCTACCTGGCCAAAATCATCCAACACGCGCACAATTGACAGCCATTCAGGGTACATTTCCCCATTTTTGCGTCGATTCCAGATTTCACCTTCCCAGCGGTTGTCCACCTGTAGCGCGCGATTCATCTCCTGGTAAAAGTGACCGTCGTGATGTCCTGAACTCAGGATTCCGGGGTCGCGGCCAACCACCTCGTCGGCCTCATAACCCGATATGCGGGAAAATGCCGGATTAACCATCTGAATTTTATTATCCGAGTTGGTGACAATAATGGCTTCGGAGGTCGTATTAAAGACGGTGGACGCCATCTTCAAGTGGGCTTCGGTCTTTTTACGCTCAGAGATATCCTCCGTGAGCAGCACAAAATGACTGGGATGCTCACCATCAACGGCTATCGGGTAGATTGACGACTGCACCCAGTAAAGCTCACCGTTCTTACGCTTGTTCTGCAGCTCTCCGTGCCAGTTACGACCCGATTCGATCGTGCGCCAAAGCTCGGCATAGAATGCCGCGGACTGCTTGCCGGACTTCAGTAGCCGCGGATTTTGACCGACCAGTTCATCCCGCGAGTAGCCACTAATCCTGACGAACGCGT
>Ga0326597_10012773_pt1 | contig 11062 bp, 6 predicted proteins | sample RVTome_12_FD_203789 | JGI IMG/M metagenome (GOLD analysis project Ga0326597, IMG submission 203789) | Soil microbial communities from uranium-contaminated site in the Upper Colorado River Basin, Wyoming, United States - RVT100D185 | ecosystem: Environmental > Terrestrial > Soil > Contaminated >... | reverse complement strand
CAGCGGCCGTCGGCGATCTCATTGTCCCGCTTGAACAGCTCGCACCCCACGCAGTACCAGCCCTCGTAGGTCCGCTCGTAGAGGTCGTCAGGGTGGTTGGCGAAAATCCGTTCGATCAGGGCATGGACGCCGCGGCGGTGAGCGGCGGACGTCGTGCGCATGAACTGGTCGTGGGAGATGTCGAGGCGCTGCCAGATGTCGGCGAAGCGGGTGGCGATCCCGTTTACGAACTCCTGGGGCGTGAGGAGCTGAGCGGCCGCGGCCTGCGCGACTTTCTTGCCGTGCTCGTCCATCCCGACGAGAAAATGCACGGGGATGCCGCGCAGCCTGAGGTATCGGGCCAGGCAATCCGCGCCGATCTTCTCGAAGGCGTGGCCGATGTGGGGGTCGCCATTCGAATAATCGATGGCGGTGGTGAGGTAGAACCGATCACGCACCGGGGGATGCGGGGTCCGGCGCGGGTCCGTTCCCTGGGGATGGAGGTGGCGGAGCATCCCCGGGGGACGAGCGGTCCGGATCACGGCGACCGCGCCGTCGGCGGCGCCGTCCCCTTCGGCGGTCTGCCCCACCGGTCTCGTCGGACCGCTCGGGCGTCACGGCGGGCTCCCTCGGTTCAACGCTGGGCGGAGCGGCCGGAGGCGGGACGGCGTCGGCCACGCCAGCGGGGGCGCTGAGGCCCATTTCCTCCCGCAACTGCGCCAGGGGGAGGGTTCGCGTGGAACCGTCGTCAGCCCGGAGCAGGACCCGGTCGCGGAAGATGTCAATGGCCTGCACCCGCTCAGGGCCGCGCGCTGTCGGCACCGCCTTGCCTTCTTTGGGAAAGCGCCGGCGACTGGCGACGTAGAACTCGTGCTCGTACCGCAGGCAGCACAACAGCCGCCCGCACCCGCCCGAGATCTGCGAGGGGTTGAGCGAGAGGTGCTGGTCCTTGGCCAGCGCGAGACTGACCGGCCTGAGCTCGGGGAGCCAGGATGAACAGCAATATTGCCGCCCACACCGGCCCACGCCGTCGAGCCGTTTCGCCTCGTCCCGCGCGCCGATCTGGCGAAGGTCAATGCGGGTGTGGAACAAGGCCGCCAGGTCGCGCACCAGCACGCGGAAATCCACCCGTTGCTCCGCGGTGAAATAGATGGTGAGCTTCTTGCGATCCCATTGCCACTCGGTGTCGGAGACCTTCATGTCGAGGCCGTGGGCGCGCACCCGCTCCACCACTTTGTGGCGCACGTCGTCTTCGGCCTTGCGCAGCTCCCGGGCCAGATGCGCGTCCTCCACGGACGCCTGCCGCACGACGCGGCCCTGCGGCTCCGGCGCCGCGCCCGGCGCGCAGCCGCCGCACGCGATGCCGCACTTGCGCTCCGCCAGGCCCCCTACGGCGGTGACCGTGCCGAAATCGAGGCCGCGATCGGCCTCCACCAGCACGTCGCCGCCCACCGGGATGGTGGCATCGCTGTCCCACGTGAAGTACGCCTTCCGGTTGCCTTTGAACCGGACCTCCAGGAGCTCGGGCACTCAGCGCTCGGCTACGCGGCCCATTTGCAGGAACTTCTCGGCCCGCCGGCGGATCAGGCGTTGCGGCGACTCCGACGCCAGGTCGTGCACCTGGCGGTCCAGCGCGTCGGCCAGGAGCCGGGCGGCGCCGTCCGGATCGGCGTGCGCGCCGCCGGCCGGCTCCGGCACGATCTCGTCGATCACGCCGAGCTGGAGCAGGTCACGCGCCGTGAGCTTCAGGGCCTCCGCGGCGCGCTCCTTCTGGGAGGCATCCTTCCACAGAATGGCGGCACATCCCTCCGGAGAAATCACCGAGTAGACGGCGTTCTCCAGCATCAGCACCCGGTCGGCGAGCCCCAGCGCCAACGCGCCGCCGGATCCACCCTCGCCGATCACCGCGGCCAGGATCATGGTCCCGAGCGCCGCCATCTCCTCCAGGTTGGTGGCGATGGCTTCGGCTTGCCCACGCTCCTCCGCCCCCAGACCGGGATAGGCGCCCGGCGTGTCGATCAACGTGATCACCGGGGCTCGGAACCGCTCGGCGGTGCGCATGAGCCGCAGCGCCTTGCGATAGCCCTCGGGATGCGGCATGCCGAAGTTCCGCCGCAGGTTCTCTTTGGTGTCCCGGCCCTTTTGCTGCCCGATCACCATGACCGGCCGACCGTTCAGCCGGCCCCAACCGCCGACGATCGCCGGATCGTCTCGATACAGCCGGTCGCCCTTCAATTCCACGAAGTCGGTGAGCATGCGGCTCACGTAGTCCAGCGTATAGGGTCGCCGGGGGTGGCGGGCCACCTGGACCCGCTGCATGGGCGTGAGGCCGGAGAAGATCTCGTGCCGGAGCTCCTCCAGCTTGCGCTCCAATGGCGCGATTTCGCGGTCCACGTCGAGATGGCGTTCTGTGGCGATCTGTCGCAGGTGATCGATCTGCCGCTCCAGCTCGAGCAGCGGCTTCTCGAAATCGAGGTGCAGGGCCGTCGCCATCTAGTTGGCGCGGACCAGTCGCACGCGGTCGGCGCCCAGAACCCGGCGCAACCCGTCGAGCAGAGGCTCACTCAGCTCCACCCGCAGGCGTTGCGCACGCAGCCGGGCGGCGCGTCCGTTGCCGTCAGTCCACTCCACCAAGAGGGGTGCGGGGCCCGGGTGGGCGGCGCACAGGGCAGCGGCGGCCCGGGTGGCGTCGCGGTCGGGTCCTGCCCCGGCGCGCCAGGTCAGCGCCAGCCCCACGGCACCAGCGGGCTTCAGGTCCTCCAGCCGCTGGGCCGATTCCACCACGAACGGGGCCCGGTCCTCCCCCCGGTCCCGGGTGCTGTAGCCGCCGATCAAGAGCAGCGCGGCATCCGGCACGATCACCGGTGACAGTTTGCTCCAGGCCTCTGGAAACACAATAGCCTCGGCCACGCCGTGAAAGTCCTCCAGGGTTAGGCGCGCGTACTCGGCGCCGGACTTGCGGCTGATGCGCCGTTGGACCGCCGTCACGACCACCGCCGCGCTCACCTGGTGCTCGCTCCAGCTCTCGAGTGTTGCCGTCGTTCGGGTCCCGAACAACGCCACTTCATCCCGGAACCGCTCCAGCGGGTGACCGGAAATGAAGAACCCGACGACCTCTTTCTCCTTGGCCAACCGCTCCGCCTCCGACCAGATCGGCACGTCCGGAAGGGCGGCGACCGGCGGCCCCACGCCTCCCTCCTCCTCGAATAGCGTCGCCTGCCCGGCCTCGCGCTCGGCCTGCCGAAGCTGCGCTGCTCCCAGGGCGCCGTCCAGCGCGGCCGCCAACTGAGCCCGATGGCCCTCGACCTGGTCCAGTGCTCCCGCTGCGATGAGCGATTCCAGCACCCGCTTGTTGCTGAGGCGCAGATCCACCCGTTCACAGAAGTCCGCCAGCGAGCTATAGGGCCCGCCCGCGGCGCGTCCCGCGAGAATAGATTCGATGGCCCCGCGGCCCACATTCCGGATGGCGCCCAGGCCAAAGCGAATCTCGCTGTCCCCCGTGACCGTGAACTTCCAGCCGGACTGATTCACCGACGGCGGGAGCACGTGCAGGCCCAGCTCGCGCGCTTCCGCGATGTAGGCCACCACCTTATCGCTGTTGCCGATTTCGGACGACAGGAGGGCCGCCATGAATTCCGCCGGGTGATGCGCCTTGAACCATGCCGTTTGAAATGACAGGATGGAGTAGGCGACCGCGTGCGCCTTGGGGAACCCGTAGCGGCCGAAGGTCTCGATCTGCGCCGCGATCTCCTCGATCACCCGGCGCTGGTGACCGTTGGTGACGGCCCGCTCGACGAAGCGTCCCAGCTCGTGCTGCAGCTTCTCCTTGTCCTTCTTCCCCACCGCCTTGCGGAGCATGTCGGCCTCGCCGAGGCTGAACCCCGCGAGCAGATGCGCGATCCGCATGACCTGCTCCTGGTAGACGATGACGCCGAACGTCGGCTGGAGCACTTCCTGGAGGGCCGGATGCGGATAACGGACCTTCTCCTCGCCGCGTTTGCGACGGATGTAGACCTGGTGCATGCCCGAGTCGAGCGGGCCCGGGCGGACCAGGGCGTTCGTCGCCACGAGATCATCGAACCGGTCGCAACGCAGCTGGCGCAGCATGTCCGTGCCGAGGGCCGACTCGAATTGGAACACGCCCGCGGTCCTGCCCTCGCGCAAGAGCTGATAGACCGCGGGATCGTCGAGGTCCAGGGCATCCACATCGATCGTCACCCCGTGACGCTCCCGCACCATCTGGACGGCATCGTGAATCACGGTCAGGGTTTTCAAGCCCAGGAAGTCCATCTTCAACATGCCGACCTGCTCCAGGCCGATCATGTCGTACTGGGTGATGATCCCTTCCTCGGCACCGCCCGTGGCGCCGGCCTTTTGCACGGCGGTGCACACCGGCACGTATTCCTCCAGCGGACCGGGCGCGATGACCACGCCCGCGGCGTGCACCGACGCATGCCGGGACAGACCCTCGATGCGCTGGCTCAGGTCCACCAGGCGGGCGATGACGGGATCAGTCTTGCGCAGCGTGGCGAGTTCCGGCACTCGCTCGGCCGCCTCGTGGAGCGAGAGCGCATAGGCCGGACCGGAGGGAATGAGCTTGGCGATCCGGTCCGCGTCACTCAGAGGCAGACGCAGCACCCGGGCCACGTCACGGACCGCGGCACGCGCCTTCAATGTCCCGAACGTGATGATCTGCCCCACGCTGCCGCGTCCGAAGCGCTCCCGGACATAGTCGATCACCTCGCCGCGCCGCTCGAAGCAGAAGTCCACGTCAATGTCCGGCATGGAAACGCGCTCTGGGTTCAGGAACCGTTCGAACAGCAGATCGAAGCGGAGCGGATCCACCTTGGTGATGCCGAGCGCGTATGCCACCAGCGACCCGGCCGCCGACCCGCGTCCGGGCCCGACCGGAATGCCGCGATCCCGCGCGGCGCGGATGAAATCCTCGACGATGAGGAAGTATCCGGCGTAGCCCGTCTTGGTGATCACGCCGAGCTCGTAGGCCAGACGCTCCTGCACCGGCGCGGAGAGAGGATCGCCATAGCGACGGCGCGCGCCGGCCGTGGCCAGCTCGATCAAGAGGTCGTTGTCCGAGGCATATCCCGCGGGCCGCGGGAACTCCGGCAGGAAGTAGCGTTTTTCGAAGTCAAACTCGCACAGTGCCGCGACGCGTTGGGTGTTGGCGAGCAGCTCGGGCCGTCCGGGAAACAAGGCGGCCATTTCCGCTTCCGACTTGAGATAGCTCTCCTGACCCACGAACCGAAACCGCGCGGGGTCGTCCAGGTCTTTCCCGGTCCCGATGGCCAGAAGGACGTCGTGTGCTTCGGCGTCCTCTCGGCGGAGATAGTGCGCATCGTTGGTGAGGACCACGGGAAGCCCCAGCTCCCCGGCCAGGCGGAACATGCCGTCCGCGACCGCGCGCTCGTCAGCGATCCCGTGGTTCTGGACTTCGAGCCAGAAGCCGTCGGGTCCGAACACCCGGGCGAACCACGCCGCGGTGTCCCTCGCCGCGTCGAAGTTGCCCTGCCTCAGCCAGAGCGACACCTCGCCCGAGAGGCAGGCAGCCAGGCACACCAGGCCGTCGCTGTATCGTTCCAGCGCCTCGCGATCAATGCGCGGCCGCCGGTAGTACCCCTCCAGGAACCCGATGGATGACAGCTTGATGAGGTTGTGGTAGCCCGCCAGGTTTCTCGCCAGCAGCACGAGATGGGAGTAGTTCGCGGGGGCGCCGGGCGCCTTCTCGCGGGCGTGGCGGGAGCCGAACGCTACGTAGGCCTCCACGCCGAGGATGGGCCGAACGCCGGCTGCGCGCGCCGCGTGGTAGAAGGCGCAAGCCGCGTAGAGGTTGCCGTGATCGGTCACCGCCAGCGTGTCCATCCCCATCTCTTTGGTTCTCGCCACCAGGTCCGGCACGCGATTGGCGCCGTCGAGCAGCGAATACTCAGAGTGGGTATGGAGGTGAACGAAGGGCATCGAGCCTGTGTCTGGAGTGGATGCAGCCGGACGCAAATCACAAGTTAGGGGCGCTCTGCATCATTGTCAAAACGCCAAGCAGCCTCGTATGTTGCGCCAATGCCGAGAGTTACGCGATGTGCGATCGGGCTTGCGCTGGGCATGGTGGGCGCCGGCTGCGGTGGTGATGAAGTGGTCGTGTTCCTGCCCGAGAGCCTGGAAAAAGTGGCGGGCGCGGACGCCCAGTCGGCCCTTGCGGGTGGGTTCCTACCGGTCCCGCTGGCGGTGACCGTGCGGACGGCCGACGGCAGCCTGGCACCCAGGGGAATGGTGCGCTGGACCTTCATCACCGGGACCGGCGGCGTTCTGTCGGATTCGACCACGATGGCCGACGGCGCGGGGCAGGCGCAGATCACGGTACGTTTGGGTGCGGCGCCCGGCGCGTACGGCGTGCGGGCGCAGCTGGTGGTGAAGCCGGTGCGGGCGGTGGAGTTCACGGCCACAGCCCTGGCGCCTCCCACGCTGGCCAGCATCTCGCCGGCGCAGTTTGGTGGCGGCGATAGCATCGTGGTGACGGGCACCGGGCTCGACACCTCCGCAACGTTGGTGGTGAGCGGCGTGCCCGCCCGGCTGCTGGGCGTGACGGGGGGGTCCACCTTGACGGCGCTCGCCCCGGTGTGTTTAGCCCCCGGTCCGGTTTCTGTCGGCGTTCGAATAGGTGCGGCGGTCAGCAACCAGTTGCCGGCGACGTACCAGTCGCAGGCGGAGCCCATCCAGCTGGCGATCGGCGACTATGCCGCGGTGGAGCCGGCCCGCGTCGCGGGCTGCGCGCTGTTCCCGCCGGCCGGCAGTGACACCGCCGAGTATCTCATCGCGCCCCAGCAGGTGAGTGGGGCGGCCGGCGATTCGGTGTCCTACCGCTTGCGGGGCGACTCCGCCGCGCTGCCGGTGTTCGGTCGTCCCGCCGTCCGAGAGAGACCGTTTTCGCTGGCCTTTCATGATGCGTTACGCGCGGCGGAGGCTGACTTCGCGGGGCGGCCGCGCTCGGCGCTTGCCGCTGCGCCTTCCGACGCCGCTACAGCCGCGGAGATCGGGGTGGGCGACCGACGGACGTTCCGGGTGTGTTCCAAATTCGACTGCAACACTCTAGAGGATTTTTCGCTGGTGGACGCGGAAGCGAGGTACGTGGGCAAACGCGCGGCGCTGTACCAGGACCTCACGGCGCCCGCCGGCGGGTTCGCCACGACGGATTTCGAGACCTTGGGGGCCCTGTTCGACGAACAGCTGTACGACGTGGCCACCCGCGCGTTCGGGGCCGAATCCGATGTGGATCTAAATGGGCGGGTGCTGATCCTGTTCACGCCGGTGGTGAACCGGCTCACGCCCGCGGCGGAGTGCAGTCAGGCGTTCGTGACCGGCTTCTTTTTCGGTATCGACATTGATCCGGCGTTTGCCAACGACGATCGCTCCAACCATGGGGAGGTGTTTTACGCCATCGTTCCCGACTCGGCCCAGACGTTGACCTGCCGGTTCACCGTGGCTCAGGTCCGCCGGCTGGTTCCGGTCACGTTCATCCACGAGTTTCAGCACATGATCAGCTACCACCAGCGGGTTTTGGTGCGTGGCGCGAGCGCCGAGGAGTTGTGGTTGAACGAAGCCATGTCGCACCTGGCCGAAGAGCTGGGGGCGTTCCGCATGCTCAGCCTCGGCGACACAAAATCGTTCTCGGAGTTCGCCATTGGCGACCTGTTGAACGCGTTCGTGTACCTGAAGGATCCCGAGCCGCAGCACATGTTGTTCAAGGTGACGCCCGGCACGATCGAGGAGCGAGGCGCATCCTGGCTGTTTCTGCGGTGGGTGGTGGACCAGTTCGGCGACCCGGTGATTCGGCGCCTTTCGGAAACGTCCCTGCGGGGGCAGCAAAACATCGCCGCCGCCACGAGTGAGTCCGTCCCTCTCCTCCTTACGCAGTGGTTCCTGGCTAATTACGTCTCGGACCTGCCGGGGGTACCCGCCCAGGGACGGCTGCGCTACCGCAAATGGAACTTCCGGACGCAGTACGCCAACCTGAACGCGCAGTCCCCCACCACGTTTGACCGACCCTTCCCGATTGTGCCGCCGGTGTTTACCGGCGGGATGTTCGACGTGTCCGGGTATCTGCGTTCCGGATCCGGCGCCTATTTCCGGGTGCGGGTGCCACCGGGTCCACGAGGCACGGCGGTGCAGCTCACCGACGGGGGCGGGGGCGCCTTGAACGGCGCGGCGGCGCGCCTGAACGTCGTGCGGTTGAAATAGACTTGCCACCGACTGTACCGATACAGCGGATCACGTGGATGGTTGTCGTGCTGGCGGCAGGTCCGGTCCTCGCCGCACCTCCGGCGCTCGCGGCGCAGGCGTCGCGCACGCCTGAGGTGGCCTGGCTTCCGGGCTCGGTGCGGAGCGCTGGGCTCCAGGGAGCCGGCGCGGCGCTGGTAGGCGACGCCAGCTCCGTATTCACCAACCCGGCCGGGCTGGCCACGGTCCATCACGTCGCGCTGGAGGGCACCTGGCGTCGGGAGGCGCCTCGGCGGGTTCTCACCGGTGCCCTGGGGTGGCGGCTGGGGCAGCTGGACCTGGGCGTGGGCCTCCAATACCTGGGACATGACACGCTGGCGGCGGGGAGCTCCGACGCGCCGTACGAGGCGTTGGGCGTGGGGTCGTTGGTCTACCGCTTCGGCTTGATGGCGCTGGGCGGATCGGTGCGGCACTACCGCGTGACAACGGCCGGCCCGCTGGAGCGCGCGACCAGCGGAGACCTGGGCCTGGCCATCGCGGTGTTCGATATCATGGCGCTGGCTGTCAGTGTCCAGCACGTGGGCGGCAACTGGGATGATGGGTCGGCGATCCCCCTGCCGCGCCGCACGCGCGCCGGGTTCACCATGAACTACGTGGACCCGCAGGAGTCCTTCCGACTCCTCTCCACCATCGAGATGAGCTGGGAATCCGGCGTAGGGAGCCGCCTCACGCTCGGTGCGGAGGGTGGGGTGGTGCTTCAAGGGGTGGGCCTGGTGGCGCGGGCGGCGCACCGCTCCCGGGCTGCCGGGAGCACCCAGCCCGGCTTCACGTATGGGGGCAGCATCGCCCTCGGCGATCTGCAGGTGGACTACGCGTACGCGGTGCGCGACGCCCTGGGGGACCAGGCGCACCGATTCGGCGCCCGATTGAAACTGTGATCGCGGCTCGTCTCCCATGAAGCGCGGAATCCTTTGATTCCCGGACCAGGCGGATTGGCCGCGTGGTGAGACCGACCGTGCTCCGTCGCGTGGTTCGCGTCGGCGGTTGGGCCGGCCTGGTGGTGGTGTCGCTGATGGTTGTGGCGGCGCTGCTCTTTGCGGAAGTGCGGTTTGTGCTGCGGGCCGCGTGGGAGGAAGCCGGTATTCTGCTCCGGCGCCGGCCCATTCCGGAGTTGATCGCCGATCCGTCCCTGGCGCCGGACCTCCGGGCCCAGCTCGAGCTGGTGGTGGCCGCCCGGGCGTTCGCCGCGGATTCTTTAGGGCTGGCGGCCGGGGCGACGTACACCCAGTTCACGGCTGTCAAGCGCGACACGTTGCTGCTGGTTCTCACGGCGAGCCCGGCGGATCGCCTGGCCAGCTACGCCTGGCGGTATCCCATCGTCGGGGTGGTGCCGTATAAGGGGTTTTTCGATCCGGACGCCGGGCGTCGCGCCGCGGCGGACCTCGAGGCAAGAGGCTACGATACCTATCTCCGTCCCTCCGGCGCCTTCTCCACGCTCGGTTGGTTCAATGATCCGCTGCTCTCCACGGCGTTGTCGGACGACCCTGTCACGCTGGCGACGACGGTGATCCACGAGATCTTGCACAACACACTGTTCGTGCCCGGATCGGTGCCGTTCAACGAGAGTTTCGCGTCTTTCGTGGGGTTCCGGGGTGCGGAGCGTTTCTTCGTCTCTCGAGGGGATTCGGCCGGCGCGGTGCGGGCGCGGGCCATCTGGGGGGACGAGCTGGTGTTGGCGGAGTTCTACGCAGGGCTCGCGGCCACGCTGGAGGCTACCTATGCGCAACGGCTGACGGGAGACGCGCTGATGGCCGCCCGCGAGCGGGTGTTCGGACAGGCACGCGGGGCGCTGGCGAGCGGTGTCGGCGGCCGGCTTCGGCTCTACGATGGCAAGCGCCTGGCCCGCGTGCCACTCAACAACGCGCGGGTGGTGGCCGCGCGCCTGTATCGGACGCGGCTGGATGTGTTCGAGCGGGTGTTCGAAGCGCAGGACCGCGACGTGAGGGCGGTGGTGGCGGTGATTGTGACCGCGGTCCGTGGGACGCAGGGAAGGGACCCGTTTGCCGTGGTGCGCGACCGAGCCCGGTCATGACCGAACGACCGCGCGTGCCGCCGGCCGCCCGGGTCCGGGTCAGTTCCCGCGCAAGCGCTCCGCCTCCGCCACACGGGCCAGCGCGATGGTGTACGCCGCCGTTCGCCAGGGCACCTTCTTTTCCTTCACCACGTCGCGGACGGCGCGGTAGGCCGCCGTGATCTTCTGGTGCAGTTCCGTGTTCACCTGCTCCAGCGACCAACGAAGCTGCTGGAGGTTCTGGGCCCACTCGAAGTAGCTCACGATGACCCCGCCCCCATTGACCAGAAAGTCCGGCAGTACCGGGATGCCACGTTCCTCCAGGATCCGGTCAGCGATGGGGGTCGTGGGGCTGTTCGCTGCCTCCACCACCACCTTGCAGTCGAGCGTCCGAGCATGCCCTTCCTTGGTGATCACACCGCCCAAGGCGGCGGGAACGAGCCAGTCGCAGGAAAGATCCCAAAGTTGCTCGTTCGTTATTCGTTGCCCGCCTTTGAACTCCGCCACGGGCTTGCGGTCTCGATAGGCGTGCTGGAAGAGCTTGGGGATATCGAGTCCCTTCTGATTGAACAACCCGCCGTCCACGTCTGTGGTGCCAATGACTTTGGCACCCAGCTCGGCGGCGAAGTGGGCCAGGTAAGCGCCCACGTTGCCGAACCCCTGGATCACCACGCGGCTGTCCTTGAGCGGCAGCCCGAAATCCCGGGAGTACTCCTGCATGCAGTAGACGACGCCGCGTCCGGTGGCCTCCTCTCGGCCGAGCGATCCGCCGAGCATGATCGGCTT
>Ga0326597_10012772_pt1 | contig 11062 bp, 9 predicted proteins | sample RVTome_12_FD_203789 | JGI IMG/M metagenome (GOLD analysis project Ga0326597, IMG submission 203789) | Soil microbial communities from uranium-contaminated site in the Upper Colorado River Basin, Wyoming, United States - RVT100D185 | ecosystem: Environmental > Terrestrial > Soil > Contaminated >... | reverse complement strand
GCCAGCGCGCATCGGCCTCGGCGCGGATATCGACGAAGTCTCCGCGCATGAAGGCCGGATCCGGCTCGACGGTGACGAGCCGGACGTCGGCCGCCGCGTAGGACCGCCCTCGCATGCCCGCGTCGAGGCCCGCGGTCAGCTCCCACCGGTAGCCGACGAGGGACGCCAGGGTCGTATGGCCAGCGCTCACCCGTAGATGGACGCCTCGCGCCACCGGGCCGCTCGCGCGCACGCCGAGGACGTTCCAGTCGACCGCCTGCTCCTTGTCGCGATCCACGGCGTGGCGCGACACGTGGTGGAAGAACACGCCCGCCGTGAACACGCCGAGGGGACGGCGCAGGCCGAGCTCGAGGTGATAGTTGGCCTGGTTCGCCTCGAAGGGCCGCCGGACGTTGCCCAGGATCGACTCGACGTCCGCGGTGAAGTAGCCCGTGACCTCCGCCACGCGCACGAGGCCGGCGCCGGCGCCGATCCATCCGGTCCACTGCAGGTCCGGCTCGGTCGGCTCATAGCGCGCGGCTTCGAGGTGGACGGAGACGTCGGACAGCAGCTCCTGGGCGCCCGCCTCCCGGGATGGGGCCGCGAACAGCGCCAGGACCACGCCGAGGGGAAGGAAGCGGCGCATGGGGCCGGACATTCTAGCCCGGCGCGTGGCGGCGCGGCCCGACTGGAGTAGGATCTTGGGGCGTCATCCGCTCCTGGAGAACAAATGTCGGAAGGACGAGCCACGGCCGCCGCGGCGGGTGCGCCCATTCACGTTTCGGTCGTCAGTCACGGGCACGGACCGCTCGTCCGCGATCTGCTGCACGACCTCGGCCGGCAGACCGGAGTGGATCTCCACGTCACCGTGACCCTGAACGTCGCGGAGCCGGTGTCCTTCGAGCGCGCGAAGGGTTCGGTGCCGCTGTCCGTGGTCGAGAACGCGTTCCCGCGTGGCTTCGGCGCGAACCACAACGCGGCGTTCGCGCGCGACGGGGCGGCGGACGGGTATTTCTGCGTCGCCAACCCGGACGTGCGCCTCGAGCCGGCCGTGCTGGCCCGCCTGGTGGAGACGCTCGGCGCGCACCCCTCCGCGGCGGTGGTGGCTCCGCGCGTGCGCGACCAGGCCGGCCGCGTGCAGAACAGCGCGCGGCGGCTGCCCACGCCGGGACGGCTCCTGCGGCGCGTTGCGCGCCGCCGGTCGCGCCTGGACTACCCCCTCGGAACGGGGTGGCGGCAGGCCGACTGGGTGGCGGGGATGTTCATGGTGTTTCCGTCGCGGCTGTTCGCGGAGCTGGGCGGGTTCGACGAGCGCTACTTCCTGTACTACGAGGACGTGGACCTGTGCTGCCGCGCCCACCTGGCCGGCTACGACGTGTTGCTCGACGAGTCGGCGTGCGTCACCCACGACGGGCTGTGGGACAGCCACCGCAACCCCCGCTACCTGCGCTGGCACCTGGCGAGCATGGCGCGCTTCTTCCGGTCCGGCGTGTACCGCGAGGCCGGGCGCCGGGCCCGCGCCCGCGAAGAGCGGGCGGCCTGGCGCGCGGGGGCGCTGGCCCGGGCGCCGTCCGAGCGCGAGGGTCCGTGACCTTCCGCGCCGCGTTGATCGTGGTCAACTGGAACTCGGGCCCGCTGCTGGGGCGGTGCCTCGCCGCGGTCCAGGCGCAGACGCTGCCGCCGCGTGAGGTGCTGGTGGTGGACAACGACAGCAAGGACGGCTCGGCCGACGGCCTGGAGGGCCGCGTCCCGGGCGTGCGCGTGCTCCGTCCCGGCCGCAACCTCGGTTTCGCCGCGGCGAACAACCTGGCGGCCGCCCAGGTGGAGGGGAGCGAGTGGCTGGCCCTGCTCAACCCCGACGCCTTTCCGGAGCCGCGCTGGCTGGAGCGTCTGGCCGGGGCGGCGGCGGCCCACCCGGGACACAGCTTCTTCGCCAGCCGGCTCGTCTCGGCGGGAGACCCCGGCCGGCTCGACGGCACCGGCGACCTCTACAGCGCCAGCGGCCTGGCCTGGCGGCGAGATCACGGCCGGCCGGTGGGCGAGGCGCCCGCGACCGCTTCGGACGTGTTCTCCGCCTGCGCCGCGGCCGCCCTCTACGGCCGGGACGCGTTCCTCGACGTGGGCGGTTTCGACGAGAGCTACTTCTGCTTCTTCGAAGACGTGGACCTGGCCTTTCGGCTGCGGCTCGCGGGCCATCGCTGCCTCTACGTCCCGGACGCCGTGGTGCACCACGTGGGCTCCGCGGTGGCCCGCCGCGGGAGCGACTTCGCGGTGTACCACGGCCACCGGAACCTCGTGTGGACCTACGTGAAAGACATGCCGTGGCCGCTGGTGCTGACCTGCCTCCCCCAGCACCTCTTCCTCAACCTCGTCAGCCTGGCCTGGTTCACCCTGCACGGCCAGGCACGCGCGATATTCCGCGCGAAATGGGACGCGCTGCGGAGCCTGCCGCGAGTGTGGAGGGCGCGCCGCGCCGTGCAGGGCAGGGCCGGATTGGACAGCCGTCAGTTGCGGCGGGCCTTCACGCCCGGGGCGTGGACCGCCTACTTCGGGCGGTCGTGAAGGTCGTCCTGGTCACCGGTTCGTCCGGCCTCGTGGGCAGCGAGGTCTGCTCGTCGTTCGCCCAGGAGGGCTACGCGGTCCACGGCCTGGACAACAACCAGCGGGCCGTCTTCTTCGGTCCGCAGGGTGACACGCGGTGGAACCAGCGCCGGCTCCAGGGCGAGATCCCGGGTTTCGTCCATCACGAGATGGACGTGCGCGACCGCGCCGGCGTGCTGGACCTCGTGAAGGAGCTCAGGCCCGCGGTGGTCGTGCACGCGGCGGCGCAACCCTCGCACGACCGGGCCGCCGCCATCCCGTTCGACGATTTCGACACCAACGCCGTGGGCACGCTGAACCTGCTCGAGGCGGCGCGCCGGTCGTGCCCGGAAGCGCCCTTCGTCTACATGAGCACGAACAAGGTCTACGGCGACCGGCCGAACACCATCGCCCGGCGCGAGCTGCCCACGCGCTGGGACTTCGCGGATGCGGCGTTCGCGCAGGGCATCCCGGAGACGCTTCCCGCGGACCAGAGCACGCACAGCCTCTTCGGCGCGAGCAAGCTCGCCGCCGACGTGATGGTCCAGGAGTACGGGCGCTACTTCGACATGCCCACCTGCTGCCTGCGCGGCGGCTGCCTCACGGGCCCGAACCACAGCGGCGTGGAGCTGCACGGCTTCCTGAGCTACCTCGTCAAGTGCAACCTCGAGGGCCGCGAGTACCGGGTCTACGGCTACGGCGGCAAGCAGGTGCGCGACAACATCCACAGCCTCGACGTCGCGCGGGCGATGCACGCCTTCGTGCGCAGCCCGCGCAGCGGCGAGGTGTACAACCTGGGGGGCGGCCGGGAGAACTCCTGCAGCATCCTGGAGGCCTTCGCCCTCGTCGAGGAGCTCTCCGGCCGGCCGCAGAAGTGGACGTACGTGGAGCAGAACCGCGTGGGCGACCACGTCTGCTATTACAGCGACCTGCGCAAGCTGCGGTCGCACTTCCCGGGCTGGGACGTCTCGGTGTCCCTGCGCGAGATCGTCCGCCAGCTCGTGGAGGGCTGGCGCGTGAAGCTTGCCTCGTGAAGCTGCTCGTGGCCGGCGTGTGCGGGTTCGTGGGAAGCACCCTCGCGCGCACCTGGGCCGAGGCCGGGGTCCCGCGCCAGATCACGGGGATCGACAGCTTCGCGCGGCCCGGCAGCGAGACCAACCGGCTGGAGCTGCGGCGCCGCGGGGTGCGCGTGCTGCACGCGGACGTGCGTTCGGCGACCGACTGCGAGGCGCTGCCCCCGGCCGACTTCGTGGTGGACGCCGCGGCCAACCCGAGCGTGCTGGCCGGAGTGGACGGCAAGACGTCGGCGCGCCAGCTCCTCGAGCACAACCTGCTCGGGACGATCAACCTGCTCGAATACTGCCGCCGCCATCGTGCGGGTCTCATCCTCCTGAGCACGAGCCGCGTCTACTCGCTGCCGCCGCTGCGCGCCCTGCCCGTCCAGGTCACGGACCGGGCGTACGCGCCGGTGCTGGACGGAGCGCGGCCGCCCGGCCTCAGCGGCGAGGGCGTGGCGGAGCCGTTCTCCACCGAGCCTCCCGTGTCTCTCTACGGCGCGAGCAAGCGAGCCAGCGAGCTGCTCGCCCTGGAATACGGCGGCACGTACGGGTTCCCGGTTTGGATCGACCGATGCGGGTTGCTGGCGGGGGCCGGGCAGTTCGGCCGCGCCGACCAGGGCATCTTCGCGTACTGGATCAACGGCTGGCTCCGCCGGCGTCCGCTGTCCTTCACGGGCTTCGGCGGGTCCGGCCACCAGGTGCGTGACTGCCTCCACCCGGCGGACCTCGTGCCGCTGCTGGACCGCCAGATGGCCGCCGGCTCCACGGACGCGCCGCGCACCGTGAACGTGGGCGGAGGACGCGTGTCGGCCCTCTCGCTGCTCCAGCTCAGCGACTGGTGCCGCGACCGGCTCGGTCCGCACCCCGTCGCCGCGGACGGGCAGGAGCGCCCTTTCGACGTGCCCTGGCTGGTGCTCGACGCGGGCGCCGCCCGGCGCACCTGGAGCTGGGCCCCGCAGCGCCGCACCACCGACGTCCTCGACGAGATCCTTCGGCATGCCGAGGCCAATCCGACGTGGCTCGAGACGTCCGCGGGCGGGTAGCGCGGTGAGGTCCCAGGCACCCGACCGCGCGCTTCCCCGGCTCACGAAGCTCTCCGTGGTGATACCGGCCCGCAACGAGGAGGGCGGCATCGCCTCCACCGTCGAGCACCTCCACCTGGAGCTGAGGCTGCACGCGGTGCCGCACGAGATCGTGGTGGTGGACGACGGCAGCACGGACGGGACCTGGCGGGTGCTGCAGGAGCTGCAGGAGCGGCTGCCGGAGCTGGTCCCGGTGCACAACCCCGGGCCCCACGGCTACGGTTGCGCGGTGGTGCGCGGGTTCGACCACATGAGCGGGGACGCGGCCGTGGTCATGATGGCCGACGAGAGCGACGATTGCCGCGACGCGTACCGCTACTGGTCGGCCCTCGACGAGGGCTGGGACTGCGTCTTCGGCAGCCGCTTCGTGCGGGGCGGCGGGGTGATCGACTATCCCTGGTTCAAGCTGTGCCTGAACCGCCTCGTGAACTTCGCCATCCGCGTTCTTTTCGGCATCTCCTACAACGACACCACGAACGCGTTCAAGGCCTTTCGCCGGACGGCGATCGACGGCTGCCGGCCGCTCATCGCTCCGCATTTCAACCTGACCGTGGAGCTGCCGCTGAAGGCGATCGTGCGCGGATACTCCTGGACGGTCATCCCCATCACCTGGCGCAACCGCCGCACCGGCGAGCCCAAGCTCAGGCTCACGGAGATGGGCAGCCGCTACCTCTTCGTCATCCTCTACGTCTGGCTCGAGAAGTACTTCAGCGCGGGAGACTATCGGAAGGCCTCGCTGGCCTCGGCCGCCCCGGCGCAGGATTCGCGCTCCGCCGCGACTGTTCCCACGCGCGCGTCGCGTGGCGATTGACCCTGCCGGAGAGTGGTGCTACAAGAGCCGGCAGTATCGGTTTCGGGCGTAGGCGTAACAGCTTTGACTGCCGCGCGCGTTGCCCTCGCGGGCGCGGCCCGCTGCTGCCGCCCGTCGAGAACTCGCTCCTGATAGACACAGGTGGCCCCTGTTGCTCCCGCTGACGACCGCCGTTGTCGCGTTTGCGGTCGCCCTGGTGGCCACGCCGGCCGTCCGGTTCGCGGCCGCGCGCACCGGGCTCCTGGACGTGCCGGGTCCGCGCTCGTCGCACGCGCGCGCCACGCCGCGCGGCGGAGGGCTCGTCCTGGTGGCGGCGCTGGCGGCGGCCCTCGTGGTCCTCGCCCCCGCGCCCTGGCGCGACCGCCCGGACGTGGCTGCCCTGCTGCTGGCCGGTGGCGCGCTGGCCCTGACCGGTCTCGCCGACGATCGCTTCTCGCTGCCGGCCCCCTGGCGACTGGGCTTGGAGACCACCGCCGCGGCCACGCTCGTGGCCGTGAGCGGGGGATTCGAGCGGGTGCCGCTGCCGCCACCGCTCGACGTGCCCCTGGGCCCCCTCGCCGGCGCGGCCGCCGTCGTTTGGATCGTGGCCGTGGTGAACTTCTATAACTTCCTCGACGGCATCGACGGGTTGGCCGCGCTCCAGGGCGCGGTCACCGGCATGGGCGTGGCCCTGGCGGGCTGGGACGCGTTCGCCACGCTGTTCGGGGCGGCGTTGGCCGGGGGTTGCGCCGCCTTCCTCTGCTTCAACTGGTCCCCCGCCCGCATCTTCCTGGGCGACGTCGGCAGCCTGCTCCTCGGATTCGCTTTCGCGGCCCTGCCCCTGCTCGCCCCTCCCCCGCAGCGGCCGCGCGCCGTGTTCTTCGTCGCGCTCAGCCTCTGGCTGTTCCTGGCCGATGCCAGCTTCACCCTGTTGAGCCGTCTGGCGCGCGGTGCGCGCTGGGACGAGCCGCATCGCGAGCACCTGTACCAGCGGCTGGTGAGGATCGGCGCCAGCCACCGTACCGTGGCCGCGGGCATCGGGACGGGCTCCGCCGTGCTGACCGCCGCCGCGCTGGTCGGGTGGCGCGCGGGAACGGCGGTCGAGCTGGCCGCGGCCCTCTTCGCCCTCGCCCTGTTCACGGCAGAGTGGGCCGTGGTGCGCGCGCGCGAGGCGCGGGCGGGAGCGGCCTGATGCCGGGGGTGCGGGGCATGTGGCGGTGGCCGGACGAAGGCGCGCTGGGGCGGCTCACCCGGTGGCAGCGTCAGGCCGTCCTGCTCCTCCTGGACAGCCTGCTGATCTCTCTGGCCTTCTACCTGGCGTTCCTCCTGCGTTTCGACGCCGACATTCCGCCCGAGCGGCTGCGGCAGTGTGTCCGCCACCTGCCCGTGCTGCTCAGCCTGCGCCTGTCCATGCACGTCTTCTTCGGGATCCACCGCTGGTCCTTCCGGCTTTCCGGTTTTCACGAGGCCGTACGCCTGATCGAGACCTCGCTGTGCGGCAGCGCGGCGTTCGTGGCCGTGTTCTACTTCCTGCAGCGCGCGGCCGGGGACCTGAGCCTGGGGCCCCCCCGGTCCGTGGTCGTGATCGAATTCCTCCTCACCACGACTTTCATCGGCGCCCTTCGCTTCTCCCGCCGGTTGGCCCACATGTGGTTCTCCGAAGCCCAGCGCGGAGGGGCCGAGCCACGGGTGCGGACCCTGATCGTAGGCGCGGGGAGCGCGGGCGAGCTGCTCCTGCGGGACCTTCAGCGCTCCAACGAGCACCCGTACCGGGTCCTCGGTTTCGCGGACGACGAGCCGTTGAAGTGGGGGACGACGATCGGCGGCCGGCCGGTGCTCGGCGGGCTCGAGGACCTGCCCGAGCTCGTCCGCCGCTGGCACGTGCGCCAGCTCCTGTTCGCGATCGCCCGGCTTCCCGCGGGCCGGCTGCGCCAGATCCTGAGCGCCTGCTCCGGGTCCAGGCTCAACTACAAGATCCTCCCCGTGTCCTTCCAGTACCTCAACGACCGGGTGAGCACGTCGATGCTGCAGGACCTGGCCCCGGAGGACCTGCTGCCCCGTCTCCAGGTGGCTTTCGACGAGGGCGAGGTGAGGGCGCGGGTGGCGGGGCGGCGGGTGCTCGTCACGGGGGCGGGAGGTTCCATCGGCCGGGAGATCTGCCGCCAGCTCGCCTCCTGCGCGCCCGAGCTGCTGGTCCTGGTCGACACGAACGAGAACAGCCTGTATCTGCTCTATCGCGAGCTCGAGCGTAGCTTCCCGGCCGTGGCGCTGGCGCCCGAGGTGGCCGACGTCCGTGACCCCGTCCGCTTGCGCTCCCTGGGCGCGCGCTACGCGCCGCAGGACGTGTTCCACACCGCCGCCCACAAGCACGTGCCGCTCATGGAGCAGACGCCCGAGGAGGCGGTCAAGACCAACGTCGCCGGCTGCCGCAACGTGGTGGCCATGGCCCACGAGGCGGGCGCCGAGCGGTTCGTGCTCATCTCGACCGACAAGGCGGTCAACCCCGCGGGGGCCATGGGCGCGAGCAAGAGCCTCGCCGAGCTCATCGTGCGCGACCAGGCCCAGCGCTCGCACACGGCCTTCACCATCGTCCGCTTCGGGAACGTGCTCGGCAGCGCGGGCAGCGTGGTGCCGCTGTTCAAGGCGCAGATCGCCTCGGGCGGACCCGTCACCGTCACGCATCCCGACTGCCGCCGGTTCCTCATGACGATCGGGGAGGCGGTGGGGCTGGTGTTGAAGGCCGGGCTCAGCTCCTACGGCGACCTCTGCATCCTGGACATGGGCGAGCCGATGCGCATGCTGGACCTGGCGCGGCTCATGATCACGATGTCGGGGCTGGTGCCCGACGACGAGATCCCCATCGTCATCACCGGGCTGCGGCCGGGAGAGAAGCTCGAGGAGGAGCTGATGACGGCGGAGGAGGCGGCCCGGAGCCGGGTCGTGCATCCCGCGATCCGCGCCATAAGCATGCCCGCCCCCTCCGCGCTGACCATGCAGCGTGTGGCCGTGCTCGAGGCGCTGGCCTGGGACGGGGATCGACCCGGGGTCGTCCGCCTGCTGCAGAGCCTCGTGCCCAGCTACGCCGGCCGCCGCGGCGAGGAGCCGGAGCCGGTCCGGCAAGCCTCTGCCGTGGGGCCGCTCTCTCCGGCCCTCGTCGCCGACGCCGACGACCCTCAGGCGCCCCGCACGGCGGCCGCGATCCGCTCGACGGTCTCCAGCGGCAGCTCGGGGTAGAGCGGAAGCGAGATCACCTCTTCCGAGAGGCGCTCGGACACCGGCAGGTCGCCCGGGCGCCCTCCCGCCGAGGCCATCGCCGGCTGGAGGTGGATCGGGCGCGGGTAGTGCACCGCGGCGGCGATGCCGCGCGCGGCCAGGTGCGCGCGCAGCCGCTCGCGCTCGCGCACGCGCAGCGTGTAGAGGTGCCAGGCGGAGCGCGCGCCGGCTCGCTCCCGGGGCACCGCGAGTCCCCGCGTCCCCTCCAGGGCCCGCGTGTAGGCGCTCACGCGCGCCCGGCGCTCCTCGTTCCAGCGGTCGAGATGGCGCAGCTTGACGCGCAGGACCGCGGCCTGCAGGGCGTCGAGCCGGCTGTTGGTGCCGGCCACCAGGTTCTCGTACCGATGGGCGCCCGCGCCGTGGTTGGCCAGACGCCGCACCTTCTCGATGAACGCCCCATCGGCGGACGTGACCATGCCCGCGTCGCCGTAGGCCCCGAGGTTCTTGGCCGGGTAGAAGCTGAAGCAGGCCGCGTCGCCGAGCGACCCCGCCCGGCGTCCCGAAAGGCTCGCGCCGTGCGCCTGCGCCGCGTCCTCCAGCACGCGCAGGCCCCGTCGTCGCGCGATCTCCAGGATGGGGTCCATGTCCGCCGGGTGGCCGTAGAGGTGCACGGGCACGATCAGCCGCGTGCGCGGCGTGAGGGCGCGCTCCAGTCGGCCCGGGTCCATGGTGAAGGTCTCCGGGTCCACGTCCACGAACACGGGCCGCGCGCCGCAGAGCAGGATGGCTTCGCCGATGGCGATGAACGTGTTGGCCACGGTCACCACCTCGTGGCCGGGGCCCACGTCCCAGGCCCGCAGGGCGAGGGTGAGCGCGTCGGTGCCGTTGGCCACGCCGCACGCGTGGGCCACGCCGCAGAAGGCGGCGAACTCGGCCTCCAGCGCGGAGCACTCCTCGCCGCCGATGAACCGGCCGCTCTCCACGACCCGCGCGAGCGCGGCCTCCATCTCGGCGCGCACGCGGGCGTGCTGGGCCACGAGGTCCACCATGGGCACGGGCGCGGGCTCAGCCACGTCGCGGCGCCTCCCCCCCGGCCCCGGCCAGCAGCGCCTCGACCGCCGCGCCCAGGTCCGGAACCAGGTGGTCGAGCTCGGCCGCCACGCGAGTGCGGTCACCGCTCGTCACCACCGCCACGGAGATGCCGGCGGCGCGCAGCGTTTCCAGGGCTTCGCGTGCCCCCGGCAGCAGCTCCGGCCGCTCGCACGCGTCGTGAGGCACGCGGCGATCGTAACCCAGGTCCGCGGCGCGTCCTGCTTTCCTCCCATCCGGCGGACGGGGACGGTAGTATGGGCTCACCCCTCGACCATGGTGACCTGGAGGTTGCCCACGCGGCGGACACCGGTGGTTGCCGAGGTCGGTGCGCTGACCGCTTCTTGCGCCCTGCTCTTCTGGCTCAGCCGAGGGGTACGCCCGCCCGAGCCCCTGCACGGCGCCTTCCTGGGGCCGTGGCCCTCGTTCCTGGCGACTTTCGCCGCGGCCTGGCTGGTGCCGGGGTTCGTCCTGTATCGCCTGGCCCGGGGACCGCGGCGGGGAAGCGGCCTCGAGGTCGTGGCGCTGTCCTTCGGGCTGGGCCTGGCCTGGCTGGTCGCGCCGGCCGCCGTCGCCCTGGTCGTGGGAACCCGCATCGACGTCCTCGCCGCCTGGATCACCGGCCTCAACGGTGCGCTCCTCGTGGCCTGCGTCGCCGCGCACCTGAGGGACGGAGGCCGCGTCGGGACCCCCGACCGCTCGGCCGACCCCCTGCCGGTTTCCACCAACGGATGGCTGGCGGCCGCGGCCGCCGTCACCCTGGTCCACCTGCTGGCGGTGTCCGCGAGGCGGCCGCGGTTCTCCTTCGGCAGCGACGAGTGGCTCCTGATGAGGGCCGCCCGCTATTTCCTGGAGGCGACCCCGATCGCCCACACCTGGGACTTCGACGCGTGGGATCTCGTCATCGCGCTCCTGGTCCGGCTGGCCCGGGTCGACCTCATCGACGCCTATCGGCTGTACCTGCCTCCCGTGCTGATCGTGGCCGCCAGTTGCGCCTTCCTCGCGCTGGCGGAAGCGCTCTTCCGCGACCGTGGCGTCGCCTGCTTCTCGTACCTGATCCTGGCGTTGTACTGCCTCTCCGACATGCAGACCCGCGGTGAGGGCATGGGCATGGGGCTGCTCGTGCGCATCATGGAGGACAAGTACGCGGCCTGCCTGATCGTGGTGCCGTTGGCCCAGGCGGCGTTCGTCGCGTTCCTGCGCGGTGGTGAGATGCCGCTGCTGGCCATCTCCGGCGCGCTGTTCGTCATCGCCGTCCTCGTCCACCCGCT
>Ga0326597_10012769_pt1 | contig 11065 bp, 17 predicted proteins | sample RVTome_12_FD_203789 | JGI IMG/M metagenome (GOLD analysis project Ga0326597, IMG submission 203789) | Soil microbial communities from uranium-contaminated site in the Upper Colorado River Basin, Wyoming, United States - RVT100D185 | ecosystem: Environmental > Terrestrial > Soil > Contaminated >... | reverse complement strand
GCCGGGTCGATCTCCCGAATCCAGGGAGCGTCGGGAAGCCGCCCGCGCTCGAGCGCGAAAGTACCCTTCCCCCTCAGGTCCCGCGCCTTCCTCCCAAAACCTTCCGCATCCAGCCGCAGCGTCCCCCGTCCGACTCCTTCCACCTCGAATGAGGCTCCGAGAAGGGAAGTCCGATAGCGAAACGGAAACGAGTTGAAGTCGAGAGCGACCTCGCCCGAGAGCAGCCCGTGATCGGTCGCGAGCTTCAGACCCTCGAGCCGAAAGCGCCCGTCCTCGGTCGCGACTCTCGCCGCGAGGTCCCGAAGCTCCCAGCTCTCGAAGGCGATTCTTTTCATCGTCAGGAGACCTTCGGAGTTGAGGCCATGGAGAGGGGTGAGAGCCCGGGGATCGTAGTCCAGGCGGGAGAGGGTGAGCCGGAGCGCCTCGAGCGATACGGACCCGCCGGGGAAGTCGATCGTCCCGCTCTCGAGCTCGATTCCGGTGAGATCCCGACGTCCCCTCAGAAGAGCGAGCGGCCGGTGCTCGAGGACCATACGCGGGACATGGACCTGGTAGCTTCCGGCGACGAGCCCCACTTCTTCGAGAACGAGCCCGTGGAGCAGGCGAATCCGAGAACGTGAAACCTCGAGGGGGAATCCGGTCGCCGACCGAACGCGGTCTTGGACCTCGCGGCCGAGCCCCGGAGCGTCGAACGGGATGACGCGCACAAGCACTGCGAGGGTTACGAGCGAAGCGAGGGCCACGAGAAGAGCCTTCTTCGCGCTCAAATATCCAGCTGTTCGACTTCCGGCGCGCGCTCTTTGATGAGGTTGAACCGCGGCTCCGGATCCTTCCCCATGAGATCCGAGATGACCCGGTCGGTCTTCAGGGCGTTTTCGATCGTAACCCGCTGCAGCCGGCGGGTCGCGAAGCCGCGGTGAGCACGCGGTCGAGATATCGATCAACTTCTTCCGACGACGGAAGAGCATCGATCCGCGCTCCCACAGCACTCGGCAGAGAACCGAACTTGGCGGTGAGGAGGCGTTCGAGCGTGTCCCGCTTTCCCTGGACCATCCCTTCCTCACGGCCTTTCTCCATGCCTTTCTCGAGGCCCTGCTGGATGAGCTCGTCGCCCCAGGTGAGCTCCGTATCTCGCATTTCTTGAAACTCCTTTCTCGCGACCAGCCGCCGGAAGCTTTCGCGCTCGTCCGCTGAGAGCCGGAAGTACGTCTCGATCGTGTTGACGAGGAGGTACTGTCGCTCTTCGTCGAGCCCGCTTGTAACCACCCGTTTCAACATCCGGGCCCGAAGCTCGAGCTCCTCGGAGGTCTTCCCCCGACCCATCAGCGCCGACAGCGCCGCTCCCAAGGGGCCCGCCTCAACATACTCCCGCGCGTTGAGCCGCGCCAGCGCGATTCGGGCGTACTGGAACCGCAGCACCTCCCGCTCGAAGATCACATGCCGATACTCGGCCGTGCCGACACCTTCCCGGCCTCCCTGCAGAATGAGCAAGACGGGAAAGACCGGTGCGTCGAACTGCAGCCAGAGCAAGTCATAGTACTCCAGCATGCGTTTTCCCAGATCCCCCCGAACGTCGGCCTGTACTTCGAAAAGGATGACCACAATCTCGGGCTCACCCTCGCGGGTTCGGAGCTCCGCCACGACGTCAGGCTCGCGCCGCTGCCCCTCTGGGAACGCAGTGAAGACCTCCCTGTTCGGAAACCGCAGCGAGCTGAAGTCGAGCCGTGCCGCGACCTCCGGGAGGAAGAGCTCCAGGAACTCCCGGAAGAACCCCCGAAGAATTTCCTGAGATTGGGCAGCTAGGGTGCTGCTGTAGTTGAGACGGGTGGTCAAGCCGGGCGACACGGTCGTGTTCTTCGCTGGCGAGCCATACCGACAGCACCTTATACCTGAACTGCGGACCTGAGGAGCTCGTGTCGAAATTCCAATGGAGGGCCTCGCTATTGGCAAACAGCTGCGGTGGCTCGGACACAGAAGGCACCATGAGCCGTACACCGCAGGCTACAGCTTCCCAGAAGCTGGGCTCAGCAATTCAACGCCTGACAAACGCGTGACTCGAGGACGGAGGGTCGACTCATGATCACCAACGACAACCACCTGAAGATGGCTCAGGAGGCAGTCAGCAACCTGCAGCAGATCTTAGTCGCAGCTCGAAAGGCACATCTCCCAGCCGAGTATCGAGCAATGTCGGCGCCGATTCTTCTCGAGCTTCAACAACGCGCCCACGAGATTCTGGAGTATCTGAGCGCGCGGCGGTAATACCTGCGCAGCACAGCAATGGAGAGGCAGGCGGGTGAAGGCACGATCTCCCTCCGCTGCTCCTCGTGAATCCCTAGGTCGACAGAAGGGAATTAGCCGTTGGCTGGTAGTGCGGACGCGGAGCCGGAGAGCTTTTCGTCGCGTTGCTCGTCAGGCTCGGTGCCCGGCCACGGGCGCTTCCATTCGCGAGGGGGATCCCTAATGATGGTCTTGCGCCGAGAGCTCCTTCCGCGATCAAGACTGGTGGAGCCTTTCGAGAACCCATTCCCGGATCAGCACCGCTTCTTCGAGGCCTCGCTCGCTCGCCAAGCGTCTCAGGCTCTCCAACTCCTCGGGGTTCAAACGAATGGTGAGCCTCGCACCCGGCTGTCCCTGAAACACCGGCTCCGGAACCTCTTCCCCGCCCTCGTGCGCGAGCGCTCGGCCGAAGAGCATTCCCGTCTCGCCGCACCAGGGAAGCATCGCAACACTCGTCGACCGTCGCCGCCCAAAACGCCGGAAGCTCGCGGGGTCTAAGACGGCCTGGCAGCGATTCAGCCTTTGGACGCGGCGAGGGTAACCGAGTGTAGAATCTCAACCTCGTGCGCTACGACGAGTTCCGTGATGCGTTCCTACGGTCTCTTCGCGCCGCCGGACTCCCTTCCGAATTCGGCCCCACCGAGACCATCGACCTCACCACGACCACCCGGCGCTGCAAAGCGGCCGTGGGCGGCTTCATTCGCCAGCCGGTCGAGCCCTTCCACGTGACCGCGTTGGTCTCGTTCCAATGGAATCCCTTCGAGTCCGCCCGCACGTACACGACGGAGGAAGACCTCGTGACGGAGCTTCTGGGCCGCGACGAGGATCCCTCCGAAACGATGCCCCGGCATCTGCGGACCGACATCGTCCTCCGCGCGACGTTGCCTTACGACTCCTCGACTCCCATGCCCGAGAGGGGGATCTGGAGATCCTGGTCGCTCACCGTGGATGAAGAGCTGGCGCGCTTTCTTCCGCAGACGCCCCCGAGCACGAAGGAGGGCCCATCATCGTCATGGGTTGGCGAGGTAGGGTCGAAGCCGAATCGAGGTGTTCGACTAAAGGCGAGCTTTGCTTGAGCGCCGTGTCCCTGCCCTCCTGGCAAGCCGTGGTCCCTCCACGAATCCGCGACGCCCGTCGACGAACAGCCGGAAGGCGACATAGAACGACAACTCGAGAAGCTCGCCAAGCGCTATCGAAGTGCGTACGACGCCTGGAAGGACTCAGTCACCGAGCTTCGCGACGAGATGGGCCTTGGCTCGTCCGACCGCTGACTTCACGGCTCTTGTTCCGCAAAAGAGGGGACGATGAGCGATGACCCGCATTCAAGGACAACAGTCACCGTCGACTCGTTTCGCGACGATCCGCTCTATCCACGAATCGCGCGGGCCGTGGAGCAGATACTCGCGCGGGGCAAGGTCGTCGCCCCGGTCGACGTCCTGGTCCGCATGAACCTCCTCTCGCCGGAGGGCCTCGAGGATTGGCGCCGCGGACGGGTGCCTTACCTGGAGAAGGTCGTTGCGGGCAACCTCTCACGCCTGTCGAAGCTCCTGCGGATCCTCCGGTTCCACGCCCACGATCTCAAGCTCGTACCCTCGTTCACGGCGTATACACGCTGGGGCAAGGGAAGCAACGGTTGCGATTCACCAAAACGGGCGCTCCGAATCTCGAAGACGCCTACGCGAGGCACTTCGTGTGGCCGGGCAAGGGACCGTTCCATCCACCTGACGCCTCCAGAGAGCCGCGGCCGAATGGCGCCGTTCCGGGACGGGAGGCCGCAGGTAGCCGGCCAGAGGAACGAGGGACTTGAGCAAGAAGAACAAGCGAACGCGCCGCAGGAAGCAGAGACCCGGAAAGGTGCCGTCGCTCCCGGCTCGCGGCTCACCAGGTGAACCGGCGCAGAAGCTCTCGGAGATCATCCAGGAGATGGCGCTGCGGCTGCTGAAAGATCCCGAGGCCTTCCCTTCGTTCCCTGTCGCCCAAGCGGCGCTGATGCTCGCCAGCGCCGCCTGGAACTGCGCCGTCGAGGAAACCGAATGGAGTGGCCCGACACCGAGCGTCGAGCTGCGCTCGAACGACACCGGTCGGCTCATCGCGGAGCTCGTCGAGCACAAGCGCGACCGCTATCCAAACGACCTGCGCCGCATCGTCGCGACCGAGCTGAGCCCGGACGGAAGCGTTCGCGTTCACTGGGTCGAGCAAGACGAAGCGGTCACACCAGCTTCAGGCTCGACGACCGGCCGGACGAGAAACGCCGGGGTGAAGACAGGCCGTCCCATCGCCGAGAAACTGATCGGGAAGATGAAGAAGAAGGTCCGCGGCAAGCTCATCCATCTCGAAGAGGTCAAGGCCGGTCGAGCCAACGCCGAGGACCTTCAGAAGAGCGTGGCGACTTCGGAGGCGCTTGCCGGTCTTCATCCAGCGCACGCTACCTACGTCTACACCCAGAACCAGTTCTCGGTGATGTCGGAACAGCTCACGGCGCTCGGCGAGATGGCGCGTTTCGCGAAGATCATCGCCGAAGCAGGACAAATACATGCCGAGCGGACCACCCATGAGCCCGCTTACGACCTCGTTCTTCACGTGCTGGGCGCTTTTCGACGTCTCCGTCGGGCTCGCCGAGGAGACGATCGCAACGACCGCCATGGCCGTGGGCGCGGCCTTCGGCACAGACGCCAGGCTCTTGCGCTTGATGGAATTGATGCAGCAGTCGAGGATGAGCATCTACGTCCACGAGGGAACCGCTGAGGATGCAGTCGTGCTCCGCGAGCTCGTGACCGGCGCGGTGTGCCGGGCGATCGTTCCGTCGGGATACCGCGGCCACAGGGGAGAGCTGTGGTACGTGCGGGTGCTCCCGCCGCCTCTCCCCGGAACGGCCGAGCACGTGGTCTTCACGACACCGTACCTGCTCCTTGAACCGGGTGAGCTCGACTGGCAGGCCTACTTCCGCCGGACCCTTCCCGACGCGCCCCTCGCGGATCGCATCGCGCGATACGAACGTCACATGAAGTTCGGACCGAGACGGGATTACTGGACCGAATTCGTGTTCGACGCCTACGTGAACCACCTTCCGGACGTCATCTTTCTCAAGGGACTGCCGGACGTTCCCGAGAGCCGGCCGCACTCCAGGGTGAACCGCCGGTGACGCAGTCTTCCCTCGATAGCGCCCTCGTTAGCAGCGTGACGCCGAGTGGGCGAATCGACGTTCGGCCAGGCGCGCCGGAAGACGCTCCGCGGATGAGTGCCGCGGCTGCGCGGCGGATCCGGGAAGCCTTCGCCGCCGGCCGGGGGCACGGAGTGCTGTACCTCGGCGCGGGGGAGCTGGGCACCGAGCTCTCCCCGGCCCTTTCGTACTGGCGCGACGTCGGACAGGCTTTCGTGGCCAAAGCGTGCGGTGTCCTCGACCGCCAAGCGTCCTCGAGAAGCTCCAGGCCTTCATCCCGCCGCGACCCAGTTCAACCGTGCGGGCTTTCGGACTCGCGTTCCGGCTTCTTCGATCTCGTTCGAAATTCGAGCGGTCGATGCGTTCCCGGGCGCCGAAGCACGTTCGGCAGTCAGTTCGCTCATGGCTCCCGTTACTGAATTCTATCCGATGCCCGGACTTCGATTCATCTTGTGAACACCCCTGGCTCGCCCGAAGAGAACCCGGATTGGCTTTGCGTCGATGGCTCGAAAGCGAGATGATGTGAAACGGGGTTCAGAAGCGCGTGCATTTCGAACGGATTACCATCAACCCGCACGTTTGCACCGGGTGAGACCACGGAATCCATCTTGAAAGCCTACCCCTATCTAGAAGTCGAAGACATTGAGGCTGCGCTGCGGTACGCGGCCTGTCTCGCCGAAGAGGAGACGCTGGAAGTATCTCGATGAAGTTCCTCGTCGACATGCCGCTCTCGCCGGTGCTGGCGAAGTGGCTGTCGGACAGGGGACATCTCGCGTCGCACGCCGCCCAGCGAGGGCTGGAAAAAGCCGACGATCCGACGATCCTCCGAGTCGCTCTCGAGGAGGGCGCCGTCGTGGTTACCGCGGCCGGTTGCTGGCCCTCACAGGCAGCACGGGACCCGCGATCCTGCTCTTTCGCGGCGGAGACTGGGGAGAAGAAGAGATTCTCGCACGCCTGGAACATACCCTCGGCGTCATTGCCGAGGCCGAGATACCGAATTCGATCGTCGTCATCGAGCGCACACGAATTCGCAGAAGGCGACTCCCCATGACCTGAGGCGATCGCCTCATGCCTTTGTCACCAGCCCCGATTCGATGAGGCCGCGCCACTGGTGAACGAGCCGGCTTGCGGTTGCAGGGTCGTCGATCAGGACTCCCATCTCGATGTTGCGGGTCTGGCCGCGGTCGGTGAAGTTGGCGGAGGTCACGAGGGCTCTCGCTTCGTCGACCACAATGCACTTGGCGTGGAGGCTGAATCGGGATTCCTTCTCGGCCGTACGGGAGTCGCAGTAAATCGCCGGGAGCGGCTCGCCGAAGGGCCAGTTCTTCTCGAGGAAGCCTTCCGCGGAGTCCACGAACATGGTGGTCTCGACGCCTCTCTCGCCCATGGCCTTATGAAGAGGGGCGAAGATGTCTTTCCCGTGGTCGAACGCGTAGCCGCCGATGAGGACGCTCTTCTTGGAGTTCTCGAAGAGCTCTCGCACCACGACGAGGGTGTCGCGGGCGGTGCTGACGAGGGCCTCGGGGCCGGTCCAGACGAGGTCGACGCGGGGGACGGGCCGGTAGCGCCTCTCGGCGATGGCGGTCCGGAGGACGGCTTGAAGCGACGCGGCGTCGAGTCGGCCGAGGGCGCCGAGGTGCTCGAAGATGTGCTCCAGGCCGTGGGAGGCCAGGGCGGCTTCGGTCGCCGGAGGGCGAATCCGTTCCCGTTCGATCAGACGCAGAAGCGCCTCGAGGTCGGGAAGGGCTACTTCAGTGAGGCCGCGGTCGTCACTCACGGGACGTCAAGTCACTCCTTCGTTATGGCTCTCTCCGCGTCCGCCATCGGGATCATCAAGGTCATCGGATCGAGTGGAGAAACGCTGAAGCCGCAAGCTTCGTAAAATCTCTTCGCGTCCTCCGAAATCGCATGAACGAGCATGGCGCGAATGCCGCCGATCTCGGCCGCCTGAACGGCTCTCAGGATGGCGTCCCGCAACAGTCCTCGACCAATCCCGCGCCCCTGGTATGTCTCGTCGACGGCCAGCCGTCCGAGCACCATGACCGGAACGGGGTCCGGCATGTTCCGGCGGGTGCGGCCGGTGGCCGCCGACGCTGCCACACTGCCGTTCGCGAGAGCGTAGTAGCCGACGACCCTCTTGTTTGCGGCGCAAACGACGTAAGTACGCGACGCTCCGGTTTGTTCGTTGGCCAGGGCTCGGCGTCTCAGCCAATCGTCGAGCACGCCGACTCCCGAACGGAAGGAGGACAGGTCGTGCTCCGAGCCGATGTGCTCGGGCGCACCGACGGCGTCTCCGCCGGGCGTCATCGATCCCAGGGAGACTTCGACGTCAAGAGCCGCCGCAGCCGCGGATTCTCCGCTGGCGCCTTGTCCAGGGCCGCGATGAATCGCTTGTAGGCCTTCTCGTCGAGATGGAAGAACGTGCGATCCAAAAGGACGCTCGTCGCCTCTCGGCAAGCCGCCTCGAGCATGAATTCCGAGCGGTTTTTTCCAAGCGCCTCGGCCGCACGGTCGATCAAGGCCCGTTTCGACTTGTCGGCTCGAAGGTTGATCATCACCGTACTCGCCATAGATTGAGCCTCTTTTCTATGAACCTACTATAGAACAGTGTATAGACACTGTCAATACAGCAACTACGGCCTCTCGGAGAAGAACGCGAGCTCGGGGTCGTGTCCGATGGTCGGGACGACGAGGGCTCGGTCGAGGTACCGATTGAAGCGCTCGCAGGAGCACTCGGCGATGAACAGGCACCGAGACCACAACGCAAGCCGCGAGAGAGCTCCGCGATGCGCTCGAAAAGCGCGCAGCTCTCGCCCGGACGGACACCGAGAAGGCGCGCCGTTTCGCCGACATCCTCGAAAAAGCCCTGGAGATCCACGAGCACCACGGAGACGGCGATTGCCCCGTCTGCGGTCGCTCCTCTGCGCTCACGGAACCGTGGCGGAAGCGTGCCGAAGAGGAGATCCAAACGCTCCGCGAAAAGGCCGCGGCCGCGGATGCCGCCGTCCGACGGCTCGTGGAAGCGGAGCGACGAGCGCGCGATCCCATCAAGCCGCCGCCGGCCGTTTTGAATCGAATCCAGCTCCCGCATTCCGAGGCCGTCCAGAAGTGTTGGGAGGACTGGCGCCAGGCGAGCCAAACCTCCGGCGCTGATCTCGCTGACGCCCTCGAGCGAACGACCCCCGCTCTATCGGCGGCCATCGAGGAGCTTAGGAAGGAAGCGCGGGGTGAGCTCCAAAAACGCGAGGACGTATGGCGCCCGATGGCCCTCTCGCTCGCCGCCTGGCTTCCCGAAGCAAAGAAAATGCTCTCAGAGGCCGACGTCATCAGCCATTTGAAATCTGCGGAGGATTGGATTCGCACGACCGCGACCACGATCCGAAACGAGCGTTTCCTCCCCATCAAACAGCAGGTGAAAGGAATCTGGGATCTCCTCCGAACCCGAAGCCACGTCGAGCTCGAGGACATCACCTTCGAGGGCAAGTCGACATCCCGACACGTGAGCCTCAACGTTACCGTGGACGGAACCCAGGGAGCCGCGCTCGGCGTCATGAGCCAGGGCGAGCTCCACTCCCTCGCGCTCGCGCTCTTCCTGCCTCGAGCCACGGTCGAAACCAGCCCGTTCCGCTTTCTCGTCATCGATGACCCCGTGCAATCCATGGACCCGGCGCGCGTCGACGGCCTCGCCCGAGTCCTCGACCAGTTTGCGAAAGGCCGTCAGGTCATCGTCTTCACTCACGACGACCGCCTTCCCGAGGCGGCGAGACGCCTCGGCATCCAGACCAAGATTATCGAGGTCCTGCGGGGCGAAGGCTCCTTGGTGGAGCTTCGGGAAGTTCGGAGCCCCGTCCAGCAATACTTCGAGGACGCGTTCGCCCTCGCGAGCACCAAGGACCTCCCCAAGATCGTCGTCGAGCGCGTGATTCCGGGACTCTGCCGACAAAGCCTCGAGGCCGCCTGTGTGGAGGTCGTTCGTCGGCGACGACTCGAGCGAGGCGAGCCACACCGGCGACGTCTACTCGGGCGTCAAGAACCACTTCGGCCCGTGGAGCGTCGACGTCGTCAAGGAGTGCAACGCCGGCTCCCACAAAGGCCTCGTCGCCGACGACACTCTGAGGTTCGTCCGCAACGTCGACACGATCGCGAAAGGGATTCTCGCACTCTCATGATTCCCGTCGCCGATTACACTCCAGAGGACCTCCTTGACGCCGCCCGCACGCTCCTCGCCCGACCCGACGCACGAACCAGCGGCGTCTGGCCCCGAGCGGCCGCGCATCTCTTGCGCCAGGCGCTCGAGGAGAGCCTGGATGAGTTCTGGAAGGCCCGCCTCCCCGTGCTCGCGTCCACTTCGATGCGTGTCCAGTTGACCTCGTTGCCAACGTTCCTGGCCAATTCTGACGCTGCCGCGAACGCCGCCTACACATGGGCGTGCCTCAGCAACGCATGCCATCACCATCCCTACGAGCTCGCGCCTTCGGACACCGAGCTCAGGGCCTGGATCGAAGAGATTGAGCGGGTACGGGAGGAGATCGTTCGCGCGCTATCCAGACGAGAGCCACCGGTACCCTGACCATGCCGCTAAGCCTGCTCGCCCTCCCGAACCCTACACCCTATGACCCGGCGGAGGATCCACCGGGGAGTATTGCTCCCCTCGGTAGCCGGGCGCGAGGGTGCCAGAATTGCCTGCCGCCGCTCGGAGAAGTTGACTTCGTCGAGGTGAGGTCGGGCGCTGAGAAACCGAGACCAGTCGCTGTCGGTGACTCCGACCCAGGCCTTCATGCCTTTGTCATCAGTCCCGATTCGACCGTGCGGGGTCGCAGTCAGACTAGCTTTCTGGCTTCTTTTCCGATCTCGTTCGAATTCTAGCCTCGTCGACGATCGCGAGCCGACCGTGAAGGCGTTCCAAGAGCCCGGACTCAATCAACCGGCGCGCCGGCTTTTCCAGAACTCGCCACCTCTGATCCTGCAGTCGAAAAACGACGATGCCGCCGTGGCTTCCTGGCGGGTGCTTTCGAATATCCGCGAAATCCAAGTCGTAAGTCATGAAGAGCCGCCCCTCTTGCTTGACGGCGGCCGTTACGACCGGATCCTTGGCTCCCCCCAGATTCTCCTCGAGTGCCGTCGCCACATCGTACTTCGCAGAACGTAGCAAGTCCGCCAGTCCCTCCGGCAGATTCTCGTCCAGCTTGATCCTCATCCAGTCGTCTCTGTATGAATGGGATGCTGCTCCTCCTCGTGTGCCAGCCAGGCTGCGTACCCAATGGCCGCCCGAATGTCACTTTCCTTGATCGTCGGGTACTGGCGGAATATCTCCTCGTGAGTGTCACCGGCCTTCAAGTAGTCCAAGATGATAGAAACCATGATCCGCGTTCCCCGAATCGTGGGTTTTCCATGACACACATCCGGATCGATTGTGATACGTTCCTGCCAATCAAGCTGCATACGTTTGGCTCCAGTGTGTCGACTCCAGGAGTCAACCTCAGAGCAATCATAGGCTTGCCTTCATGCCTTTGTCACCAGCCCGGACTCGATGAGGCCGCGCCATTGGTGGACGAGTCGGCTTGCGAGGCCGGGGTCGTCGACCAGGACGCCCATCTCGATGTTGCGGGTCTGGCCTCGGTCGGTGAA
>Ga0326597_10012768_pt1 | contig 11066 bp, 9 predicted proteins | sample RVTome_12_FD_203789 | JGI IMG/M metagenome (GOLD analysis project Ga0326597, IMG submission 203789) | Soil microbial communities from uranium-contaminated site in the Upper Colorado River Basin, Wyoming, United States - RVT100D185 | ecosystem: Environmental > Terrestrial > Soil > Contaminated >... | reverse complement strand
AAGCTCCTTCATACGATCGACGCGATTGCGTGTCTCGATACTATCCGGACCGACATACCAGAACTTTACGTCGCTCCCGATTTTCTCGGCCGCATACCAGTAGACCTTGCCGCCCCTCTCCTTGGTGACGAGCGAACCGCGGACATTTGCGACCATGTCGTCTTTGAGCAGACGCAGGAGGTCACCGTAGGCCGACCGTGCCACGGAGCTCAGATGCGCCATTTCAGTCTCCATCATGTTCGCGTTCGGGAAACCTATGTCTTTCGGTTTACCGGCGCAATCGGTAAACTAAACTATTTTCGTTTACCGGTGCCAAACCGGCATCTGCCACACGCTCAGCAGCGTGCAAGCGCCTTGCTGCAGATACAGACCTGAATCCGGGCCCGGCCGCACGCAAAGCAGCCGCGAATTCGTAAAAAACTTGCAGACCATGAATACACGCCGACACAAGGTCAGACCCAATGACCACCGAGCGCCACCTTGCCTAGATCGCCGCGCGCCACATGCGGAACCGCCCCTGCCCGGTGACCTCGCGGATCAGGCCCCGAGCTTCCATCCAGGCAAGGTTGCGCTGGACGGCGGCGCGGCTGGCACCGGTCAGGGTTTCGGCCATCGGGGCGGACACAAGAGGCCATTCAGCCACCACAGCGCGCAAGGCCGGTGGTGTCTTTCCTGAAAGTGGGATCATCGCGGCATCGACACGCGCCGCCCAAGCCTCGATATCATCAAGGTGCCGCTTCGCGGTCAGACATGCCGTCTCCATCCCGTCGAGCCAACGCGCCAGGCGCTCGGCCGGTGGGCCCCCGACGCGCAGGCCCCCTGCCCCGCCCATGGCCATTGGTGCAAAGACGGCGCCCCTACCCTCGCTGGCCGCGACGCGCGACGCCGTGACCGCCGCCTCCATCCAGTCACCCTGCTGCCCGAGGCCCGCGAGGCTCCAGAGGTGAAAGCCCATGCAGGCGCGGGTGATCGGGTGAAAATCGGCGGCTTGTGCTATCAGGTCCAGCCAACCGCCCGCGCGATCCGCCAGGGGCTCGGCGTCATCCACCATGTTTTCGGGGTCGCGGCGGTCTAGGAAGGCGGGCAGGTCGGCCTCGGGCCCCGGCCCGCCGGTCAGACGCCGCACCGCCCATCCGACACGCGCAAGCGCCGCAGTGTCGTCCTGCACGCCGGACAGGCGCATGGAGATCCAGAGCGCCAGCCGATCGGGGCCAATCCGGTCGCCCACGAACCAGCTCAGGTCGGACGCCTCGATCAGGGCAAGCCTGTGCTTCCACCTTTCCGGTCCGCGCTTCAGCCTGTCGTCCAGCGCGCCGATCCGGCCGGCCACACGGGCGAGGCGTGCGGCGCTGCTCGCCTCTGCCTTCCGCCAGTCGTCGAGGACTGCGGCTTCACACGGTTCCGCCCGTGGTCCGGGCGGCAGATAATCCGGCTCCTCTTCCATAGGGCCGGGCAAGAACCACAAGTCGTGCTCGGACGTCTGTTCGACCTCCTCCGCATCGACCATGAGGGCGTCAGATTCATCATACTGAGAGGGCGCTTGAGGCTTCATATATGCAAAATACAGTGATTTTGCATCTTACCCAAGTGTTTTGTCAGAGTGCTCCCAACACTCTATATAGCACGCGCGGGCGAAGATCTGCGACAGCTCTCTGATCGCGCTCAGTGTAAGGAAACCAAGGGCATTCAGACGAGCAGGGCCACAGAGGCCGAGCTTGCATCCGTCTACAAACGATCGTTTAATAGCAGTTGATGAAACTGCAAACGGCCTGATTTGATGCCCCTGATCGGCTACGCCCGCGTCTCCACCGAAGATCAGACCCCCCTGCCCCAGTCCCAGGCCCTGAAATCCGCGGGCTGCGCCGAGATCCATGAGGAACAGGCCTCGGGCGGAAATCGCGCCAGGCCTGTGCTCGCCCGCGTGCTGGAGCGCATCAGAAAGGGCGATACGCTGGTCGTTGTGCGCATCGACCGACTGGCGCGGTCGCTGTCGCATCTGCTGGATGTGATCGAGCGGCTGGAGGCCAGGGGTGCCTTCTTCCGCTCGCTGTACGACCCGATCGACACCGCCTCGCCGCAGGGCAAGTTCACCCTGCAGGTGCTGGGTGCCGCGGCCGAGTTCGAGCGTGCGCTGATCCGTGAACGCACCAAGGCGGGACTGGCCAGTGCCCGCACGAAGGGCCGGGTCGGCGGCAATCCCGGCCTGCGCGCCCGCGATCCGGCGGCGCTGCGCAAGGTCAGGCTGGCGCGACAGGATGGTTACATGGAGCGGCTGAACGAAACCGCGCAGGACTGGGTGCCCCATGTTCGTCGGTTGCGCCCTGACATGGCCTGGGAAGATGTGCTTCGCATCGTCAACGCGCCCCTGCCCGAGGCGCGGCGCTGGACGCAAAGCCGCCTCATGCGCGCTGTGAATGCCTATGTCCGCGACGGATTCCTTCCCGAGACCGTGCTCGGCCGCGCCAGTCGGCGCGACACCGACGACCGCCTTCCCGCCATCGTCGCCGCCATCAAGGGCGCGGACCCGGATGTCACGCTGGAGGCCATCTGCAACCGGCTGGAAGCCATGCGCGAACGCACTCCGCGGGGCCGCTCCAGCTGGCAGCCTTCCTCGGTGAAGTTGCTGCTTGAGCGAGCTGCGCGGTCGGGGTTGCTCGGTTAGGCCTGCTCTGCCAGTTTAACCTTGCACATCTTCCATCGCATGGAGTATTTGCAGTGTATGTATCAACGCAACGCCATTCAGATTGTCCTCTCTGCCCTCGATGAGCAGGCCGCTGTCGTTCTTCTCGGGCCACGGCAGGTGGGCAAGACGACCTTGGCTCTTGAAATCGCCGAAACGCGCCCATCGGTCTACCTTGACCTTGAACGCGAGGCGGACCGTCAGGTTCTGGTCGAGCCTGAGCTTTACCTGGATGAACAGGCCGGGCGTCTTGTGATCCTCGATGAGGTTCAGCAGATGCCCGGGCTCTTTGCCACGCTGCGCGGACAGATCGACACACGGCGGCGCAAGGGGTTTCGCACCGGCCAGTTCCTGCTGTTGGGGTCGGCCTCGAACGTGCTGTTGCAGCAGTCGGCCGAATCGCTGGCAGGACGCGTGCGTTATATCGAGATGCCGCCGCTGCTGCTGAACGAGGTCGGTGCAGACAGGCTGAACGATCTGTGGCTTCGCGGCGGCTTTCCAGACAGCTTCCAGGCGGCAAGCGACCGTGCAAGCCTGACCTGGCGCGAGGATTTCCTGCGCACCTATCTGGAGCGTGACATCCCTGCCCTCGGACCCCGGATCCCGGCCGCCACCTTGCGCCGCTTCTGGACGATGCTGGCACATTCCCAGGGTGGGCTGCTGAATGCCGCAGCCCTGGCCGAGGGGCTGGGGGTGTCAGGGCAGACAGTCGGGCGATATCTGGATCTGTTGGTTGATCTGATGCTGGTGCGCCGCCTCAGCCCCTGGCACGCGAATGCGGGCAAGCGGCTGGTGAAATCGCCCAAGGTCTATGTCAGGGACAGCGGCCTCGTGCATGCGCTGCTGGGTCTGGGCGCGCTGGAGAGCTTGCTTGGCCACCCGGTGGTGGGTGGCAGCTGGGAAGGGTTTTGTCTGGAAAACCTGATCGCCGCTGCACCTGCGGGCACCGAGCCCTATTTCTATCGCAGTGCGGGCGGGGCAGAGCTGGACCTGATCCTGCGCCTGCCCGGAGGCGAGATCTGGGCGATCGAGATCAAGCGCACCACCGCGCCCAAGGTCTCGCGCGGGTTTCACCTGGCCGCCGACGATATCGGGGCGACCCGAGGCCTGCTGGTCTATGCCGGCACACGAGATGTGCCCATCAGGGAAGATCTGCGCGCTATGCCGCTCGGGGCTGCTGTGACACAGTTGCACAGCGCCTGAAGACGCAAGCCGGGGTGGTCGGGAGATGAAGGCGCGCCAACTCTCTTGTGGTTGCCCCGACCACATGACACCAAATCTAGAAAGTGCTTGCGCGAATCTGACTCTATCGCCAATAGTCACGGAAAAGAGCGGCTAAACGCTGTTTACCGTGAACACGTCGCGGGTTGCGAGGGCAGATGAGCAGGACCACGACGCTTGAAGATCTCAATGCGGTTATCCGTCAGCACTCCGAGTGGCTAGCGGCGCAGTTGCACTCGCAGCGTGAGAACCTCTTCCCGCCTGATGCATCCAAGAGGTTGCGCAAATTTACCTCCGGAGAAGCGGCAGCCTTGCTAGGGGTGAACGACTCCTATCTTCGCAAACTGCATCTGGACGGAAAGGGCCCCTCCCCCGAGGTGTCGCCCGGCAGCCGGAGACTGTATTCAGCCGAAGATATTCAGCAACTTAGGGTCCTTCTGGAGAAAACCGCCCGCAGGCCCGGCGACTATCTTCCGGGCCGCCGCCCGGGTGATCACTTGCAGATCATCGGGGTGATGAATTTCAAAGGCGGCTCCGGCAAGACCACTACCTCGGCGCATCTGGCGCAGCGGCTTGCGCTGAAAGGGTATCGAGTCTTGGCGATCGACCTTGACCCTCAAGCCTCGCTCACGGCGCTGCATGGCGTTCAGCCCGAGTTCGACCTGCTTGACGGTGGCACTCTGTATGATGCGATCCGTTATGACGATCCGGTGCCGATCGGGCAGGTGATCCGCAAGACCTACATTCCGAACCTTGATCTGATTCCGGGCAATCTTGAACTCATGGAGTTCGAACACGACACGCCGCGCGCTCTTGCGCAGGGGAACGCGGGTCTGTTCTTTTTCCGGGTCAAGGAAGCACTCGCACAGGTTGACCCTGACTACGACGTGGTTGTCATCGACTGCCCGCCGCAACTTGGATTTCTGACCATGTCGGCTCTTTCGGCGGCAACGGGAGTTCTGGTCACGATCCATCCCGAGATGCTGGACGTCATGTCGATGAGCCAGTTCCTGCGAATGACCGCGGACCTCATGGACGTCATCGCAGATAGCGGTGCCGACATGTCTCATGACTGGATGCGCTACCTTCTGACGCGCCTTGAGCCAACGGATTCACCGCAGAACAGGATCGTTGCGTTCCTGCGCACCATGTACGGCGACAAGGTGCTCAATGCACCCATGCTCAAGTCGACCGCGATTTCGGATGCGGGACTGACCAAGCAGACCCTCTACGAGGTGGAACGAAGCGCGTTCACCCGATCGACCTATGATCGTGCAATCGAAAGCCTGAACGCTGTGAACGACGAGATTTCGCAGCTCATCCAGCAGACCTGGGGGCGCAAATGACCGACAACAAGAAAAAGCGGATGTCGATGCTCGACAGTCTCGCCTCCGCTGGTACACCCGTTGCGGCACCGAGCATGATGTCGAGCAATCGGGCCCTGCGCTCCGCGCGCGACGCCCTAGATGCCCATCATGTCTGGGAGTTGGACCCCGCGGATGTCGAAGACGGTCGCTTTGCTGACCGTCTCGATCCGAACGATGTCGCCGACCTGCGGACATCCATCGAGGTGAACGGCCAGACGGTTCCAATTCTTGTCAGGCGGCATCCGTCCGAGGCCAATCGCTACCTGCTCGTCTACGGCCGCAGGCGACTTGAAGCCATTCGCAGCTCGGACAAGGTCAAGAAGGTCCGGGCGTTGATCGCCAGTCTGGACGACAGCGCCGCACTGCGCGCGCAGGTGTCCGAGAACACTGGCCGGCGCGAACTGAGTTACATCGAGCGCGCGCTGTTCGCCCGGGAACTCCTGGAAAGCGGGTTCGGCAACCAGGCAGAGATTGCGGAAGTCCTCAACGCCACGCGGTCTGCCGTCTCGATGGCGATTTCGGTTGCAAAGACGGTGGGATCGGAGCTTGCAAAGGCCATTGGACCCGCACACGGTGTCGGCCGTCCCCGCTGGGAAGCACTGGTCAAGTTGCTTTCCGAGACGTCCAGAGACCGCTCCCAACTCGTCGGCGTTGCCATGAGCACACGGCAGATGCCGCTTGAGGAAGTTGTGGGCGGATATGACGGCGAGCATGCTGATCCGTCGGCCGCAGCTTTCGAGGCCGTTGTGCGGCAGTTGAAGAAGGGCAGTGCAAATGCCCGTGCAGAAGGCGAGCGCGCAAGGACTACCACCCTGAATATCCAAGGGAAATCAGCTGGCACGGTCAGGCGGACAGCAAGTGGATTGCGCCTCGATCTGACGAACGTTGAGGACGGTTTTGCGACCTGGTTCGAAAACCGGGCGCAGGACCTTCTGGGAGAGCTTCACGAGCGCTGGCAGCAGCGCTCGCGAGGAGAGGAAGAGCAACAATGAAAAGGAGGCACGATACAGGCTAAAGAAAAGGTCCCGCAAAGCTTGCGCTCCACGAGACCCAGACTTTGATCTTAGCAGCTTCAAGGTAGTGGTCTGGCGCAAGAACCGCAAGTCCTAAGTGATTCGCGGTACGGCTCTTCTTTGCCTTCGTGATAGAAAATGGGGTATAATCCAGTAACGCCGTTTCGGCGAATGGTTGATGCTGCGCTTCTGGAACGTCAGAAGCTGGTTGAACAGGCAGTTCCGCCCGGCGGGGTCAACAAATGGGAGGCGCTGCGCGAAATCTCGACAGCGCGGGCTGCCTTTGGTTTGTCGGATCGAGACATGGCCGTGCTTCAGGCTCTGCTCAGCTTCCACCCGGAGACGATTCTTGGGGGTAACAGCGCCGAGCTTGTCGTGCATCCCTCGAACCGCGTGATCGCTGAACGGTTGGGCGGCATGCCCTGCTCCACAATGCGCAGGCATCTTGGAAACCTCGTCTGCGCCGGGATCGTTGCGCGCCGCGACAGCCCCAATGGCAAGCGGTATGCCAGGCGCGTTGGCGAAGAAAAGATCGCCTTCGGCTTTGACCTCACGCCCATGCTCGTGCGCTATGACGAGTTCTGCGCGGCTGCTGAAGCTGTCAGGGCGGAGAAGGAGCGTTTCCAACGGCTCCGGGAGACCGTAAGCCTCATGCGACGTGACCTCGCGGGGCTCGCCAGCTACGGCGCCGACGTCAGGCCGGACGTTGCCATCTGGCCGAGGCTGGATGGCTTGGCCGCACTTACAGCAAGAGCCCTTCGCAGGACGCTTTCTTATGAGGACCTCGCAACAATCGAATGTGATCTGTTGGCAGGATTGGAAGAGGCCAGAGCCACGCTTGATGGCCAGCCAGCAGAAGAAATGATCACCAATGACGCTGTATTTGAGCAGCACTATCAGAATTCAAATACAAACCTTCATGATTCTGAACTTCGCGTAGAAAATGCGAAAGCGGCCGATGTCACGCCCAAAGACGACGGCCCGTTTGAACGTCCAGACACAGATGCCGAAGGCCCCCTGCCCTTTGAGCGCAACAGGCTTCCAAACTTGCCTCTGGGTCTCGTTCTGTCGGTTTGCTCGGAAATACTCACATATACTGACGGCAGGATCCGGCACTGGCATGAGCTGGTAAGGGCCGCCGACACTGTCCGCTCGATGATGGGTGTCTCGCCTTCCGCATGGCAAGAAGCGAAGAATGCGATGGGTCCCGAGGAGGCGGCTGTCGTGCTTGCCGCAATGCTGCAGCGGTTCGGCGAAATAAAGTCTCCGGGCGGGTACCTGCGGCATCTTTCGGGGAAGGCGGCAGCGGGCGGCTTTTCCTGCGGCCCGATGATCATGGCTCTGATGCGCAGAGATGCCGCCTAGCGTTCACAGCTGTGAACTTGGGCGATCGCGCCAAGGGGAATTCGTTAGGTTCACAGCTGTGAACTTCATGCTGCCGAGGAGCTCAGGGTGCCGAGAGTGAAAGGCTTGCTGGTTTGAGGGTGACGGGAAGTGAGATCGGGAGAGTGGCTTCCGGCGCCCGTCATGGAGAAGATCTGATGGCGAAATCTGCCCAGAAAATCACCCTGTCCCCCTCGCGGGACATCCCTTTCGACAAGCTGGCGCTGAGCCAATCCAACGTCCGGCGCATCAAGGCCGGCGTCTCGGTCGAGGAACTGGCCGAGGACATCGCCCGCCGCGGTCTTCTGCAGAGCCTGAGCGTGCGGCCCGTGCTGGATGCCGATGGCGTCGAGACCGGGATGTTCGAGATCCCGGCCGGTGGCCGTCGGTTCCAGGCGCTGTCGCTGCTGGTGAAGCAGAAGCGGCTTGCGAAGACTGCGCCGATCCCCTGCATCGTGCGCGATGCCGCGTCGGAGATCCTCGCCGAGGATGACTCGCTTGCCGAGAACATGCAGCGCGTGGCCCTACACCCGCTCGACCAGTTCCGTGCCTTTGTTGCGCTGCGCGAGAAAGGTCAGGGCGAGGAAGCGATCGCTGCGGCCTTCTTCGTGACCCCCCAGATCGTGAAGCAGCGCCTGAAACTCGCCTCGGTGGCCCCTGCCCTGCTCGAGGTCTATGCCGAGGATGGCATGACGCTGGAACAGCTGATGGCCTTCACGGTGAATCCGGAACATGCGCGTCAGGTGCAGGTCTGGGACGCGGTGAAGAGCTCCTGGAACAAGGAGGCCTACGCGATCCGCCGGATGCTGACCGAGACCTCGGTGCGGGCCTCTGAACGTCGCGCAGTCTTCGTCGGCCTCAAAGCCTATGAGGCGGCGGGCGGTGTCGTGCTGCGGGACCTCTTCCAGGGTGATGATGGTGGCTGGTTCGAGGACCCTGCCCTGCTCGACCGGCTGATGACAGAAAAGCTCCAGACCGAGGCGGAGGCGATCGCTGCAGAAGGCTGGAAGTGGATCGAGGTGTCGACCGACCTGCCCTATGGCTACAGCCACGACTTGCGTCGTCTGGCGGGTGATCCCGCGCCCATGACCAAGGAAGAAGACGCAGCGCATGCAAAGCTGCTCGCCGAGTATCGTGCGCTCGAAGAGGAATACGCTGGCCAGGACGAATACCCCGAAGAGATCGACGCCCGGCTCGGTGAGCTCGAAGCAGTGATGGAAGCTGTCGAACAGAGGCCACTGATCTTCGATCCGGTCGAGGTGAAGCGCGCGGGTGTCTTCGTGACGCTGGATCGGGACGGCGGTCTCGCGGTGTATCGGGGCTACGTCCGTCCCGAGGACGAGCCGCGCGAAGAGTCCGCGGTCCAGGGCGGTGACGCCGAAGCGGGTCGGATGGGGCAGGGGGCCGATGCCGGTGTACCAGCCCGGCAGCCTGCAGCATTGTTGGGTGGCGGGACCGTCATCACCACGAATGGCCAGCCGATCACCGCGGGTCTGCCGGATGACGAAGATGACGGTGCTCTGAAGCCGCTGCCCGAGCGGCTGGTCATGGAACTCACCGCCCACCGGACGCTGGCGCTGCGCGAGGCCATCGGGCGCTCGCCCGACGTCGCGCTGACGCTGCTCCTCCTGAAGCTGGTCACCGACACCTTCCGCACCGCGGGCGCCTCGGGCAGCTGCATTGAGGCTTCCGTGCGGCATGTCTACATGTCGGCCCAAGCGTCCGACCTGAAGGACAATGCGGTGGCCAAGGCTGTGGACGACCGTCACGCGGCCTGGGAGGCGGACTTGCCGCTCGGCGACGACGCCGCGCTCTGGGACTACTTGACGGTCCTCGACCAGGGCAAGCCGTCTGGCGCTGCTGGCGCACTGCCTCAGCTTCGGGATCAACGCGCTGCATGAGCGGGTAAACCCCTATGGCGCGGGCATCTCGGCAACCGGCCTGACCCGGCGGATGGCACAGGCCGACATCGTGGCGCGTGCGGTAGATCTCGATATGGTCGAGGCGGGTTGGGAGCCGACGGTGGACGGCTATCTGAACCGCGTTCCCAAGGCGCGTATCCTCGAGGCCGTGCGCGAGGCAAAAGGGGAGGGGACGGCGCAGCTTCTCGACCACCTGAAGAAGGGCGAGATGGCCATCGAGGCGGAGCGGCTCCTCAAGGGCAGCGGTTGGTTGCCTGAGGTCCTGCGCCGCGCCGATCTGGTGGCACTGGACGCTGAAGATCGTGCGGAAGGGCAGGGGGCTTCGGTCGATGCAGCCGGTGATCGCGACGACGCGCCGGTGGACATCGGTGAGGATGCGGTCGAACTTCCGGCCTTCCTGACGGCGGATCTCCCGATTGAGCCCGCACCGATGATGGCTGCTGAGTAATCCGAGCCAACCGAGGGCGGGTTTCCCCGCCCTCTACCCACACAAAATATAGCAATATCAATATGATGAATGCGAATTCTCGCATTCTGGAAGAGGAATCATGTCTGCAACGACCATCATCGAAAGCGCACCCCTTGGGTCGCTCATCCGCTACACCGACGGCAGCCCCAAGCCGCCTGCGCGCTTCACCAAGAAGCTGGCCGCCTGGGAGCGTTCCAACGGCGTGGGCCGCCTCGTGAAGAAGGAACCGCCCCGGCCCTATCCGACCTGGACGGCTCCGGCCTCCTTCTCGCTGCACGAGGGCAACTTCTCCTCGGACGGGGTCATCCTCGTCACCATCATGCGCAGCCATTCGGCCGACAGTCGGCTCGCCTTCGAGGTGGCCGAGGAACCGAAGCCCGGGCAGGTGCGCGTCCTGCTCGACTTCGGCGGCAACACCGAGCTGTTGCATCTGGCGGAATCCATCACTGCGGCCGAGCTCTGGATTGCGCGGGAGGGCTATCGCAACGCGCGGCTCGACGTCGTCGGTGCCGAGGGCCGCGATAGGGCAGGGGGCGCGGACCTGGCCGCCTGAGCCCTGACAATGCGTGAGGGGCCCACTGATGTGCGGGCCTCTCACCCGATCATAACCCCGTCCCGCGATACCGCGGGGCGCCAAAGGATCCATCCCCCAAGTCGGAGGTCTTCCACCAAGAGCCTGGCCGGGAGGCTGGCGATTGAGCACATCAGCGGGACAACAGACTCCTGACGTTGGGGCACCATCCCCCGCTCGCCATTCCCTTCCTTGTCCCGAATCCCGTCTTCGAGATCAACCCGCAAGGGGTCGGACTACGGGCGAGCCCGTGCCGCCGGGTGGATTCGGGCGAGCCGAACGCACCCGGTGATGTCAGCCAGTCTTCGGGCCTGCGGGGTCCTGTCGCGCGGGGGATGGTCCCCATATGCGCTAACTTAAGCCTTGAGCCATTTGCGGAGTTCTCTGTCTGGTCGGTTCACTGAGGCGATAGGCGACGGCTTGCAGACCTGTCCTGCAGG
>Ga0326597_10012767_pt1 | contig 11066 bp, 6 predicted proteins | sample RVTome_12_FD_203789 | JGI IMG/M metagenome (GOLD analysis project Ga0326597, IMG submission 203789) | Soil microbial communities from uranium-contaminated site in the Upper Colorado River Basin, Wyoming, United States - RVT100D185 | ecosystem: Environmental > Terrestrial > Soil > Contaminated >... | reverse complement strand
GCCGGCCTTCTCGGCAAGCCAGCGCCGCAGCGAGTCGACCGACCACACGTTGCCGACGCCGGCCTGCTTTTCCACGATCGAATGCACCGCGGCAATGGTCGCGAGCGTCTGCGGCGCATAGAGCCCGGCCCCCTTCGGGAACTCGATCAGGATGTCGATCGGATTGGCCCCGGTGAGCTTGGCATCCAGCCGGCTGCTGGCCTCGACCGCCTGCCGCTTGTCCGGAACCTGATCGGCGAGCCGGTAGCGCGGCTCAAGGTTGGCGTAGACCAATCCCAGCCCGCCGACCACCAGCAGGCTTATAAGACTGTAAAGGCCCGGCCGGCTCACCATGCGAACCGCGACCCAGCTGCAAAAACGGCGCAGCCACTCCACGCCGATGTCGGCGCCTTTGATCTTGGCGGCGAATGTCGCTTCGTTGCGCACCAGCAGCACGCCGAGCAGGGGTACCAGCGACAGCACCCCGACCAGGGCGACGACGGTGGCCAGAAGACCCGCCTCGCCGAACGTCCGGATCAGGTCCGAGTTGGAGAATTGCAGGGCGACGAATGAGATTCCCGCGGTGCCGTGCGTCAATACGCAGGCCGGGCCGACGATGAGGACGGCGTTGCGGAAGGCCTGGTACTTGTTTTCCCCCGCGATCAGCCGGTCGCGCGCGGCGAACGTGAGCTGCATGCTGTCGGAAAAGCTGATCACCATGATGAGCGGCGTCATCACGTTGAGGAACATGTTGAGGCTGAAGTTCAGCCACCCGAGCGCGCCGAGCGACAGCAGGATCGCGATCAGCGGCGGCGCCGCGGCGATGATCATGAACGACACGCGCCGGAAGAAGGCGATCGCGATCAGGCAGCCGGCGGCGAAGCCTACGGAATTGTAGAGCAGGCGGTCGCGCTCGACCGCGGTGCGGATCTCAAGCTGCATGACGGGGACGCCGGAGAGCTGCGCGGTCAGGGCGGTATCGCCGAGGTCCTCCTGCATGGTCTTGCGGATTTCGCCGACCGTGGTGTTCAGTCCCTTGCCGCCGACGATCTTCGGATCGAGCGCCAGCACGATCAGCGCCAGCGTGCCGTCCTCGGACAGAAGCTTGCCGCGAATGATCTCGTTGCTCAGCACGCGCTTCACCAGCGCGTCGTATTCCGCGCCGGTCGGCAATTCCTCGGGGAACAGCGGCGCCGGCAGCTTGCCCTGCTCCGGCGGCTGCCGGGCGGAGAACAGCGAGATCAGGCCGCGGACGCTGTCGATCAGCTGCAAATCGGTGACCAGGTCGCGCAGCTTCTGGACCGACTCACGCTGCATCAGCGTCTTGCCCTCGACCACGACCAGGACGTCGAATTCGGTCGAGGGAAAGCGCCGGGTCACCTCCTCGAACTGGCGGAACTCCGGCGTCTCCGATCGGAACAATTGGCTGAGCGAATCATCGACCTTGAGGCGCTGCACGCCGAAGCCGGCGCCAATGCAGAGCAGCACCAGGATGATGGCCGAAACGATCGGCGCACGCAGCGAGATCAGGCCGATCCGCTCGATGCCATAAGCGAGGTTGTGCAGCCTGCGAGGTTGTGGCGAAGTCGCACCCCCCTCCCCAGCCGCCCCAATTTGGTCGGATTCGCCGTTGGACACTGGTTTTCCTTCGTCGCGTCGGTGCGTTGAGGCTATATGACGCTATACGATGCGATCGTATTAGACCAAATATCAGGGTGGTTCGCCGGGCGATGTTGTACACTGATTGAAGATGGCGGAAACCCGGAAGCACCGGGGCCGTTGTATCTGGGCAACACCGGCGGACGCTTGGGAGCTGACGCCTGGGAGCTAGAGGAAATACCGGAGGTAGGTCGTTCATGCGCCGCAGAACGATGTTGGTTTTGGGGCTCCTGCTGGCCTGCTCCGCCTTCCCGGCGACCGCACGTGCCCAGCCCCAGAACTTGCCGCAAACTCTGTTCGGGATCATCTCCAAGCCGATCGGCGCCATTTTCGGCACGGTCCGGCGGATTGGGCGTGGTCCGGCCGTCAGGCCCCCGGCTCCGATACGGTCCCGGTCGGCGGGGACGGGCCCGTCGCAGAACAGGCAGGGCGCCGACACCAGCACGGCAACCGCCAGGGCTGCGGGCGTGGCCGCCCCGGCTGTGGCCGGGGTCGGAGCCGCGGCGGCGGCGGCAACGACCGAGCCGGGCTCCGTGCCGATCCCCTCGCCGCGACAGCGCAACGCCTCGCTGGCGCAGCCAGGCGCCGAGGGCAAGACGCCGTTCCGGCCGGGCCGAGACGGGTCCAAGGGCAGTCGCGAGCAATCCCAGCTTGGATTGGTCGGGCCGCTGGCGTGGCCCAGCGCCTATGAGGACGTGCTCGGTTTTGCGCTCTGGCCCAGGGCCTATGTGGAGCGCCTGCGGCTTCACGGACTAACCGACGTCCTGACCACCATTTTTGCGCCCCCTTCGATGCCCAGCGCGCCGGTCGAAATGGCGCGCGCCTCCGCCGGCGAGGTCGCTGCGGCCAACGGGGCCGACGCTGCCCCCGTCGGCGCATGCCAGAACGCCGTCAAGACGTCGTCCAACTGGCCGGCCGCGCAAATCGAGCGCTGGATCGAATTGACTGAGCCGCAGCGCGATTCGCTCCGCCAGCTGCGGACGGCCATCGTGGACGCCACCAAGGTGATCAATGCCACCTGCCGGGACGAAGTGGCGCAAAGCCCGGTTGAACGGCTACGCGTGATGCAGAACCAGCTCTGGGCGGTGCGGGACGCCGCGATCCTGGTTCGGGCTCCGCTGGCAAGCTTTATCAACTCCCTGACCGACGCGCAGAAGCAGAAATTCTCGCTGCCGGCGTCGCAGGCGGACCCGAGGGCTGCGATGGCCGGCCGCCCGCTGAACCGCCAGGCGCTTGCGCGCATGTGCGGCATGCCGCCCATGAACGATTCTTCGCTGCAGCCCATCGAGCGGACGCTGCAGCCGACAAAGTCCCAACAGGCCAGCCTCGAAACGATGCAGAAGAAGTCGTTCGAGATGGGGCAGTTCCTGATGGCGTCCTGCCTGCAACCGATGCCATTGACGCCCACGGAACGCCTCGACTTCGCCATCGATCGGCTGACCGCCGTGGTGTTCGCGGCGTCGACCATCAATCTCGCGTTCAACGATTTCTTCAACCAGCTCAGCGATCAGCAAAAGACCAAGCTCGAAGCGTTCGCCCAATAGGGCCGGGAACGCCGTTCGCGCGCTTGTCATGCCCGCGCTTGCTCGCCTCGCTGCGCCATGGCGCTGCGAGGCGCAGGCATCGGCATCTTGAGCCGTTTGCATCATCAAAGACGCGGACGGCCGGGACGAGCCCGGCCATGACAGGTGGCGAATTATTCACCTATGCCGACGAAGTGAGGCGGATCGCGGCGCCAGCGATCGCCCCTCCCATCGAGCAACGCACAGGCTGCGGCTCAATGGCCCGCCGGCCTCGATTCCGGGCTTGCGAATGGCATCATACGGAGTCTGGTCTACGACTTCGCTGTCATCACCGGGCCGCCGCGGAGCGGCGAGTCCCGGTGATCCCGATTAGGGGGTCACCATCATTGCGTCTCTAAGCGGGATGGCCGGGTCAAGCCCGGCCATGACGGCCGAACCAATCAACAGGATTTCATATCACATGCCGAAGCGGACCGCGCGATCGTTGCGGGACGTCAGGTTGCGGTAGCGCGCCAGGGCCCAGAGCGGGAAGTATCGCGGGTAGCCGTGGTATCGCAGATAGAACACCCGCGGAAATCCGGTCGCGGTGAAGAGTTGCTCCGCCCAGAAGCCATCGTCGCCCTGGGTGCGCAGCAGGTAATCGATGCCACGCTTTACCGCGGGATCGTCGACGTCGCCGGTCGCCATCAATCCCAACAGCGCCCAGGCGGTTTGGGAGGCGGTGCTGGGCGCGGGCTCATAGCCGCGATAGTCCAGCTTGTAGCTGGCGCCGTCCTCGCCCCAGCCGCCGTCCGCATTCTGGATCGAGGCCAGCCAGCGGGCGGCCTTGCGCATCTGCGGCGCGTCACGATCGACGCCGGCGGCATTGAGCGCGCCGAGGACCGACCAGGTCCCGTAGATGTAGTTCATGCCCCAGCGGCCGTACCAGCTGCCGTCGGCGAGCTGCGTGCGCTTGAGATAGTCGACGGCCGCCGCCAGCGGCGGCGAATTTCGCGGAGTCTTGCCAAGCTGCGCCAGCATCGACACGCAGCGCGCCGTCACATCCTCGGTCGGCGGATCAAGCAGGGCGCCGTGGTCGGCAAAAGGGATGCTGTTCAGATATTCGTATTCGTTGTCGGCGTCGAATGCGCCCCAGCCGCCGTTGCGGCTCTGCATGCCCAGGATCCATTCCTCGGCACGCGCGATGGCCGTGCCATGGTCGATTGTCGCGTCGACGCCCTGGGCGCGGTCCATCGCCATGACCACCACCGCGGTGTCGTCGACGTCGGGGTAATGCGGATTGGCATATTGGAACGCCCAGCCGCCCGGACGCACGGCGGGCCGTCGCGCCACCCAGTCGCCCGGCAGGTCGAGCACCTGTTGCGGCACGAGCCACTTCAGCCCATCCGCCGCGGCCTTGATCGCCTGGTCGTCGGCGGTTTCCAGCATGGCGTGGCAGGCGAGCCCGGTGTCCCAGATCGGCGAGACGCAGGGCTGGCAATAGGCCTCGTGAGGATGCACGACCAGCAGGTTCTCGACCGAGTGCCGTGCGATCACCCGATGCGGATGATCCTCGGGATAGCCCAGTGCGTCGAACATCATCACGCTATTGGCCATCGCCGGGAAGATCGCGCCGAGGCCGTCTTCGCCATTGAGCCGCTCGACCGCCCACGCCACCGCGCGCTCGATCGCGCGCCGCCGCGAACCCCTCGGGAATATCGGCTCGGCGGCATGCAGCAGGCCGTCGACGACGTGGAAGAACCAGAACCACGACGCCTTCTGCTGCGGCGCCTTGGGCGCCGGGACCAGGGTTTCCGCAGGCTGGAGGAACAGCTCGTCGATCCGGACGTTCTTCGGGTTCCGCGCCCTGGGCTTGAGCGCCATCAGCACCAGCAGCGGGACGATGACCGTTCGGCTCCAATAGGAAATCTTGTCGAGGTGGAAGGGAAACCACTTCGGCAGCAGCATGATCTCGACCGGCATCGCCGGCACCGCCCGCCACGGCACGAATCCGAACAGCGCCAGCATCACCTTGGTGAACACGTTGGCGCAGCCGGCGCCGCCGCGCGAACGCATGGCCTCGCGCGCGCGCGCCATGTGCGGCGCGTCGACCGGGTCGCCGATCACCTTGAGCGCGAAATAGGCCTTCACGCTGGCGCTCATGTCGAAGTCGCCGTCGTGGAACAACGGCCAGCCGCCGTGGCGGCCCTGCACACGGCGCAGATAGACGCCGATCTTGCGCTCCAGTTCCGCGTCGACCGGCTCGCCGAGGTAATGCCGCAGCAGCACGTATTCGGCGGGAATGGTGGCGTCGGCTTCCAGCTCGAACACCCAATGTCCGTCCGGACGCTGACAATCCAGCATCGCCCTGGTCGCCGCCGCAATGTGGCGATCGAGGACGGACTGGCTCGCGGCCATGTCGCGCTGGCTGATCGTCATGACGCGCCCTGATCCATTCCGCTTGCGAGTTCCGCCGCACGATTGCCCGACCGAACCGCGCTTTCAAGCGTGGCCGGCAGCCCGGTCGCGGTCCAGTCGCCGGCCAGGAAAAGATTATCCCACTTGGTCCGGGGCCCGGGCCGCCTGGCGTTGTCCGCGGGCGTCGCCGCGAACGTCGCCCGCCGCTCCCGCACGATCTGCCACGGCGGCAGTTCGCCCGCCAAGCCGGTCACCTTGGATACCTCCTGCCATAGCGTCCGTGCCAGCTCCGGGCGCGGGACCTCCATCAAACGATCGGCATTGCTGATCGTTACCGACAACCGGCCGTCGAACGCGAAGATCCATTCGACCGTGCCGTGAATGACGCCGATCATCGGCGGCAGACCGGCCGGCACTTCCACGCGGAAATGCGCATTGGCGATCGCCCGGTAGCCTTCGGGCACTTGCAGGTCCGGCACCAGCGCGGGCGCCGCATAGGCGGGGACGGCCAGTATGACCGCGTCGTCGGCGCCGAGCGGCTCGGCGCCGGAGCCAAACTCGAGCTGTGTGACCCTGCTTCCTGAGAACCGCAATGCGCGCAATTCATGCTCCAGCCGAACGCTGACGTCGCGATCGTTGAGATATTTCAATGCCGGCTCGATGAAGACGCTGCCGAGCCCGTTCCGCGCGATCAGCGGACGACAGGCCCTGCCGCCCCGCGCCAGCGTCTGCCGCAGCACCGCCGACGCCAGCGCGGCCGATCCCTCGCACGGCTCGATATTGAGCGCAGCCAGCAGCAGCGGATGGACCAGGCGGTCGTAGAGCGGGCCTGAGCACTCCACAAGGCGGCCGACCGGGGCATCGCCGTGGACCCACAGCAATCGCGCCAGCCGGGCGTATTCGCCAAGCCGTGTGCCCGGCACCCGCCGGTCCGCCTGGAATATCCACCATGGCAGGCCGTCGTTGATCCGCAGAGTCCAGCGGGCGTTGGAAGCCAAATCGACAAAGGCGAACTCCGCGCCGGGCGGCCCGACCAGACCGTCGGCGCTGCCGACCGCCCGGGCGAAGTCCAGCACGGCGCGATTGCCCGACAGCACGAGATGGTTGCCGTTGTCGATCGTCATCCCGATGGTGCGATCGAAATAGGAGCGGCAGCGGCCGCCGGGATGCGCCGTCGCCTCGTGCACGACCACCGTGGCCGACGACGGCGCCAGCCGCACCGCCGCCGCAAGCCCGGCCAGGCCTGCCCCGATAATGTGGATGGTACGCGCCATTAGATGATTGCGTACTGCAGGGCTATCAAGGACAGGCGCAGGCCGCTGACGTGCACGCGCGTTCGCGGCGCGGCCCAGCCCCGCGCCGCCATGCCTTCCAGCATGACGCGGTAGACCTGGGACATGATGCGCGGCGCGCGCACCACGCGGCGCGGGCTGCGCGCCATGATCGCGTTAGCTTCGCCGAAGTGGGCGCGGGCGCGCGTCACCACGGCTTTGCAGACCTGCGGCAGTGCGGGGCTCGTCAGCACGATCTTGGGATCGTCACGCGCGATCCCCGCCTCCACCAGCGCCTCCTTCGGCAGATACAGCCGGCCGATCCCGGCGTCCTCGTCCAGGTCTCGGAGGATATTGGTGAGCTGAAGCGCGCGGCCGAGATGGTGCGCGAGCGCGATGCCGTCGCGGTCGTCCATGCCGAACACGCGCACCGACAGCCGCCCGACCGCGCTCGCCACGCGGTCGCAATAGAGGTCCAGCGTCGCCCAATCGGGAGCGCGGATGTCCTGGGTCGCATCCATTTCCATGCCGTCGATGACGGCGAGGAAATCCTCCTTGCGCAGCGCGTAAGCGCGCGCCACCTGCGCCAGCGCCTGCAGGTCGCCCGGCGCACGGCCTTCGTAGATCGCCTCGATGCGCTCCCGCCATCGCGCCAGCTGCTGCTGGCGCTCGCCGTGGGGCGCGGCCGAATCCGCAATATCGTCAACCAGGCGGCAGAACGAATAGATTTCGAACATCGCGTCGCGCTGCGCCCGCGGCAAGATGCGCATGGCGGTGTAAAACGAGCTGCCCGACGCGCGCGTGGTTGCGCCGGACGTGTCGGTGTCAACTGGAGCGACGGCGTCGTTCATCGGCAGACGATCTGTTGACAGGGCCCGCCCGGCGGGCCAGGCGATGGAACAATCCCTTTGCGGCGCCGATCGATCCGACCGCCGCGACCCCGAACTTGCCAAGGCGAACGTTCTCGGACAGCGGGTCGCGGCTGGCCAGGCGCCGGATGAAGTGCTGCGCCAGGGTCACGATGGCGGCTATCTCGAGCGACAGCCGCCAGTCCTCGATCTGATGAGGCAGCGCGCTGCCATCGTCAAGCATGGCGCCGCTGCGCTCCGCAAGCCCGCGCAGGCACGATAGCAGCGCGGGGCTGGCGCGCCCCTCGCCGAGCGCCTCAACATTGGTGCCGGCGGCGGCCAGCGCATCGAGCGGGATATAGACCCGGTCGAGATTGCGGTAATCCTGCACGCAGTCCTGCAGGTGATTGATGATCTGCAAGACCGCGCAGACATTGTCCGACGCCGGCCAGGTCGCCCGGCTCTCGCCGTGCACGTCCAGCACGAAGCGGCCGACCGGCATGGCCGAGTAGCGGCAGTAGTCGATCAGATCGTCCCAGTCGCGGTAGCGGCGCTTGGTGACGTCCTGGCGAAACGCCCGCAGCAGGTCCTGGGCGTGCTGCGGCGAAAGGTTGCGGTCCTGCAACGCCGCCCCAAGTTCAACGCCGGCCGCGTTGTCGGCGTTGCGCCCCAACAGGCTTGCTTCGAGGCGATCGAGGTGCGCGAGCTTGTCGCTCTCGCCGAGCGTCGGATGGTCGGCGATGTCGTCGGCGATGCGCACGAACTCGTAGAACGCCAGAATCGGCCGGCGGTGGCGCGCCTGGACCAGCCACGACGCCACCGGGAAATTCTCGTCCCCGGATCCCTTGCCGGATCGCAACCGTGCGGCGTCTAGCGTGGTGGACATGATACGTTGGCTTGCACGCGCCCCTTCCAAGCGCCCCCCTGCCCGCGCGCGTAGCGGTAGGCGGATTCAAAAGTATACACCATGTAGGCGGCGGCGATTGCGGGCAGCGCCGGCCCCCACAGCGGCGACATCCGATAAAATCGCAGCATCGGCTGGAACGCCAGCGCCATCAGCGCCCACGTCAGCGCCCCGAGCAGCCGGGCCGGGCCCGCCGCGAACAGCGCCAGCATGGGGCCGGCCAGGAACGTCAGGGCCATCCCGAGCGTGACGGCGAGGAGCAGCAACGGCGAATAGTTCAGTTGCGCGTAGGCCGAGCGCGAGATCATCCGCATCACGTCTTCGGGCGCGTCATAGCGGCGGATGCTGCAAACCCGATCGGTCAGGCCGAGCCAGATCGGTCCGACCGCCTTGAGCCGTTTTGCCAGCGAGCAGTCGTCGATCAGCGCGCCGCGGATGCTTTCGAAGCCTCCGGCCCGCCGCAGCGCACTGGCTCGAACCAGCATGCAGCCGCCCGCGGCCGCCGCGGTGGCGCGATCGCGCGCATTGACCCAGGCGAAGGGGTACAGCATCTGGAAGAACAACACGAATGCCGGAACATGGCTGCGTTCCGCGAAGCTGTCGCAGCGCAACTTCGCCATCAGCGAGGTCAGCGCGAGCGAGGAATGCTCCGCGCGCGCGACCAGCGCCGAAACCGAATCCGGCGCATGCACGATATCCGCATCGGTCAGCAGCAGGTAGTCGGGCGGTTGCGGCGCGGCCTCGGCGGCCGCGACGCCCTGGTGCAGCGCCCAGAGCTTGCCCGTCCATCCCGGCGCAACGCCGCGGCTGGTCATCACCTCGACCGGGCGGCCCGCGCCCGCGGCGGCGCGGCGCGCGACGTCGGCGGTCCCGTCGTCGCTGTCGTCGTCGACAACAACGATGGCAAGCTCGCCGGGATAGTCCTGACGCACCAGCGATCGGATGCTTTCGGCGATGCATTCGGCCTCGTTGCGGGCAGGCACCACGGCCGCGACGCGCGGCCAGCGTGGCGGCGCGCCCGGGACCGCATCGTCGCGCTCCCGGCACAGCCAGAACGCGCCGCGCGCGGTCAGGAGATAGAGCCAGACCGCCAGGCCAATCGCCGCGACAACCTCAAAAGTCATGTCGAACTGGCACCCGGCCGTTGATCACTGACAACCTGCAATTGCTGCAACTGCGAATATGCTCCGCATGACAATAACCCTGTGGCGCTCAAGGACGGCACCCGCGCGGGGCCGGCGATATTCAGTCCCCTTCGGATAGCCCCCTGGTATCATGGAAATTGACGAATGTGGTCAAAGGAATGCGCCGGGAGACATGCGCTTTTCCGACAATTTCGCATAGCGCCATTGGAACATGCCGATAAGGGCGAGACCATGACCTCGGAAGACCCGGCTAGCGGCGACGGCTCAGGTCTCATCGCACGGGCGCGCGGGCTTGCGCCGATGATCGCGGCGGCGGCGCCGCAGTTCGAGGCCGGCCGCGAACTGACTCCCGACGTCGTGTCGGCGCTGCACGACGCCGGCCTGTTCCGCATGCTGGTGCCGCGCTCGCTCGGCGGCCACGAGGTGTCCCCGCTGGTCTTCGTCCAGGCGGTCGAGGAACTGGCCAAGGCCGACGCCAGCGTTGCCTGGTGCGTGGCGCAGACCTCGGTCGCCTCGACCACATGCGCGTCGCTCGACCGCGACACGGCCGCGGAAATATTCGGCGCCGACCCTCGCGCGGTGCTGGCCACCGGCGCGCCCAATCCCGGCGGCCGGGCGGTCCCGGCGCCGGGCGGCTACCGGCTCACCGGCACCTGGCAGTTCGCCAGCGGCAGCCGGCACGCCAGCTGGATGGGCGCGCATTGCGCGGTGTTCGAGGCCGACGGTACGCCGCGCCTCAACGCCGACGGCACGCCGGTCGAGCGCACACTGGTCTTTCCCAAATCGGACGCGCGCGTGATCGACGTCTGGCGCGTCATGGGGCTCAAGGGCACCGGCAGCGATTCCTATGCGGTCGAAGACCTGTTCGTTCCCGAGCGGCGCACCATGACCGCGTTCGGTCGCAATCCCGCCGAACGGCGCGAGCGCGGACCGCTCTATCATTTCACCGTGTTCCAGCTGTTCGGGGCGAGCTTTGCCGCCATCGCCATCGGCATCGCGCGCGCGGCGCTGGATACCTTCGTCGATCTCGCCAAGAAGAAATCGCCCGCCGGCGCCAAATACCTGCTTCGCGACAACGCGGTGATCCAGTCCCAGATCGGAATGGCGCAAAGCCAGCTCGCGTCGGCCCGGGTGTTCCTGCTGCATGCGCTCGGCGACATCTGGCAGGGCGCGCAGTCCGGCGACATCACGATCGAGCAGCGCATCCAGCTTCGCATGGCTTCCAGTCATGCCACCCACCAGGCCAGGCAGGTGGTCGACACCGCCTACCACGCCGCCGGCGCAATGGCGATCTTCGAAGCCAACCCGTTCGAGCGCCGCTTTCGCGACGTGCACACCGT
>Ga0326597_10012766_pt1 | contig 11067 bp, 12 predicted proteins | sample RVTome_12_FD_203789 | JGI IMG/M metagenome (GOLD analysis project Ga0326597, IMG submission 203789) | Soil microbial communities from uranium-contaminated site in the Upper Colorado River Basin, Wyoming, United States - RVT100D185 | ecosystem: Environmental > Terrestrial > Soil > Contaminated >... | reverse complement strand
CGAGGGCTCGCCATCGTCCGAGTCCTGATAGACGTGGACGACCCGCTCGATCTCGGGGTAGGGCGGCCGCTCGAAGAGCGCCGCGTGGACCAGCGCGAACATCGCCGTGTTGGCGCCGATCGCGACGGCGACGATCGCCACCGCGCCCAGCGTGAAGAGCGGGGTCGCGCGGAGCCTCCGCAGCGCGTACCCCATGTCCTGAGCCCATCCACCCATGCCACCCCTCCCGCTTCGGTTCTCGTTCAGTCCACTCGCGTCCGCGGCGCTCGGCCGCGGTCCGGTCGGGCGCAGCTCGGCCGCCCAGGTCCGGCCCACGTCCCACACCGTCGCGGCCACCACTCCAGGGGCGTGTATCGCGCCCGCCGTCCGCGCTCGCCTCAAGCGAGCCTCGATGAGCGCCTCCATCTCGGCGCCGTGCGCGTGCCGGAGCCGCGCCGGATACAGCGAGCAGAGGGCCCGCGCGAGCCTCATGCGCGCTCCTCGGCCACCCTCACCTTGGCCAGATCCACCAGCCGCCCCAGCCGCGCCACCTCCGCTTCGAGCAGGGCGCGCCCTGACTCCGTGAGCCGGTAGTACTTGCGTCTGGGGTCCGCACCCTCGTTCGGCGGTAAGGCGGGCGCCACCAGGCCGCCGTCCCGCATCTCATCGAGGGAGCGGTACAGCGTGCCCGGACCGAGCGTCACCATGCCCTCCGACGCCGCCTCGACCTCGTCGGCGATCCCGAGCCCGTGACGCTCCGACGTCGAGAGCGCGAGGAGGATGTGGAAAACCGGGGGACGCAGTGGCAGATCTATCGTGTCGGACATCGAGGCTCCGTTTAGAGTATCCAATATGGATATATCCATAGTGGATATATTTGTCAACGAAGGCTCCGGTTTGAGCGACCGGGCGGGCACTCCGGACGTGTTCGGCACCTGCACGTTCGGCTCAGGCCGCCGGACCCCGGTGGGAGTTCCTATCCCCCAGCCCGAGCTGCGTCGATCGGGCGACAGGGCGGCGACCGGCGCTACGGTGCTTCGATGCGGTCGACCCGGACCTCAAACGTCCACTGCGCGTCGTCCTGCACGGTCCCGCCCCCGGTCCATTCCAAGGACCACCCCGAGAGGGTAGCGCCCTGCAGGTGGACCCTGTCACCCCCACCGACCCCGCTCCGCAGCTGTTCCGGTGGGCCCTCCACCAGCGTCTCCCGCGGCGCGGCGTCAGCCTGGGATTCGGCGATGAACCGGGCGTAGGGGTTGGCGTCCAACGCCCGGACCATCTCGGCGGTGCGGCAGCGGAACGTGAGGTCCACGGCGGGGGAGGAGCGACCGCGGGCGTCGCCGGAATCAACCGCCGACATCTCCACCGGGGCACAGCCACCCAGATCCACGCGCCCCTCGCCTCCGGCCTTGTCCTGGAGAACGACGGCGAGGGGGAATCCGTCTCCATCCACATCCCCGATGCTCCACATTCCCGCCAGGGTCTGGATCCCTCCGGGAGCTGTGGCCCGAAGGGTCACGCGCCCGACCTTCACGCGGCCGGGCCTCCGGGCGGCAGACACCGTGGGCAGGCCATCTCCATCATCGTCAGGATCTCCTGCCGCCACGGACCGCACCGCGATGTCACGGTGGACGACGTCGCCTTGGTGGAGACGTGCCGACACGGGATCGTCGCCGTCCTTGTACTCCACCACCTCCACCTCTCGGGCGACGCCACCAGCGAGGGCGCGGGACGCACCACATTCCTGGAAGGCGAGGCGGAGCCCCGAAGGCGTCGTGAGCTCGCAGGCGGGCGTGTCCCTCGTCTGAGCGGGCTGCTCCCGGGCCGGCGCTGCCCGCACCGGGGCGGTTGGGCGCTGAGCCAGAGCGGGGGACGCGGTGAGGAGGGTGAAAGCGAGAACCCGGAGAGTGCGCATGGCGAACGGGAAGGTAGCGTGCAGGAAGGATGACACGGTCATCCAAGGCTACCCTTGGAGCCGGTGTGGCGCAAAGGTCATACCGCGCATAGCCAGTCCCACTCGACCCCTGTGGAGCTTCGTGTGAACGCGGCCGTTCCCGTCCACCGCAGCTGGCGTACCCCAGGGAGCGGGCGAGGCGGCGGTGATGGTCAGACCGGGCTCAGGTTGGTGCTCCGGCCCTGTCCCGTGGCCGCTGCACCAGCAGGACGAGGACGACCAGACAAACGCCGAACCGCGCCGGCGCGAGGCGAGGTGCAATCGCTTCACTCATCTTCAGCAGATGGTGGAGAGCGAGGCGACGGCGAAGGGATCTCGGTCGCTACGCGCTCGATCCCGAGACCGGTGAGCCGTCCGCGACCTCGGAGATGGTGGACGGGCGCGAGGTAGGGGACCCTACCACGAGGGCGCGGCGCTCGAGGAACGAGCCGTCGAGTGTGCGTCTCCCGCCGTCCCCTCGATCTCCATCAGCGTCGACACCGGAACGACGCGGATTCCCCGGGCCGCAAGCTCGGGGAGCAGCGTCTCTAGGACCTCCACGGTGCGTGGTCCCCGCTCGGGCCCGTCGTGCAGGACCAGGATGGATCCCGGCTCGACGAGCTGACGCATGTACCAGATCGCCAGGCTCGGATACGGGACCTGGGCGTCGAACGGGTAGACGGATCCGAGGACCGTTCGGTAGCCGAAGCGGGCCGCCTCATCCACCATGCGATCATCGTACCAGCCCGAGCCGGGTCGGAAGACCCTGCTGCCACCCAGCCCGTCGAGGATCGCGTCCATCTCTTCGAACTGGCCCCGGAACGTCGCCTCGGGTAGATCGATGGAGGGCTCGTCGGCCATCATGTGGTGCCCCAGCTCGTGGCCCTCCGCCACGATCCGATCCGCGAGATCGGGGGAGGCGCGCACGTGCTCCCCAATCACGAAGAAGGTGGCGTGCGCGTCGTGCTCGGCCAGGACCTCGAGGATCTCGGGCGTCGCGACGGATGGCCCATCGTCGATGGTGAGCGCGACGACCGGTTGCCGCGTGGCCACGTAAAAGAGCACCTCGGGCGACTCCGCGTGCCGCCACTCCATCAGGAGTGTCGGAAGAGCCGTGACCGCGGAGCCCAACACGGTGAGACCGAATACGATACCGAAGAGGATGCCCATGGCATCGGAATACCCACACGATGCCCGAGGGGGTCCCGCACGACGCGCCCGGGACCGCCGCACCGCGAGCCAAGGGCAGCCCGCGGGGTGATCGAGCCCGACCCGACTCGTTCGCCGTGCGGACCACGGCGAACTACACTGGCCACCGTACCGACGTGGCGGCCGAGAGCCGATATCGCATCCGACCCCCTGGGATCGATGGCAGAAGGAGTCCGCGAGGGAAAGGAGCCGGGTCCCTGGCAGCGCGCGCGAGCGCGCGCGTCGGGGACGCCGGACAAGCGTAACCGGTACGCCGACGGGTTGCGTGCGGCCTCGATCGTGGTCGTCGTGATCGGGCATTGGCTCATGGCCGCGCCCACCGTGGAGAGCGGCGTGCGGTTCACCCTCTCCGACCTCCTCCACGTGGCGCCGTGGACCCAGTGGCTCACCTGGATCTTCCAGGTGATGCCGATCTTCTTCGTGGTCGGCGGCTACGCGAACGCGGCGTCCTGGGAGTCGGCACGCGCGTCCGGGCAGGGCTACGACGCCTGGCTCTCGCGTCGGCTCCAGCGTCTCGTGCGTCCGGTGGTCCCCTTCGTCCTTGCCTGGTGCGCCCTGGCCTTCGTCGCCCGCTGGGCGGGCCTGGGCCAGGGGGTGGTGCGAAGCGGCTCGCAGGCGGCGTTCGTTCCCACCTGGTTTCTGGCCGTCTACGTCCTCGTCATCGTGCTGGCGCCGGGTATGTTCCGGATATGGCGGCGCTACGGCATGGCGTCTTTCTGGGCCCTCCTGATGGGGGCCGCGGCGGTCGACGCGGTCTCGCGCGTGCCTGGACTCGACTGGGTGCAGTGGGCGAACTACGGCTTCGTGTGGCTGGCCATCCATCAGCTCGGATACGCCTGGTGGGACGGGACCTTCTCGGAGCCGGCCCGCGCCCTGTCGTTCGCGATGGGTGGCGCCGCGGCCCTCATCGTGCTCAAGGGCCTCGCCTCGTATCCGGTGAGCATGGTCACCGTTCCGGGCGACACGGCGGCGAACAGCGCGCCGCCGACCCTCGCCCTCCTCGCTCTGGGCGTGACCCACACAGGCCTCGCCATGGCCGTCGAGGCGCCGGCACGCAGGCTGCTCCGTCGGGAGACACTCTGGGAGGTCGTCGTCTTCGTCAACGGTGTCATCATGACCCTCTACCTGTGGCACGCGACCGTCATGGTACTCGTGGTCGGCGTCGCCGAGTGGCCCGGAGGAATCGGTCTCAGGTTCGTCCCGGATACCGCCCTGTGGTGGGCCACGAGGATCCCGTGGCTGATGATCCTCCTGGCCGGGCTCGCTGGCTTCCTCGCGCTGTTCGGCCCCTTCGAGGCCCAGCCCATGGCCCCGCCGAAGGCACCGCCGGCCTGGCGCAGCGTTCTGGGGGCCCTCGCGCTCTGCGCGGGGTTGGTCGCACTATCGGCGACCGGAATCGGGGCGACGAACCCGCTGGGCTTCCGCACCGGGCGGGTCATCCTCACACTCGGGGGCGCCTACCTCGTCGCGGTCGTGAGCGCTCCCTGGAGGCGCGCCGGGGCGTCGCGGTAGGGCCACGGCACGACGCTCAGGCCGCGGGCGGGCTCTCCACCAGGCGGATGATCCGGTCGAGCTCGTCCGGATTCGGGATCCGCCCACGGCCGGCGCCGAGGTTGTCCGCCATGTGCCCGGGGTCGCTCGTCCCGGGACAGGCTACGATCACCGCCGGTGCGCGACCTGCTCGCTGGCGCCGTATCCTGGGCCGTGTCGAGCACCGTGCCCCCACCATCCACGAGCGCCTGGAGGGCCGCCCCGATGATCTCGTACCTCTCGGTGCGCGACTCCCTCAGCGCCATGGCCGTCTAGGTGTCGGCGCTGCCCAATCCGATGACCGGGAGCAGCTCACCCGACTTGGGGATCGCACGCTGGGCGACGCTGAGCGCGCTCCCCCCGGCCAGGAACGCGAGCGGCACGAGCACAGCGAGCGCGAGGAATCGCACGGCGTTACCCGCTCAAGACGAGCCCGGTACTCCGCCGGAGCCCGTCACACGCGCTTGAGCTCACCGTCGTCGTCGATCTCGTAGAAGTCAGGATCTCGCTCCGTCACGAGTTCGAGAAGCGCGTCGAAGATGCTATCCAGGGCGATGGGGCGCTCCGGCTCCCCGGCGAGGTATACGTCGAAGGACACGTCCGTTGAACCGGCCTTCATGAGCACGACGTACAGGCGTTCGTACTGTTCGTCTCGTCCCGCCGGGTCGGAGCGGCCCGTGAAGAGCCGGAGGCGGAGGTGCGCGTTCTCGAACGTCGACTTCCGCCGGTCGGTCTGATCCGCCCCCGCCTCATGATCGAGGATGAAGAACCCGGCCAGGACTGCGTACGGAAACTTCCGGTGGAGGGTCACCGCCTCGAAAAGCAGGTCGCTCCGGCGGTTCGTGAGGTTCTTTTGGAAGTTGGAGCTCCGCCCGTCCCGGAAGTTGATCGTCTTCACCGAGATGGCGAGGATGAGCCCCGATTCCTCGGTCGCCCACGTTACGTCGACCTTCTTCGCCCCGATGCCGCCGCTCATGCGTCGCTCGGCCCCCGATCGGTCGACTTCCCCTGGAGGAGCGGGGAGAGCCGTGTCGAGCCCTCGCTCCCGGAGCTCCGCCGCGAACACTTCTGCGACGACCTGAGACACGCGCTCAGAATACCGCTTCTTGACCGACGCCGCCGCCGTGTCCGAAGGCTTGTCGCCGAGCCCGCGAAGGGCCGCGGCGAGCCGCTCCTCAACGCGAGCCATTCGACCCCCCGGCCCTGGAGGCGCGGCGACCGAACAGAACCTTCCGAGCCGCTCGGAGCTCGTCGATACTCCCCTCCGGGAGCTTCAGGGCGTCGACCAACACGACCTGATCGACGATCTCCACCGCCGCGTTCAAGTCTCCGACGACGAGAGTCTCACGGACCCGCTCCCGCACAGCCCCGAGCTCGGCTTCGAGGCCCGCCAGGAGCTCGAAGGACGGGACCGGAAGGTTGTCGGCCTCCCGTGGCTCCAGTTTGAGCATGCCGCCCCCGAACGCGCGCCCCACGAGCTCACCACCGAGAAGCGTGAGACTGTTCAAGACCGCCAGCGGTAGAAGGTCCATCCCGTGCCGCCGCCTCTCGGGCCGGAGCCGGACGCCGTACACGGAATTGAGGTGATAGACGCCCGCGCGGTTCGTGACGAGGCGGGGGCGGTCGCGGTCCATGTACGTCAGGAGGAGGTCGGCGACGGGGACCATCGGGACGCGCCACCACGGAGTCCGCACGCGGCACTTGTACGCCTTATGCACCCCCGTTTTCTCCCCCGCCCAGATGTATTCGAGCGCGTCCCGGGAGGGGTCGTCCGCGTCCGGCATGAGCAGGTAGCACGCGCGCCCCTCGTCGAGTAGGGCCTCCCACGCCTCGTCGTCGAGCGCAAGGTCGCGGAGGTGCCGCGACCCCGGCGGGGAGATGCGGAGGAGCTCTTCGCGCGGGATTCTGAGGCGGAACACGGCCTCGCGGTCGAGCGCGAAGTATCGGTTTCGGCCAGTCACGGCGCCAAGATACGTGTCCCCCCATTTGACGAGGGTCTCAAACGAGGGAGCGTCGATGAGCCGCCGATACGTCTCCATCGCCTCGGGTGGGAGAACCGCGGGCATCCACTTGTCGTCGGAGCCCGGAGCGTACGCCACCCACTCTGCGTCGACCGCGCGCGGGAGGTCGGCGGCGTCCCGTGCGAGGTGAACTTCGAAGTGAGCCGCGGGGCCGTCGCCTTCCGCCAGGAGGAGAACGACCTCTTCCTGCACGCCGGGGAAGACGAGCTCCTCGAACATCACGAGCTTGACCGTCCCGAATCGGCGGAGGAGGAAACGGCGGACCTCGGCGGCGTACTTCACGCTCAGGAGCTCCGCGGGAAGCACGAGAGCGAGGCGCCCGTCACTCCGAAGGAAGCGGGCCGCATGGACCACGAACGCGGCCCACGAACTCGCGAGCCCGTTGAGGCGCACCCCGTCCTTCAGGGCGGCACGGAGCGCCTTCGTCCGGGACTCCCCCGCGAAGTCCTGATAACGCACGTACGGAGGGTTGCCGATCACCACGTCATTCTCGGGTCGCGCGGGCACGTCGAAGAAATCCGACACGATGATGTCCGAGACGAAACCTGCTTCACTCACCCGTGCGCGTGCGATCTCCGCCGATGGAGTGTGGAGTTCCACGCCGTGGAGCACCTCTTCCGAGGGCTTCCCGCCGAGGTCCCGGAGCCTTGAACCGGCGGCGAGCAGGAACTCCGCCTCCCCGCACGAGGGCTCCAGAACCCTGTCGTCTGGCGACCGCACGGCCCACTCGGCGAGGAATCGAGTGATGGGCGCGGGGGTGAAGAACGCCCCTCTCGCTTTCCTCTCGGCGGATCGTTCGGCCATGCAGTCGGATTTCCGGCAACGGGGAACGTCGTGTCGTGCGCTTCGGGAACGAGACTACCCCTGGACCCATCCGGGGACAAGGTGAGATTCCGCCGACGCGATGCGAGCATGGGCCGACGTGCTCAGGACCCGAATGGGAGACCGCCATGGGCCTCGGAGAACGGATGCAGGACTTTTCGGTGGCCCCACTCTCCGCCGAGGAGACGGAAGAGGCTCTCGAACGCGACCGGCGGCGGCGTGAGGCGGACAGGCTCCGCCGGGCGATCGCCGAGGGCGAGCGCGAGGACGCCGACAAGCGCCAGAAACGAGCGCGCCCCCCTCCCTGTAGGAGAGAAGGGCCAGTACGTTCACCTTGCTTGGCCCAGAGAGTATTGTGGACCAGTCTTTATTCGGCGGTCAGGTCGATCAGTCGGACCTTCGGATCACGCTTCTCCTTTGGGACAAGCATCCGGGCGCGACAAGGACGCCCGAACGCTCGACGGCACCGAGGCCTCAGGATGAGGCGCTCTTAAAAGCCACGTCAGAAACCGTCCGCATCCATGCGCCGGAGTCCCACCACCCTATTCGAAACAGGGGTCCCTTGGGGGCAAGCGGGTTTCGCGAGACGGAGACGAGGAGGACGTGGGTCGGGCGGCTCGACTTATGTCAACCCCACTTCTCCCCCAGCTCCTCAAGCCCTGCGTTGCCCAGATCGTCAGGCGTCATGCAGATGTGGAACCGAACTTCGGCGTTGAAAGTGAGAAAGAAGGGCTCGGCGATGCGCGGAACATCCGAGGGCGAGACGACGTCGAGGATCAGGATACCGCCCCGCTGCCCGTCCTGCTCAGTGAAGTAGACAGCCTCGGGTTTGAGGTCCTCCAGAATCTTGCCGATACGCTCCCCGGCGCTTCCGTCGCGTACATACGTGTTGAACGGTTCGATGGGTAGGTCGAGATCAACGAGCATCCGCATCAGAGTCCTCCATCCCGAGTAAGTTACGGTGGTCATCCTCGGCGACGATCACACCGAGGTCAGGATGCTACCTACCCGGGAGGGCCAGGGGCAAGAGAAGACGCTTGCGCCAAGAGGGGGCGTGCGAGCCGGTGGAGGAGATTCTCGCTGTTTGGAGGCGGCAGCTTCCGGCATCGCGAATCGGCAAGAACGGCAGATCCCGCAGCTCCGGTCCGCACGGAAGCTCAGTCGTCGCCGATCCGGTATACCACGACCTCACCCCTGGGACGGTAATGGCTCGGGCGGCCGTAGGTGTCCTCGACCCTGGCGACGGTCTTATGGCCCAGCTCTTTCGCGACCGTCCATACGGAGATCTGCTACCGTTGTCCGTCGTCTGAAGACGTGCGGTGGCGTAGGTGTGGCGAGACTTCGTGAGGCGTGGCGTCGGGATTTTCGAGGCCGTGGAGATCTCACCGAGAGGCTTCCGAAGATCCGTGAGAATGCCGATGCTCGTTCGGCTGAATCCGCACCAGGCCGTTCCCGAAGTCGATGTCTCCGACGAGCAGGCCGAAGACTTCGCTTCTGCGACCGCCCGTTGGGAGAAGGTGGCCAGGATCTCGGGAGCCTGATCAAGCTCCACCGCCTTCGCGAGAAATCGGGCTGCCGCATCGATCTCGAAGAACTCGTCCGTCCGCTGCTGCTTCTTCTTCTTCACGACGCTCGACTTGCGTTAGAGGCCGGAGACGGAATTGTAGCCGACCGGGACGACCTCAAGCTCCTGGGCGTACCGATCGAGTTCTGAGGGGGCGTGGAGGTGGTGCCGTTGGTTGCTGTTCGAAAGGTGGAGGTATCGATCGAGCCAGCGACGGACGTCCTTGGCCGGATGGGCGCGAGCTCTCGGTCGGTGCCGAAAAACTCTCCCGCCCTCGTCAGGCGAAGCTTGGTCTCCTTCAGCCAGCGCTCCGTCACGTCACCGGGGTTGTCGCGGGGGAAGCGGCCGGCGAAGTCCTTGAGCGTCGGTTCCGCGCCGGGAGCTGCGCCGGGCGGGAGCCCCGTGAGTTCGAGGGTCTTTTCGGCCAGGAGACGCTGCGCCACCAGCTCATCGGTCGTCGCTCGCTTGGCGCCGTCCGGCACCAAGGCGTGCTGACCGCCGCCGATGTCCCGAAAATCCCCATAAAACCTGGTCTCTCCGCCCTGATTCCGCCGAGAGAGTTTCGGCATCGCAGCACATCCCGGTGGTATGTGAGCGACAAGAAGGACTTTACAACTTACTGTAAGACAACGCCTTGCCAGTGACCCGGCTGGGGATCGAACCCAGGACCTACTGATTAAAAGTCCGAATCTATGATTTCGGGCTCGTTTGCCGTGGTTCCGTTACGCTATGCAAAAACATGACTTGCGCCGTTGTGACGACCGCTCACATCGTCGTGTTTCGACCTGTTTGGACAGGTTGTCACCCACGAGTCACCCACCGGCCAGTCCACAGAGCGCCAAACAACTGCTCAGCATGCCCGTCTTCAGGCCTTGCTTGGCTTAGCAAACTCAACGGCACTGTCCCACCCCACGTACCGAGTCAGTTGCGCCTTCCACGGAGGGGGCATCGCGACCGACGTCTGACTCGTCCAGGTCCGCAAGAGTTCGGTACGATCAGGCGACTCCGAGTCGAGTCCGAGCTCGGCTGCAAGGTCAATCCCGTCGATCACCTCCTTCGCGACCGGTCGCAGCTCCGCCTTGAGCCTGGCCTGCAGGTTCTCCTTCACCCCTGTGTGAGCCGGAATCTCCTCGACGTCGTACATCAATGGACCCACAACCAAGGCCCGCTCGGCAGCACTACCTTTCGGTGGTCTAGCGGGCATGTACAGATGGTGCACCTGCAAGCCAAATGCCCCCATTCGTTTGAGCAACGGGAACGTCGGGAATGCAATCTTGCGCGCCAAAACAATCAGTCGCTGGTCCGCACGATTGGCTTGAATCAACGCCTCCCAAAGGCGTGGATCGTCGGGGAAGAGCCACGAGATACTGTTCGTGATCCAGAGCATCGAATTGGGGGTTCGACCGCGGTTAGGGACATGAAGCCGCGCACCGGAGGCCTGCCAATGAACCCCTCCACCAATGTGTTCTGAGGCGGTTGCGTCGGCCTCTTCAATTTCGCCCTTAAAAGGAATCGAAGCTGCGATTGATTTCGCGATCACTGCTGCCCGATTGCCGGGGTAGGTATCTGCAAGCAAGCGAAGATGATCCACCTTAGTGGCTGCTGCTATTGACGCAGAGTGCTTCGCGTTGCGCTTTGTGATCCTCGTGGCGACATAGACCTCGGGGAGCGGCTCCCAGGGGCCAGGAGGGAGGTCCGCTCCTGGTCGTGGGTTATTTGCAAGCAGATGCAGCCCCACACGAAGTTCCCGAGGGTCGAACCGGTTGAACGTCCGCCCAACCTCAGAAAGAACGTATTGTACTGAAGGAAGAGGAAGTGTGGTCTCTTCCTCTAAGCGGGCATGCAAACCCTTGGAAATCCGCTTGAGCCGATTGACAGAGATCGGAAAGTCTGACACGGGAGCCTGGGGTTTCATCAGCCGCAGAAGGATTCACCACTCATAGGGCACCTGAAGTGCTTAATATTATCCCAGGCTATTCACGAGGCGTCCTTTGAGCCAGGGGCGGAAC
>Ga0326597_10012765_pt1 | contig 11067 bp, 6 predicted proteins | sample RVTome_12_FD_203789 | JGI IMG/M metagenome (GOLD analysis project Ga0326597, IMG submission 203789) | Soil microbial communities from uranium-contaminated site in the Upper Colorado River Basin, Wyoming, United States - RVT100D185 | ecosystem: Environmental > Terrestrial > Soil > Contaminated >... | reverse complement strand
GGCTACGATGACTGTGGTGATTTCGATCGCCAATTGAAAAAGAGGACAATTTATTGTCCGCACCTATGTCCGAAAAATGCTAGATTATCTTGAGCTTCGCAGAACCATGTCAGGAGTTCTGAAGTTAATCTGGCCGACCTTCGGATTCACTCGGGAGACGAGTCTTTGAATCGTTCTCCAGCCCTCGACATGGGGCGCCACGTCGAGGTTGTTCATGGCGCGCAAAACTTTATAGGACGCCTCCGCGTCCTCCGTTTTAGAAAACCGCAGGTTCCTTTTGAGAATCTCTTTCACGTCCTCTTTGTGGCTTGGATCGTAAATGACCAGCACCGCCTCGATCATTCCCTGAATCAGACGCGTGGCGAGATCCGGTGATTTGGCGACGAAGTCTCTCGATGAGCAGAGCACGTTCGACTGGAAAGGAACGCTCAACTGTCCCCCCAAGGAAATGACCCCAACTCTTTTGGCCAGATCGCTAAAGCTGTACGGCAAAACCGCGGCATCGATGTTTCCAGACATCAGCGCCTGAGCCACTGTCGGAATGTCGCCGATGACTCGCATTTGCAAATGGTAGGCTTCAGGATTGATGCCGAGGGTTTCCAGAATGACCATCGTTTGGAGCCAAAGACCGCCGCCGATGCTCTGGACGCCGAAAACCCGGCCCCGAAGCTCGTCGAAAGACCTGATCTCCTTTTGCACAACCAACTCGCGGGGCAAGATGTTGGTTGTGCTCGCAAGGCAACTGACCTTTAGCCCGGCCGACGCAGCGCTCAAGATGCTGGACGGCGCGGTCCAAACGACCTGCACACTCCCGGATGCCAGGGTTGCCGCGATCAGCGGCCCGGAGCGAACTTGGAGCATGCGCACTTCGAGCCCATATTTTTTGAACAGCCCTCTCTCGATTCCCACCCACATGTGGGCGACGCTTTCGCTGTGGCCCGCGTAGGCGACCAAAATTTTTTCCTCCGCCCGCGCCGAATCCGCCTGCAAGGCGCTCAACAGGACAAATAAAACTGCGCCGAACACCAGGCCGCCCCAAATCACTTTCTGTTTCATAGGGCCTCCATCGCGCCCGACGCACCAAGCACGCAACGAAACAATCTTATTTATGCCTCGCTTAGAGACGCTAGCAGGTTGCCGTGGCCGGCGATGGGCGCGCGGATTTTCAAAATCTTGAAAGAGTGCCAGATCACCGCCGCCGTGCTGCTGACCACCGGCACGCGCAGATCGTTTTCCAATTCCTCGAGCCAGGGGACGGAGAAATGGGCGCAGGGAATATAGACCGCCTGCGCCTGAGGCGCCGCAAAGAAAACCTTTCTTGCGTGGTGATAGGAGGCTTCGAGGGGCAGTTCGTGGATCACCTCCACTTCCTGCGACAGTCCCTCGATGTAAACGACCTCGAACCCCGATCCTTCGAGAAATTTCTTCACTTGCTCGTTCTGGTGATCGAAATAGGGCGAGGCTACGGCGATTTTTTTTACGCCCAGGCTACGGAAAGCTTCCACGACGGCGGTCTGGCTGGTCGTCACCGGGATGCCGAACCTGCTCTCCAGCCGGTCGATGATGGTCTTGTCGCTCCCTATGCCCATCAGGCGAAACATCGGCGAGCCGCCAAGCGTGATGATATCGACTTTCCGCTTGGCCAGGTATTCCGCCGCCTGCTCGATCATCTTGATCGAGTCCTCGAGATCTTGGCGCTCATTAAGGCTCTGAATTACCAGATGCGTTTGCGCAAGGGTAACGCCGGGCGGGACGATCCGATAGAATTCAACCATGAAGCTTTCCGCAACCACCGCCGGATAAACATGGCCGATTCTCGCCCTCCATCCGTATGACCCCATGGCTTTTCTCCCTGGAAATAAATCTTGCCGATATCGATCCTGCGCCGTTTATTCCCCTCTAGCGTTGGATCGTCGCCTCTTGGCTGACGGCGGGTATCTGCCGCGCGCGCCGATGGAAACCTCACGACAGCAGCAGCTCCAAATCTTCCCGCGTCAGATTACGCATCACGCTATTGTCCGCGGTGATGATCGCTTCGGCCAAGTCGCGCTTGGTCTTTTGCAACTCCAGCACCTTCTCCTCCACCGTGTCGCGGGCGATCAGTCGATACGCGAAGACCTGGCGTGTCTGGCCGATGCGGTGCGCTCGGTCGATGGCCTGGGTCTCCACCGCAGGGTTCCACCAGGGGTCGAGGAGGTAAACATATTCGGCGGCATGCAAGTTGAGCCCAAGGCCGCCGGCTTTGAGGCTGATCAGAAACAATTTCAAATTGGGGTCGTTCTGAAACTCCCGCACCCGGGCCTCGCGGTCGCGCGTATGGCCGTCGAGGTAGGCATAGGAAATCTTGGCGGCGTCGAGCCGGCTGCGCACGATGGCGAGCAAGCTGGTGAATTGCGAGAAGACCAGCGCCTTGTGTCCCTCATCTTGTACTTGGTCGAGCTGCGCGAGGAGGGTATCGATCTTTTTGCTGGGTTCTCCCGTCTTGCTTTTGTCGATGAGACCCGGATGGCAGGCGGCCTGGCGCAAGCGCAACAGCGCTTCGAGCACCTGGATCTTCATCCGTCCCATGCCGTCGTGATCGAGATTTTTCATCAGCCGAGAGCGGTAATAGGCGCGCAGCTCGTCGTAGAGTTTTCTTTCTTTCGGTTCAAGCTCGCAGTAGATCGTTTGCTCGGTCTTGGACGGCAGCTCGCGGGCCACTTTATCCTTAGTCCGTCTCAGAATAAAAGGCCGCAGCGCGCGCGCCAGGACGTTTCGGGTCTGCTCATCCGGGTTGCGCCCCGCCCGGCCAAAAACCGTCGCGCTGCCGAGCATGCCGGGATTGAGAAACTCAAAAAGGCTCCAAAGCTCGCCCAGGTGATTTTCCACCGGCGTGCCGCTGAGCGCCAGGCGATGATCGGCGCCGAGCAAGCGCGCTGCCTTGGCCGAGAGCGTCCGGGCATTCTTGATGGCTTGAGCCTCATCGAGAATGCAGTAATCGAAGCGCACGTCCTTGAATGACAGCGCGTCGCGACTGAGCGTGCCGTAGGTCGTGATCACCAGGTGGTAGCCGTCGAAGTGATCGCCGGGCTTGAGCCGGCCTCCTCCCGTGTGATCGAGCACGCGCAGTTTCGGCGCGAAGCGCGCCGCTTCCTGCTGCCAATGAAAAACCAGCGACCGCGGCACAACGACCAGCGAGGGACGAAGCGATTCCGCAGCGCCCTCTTCGCGGCTCGCCCGGCGCGATTCCAGCAACGCCAGAACTTGAATCGTCTTGCCGAGCCCCATGTCGTCGGCCAGACAGCCGCCGAAACCGAAGCGCTGGAGGAAAAAAAGCCAGCCAAGCCCTTCGCGCTGGTAGCCGCGCAGCTCGCCGCAAAAATCCTCCGGCGCGGCCGCCGGCGTGACTCCGGCAAAGCTCTGGAGCTCTTGGCGCACGCGCGCGAAGACCGCGTCGACAGTCACCTCCGGCTCGGTGGCGAGCAGCGCGTCGAGCAGACCGGCCTGCGACCGGGTAAAACGCAGGCGATGCCCCTCGACGTCGCCGAGACCGGCCAGAAGACCGTATTTCTTCAGCCACTGTTCGGGAATGATGCCGAGTGTCCCATCGTCCAGCCGCACGGTCTGTTCGCCCTGCTTGATGGCCCGCAGTAACTGCGGCAGTGCGACCTCGGTATCGCCAAATTGCGCGCTGCCCTCGAGTTCGAACCAGTCGACGCCGGAGTTGATCTCCATGTTGAGCGCGCCCGCGGTGCGGAAGAGTTTGCCTTCGGCTTCGACATGCCAGCCTTCGTTGGTCAAAACGCGCACCGCTTTGGGGAGTTGGGCCGACGACAATTCAAGCTCGGAATCTCCGGTCCAGCGAGTGCTGCGAAAACCGAGCTGATTGAGGCGCGACTTGGCGGCACTCTCTACCTCGAGGTCGCGGCGGATCAACCGGCGACGTTCTTTTTGATAGATGCCCCTGCCGGAGTGGTCCGCCGCGATCGTCTCTCCTTCATACTCGAATGACAATTTGCCGACGAGGCGCGGCCGAAACCAATTATCATGCTCCGAGGACTTGATAACCAAACCGGGCTTTGGGCATAGGGCGACCGTCTCGAACTCGAGCTCCGCCGGAAGCTCCAACCGGGGCTGGCGCGGCAGGCACAACAACTCGCCGAGGAAGGGATCGGCGTCTTTTTCAGGAATCGGCAGCGAGCCATGGGCGCGCAAGAGCGAGATCCAGCCGAAAGCGCCATAATCCTGAAGCCGCGCGATCTTTCCGTTGTAGAACACCAGGCCGCCGGCGAGCAGTAATATCGGCTGTGTCAAATCCAACTCGCGGTCTTCGCGGCGCAGCGCGCCGGCGAGCTGGTAATGGGCGCCATCGCTTTGGCGCGTGACGTTAAGGCAGAGTTCCCACGGCGGCCCATCGTCCCATTCGAGCGGCGTGTCCTCGTCCCCAACCCTGGAGGCGCGCAGCAAGCAGCGACCCGTCCCGCACATCAGCGGCAACAGGAAGTCCCAAAGCGCGGTCGGCAAAGTAAACTGCGCCGGCGCCGAGTTGTAATAGTAAGATGGATAACTGTAGCCCAGCTCTTGCCACGCTCCGAGGAGAATAGCAGCAATCTTCCGGTCGGCAGGATCTGGAAGGCGCGCGATTTCTTCCGCGCGAATCTTTCGGGTCTTGGGTTTGCTCCAACCACCGTTCAGCTTGCGCTCGCGCTGGGCGGCTTCGACGATTAGCCGTCCCTTCTCCAGCGTCTCGCGGGCATCGATCAAATAGAGCATCTCTCGCTCCGGCGGCGCCATGCCGGCCAGGTGAGCTTCCGCCGACTCCATGGCGCCCCGAAGCGTTTGCAGTTGCTGCTTCCAGCTCGGCGGGGGCGGCTCCTTCGGTGGCCGCCGATCTTGACCGATCTCGCCAGCAAACTCATCATCCCCGTCATAGGTTTCGATAAGATCCAGCTCTGCGCGGCTCGCCGGCCCTTTCAGGAACCCATCTCGCTCCGCCGCCAGAACGGCTGCCCAGATATGCTTGCAAGTCACTAAATCCCTATCGAACAAAGGGCAGGAACAGTTTACTTCCAAGATATCGTCCGCAAAGGCTATGCGGACACCGTAGAGGTGCGAACCTCGAACTTTCGCGTCAACACGCCAGGCATCGCCTTCGATCCGTTTCACCGCGCCGGCGAGGAAATATAATTTGCCGCGCTCTCGCGAGATCGTATCGACTTGCTTAAGAATCTTCTCGCTCAGATAACCCATTGCGAAACTGAGTAACTTAATGTCGGGAAAAAGTCCACCGTAATGTCGGCGATCAGCTTTGCTTATTCTCGTTCGGCGAGTGCGGCCAAGCAATGGCCGGCGCATTTCTCAAATTGACAAGCGCGATGGCTCTATGCGAGAAACTGATAAGCACCGGTTCGGGAGGAATTCGCCACAAAAACAGATCTAAAACGCAAGACGGTCAAGCAAACGGCCAACGCGACATCGCGCTTCATCGATGCCGAGCGTCCCGTCGCCCAGTGGCACGACCTGTTCGCCCTACTTGATTGCCCGCAGCAACTGCGGCAGCGCCACCTCTGCAAACCTCGACGCTCCACGAATGTTGCTGGTCCGCGGAACGCTGCGACCGATGGCGCGGGCGCTCTCGATCGTGCTCATGTTTTCGCAATTGCGAAACCGTGGCAAGTATCATCACGAGGATGAAAGTTGGCGGGACGAGAAGTTTTTGTTATGAACGTGGGATGGCCAGAGCGCGCGACGCGCAAGCTGTCTGACATCGGGATTCGAGAGTCAGTTCTTACTACTAACGCCTACCGCCTCTCGCCTAACGCGTAAGGCTGCGACAATCCCTGTCTCGTCACGCGGCCCCGACCAAACGATCAGAGCTTGTACTCGAACAGTCCGCGGCCGTGAGTCGAGGCGCGCAAGCGCCGCGAAGCGCCGTGCATCTGGAGGTCGAAGACCGGCGCATCGGGCAAACCATTCGAGAGCGGTTTCCACGTCGCGCCGCGGTCGGGAGAATGCCAGACGCCCACGTCGGCACCGACGTAAACGTTTTGCGGCGCAACCGGGTCCACAATGATCGCATTGTGCTCCACGTCGAGCAGGCTCGTCGCCGATCCCAATGCCCCGCTTCTCGCTGCCCAACGCTGGCCGTTGAAACCCCAGACGTGCCGAAAATCGCCCACGCCGCCGAGCGCGACGTAAACAGATTTGTGGGCCGCATCCGACCAGTCCACTGCGATGTCCGACACCGGGGCGACCACGCCGAGGGCGCCCGCCGGGACGTTGTCGATGCGGTTCGCGGTCCACTGCGCGCCTTGCCGGTCCAGGCGCCAGACCTGGCCGTTGGTCGTGCCGGCGAAAATGCGCGTAGCGGTGGCGAACACGAGAGCGTAGATGCCGCCGCCCACGGTGGCGGCCAGTTGCCAGCTCAGCGCAAAGTCGGTCGAGACGTAAACCTCGGTCCCGGCGCCGATCGCCACGAGGTCCGCGTCCGCCGGGTTGTTCGAGGCCGGCGCGCCCACCATCGGCTCGACCATCATCATCCAACCCGTGGGCGGCGCCGAGTCCGACCACGAGCTGTCGTCGAGACCGCCGTCCGTCGCGCGCTGCACGGAACCGTTGGCGAAGTTGAGCACCTTGTTCGGGTCGGCCCAGTTGACGACGCAATAACCGCCGTCGCCGCCGTAGACGTTGCGCCACGCGCCGGTGCCGTCGCGCCGGGCGGTGCCGTTGTCCTGCAAGCCGCAGTAGACGATATTCGTATCGGTCGGATGCTGCGCGAAGTAGTTGGTGCACAGCGTCGCCAGCCCTTTGTTCTGGGATTGGAAAGACATCGACGCCGAACCGGCGTTGGCGCTGCGGAAGACTCCGCCATCGCAGCCGGCCCAGACCTCCTGCGAATTGTTCGGCGAGTAGACCAGGCAATGGACATCGGCGTGCGCGGTCATCCCCACCGATTTCGAAGTCATGCTGTAGGAAGAGCCGCTGCCGGCGACCGTGCAGCGATAGATCGATCCGTACCATCCGCCGAACGTCGTGTCCCAGTTGGTGTCGCCGCCCAGGACGATGCGGTTCGCGTTGACCGGATCAACCGCAATGGCAAGGTCGTAGTCTCCTTGCGTTCCGATGAGAGTGGCCGGCGCGCCGGTCACCCGCGCCCATGCGCCACTGGTCGATTTAAGACGATAGACGCCTTTGAGTTTTCCGTCGTTGGTCGCTATCAGCGCGTAAAGCACCGACGGTTTCGCCCGCTGGGTCGCGAGCGCAATCCGCCCGAGCGCCCCGGAAATCGCCGCGAGCGGCGTCCAGTTCGTGCCGTCGTTAGATTTATAGACGCGATCGCCCCATGCCGCCGCGTAGAATGTAGTCGCGCCGCCGGCGCGGCCGACAACGACGCTGGAATGCGATCCGGCGCGGCGCTGGATCCATTGCACGGTGCCGCCCTGCGTAACCCGCTGATAAAGTCCCACGGTAGTCGCCGCCACGACGTTCTCACGGTTAGCCGGATCGACCGCCAGGGCGTAGAACGCAGCGCCCGCCAGCGGCGTCGAGCCGGCCGCGACGGCTTCCAATACCCAGGTATTGCCGCCGTTGTCACTACGAATCGGACCGATGCCGCGGTAGGCCGGCAGCGCATTGGTGAGCCGCGCGTGGAAGATCGCGTCGGTGTCGCCCTCGCCGGTGCCGACGTAAACACGGTTCGGATCCGCCTCGTCGATGGCGATGGCGCCGCAAGCCAGGCTGGTGCTGGCGAAGTTCGTCGGATCCTGGTCGAACGCGTCCATCGTCGACTTCCACGTGACGCCGCGGTCATCGGAGCGCCAGACGCCGCCGTTTGCAGTCGCTACATAGATTCGCTGCCCACCGGGCGCGACAGCGATTCCGGATGCCCGTCCGCTCGTGAACGGCCGGCCGCGCGCGTACCCATGGTCGACGCCCGCCGGGCCGATGGTGGTCCAGTTGTTCGCGCCGGGAATGGCGGGCATCGGCGCCGCCACAGCGGCAGCGGGCGCGGGCTTAACCAGGCCCAACTTGCGCCGGTGATATTCGCCTAGGCGCTCGGTCCAATGGCCGCTCCGGCTCAGGTAGGCGAGCGCGGTCTCGTCCCGTCCCGGCTGCAGCCGGCTGCGATAGGCGCCCGTGGTGCACTCCTCGCGTTCCGCGCGCTCTTTGTCTATCTTTTCCGGCGCCGCGAGAGACGCGGCCGGGCGGTCCTGCGCTTGTTCTTTCGGCTCCATCCGCGTGTAGGCGGATTCCAGCACTGACAAGAGCCACGCCCGCGGTCCTTCGTCGAGATTCATCCGGCGCGGCGCCGTTTGCTTGGGCTTGGCGAGCTTCGAGGTTTTGTGTTTGCGCTTGACGACCATCATATTCTCCCTTCGCCGAGAGTGTAGGCTGCGTTATCTAATCAGCCGGCACATCAAACCCTGCGCCGCCGCCGCGATCCGGCTCAACGCGTACCAGGTAGCCATGAACGCGACACACTCCAGCGTAAAGCTGTGAAACTTGTAAAAGAACTCCGCGATGACCATCGAAGCCATAAGCCATGTCAGTTCGGCCCGGAGCGTCTCGACGAGACCCAGTCTCTGAATCAGCGTATGCATCGGAATTTCCTGGATGAATGATGTCTCCGATAGACGGCTCAGATAAATAGGACAACCTATGGGCCGTGTCAAGCGGAAAAAAAGACGCAAATAATCGTGTTGACTATTTCACAGAGATCGAGGTAGAGGTGGCACGGTGCTGGCCGAGTCGTACCACTCAACCAAGGAGACACACCATGTTAGTGCCGAAAAAACTCTGGGGATGGATCGTCCTAGCCGCGAGCATCGCGAATGGTCTTCTTGCCGTTTCTGGGCGAGCAGACGAAAAACTGTTGGTCGCCTATGGCGGTCACAACGAGAATGTCGCCCCCATGTGGGTGGGAATCGAAAAGGGTACGTTCAAAAAGTACGGCCTCGACGTAAGCATGCTCCAGGTCCGCAGCGGGCCGATGATCCTAGCCACTTTAGCATCGGGGAGCGTACAGGTAACCTGGCCTGCGTCTTCTAGCGTCTTGAGTGCGGCTTCCGGAGGACTGAAGGTAGTTTGTGTTGCTTCTCCTAATAATAAGATACCTCGTGAGTTGATGGTGCGAAAGGAGATAAAATCGTTTGAGGAACTCCGGGGCAAAGTCATCGGTGTGCAGAGTATTGGCGGAGGCTTTTGGCTGCAAACTCTGATTGTTCTGGACAATATCGGTCTGGACCCGGACAAATACCAGTTGAAAATGAGGGTCATCGGGGACACGGCGACCATTACTCAGGCCCTTATATCGGGAAACGTTGACGCAGCCGTGTTGCCCTATAGCTTCAGCAGTATGGCAAAAAGAGCGGGATATCGCTCGCTGGTGGACAGCGGGGAACTAAAGGCCCCTTATCAGGGTTCCGGCCTCTGTGCTCAAAGGGAGGCGATCGTAAATTCTCCGAATCTTATCATGGGCCTGGTCAAAGGAATGATCGAGGCTGTGCTGCTAATTCACGACCCAAGTCACAAGCAAGATGTCATGGAAATTCTAAAGAAGAATCTTCGGCTCGCTAAGGCGGAAGACGTGGAATCATCCTATAAGGTACTCCGTGTCCAGACCACCCTCGATGTGGCTCCCAGCTTGCCCGCTTGGAAAGTTCAACAGCGGATTGTGGCCCGTGTAAACCCGCGGGTTGGGCAAGTAGACCTCGAGCAGTTGCTCGATGGGAGTTTCGTGCGGAGCCTGGAAGAGAGCGGCTTTCTGCCGGAAGCGAGAAAAAAGTCGAGGTGAAATATTCGGCTCGGAGAAGATAGACAATAACGTTAACAGGTGCTGGTTGACCGTAAACGGGATTAACTTTGTTATCGGTCAGACAATCCGCGGATTCATTTATCAGGTAAGCGAACGAGCTGCGAGTCTTTCACCTGGGGAAAAACCACCAGAGGCTTCGGTCTCCAGGGCGAGCCGCAAGGCTTCGTCCGCCGTTTTCAGAAACTCAAAGCGGATGCCTTCGCGGCCCGAGGCGGGAATCTCTTCCAAATCTTTTCGATTCAATTCGGGAAGTAAGACGCAGGAAATGCCAGCTCTTTTGGCTGCCAGCATCTTTTCCTTAATCCCTCCCACCGGCAGGACTAAACCGCGCAGACTGATCTCGCCCGTCATGGCGACATCCTTGCTTATACGCCGTCCCGTAAGCAGTGACACGAGAGCGACAAAGAGCGTGATTCCAGCGCTCGGCCCGTCCTTTGGGATAGCTCCCGCGGGAATATGGATGTGCAAGTCGTTCTTCCTGAAAGCATCGGCATCGATTCCAAGTGTCTCCGCGCGTGACTTGAAGAGACTCAAAGCGGCCTGGGCGCTTTCTTTCATCACCTCGCCGAGCTGGCCGGTCAATAGTAACTTGCCGTCTCCCGGCATCTTGGTCGCTTCGACAAACAATATGTCACCGCCAAACGGAGTCCATGCCAAGCCGGTAGCCACTCCAGGCAAGCTGGTGCGCAGCGCGATCTCGTTGAAGAATTTTTGCGGACCCAAGTACGCGTGGAGAGATTCTTTATCGATGGTTATCGTTTCTCTAAATCCCTCCACGACGCGCGTTGCCACACTGCGGCAGACGGCTCCCAGCTCACGCTCGAGTTGGCGCACCCCGGCTTCACGTGTGTAGGACCGGATAATTTCCCGAATCGCATCGTCGGTAAAATTAGTCTCCCCAGGTTTGAGACCGTTTTCGGAAATCTGCCGAGGAACGAGGTATCCCTTCGCGATGGCCAATTTATCTTCCTCGATGTATCCCGGCAATTCCAAGATCTCCATTCGATCGCGAAGAGGGCCCGGAATCGTATCGAGCACGTTAGCTGTCGCGATGAACAACACCTGGCTTAGATCGAAAGGCAGTGCGAGGTAATGATCTTGAAAGGTCGCATTTTGAGCGGGATCGAGGACCTCCAGCAAAGCAGCGGAAGGGTTGCCTTGAAAACTTGCGCTGAGCTTATCGACTTCATCCAACATGAAGACGGGGTTTCTACTGCCGGCCTTTCTAATCCCTTGAATGATATTACCCGGCAGCGCCCCGACGTAGGTGCGCC
>Ga0326597_10012764_pt1 | contig 11068 bp, 9 predicted proteins | sample RVTome_12_FD_203789 | JGI IMG/M metagenome (GOLD analysis project Ga0326597, IMG submission 203789) | Soil microbial communities from uranium-contaminated site in the Upper Colorado River Basin, Wyoming, United States - RVT100D185 | ecosystem: Environmental > Terrestrial > Soil > Contaminated >... | reverse complement strand
AACGTAAGAGCTACTGCCGGATTTAAGCCGGTGGAAAAATTGGATTTCCACGGAGATTTCCATCTGTTCTGGTTAGCCCAGGAGAACGATGCCTGGTACCACGGGGTGGGCTTTCCTCTTTTCTTTTACAGTAATCCCAATGCCGGAGTCAAATCCGGTTTCAGCCGTGCTGCGGTAGCAGCCGGGGGAGTAAAAAGTGTGGGGAATGAATTGGACCTGGCCTTGAAATACGACTACAACGAGGCCCTGTCATTCAAATTGGGATTCTCTCACTTCTTTGCCGGAGAAGTAGCAGATAGCGCTTTTGGAGGTGACCATGGAGACGCCAACTGGTTCTATTCTCAAGTAAAGTTAGGTTTCTAAGCCGCACAAAGGCTTAATTCAAGCGGTCGGGATTTAAATCCCCGACCGCTTTTTTTATTTTATTGATTACAGTAAAAATGGTTTATGCCGATTATTTAAATGTATGCTGAAATTTAGGCTTACGCTTACACCCTCCGGCTTTGCCTTCGGGTATCCCGCAGGGACAGCATCCCGAGAAAAACGAGGGACGCCAGCCAGTAGGACAGGGCTGGGAAACGTATTAATTCAGGAGATAAGATGCTGATTTTGACCCGCAGATTGGGTGAAAGTATAACGATTGGAGATAACATAAAAGTGACGGTTTTAGCCATCCACGGCCATCAGGTTAAAATAGGGGTAGTGGCACCCCAGAAGGTCATGGTACACCGGGAAGAAATCTATCTGAAAATTCAGGAAGAAAACAAGAAAAAGAAAGAAACCAACAGCTCCGAGCCGGTTCTGGACCAGCCTGCTCATCCGGAGAAGCTCAAGAAATACAAAGAAGAAAGCAAGAAGGGATAAAGGATATGTTTTTTAAAAAGAAAGATAAAGATCCAGCACAGGTAAATTCCAACAAAAAAAACACTCAATTTAAGAAGTCAGACTCATCTAAAAATTCTGACTCCACGGAGGAGTTAAAAAAGCCGTTGGTTGACACAAGTTTTGTGTTTTTTGAGGATAAATAAATTTTAACTTACAGTGGAGGTAGCAGGAAGAATTTGATACCTGAAAAGAATTCACCACAGAAAGAAAAATAAGATGCCAGCAAAATCAAAAAATTCAAGAAAAAATCACAGATTACAAGGTTCGGGGAATTCTTCAAAGAGGAAGTCAGCTACTGCACTGAAACCCGCCCGGCGTAATCTGCTCAAATCCTTTTCTTCTCCGGTCCGGAAAGATAAAGTAAGAATAGCCAAAAAGAGGTTGGTCAGCGGATTTTACACATCCTCCCAGATCAATACCCTTATAGCAGAACGAATAATCCAGGATTTCAGGAATTTAGGAAATAGCTAATTTCAAATCTTGCTTTTTTCCTCATTTTTTCTGCGGGTTTCAAACTTGCCCCGGCTTGACAAAAAATTGGGTTAAAACTATATTGCTTCGATAATTTTTTGCAGCGGTACATTTGGATAACCATAAAAAACAGGTTCTGTTAGTACGAGAAGAATACCAGGGGCGATTAGCCCTGCCCGAGGCAGGCGGGTCAGTTGGTTTGTGTGCTCGTCCCGATAGGAATCGGGATGGTCACGGGATTAACTTTAGAATTGCAAGGTAAAGGTTAGAGTTGCCAAAGATTAAGTAGCCGATGAGAATTCTGAAGAATTCAGACTTGAGTGTTTGTATCTGTTTGTGAGAATTATAAATCAACCAAGGTAAGCCGTGAAAGGGGCGATTAGCTCAGTTGGTTAGAGTGCTTGCTTGACATGCAAGAGGTCACTGGTTCGACTCCAGTATCGCCCATATTTACAATATTTGTGCAACTTTGACAAAAAAATCAGTGGTATTTGAATAGGGCAGTTTCCAAATAGACGAATAATTTAATCAAAATAGTATGAGTAAGATAAAAGTTACTTTATCGGACGGAACTCAAAAAGAATGTCCCAAAGGGATTTCAGTTCAAGAAATTGCCCAGGATATAAATCCGCAATTGGCTAAGGAAGCGTTGGTGGCTGCGGTAGGTGGGCAGTTGGTGGATTTGGCTAAAAAGTTAGATAAAGATTGTCAGCTATCCATCTTTACTTTCCAGGACCCGCAAGGGAAATATGTCTACTGGCATTCCACCGCACATATAATGGCCCAAGCTGTCCAAGAACTTTTTCCCGGCACCAAATTAGCCATCGGCCCGCCGATTGAAGAGGGATTTTATTACGACTTCGACAAGCCAACACCATTCGAACCGGAAGATTTAGAGAAAATCGAAAAAAGGATGAAAGAGATTGTAGCCGAAAACTCCCCTTTTCAGAGAGAAGAAATTCCTTCTCAAAAAGCGTTCGAGTTTCTTAAAAACAGAAAAGAGGATTACAAACTGGAAATAATCAGAGATTTGAATCTACCATCGGTTTCTTTGTATAAACACAGCCGTTTCGTGGATTTGTGTATGGGTCCGCATGTGCCTCACACCGGCAAAATAAAAGCGTTCAAACTTCTGTCCATTGCCGGTGCCTACTGGAGAGGGATTGAGACCAATCCTATGTTACAGAGAATCTACGGAGTCTCTTATCCGTCTCAGACAGAGTTAGAAGACTTTTTAAAGCGTCTGGAAGAAGCCAAAAAGAATGATCACAGAAAAGTAGGAAGAGAGTTGGAGTTATTCAGTTTTCAGGAAGAAGCCGGGCCGGGTCTGGTCTTCTGGCATCCCAAGGGGGCTTTAATCAGAAAAATTATTGAAGACTTTATGAAGGACCTTCTCTTGAAAAACGGATACGACCTGGTCAATACCCCTCATATTGCCAAAATCAATTTGTGGGAGACCAGCGGTCATACTCAATTTTATAAAGAAAGTATGTATCCCACTATGGATTTGCAAGAATCTTCTTATCAGCTTAAACCGATGAACTGTCCGTTTCACATTCTTATCTTCAAATCCAAGCTCAGAAGTTACCGCGATTTGCCCATCCGAATGGCTGAATATGGAACCGTCTACCGTTATGAAAGAGCCGGGGTTTTGCACGGACTGCCCCGGGTCAGAGGATTCACCCAGGACGATGCCCATATTTTCTGTAGGCCGGAGCAGATGCAAGCTGAGATTTTCAAACTTCTGGAATTGACTAAATTGGTTATGCAGACCTTCGGATTCAAAGATTATCTGATAAACCTGTCCACCCGGCCCCAGAAATTTATCGGCGAAGTTTCGGACTGGGACAGCGCCACTTTGGCCTTGAAGAACGCCCTGGATGAATTCAAGCTTCCCTATCAAATAGCCGAAGGGGAAGGGGCTTTTTACGGACCCAAGATAGATATATCCATCAAGGACGCCTTAAAAAGAACCTGGCAGTGCACCACCATTCAGGTGGATTTTAATTTGCCGCAAAGATTTGACTTGAATTTTGTCGGTCCGGATGGTAAATTCTACCGACCCATAATGATCCACCGGGCTATATTCGGCTCTCTGGAAAGATTTTTCGGGATTCTGATTGAGCATTACGGAGGAGCATTTCCGTTATGGCTTTCGCCGGTGCAATTAGTTATATTACCCATAACCGATGCCCAGCTAGAATTTGCCCAAAAGTTAAAAGAGCAGTTGCAACGGCAAAACCTGCGAGTCAAAGTAGACGAAAGAAATGAAAAGATAAACGCCAAAATCAGAGATGCGGAAGTAGAAAAAATTCCGTATATGTTTATCATCGGGAAGAAAGAAATTGAAAATAAGAAAGTTTCGGTCCGCCGACACGGAAAAGGGGATTTAGGAGTTTTTGATTTGGTCGAAATAATTAAAAAGATACAAATAGAGATTGAAGAAAAAATAAATAACTAAACGGAGGATAACTATAAGAGAAAAAGAGTTGAGGGTCAACGAGAGAATTCGAATTCCACAGGTGCGGGTAATCGGTGCGGACGGTGAACAGATTGGAGTTTTGCCCACGCGGGAAGCCGTAAGGTTGGCTCAAGATAAAGGACTGGATTTGGTGGAAGTTTCCCCTTATTCCAGACCCCCGGTTTGCAGAATAATGAATTACGGCAAGTACCGCTATGAACAGCAGAAAAAAGCCAAGGACGCCAGGAAAAAACAGCATGTCATAGTTCTGAAGGAGATGCATTTCAGACCCAAGACCGAGGAGCATGATTATCAGTTCAAAACCAGACATATCCGGGAGTTCTTAGCAGACGGCAACAAAGTCAAGGTAATGATTGACTTTCGCGGTCGGGAAATGGCCCATATGGATTTCGGCTATAAAATTATAGAGAGATTAATCAACGACTTGGAAGATGTGGGCACAATCGAGCAGAAAGCCAAACAGGAAGGCAGAAACATAATCATGATTTTAATGCCCAAAAACCAAAAAGGAAAGACAGAATCGCATGCCAAAGATAAAAACCAATAGAAGCGCGGCCAAAAGATTCAGAAGAACCGCCACCGGCAAAATAAAAAGAAGCCACGCCTTTGCCAAGCATATTTTGACCAAGAAAAGCCGGAGGAGAAAAAGACGGCTGAAAGCCGCGGCTTACGTGGATAAGACCAATTTAAACAAGGTAAAGAGACTGGTTCCGTATATTTAAAGAGATAGCGTAGGAGTGAAGACAAACCGAAAACTCAGAATTCGAGAAAACTTAGATTATCTAAGGAGGAGTAATGACCAGAGCCACCAATAATGTAGCAGCTCACCGCAGAAAAAAGAAGGTATTAAATCAGGCCAAGGGGTATTACGGCGGTCGCAGCAAACTTTTACGCACGGCCAAGGAAACCGTCAACCGCAGTTTAGTCTATGCTTACCGGGACCGCAAGGCACGGAAGAGAGATTTCCGCCGGTTGTGGATAATCAGAATCAACGCCGCGGCTCGGCTGTTCGGCTTATCCTATAGTTTATTCATGAGCGGTCTTAAAAAAGCCGGTGTGGGTTTAGACCGCAAAAACTTGGCCGATATTGCGGCCCGGGATTTAGACACTTTCGGTAAGTTAGCAGAAGTTGCCAAAGCCAGGTAATTTCCGCTTTCCCGCAAAATTTAATTTTCCATTATGTCAATCAATCTTACCGGAGAAAGCTTAATAGACCAGCTGAAAAAGGCGGAGGAGCAGGCCGAAGCCGAATGCCGAGATTTCACCTCCCTCTCCGAGTTAGAGGATTTCCGCATAAAATATTTAGCCCGTAAAGGTATTCTGGCCGAAATTTTTGAGAGCCTGAAATCTTTATCTTCCGAGGAAAAACCACAGGTGGGGAAATTAGCCAACCAGGTCAAGCTCAAAGTAGAAGAGCTTTTTGAAAGAAAACTGCGGGATTTGAAATCCCAGGATTCCAAAAAGGGTCAGAAATTTTTGGACTATACTTTACCCGGCCGGAAAAACTGGAAAGGGGGATTGCATCCCCTCACTCAAGTCGGTCATGAAATTGTGGATATTTTTTACGGCATGGGATTTGAAGTGGTCTACGGTCCGGAAATTGAAACCGATTATTACAATTTTGAAGCTTTAAACATTCCCCCAGACCATCCGGCCCGGGATATGCAGGATACTTTTTATCTGCCGGAGGCCTGGCTTTTGAGGACCCATACTTCGCCGGTTCAAATCAGAACTTTTGAGAAGCGGAAGCCGTCGGTAAAAATTATCGCTCCGGGGAGAGTTTATAGGCACGAATCCATCAACGTCCGCTCCTATTGTGTCTTCCATCAGGTGGAAGGTTTTTATGTTGACACCAATGTTTCCTTCGCCAACCTGAAAGGAGTTTTAACCAGCTTTGTGAATCAGTTTTTCGGCAAGAATGTCAAATTGAGATTCCGCTCCAGCTATTTCCCTTTCACCGAACCATCCGCTGAAGTGGATATCTCCTGCATTTTGTGTCAGGGGAAAGGGTGCTCTTTATGCAAACAGCAGGGCTGGCTGGAGATTTTGGGGTGCGGGATGATTCACCCGGAAGTATTCAAAAATGTCAAGTATGACTATGAAAAATTCTCCGGTTATGCCTTCGGCATGGGTATTGAGCGGATCTGTATGCTGAAATACGGAATAGACGACATACGCTTATTTTATGAAAATGATTTAAAATTTTTAAAACAATTTTAAATGGTTCAACCGAGTTCAGCATAAATGAAAGTAAGTTATAAGTGGCTGAAAGAATTAGTTGAATTTGACTGGTCGGCGGAAGAATTGGCTTCCCGTCTGACTCTGACCGGTCTGGAGGTGGGGGATATCCAGACCAATACCCATAACTGGGATAAGATAGTCATAGGGGAAATCTTAGCCATCAACCCCCATCTGCGCAATCCCAATCTCTCGGTTTGCCAGGTCAATGTCGGAACCCAAAATTTAAATATTGTCTGCGGAGCCAATAATATAAAAGTCAACGATAAAGTTCCGGTGGCTTTGTTAGGAGCAGTGTTACCCGACGGTCAACGGATTGGGGAAAGAGATATTTCAGGGGTACGGTCTTTCGGGATGTTATGCTCGGAAAGAGAGCTTAATTTGGGTGCCGATACCACGGAAATAATGATTTTGGACCCCAATATAAAAAGAGGAGTTTCATTATTTAAAGGGCTGGATTTAGAAGATTACATCCTGGATATTGACCTAACTCCCAACCGTCCGGACTGCCTTTCGGTTTTAGGTATAGCCCGTGAAATTCATGCCCTGGGCGGGAGAAACCTAAAAAAGATTATCCCCAGAGTAAAAGAGGTTTCCCAGAGAGCATCAAATCACATAAATGTTATTCTGGAAAATAAATCAGACTGTCCCCGCTATACCGCGCGCATAATCAGAAATAACACCATCAAAAATTCCCCGGCCTGGCTGGTCAAAAAAATTGAGGCCTTAGGAATTCGTGCCATCAACAATATCGTGGATGTCACTAATTATGTGATGCTGGAATTAGGTCATCCTCTGCATGCTTTTGACTTGGCTCATTTTTCCACCAAAAAAGTTTTGGTCAGACGGGGTTTCCCCAGAGAAAAAATGAGAACCTTAGATGGAGTGGAAAGAGAGCTTTCCCCCAACATTCTTCTGATAACCAACGGCGATAAACCTGTCGCCATTGCCGGTATCATCGGCGGAGAAAAATCTGAAGTGACCGATACCACCACCGAAATTTTATTGGAATCGGCCTGCTTTTCTCCCAAAGTGATTCGGGAAGGCCGGATTGCTTTAGGAATTACTACCGAAGCCTCCCTGAGATTCGAAAAGGGAACCAGCCCGGAAGCAGTCAGCCTGGCCCTTGACCGGGCCGTCCAACTGATAGCGGAAACTTCCGGGGGAGAGGTTTTAAAGGGAAAAGTGGACAATTATCCCAAACCGGAAAAAAGCAAAACCATAGTTTTAGTTCCCCAAAGAGTGAACCAGCTTTTAGGTACCGAGCTAAATTCAAGGTCAATGACCTCCATTTTGAAAAAGCTGCAGTTTCCGGTCAAACTCGATGGTACCCTGAAGGTAAAAATTCCTTTCTTCAGGCGGGATATATTCCACTATACTGATTTAGTGGAAGAAATTGCCCGAATCTACGGGTATGAAAAAATACCCCTGAATCAGAAAGCCGGAGGTGACTTTGTCACTTCTTTACCTTCGGAAGAGAAATTTTTGAGACAGCTTAAAAATATTCTGGCCGGTTCCGGTTTTTCGGAGGTGGTTACCAATAGTTTTGCGAATCCCAAACTTCAGAATGACTTAGAAGTCAGGTTCCATCCTCTGCGTCTTTTGAATCCTTTGAGCGAAGAGCTTTCGGTCTTACGCCGGGCTTTATTGCCCGGTTTGCTTGCAGTCATCCAGTGGAACCAAAACCGCAAGGAGAATAATGTAAGGGTCTTTGAGGTAGGAAAGATCTACGGCAAAAACCCGGATGGCAGCATCGTGGAAAAAAGCTGCCTGGGCCTGGCGTTAACCGGAAATAGATTTCCCCGGAATTGGGAAGGGAAAGAGGAGAAAATTGATTTCTTCGACCTGAAAGGAGCCTGGGAAGCCCTGCGGGAAAATTTGGAATTAAAACCGGCTCAAATCGAAGCAGATGAATTGAAAATTTGTGAAGCCGGAGAATGTTTTACCCTGAAGCTCCAGGATGAAACTTTAGGAATCATGGGGAAAGTTTCCGCCGAATATTTGGAGAAGTTCGATATCAAAGAAGAGGTTTATTTTTTAGAAGTGGAAGTAGAAAAATTAAGACAGCTGCAATCAAAACAGAAAAAATTCATCCCCTTACCCAAATTCCCGCCGCTGGAAAGGGACCTGGCTCTGGTGGTGGATGACGAAGTTTATTCAGCCGAAATCCAAAAGGTGATTCTAAAGAACGGGGGAAATTTGATAGAGGAAGTGGAGTTGTTCGACATTTACCGGGGGGACCCGGTTCTGGCAGGCAAAAAGAGCCTGGCTTATGCTATTCGCTACCGCTCCCATACCAGGACCCTGACCGACCCGGAAGTAGATGAAATTCATAGAAAAATTACTAATGAGTTAAAGCAACACTTTAAGGCGGAAATCAGAAGTTGAAAGTGAATGAAAAAGGTTAAGTCAAATTAAAATCAGGGCTTAAACTTTAAAATGGTTCGATAGGTCAACTTTGTCCCTCGGGATAGTCAACTACGTTGACTTATTGACCATCCCTTACATTTATAGGGACAAGCTCACCATAAGTAAAGGAGTTTAAAATGAATCTAAAAACTTTTGATAAACTGGAAGACAGACTGAATAAGTTAGTAGCCACCCTGGATAAACTCAGCTCCAAAAACAGACAATTCTCCCAGGGGCAGGCTGAAGTTTTCGGCAAAGTTTCCGAGTATCAGAAAGATAGGCAAAATTTAGGCCAAGAGGTAGAAAAATTAAAAATCGCTAAAATCAAGGCTGAAAATCAGCTTAAGAACCAGAAGGGACAGATCAAAAGGAGGATTGAGAGCTTATTGTCCAAGCTTGAAGTTTTGGAAAAATAAAACGTAATAATACTTGACAAGCAAGTTTGAGGATAGTAATTTAAAATAGAGCTAAAAATAACCGTTTTTTAACCATAAACTTTAAACAGAAAACACAGACAAAAGACAAAAAATAAGGTCATAATAAGAACCCCCTAAGTGGGTTAGAATAGAAAACTGACTATTCCAAAAAATCAATATGTCTTTGAATAAAGCTACCATAAAAGTCCATATATATGGTGAAGAATATCCTATAAAAAGTGAAGCTGAATTCGCTTACGTAGAAAAAGTTGCCCTATATGTCGATAAAAAGATGAAGGAAGTAGCCGAAAAATTGCCCCAATATTCACCAGCCAGAGTGGCGGTTTTGGCGGCCCTGAACATCGCAGATGAGCTTTATAAAGAACGGGAAGAAAAAGAAAAGCAACTTTCGGAAGTGGAGAAAAAGGCTTCTCATTTATTGGAATGGTTAGATCATAAATTAGAAGAAGTAGAGTTATAAAAATAGATTAAAGGGTTAACAGCCCTATTCTGCCCACTTAAATTAGTTGGGTTTTTCCTCCCCGCAATAGCGGGAGGAAGCTAATTCAAGTGGGTTTTTTATTGGTGTAACTTAGATTAAGGAGGAGAAGATGACAAACGTGATTTGGGTTGGAATAGCGATTGGAATAGGTTTGGTGGCGTTCGGTTTGGGCTGGGTCATCAGCCGCCGGGTAGGGGAGACCCGCTTAGCCAAAATAGAAGAATGGTCCAAAAAAATCATCCAGGAGGCGGAAAAAGAGGCGGAGATAAAGAAAAAAGAAGCCGTTCTGGAAGCCAAAGATGAGTGGTACAAAGCCAAGCTGAATTTCGAGCGGGAGATGCAGAATAAGAAGATGGAGATGCAGAAAATCGAAAAACGCTTACAGGAAAAAGAGCTGAACTTAGACCGCAAAGTAGATATCCTGAACAAAAAGGACCGGGAAATTTTAAACCGGGAGAAAGTGCTTCAGGCCAAAGAAAAGGCGGTCAAAACCAGGGAGGATGATCTGGAAAGACTGATTGCAGACCAGAATCTGATGTTAGAAAAAATCGCCCAGATGACCCAGGAAGAAGCCAAAAGACAGCTGATTGAAAATCTGGAATCCCAGGCCCGGCAGGAAGCGGCTCAACTAATAAAAGAGATAAAAGAGCAAGCCGAGCAGAATGCGGACCGGGAAGCTAAAAATATTATCATCTCGGCTATTCAACGCTGTGCGGCGGAGCATACGGTTGAAACCACGGTCTCGGTCGTGACTCTACCCAATGACGAAATGAAAGGCAGAATCATCGGAAGAGAAGGAAGGAATATCCGCTCTTTTGAGACCGCCACCGGAGTGGATGTAATAGTGGACGATACTCCGGAAGCCGTGATTCTATCCGGATTTGACCCGATTCGCCGGGAAATCGCCAGAATGGCTATGGAGAAGCTGATTTTAGACGGAAGAATTCACCCGGCCCGAATCGAAGAAGTGGTAGCCAAAACCGAAAAAGAGATGGAAACTATTATCAAAGAATCCGGAGAGCAGGCCTGTTTTGAAGTGGGAATTCACAACATGCACCCGGAGTTAATAAAGCTTTTAGGTAAACTTAATTACCGTACCAGCTATGGTCAAAATGTTCTGCAGCATACCAAAGAGGTGGCTATATTGGCCGGTCTTCTGGCGGCCGAGTTAGGACTAGACCCTAATATTGCCAAGAGGTCGGCTCTTTTGCATGATGTCGGAAAAGCTTTAGACCGCAATACCGAGGGAACTCACATTCAGTTAGGGGCTGAAGTAGCCGGAAAATACGGTGAAGAACAACTGGTGGTAAATGCCATCGCTTCGCACCACGGGGATGTCCCTTTTGAATCACCCTATCCGATTCTGATTCAGGCAGCCGACGCTATCTCCGGTTCCCGTCCCGGAGCCAGAAGAGAGTCTCTGGAGAATTACATTAAGAGACTGGAGAAATTAGAAGAAATCGCCTATTCTTTCAAAGGGGTCTCTAAATCTTACGCTATTCAGGCCGGCAGAGAAATCAGAGTGATTGTGGAGCATTCGGAAATAAATGACGAGCAAGCCAAGGATTTGGCCGGGCAGGTGGCTCAAAAAATCCAGGCCGAAGTGGAGTATCCGGGACAGATTAAGGTGACGGTTATAAGAGAGACCAGAGCGGTGGATTATGC
>Ga0326597_10012763_pt1 | contig 11069 bp, 11 predicted proteins | sample RVTome_12_FD_203789 | JGI IMG/M metagenome (GOLD analysis project Ga0326597, IMG submission 203789) | Soil microbial communities from uranium-contaminated site in the Upper Colorado River Basin, Wyoming, United States - RVT100D185 | ecosystem: Environmental > Terrestrial > Soil > Contaminated >... | reverse complement strand
GACAAGCGCATGACCGAGGCCGAGGCCGTGCGCCGCTTCGTCAAACCCGGAAACTATCTCGGCACGGAGCTGTACGGCACGGTGCGCTGCCCGATGAGCGTCGTGCATGAGATCATCCGCCAGGGGATCGGCGACCTGCGCGTCGCCGGGCAGGGTGTGCTCGAGCTCGACATGCTGCTGGGCGCCAGCCTGGTGAAGGCGCTCGACATCACCTACATCGGACTGGAGGTCTACGGCCTCTCCAATTGCCTGCGTCGCGAGGTCGAAAGCGGGAGAGTCGAACGATGTGTGGAGTGGAGCAACGCCGGCATCGCCTGGCGCTTCAAGGCGGCCGCCATGGGCGTGCCTTTCATCCCGGTGCGATCGATGCTCGGTTCCGATACCTTGAAATACAGCGCCGCCAAGGTCATCGAGTGCCCGTTTACCGGCATGCCGATCGCCCTGCTGCCGGCCCTGATCCTGGACGTCGGCATCATCCATGTCCATCGGGCCGACGCCTGCGGCAACGCCCAGATCGACGGCATCAGCGGTTTCGCCTTCGAGATGGCGCGCGCCTCAAAGCGCCTGATCGTCAGCGCCGAGGAGATCGTCGACACGGAAGTGATTCGGCGCCGGCCGGACCGGACGACCATTCCCTATTATCTGGTTGACGCCGTCGTCGAGGCTCCCTTCGGGGCGCACCCCGGGGAGATGTGCTACCGCTACGCCCGCGACGAAGAGCAGATCCGGCGCTGGGTCGAAGCCTCCAAGGAGCCGGCGACGACGGCCGACTTCCTGAAGAAGCATGTCTTCGATGTGCCCGATCACCAGGCCTATCTGGCGCTTTTCGGGGAAGAGCATCTGCAGAAGCTGCGTGAGCCGGCGGGGAGGGCGGGATGAACCAGCAACCCTACAACTCGTCCGAGCTTCTGATCTGCACCGCCTCGCGGCTGATGGAAGACGGCACCACGGCCTTCATCGGCACCGGCATCCCGATGCTGGCGGCGGCGCTGGCCCAGCGGCTGCACGCACCGAATCTGGTGCCGATCTTCGAGTTCGGCGGAACGGGGGCCATTCTGGAAACCCTGCCGCTGGCAGTGGGCGGCGGCTGCACCTTCAATCGGGCGGTGGCGGCTTCCGGCATCCGCGACATCGTCGAGACGGCGCAGCGCGGGTTCGTCGAGTACGGCTTCCTCGGCGGCGCCCAGATCGACGCCTATGGCAACCTGAACACGACCGTCATCGGCGGGCACGATCACCCCAAAGTCAGACTGCCGGGTTCCGGCGGGGGCAACGACGTCGGCTCGCACGCCTGGCGGACGATCGCCATCATGCCGCACGACCGGCGGCGGTTCGTCGACCGGGTGGATTTCATTACCACCCCGGGCTACCTCACCGGGCCGGGCGCGCGCGAGCGGGCCGGGCTGCCGCGGGGGACAGGGCCCTATCGGGTCGTCACCACGCTGGCCGTGTTGGGCTTCGAGCCGGTCGGCAAGCGGATGCAACTGCTCGCCACACAGCCTGGCGTCAGCGCGGACGACGTCGCGGAGAACACCAGTTTCGAATTGCTGTTGGCGGATCGGGTGGAGCAACACCCGGCGCCGACGGCCGAGGAGCTGCGCATTCTGCGCGAAGAGGTTGACGCCGAGCATCTGTACATCTAGGCTATCGCCACGTTCAGCCCCACGGGGCGGGGAGCCCCGCTACGTCGGAGCGCGTGTGCCAGGCGAAAGACAGGTCGCCCAACGGAGGACGACGCCCATGCCGAGACCGGACGACCGGCCGCCTAACTGGATTGCATCCCTCCCCGCCGGGTTTCTCCTCGGGTCCGTCTTGCTTCGCGCGGTGCTCAGTCTGCAGGGCCATCCGGGACTCCTTGCGGTCCTGATCCTCCTTGGAATCTGGCTGGCGCTCTTCCTCGCGGAGCCGTCCATTCACCGCCGCCAGGCCCGTGCTTTCCCAGCGTACGTCGCGCTTCAATCCGGGCTGGCCTTCTTCCTCATGGCCGGCCTGAGCATTCCTGCCCCCGATTTCTTCGCCCTCCTGTTCGCCGGCTTGAGCATGCAAGTGCTGCGGCGCGTCTCCCTCGGAGCCGGGGCTGCCTGGCTGGGTCTGTTCACGATCCTCGTGGCTGTGCCCTTGTTGAGGGCCTACGGCCTGGCCGAGGCGATGGGGGCCACACTGCTCCTGTCGGCGGTGAACGTTTTCTTTGGGCTTTACGCCCGTGCCACCGCCCGGGCCTGGGAGGCGCGGAGTCAGAACGAGGAGATCGTGCAACGCCTGAACGACTCCAACCGCGACCTGCGGACGGCAACTGCCCAGCTCGAGCAACTGGCCGTGGCGCGCGCCCGCCAACGCCTGGCGAGGGAACTGCACGACTCCGTGACCCAGACCGTCTTCAGCATGAATTTAGCCGCTCAATCCGCGGGACTGATGCTCGAACGAAATCCCGGCAGCGTTGGTCCCCAGTTGGACCATCTGGGCCGCCTGGCGCAGGATGCGCTCACCCAAATGCAGATGCTGATCTCCGAGCTCCGTCCCGAGAAGGTAGCCGAAGAGGGCCTGGCCTCGGCCCTGCGCCGGCATTTGGCTGAGCGCCCGATCCCGGAGAGGCTGAACGTCTCGGTGCGGGAGGAGGGGGAGGGGGCCCTGCTGGTTTCGGAGGCATTCGGACTCTTCTCGATCGCCCGCGAGGCGATCAACAACGTCATCCGTCACGCGCAGGCGTCCGAGGCCTGCGTGTGCCTGCATTACACGACGCCTGCACGGATGGAGGTGACCGACAACGGGCGGGGATTCGACGGCGTCTCGCTGATTGCCGTCGGCGGCGTCGGGCTAGCCGGGATGCGCGAGCAAGCGGCGGAAATCGGGTGGGATCTGGAGTTGACCTCCATCCCGGGCCGAGGGACTCGCCTGTGGGTAGGGAAGAGAACGAGGAAGTGAGGCGATATGGCTGAGAGCGATTCCAAGATCCGTGTCCTGATCGTCGATGACCACCAGGTGGTCCGGCAGGGCCTGCGGACGTTCCTCGAATTGCAGCCGCAAATCGAAGTCGTCGGGGAGGCCGCCGATGGTTCGGCGGCCGTGGAGCTGGCGCGCCGTCTGGCGCCGGACATTGTCCTGATGGACCTGGTCATGCCGGGCTGCGACGGAGTCTCTGCGACTCGACAGATAGGCCAACTCGGGCTGCGGACGCGTGTCATCGTCCTGACGAGCTTTGCGGAGGACGACAAAGTCTTCCCGGCAATCCAGGCAGGGGCCGCCTCCTACCTGCTGAAGGACGTCACCCCGGAGGATCTCCTGGCGGCCATCCAGGCGGTTCATCGCGGCGAGCCGCGTCTGCACCCGGAGGTCGCCCGCAAACTCATGGCGCATATCTCCGACGCGGGGGCGGCCTCCTCGCCGCCGACGCCGGAGACCCTGACGGAGCGCGAGTTGGAGGTGATCCGCCTGGTGGCGGAAGGGCGCAGCAACCGCGAAATCGCCGAAACGCTGGTGATCAGCGAAAAGACAGTCAAGACCCACGTCAGCCATATCCTGGGGAAGTTGAACTTGGTGGACCGAACACAGTTGGCGATTCACGCGCTTCGCAGCGGCCTTGGGGAGGCGCACCGGTCGTGACGGACCGGTCGGCCCTCTCTGACCGTTCGGAGCCATCGGAGACGGTGCGCGCAGGCCCCGCGGCGCGGCTCGCTATTCTGGCGTTCACTCTGGCCCAGGTGGCTCGTACCCTCGGGGACGAGAACACGCAGGACCGTTTGGGGTGGTATGCCTCCCTGATGGGTCTCTTCCTGGCCCTGTACATCCTGACCCAGTGGCGCGCCCCGACGGCCCCGGCGGTTCAGCATGTCTATCTCGCCTTTCAATCGACTCTCGTTCTGGCCATGCTTGCGCCCGGCCAAACCGATTCGGTCACCACATTCTTCCTGGCCTTGAGCTTTCAGGCTGCGCTGTTCTTTTCCTCTCCCATGCTCTGGATCTGGGTCGGCGGGATGGTGCTGCTGACAACCGGTTCGCTGACCCTGCTTTTCGGCCCCCTCGAGGGACTTGCCCTAGCCATGAGCCCGGCGGCCGGCATCATCGCCGTCCCGGCCTTCATGCTGGTCAACCATCAGACCGAAACGGCCCGGAAGAGAAGTCAGACCCTGCTGGCCGAGCTGGAGACCATTCACCGTCAACTTCAGTCCTACGCCGGCCAGGTCGAAGAGCTCGCCGCGTTGAAGGAACGCCATCGGCTGGCCCGCCAACTCCACGACACTGTGAGCCAGTTCGTCTTCAGCATTGCGCTGACCTCCCGTTCGGCTCATGTCCTCCTCGACCAAGATCCGCCGCGCGTGGGCGAGTTGCTCGGGCGATTGCAGGCCATGACCGCCAGCGCCCTGAGCCAGCTCCGCTCCCTCATTTCGCAGATGAGGCCGTAGCGAACAGGCGCCTCGCGACGAACGCTCGGCGTCAAGCCACAAACCACAAGACGCAAGACGGACTGGTAGCCGCAGCCCTTAGGCTGCGTCCGGCATCCCGGCCGGACCGTCTCCCCTACGGATCGCTACTCCCTCAGACCTAGGACCTGCGACGGACCGTCTCGAGCGAAGGTGCATCTCTGTGTGGATGCCTTTCTCCGCCTTCCTCCCGATGTGCCAGATCCGGAGACTCGCTATACCCATGACGAGCCGAATGGTCACGGAATGACGACGATCCGCATCCTGCTCGTGGATGACTCAGCCCAGGTCCGGCAGGACCTGCGGTCGATGCTGGCTCTGTGGGAGGGGATTGACGTGACGGGGGAGGCTGCCAACGGCCAGGAGGGCGTCGCCCTCGAAGAGGCGTTATCGCCGGACGTTGTTCTGATGGACCTCGCCATGCCGGTGATGGACGGTTTTGAGGCGACCCGGATGATCAAGGCTCGCCGCCCGGGATGTCGGGTGGTCGCGCTGACGGTCTATGCCAGCGACGAAGACCGACGCCGGGCGGCGCTGGCCGGCATCGACACGTTCCTCGTCAAGGGGTCATCGTTGCAGGAGTTGCTGGAGGCCATCCGTGGATGACGTTCGCAGACTCAAACCCGTTTTCCGAAGGAAAACGGGTTTGGGATTGGACACAGGAGGTGCCCGATGAACATCGCGGCTATCACCCGAAGATCCGCAGATCTCATGAGTCTTGCCGTTGCGGTAGCTGCCATCGCTGGCTGCCAGCTCATCCGGTCGGCCGGCGGGATCCCCAGGCCGGACTATTGGCCGACCGAAGGCTGGCAGACCGCCCCGCCTGAGAGCCAGGGATTCGACTCAGCCAAGCTGGCCGAGGGTTTGCGGGCCATCCAGGAGGACGGTACCCGGGTCCACAGCCTGATGCTCATCCGCGACGGGTACCTCTTGCTCGACGCCGATTTCTATCCGTATGATGGTTCGACGGTCCACGATATGGCCTCGGTCACCAAGAGCGTCATGACGACCCTGATCGGCATCGCCGCCGACCAAGGCAAGCTCTCGCTGGACGACCGGATGGTCTCCTTCTTTCCCAACCGCACCATCGCCAACATGGACGAGCGCAAGCAAAGGATCACCGTCCGGCACTTGTCGACCATGACCTCCGGACTCGAGTGCGACCCGATGACCGACGTCGGGGATCTTCAGGCGATGCGGGCCAGCGACGACTGGGTGCAGTTCAGCCTCAATCGCCCGATGGTCTCCCCGCCCGGGACGAAGTTCGCCTACTGCGGCACGTCAATCCACCTGCTTTCGCCCATCCTTCAGGAAGCCACAGGGATGACCGCGCTCGAATTCGCCCAAGAGAATCTATTCGGACCTCTGGGAATCACCGAGGCTTCCTGGGAGACGGATCCTCAGGGGCACTCCCGTGGATGGGGTGATCTCTTGCTCTTCCCTGAAGACGCGGCCAAGCTCGGACTCCTGATGCTCCATGGGGGCGGATGGGATGGCCGGCAGATCGTCTCCCAGAGCTGGGTCAGCGAGGCGACGAAGAGGACCATCGGCACCAACCGGGGTCAGGATTACGGCTACGGGTGGTGGGTCTCCCTGTCGGACGAAGAGATCCCCTATTTCTCGGCTGACGGGAGAGGCGGGCAATTCGTGACGGTCTACCCAGGATTGAACGTGATTGTCGCCACAACCGGCGGCGGGTTCGAAGATATGGCCGATGTGTCAGACTACCTGGGCGCGGCGATCGGGGATATGGAGAATCCATTACCTGCCGACCCTGCGGGAGAGGCTCAGCTCGAGGCCGCCCAGGCCGAAATCGGCCAAGCCCCGATGCCCCGGACCGTTCCCCCACTCCCCGTGATGGCGGGGGACGTATCGGGCAAGACGTACACGTTCGAGCCCAATCCGCTTGACCTCGTCTCTGGTCGGCTCGACTTTGACGACTCTTCCGAGGCCACGCTGCATCTCGAGATCAGCGGCGAGCCGGGCGCGCGCACGATCCCGGTCGGCCTGGATGGGATCCTGCACATTGGGCCGGTTCGTGAGGGCGTGCTGGGTGGGGCTCGCGGAGAATGGACGGACGACGACACCTTCGTCGTCGAATACGACGAGATCGCCCACATCGACGTGTGGACGATACGCTTCGTCTTTCGCGGCGACCAGTTGTCGCTTCAGATCCACGGACGATCGTCGCCCGGCCTGTTCCGCCTCAAGGGCGTAGCCGAGTAAGGCAGGCGCCGCGGGAGAATCCACACGGCGGCGGCCCGAACGGCCGCCGCCCGCACTTTTCCACGACGTCGGTCCGACGCTCAGAGATCGGCTATGGCCGGGACGACCTCGCGCCCGATCGTCTCCAGCAGGCTCAGGTCGTCCGGCGCCATGAGCGAGACGATGTAGTGCTGGATGCCGGCCTGCGCCAGCGAGCGGCAGGCGGCGATGAGGTCCGGCACGGCCGCGCGACCGCGACGCAGCTGGCCCAGGGCCGTGCGCTCGATGGCGTCGTAGTCCCGGCCGAGATCGTCGCAGTGACGGCGTAAGACCTCCAGTTTGTGGCGGATCGGGCCCGTGCCCGACCCGGCGAAGAGGTTGCAGGCATCGCCGTACTTGGCCACCAGGCGCAGCGTCTTCTTCTCCCCGCCACCGCCGATCAGGATCGATGGATGAGGACGCGCCAGCGGCGCCGGGCGTGAAATCGGCTCCGCCAGATGGAGGTGCGCTCCGTCAAAGGCGGGCGCCCCGCCCGACCACATCTGGTGCAAGACCTGCAGCGTCTCTTCGAGTTCCTGGAACCGAACAGGCAGCGATGGAAACGGAACCCCGAGACCGCGCGCCTCGCGCTCGTACCAGGCAGCGCCGATGCCGAAGTACGAGCGGCCGCCGGACAATACGTCGAGGGTGGTGGCGGTCTTGATCAGGATGCCCGGATGGCGGTAGACGATGCCGGCCACCAGAACGCCCAGACGGATGCGCTGTGTCACCGCAGCCAGAAAGCCGAGGGTGGTATAGGCCTCCAACATCGGGCTGTCGACGGCTCCGACCCAGTGGATCTGGAAGAAGTGATCCATGACCCACAGGCTGGAGAAACCGGCGTCCTCGGCGGCTCCGGCAACGTCGGCCAGGCGTGGGCGAATCGAGGCCGGGCTGCCCGGCCAATCGAAGCGGACGATCTGGAGCCCGAGTTTCACGACTGGACCTCCTGAACGCGATCGCCTCGCGTCAAGGGAGACTCATGGATCGAGCCGCCCGGCCCACATCGTGTCGGCCTCCGGGCGGCTGAGCTGGTAAACGGCCAACCGCTGGCCCCCGGGCGCGTCGAAGCGGAAAATCGGGCCATGCGGAATTTCGAAGGAAGAACCCTCTACGCCGGTGGCTTTGAGTTTGCGCACGGCCTTGCGCAGATTCTCGACCCGATAGACCAGGATCGGAGGCTGATCGTCGAGGTGCTCCGCCAATAACAGCCCCGGCGGCTCAGGGGACAGACGGACATGGGCGACGATCGTCCCCATGCCGCGCACGCGCCAGATCAGTTCTCCGCCCAGGTCCTCGACGTAGTGGCGCAGGACGGCTTCGAAATCTCTCGCTGGAAGGTAGATGAAGTCGAGGGATTGAAACAAGGCTCCAGCCTCCCGTAGGCAGTCGTCTGGCCGTTCCCGCCCATCGCCCCCTACGCCTGAGCGATCCAGCGCTCCAGGTCGGGTCCGCGGAGCAACTTCAAAGCCCGTTCCCACCGCTGGCTGCCGTAGGCGTGGAAATCGACCGGGAGATCCGAGATGTGTTCCTGGATCACCGACCACAGGCTCCAGGCGACATCCGACATGATGGCGTACAGATGCATCCGGGCGATCAGGCGGGGCTCGGCGGCGCCGAAGTAGGCGGCGCACAAGGCTTCCATCTCGCCCTGGTCGTAGCCGGCCTCGCAGCAGGCGTTGCCCAGCTCCGAGCACGGATCGTTGTTGCCGCTGTAGCCGTAGTCGACGATCCACAGCCCGCCGTCATCTTCGATCAGATTCTCCGGTACGAGGTCGTTGCTGCACGGGGCGGGCGGCAGGCGATGGGCGTTGGCGGCCGCCTCCATCTTCATCAGGCGCGGGCGCACGTCCTCGAAACCGGGCGGAAAGGCCAGTCCGTCGGTCGTCAGCACCTTGGTGTAGGCGTGCGTCAGCCGAAAGAGATCGAAGTCGTTGGCGAAAGGCCGCGCCGTGTGGAGCTGCCGCACGGCCTGCGCCAGACGCTGCGGCATGCCCGGCAAGTGCATGTCCGCCTTCGACAGCGTTCGCCCGTTGAGAAATTCCGCCACCAGGACTCCCGCCTCAGGGATCTGGTGCAGCACGCGCGGCGCGATGCCGGTTTCGGCCGCGGTCTGCGTGTTGGCGATCTCGACGGCGCGCGGGATAGCCAGGAGCTCGGACTGCACGCCGGGGATGGAGACGAAGTGCGGCGTGCCGTCGACTCGCACGCAGAAGGCGCGGTTGGTCAATCCCCCGTGGACGGGCTCGGCCTGGACCGATCGGCCGCGCCATTCGGGGATGGCGGCGATGACCTGATCGATGGACGTGGTCTTCATGTAGACAACGGGTCAGAGGCGTAGCCGCAGGCTTCCGCCTGCGGAAGCGCCGGATGAAGCCGGCGGCTACTCCGCTGCCTCATGCGTCCCCCAGCCAATTCTCCAGGTCCGGCCCCTTCAGAACGGCCAGCGCCCGGTTCCAGCGGGTCGTGGCGTAGTCCCAGAAGTCGTAGTCGATCGTCGAGATCTTGGCCTGGAGGGCGCCCCACAGCGTCCAACCGACGTCGGACATCAACGCGAACAATCGCATACGCGCCAGCAGCGAGGCGGTCGCCTGGCCGAAATAGGCGGCGCACAGTTCGGCCATCTGGGCCTCGCTGTACTGGAGCTCCTGGCAGGTGTTGCCCAGCTCGAAGCATGGATCGTTGTTTCCGCTGTATTCGAAGTCGATCAGCCACAGCTGGCGCCCGTCGTCGATGTAGTTCTCGGCCAGCAGATCGTTGTGGCAGGGGACGGCGGGCAGCGCGCGCCGCTGCACGGCGTGCTCGATGCGGGCGACCGTCCCCAGAAAGTCGCGGTAGTCGTGCGGGATGCGCGCGCCGTGGCGCTCCGCCGTGTCCAGATAGAACTCGATCAGGCGGAACATGTCGAAGTCCTGATGGAAGCGCGGGCCGGCGTGCAGCCTTTGCAGCGACGCGGCGATGCGGCCGGGCTGGCCGCTCGCCTGCAGGCTCTCGATTGACATCGTCCGTCCGTCGATGAAGGCGAAGACCATGACGTTGTCGTCGGGCAGGACGTGGAGCAGGGGCGGCGCGACCCCGGTCTCGGCGGCGGCGCGGGCGTTGTGGATCTCGTTGACCCGATCGACCGCCAGCAGCTCGGTGCTGGAGCCGGGGATGCGCACGAAAGAGGAAATGCCGTCCACCTCCACGCGGAAGTTGGTGTTGGTCAGGCCACCGGTCATGGGCAGGACGGTCACGCGCCGTTCCTGCCAGGAAGGGATGAGGGAGACGACTTGATCGATAGTGAGGGTCATAGTGCTCCGTGGTCTGTCGTCAGTTCTTCGTCCTTGCGAGCCGTTCCGAGCTTGCCGAGGGACACGGCCTGCCCCGAGTGCAGCCGAGGGGTGGCAATCTCCTCAATGGGAAGATTGCCACGGCGCCCTTCGACGGAGCCTGCCCCGAGCTGAGCCGAGGGGCTCAGGGCGCCTCGCAATGACAAACTCATCCGACCAGCCTCTTCCCTTCGGGATCGTGCAGCACATCCGCCGCCACCTGTCCCGCCAGTCTCTTACCGAACACCTCGACCTCGATCGGAAGGCCGGGCTGGGTCCGGTCGATCGGCAGGTAGCTGTAGGCGATATTGCGGCGCAGGGTGAAGCCGTACCCGGCGCTGCGCAGGCGGCCGACGACCTGGCCGTCCATCATCACGGCCTCGCCGCCGTAGAGCGGGATGAAATCCTCGCCGCCGACGGTGACGGTGCACAGCTTGCGCGACGGGCCGGCCTGCTTGGCCCGGACCAGCGCCTGGCGGCCGATGAACTCGCCCTTGTTGAGTCGGACGCAGAAGCCGAGCCCGGCTTCGTACGGGTTCTCGAGCACCGTGACGTCCATCCCCAGGTAGCGATACCCCTTCTCCAGCCGCAGACTGTCGAGCACTTTGTACCCGCCGACCTCCAATCCGTGGCCGGCGCCGGCCGCCAGGAGCGCGTCCCACACCGGCACCGCCCGCTCGCGCGGCACGTACAGCTCCCACCCGAGTTCCCCGACGTACGTCACGCGCTGGGCCAGGACATCGAATCCGGCCAGGCGGATCGGGCGGGCGGTCATGTAGGGATTGGCCGAATTCGACAGATCCGAGTCGGAGATCGAGCCGAGCACCTGTCTCGCCTGCGGCCCCCACAGACCGAGGCAGGCCAGATCCTCGGTGACTTCGCGGACATCGACGGCGCCGTCGGCCGGATCGAGGTGCATCAGGATCCAGCCCAAGTCGTGCCCGATGAAGGCCGACCCCGTCACCACGCGGAAGGCATCCGTCGCCAGGCGGGTGATGGTCACGTCGGCGACGACCCCGCCGCGGGTGTTGAGGAACTGGGTGTAGACCACCTTGCCGATGTCCGCATCCAGGTTGTTGTCGGCCAGGCGTTGCAG
>Ga0326597_10012762_pt1 | contig 11070 bp, 12 predicted proteins | sample RVTome_12_FD_203789 | JGI IMG/M metagenome (GOLD analysis project Ga0326597, IMG submission 203789) | Soil microbial communities from uranium-contaminated site in the Upper Colorado River Basin, Wyoming, United States - RVT100D185 | ecosystem: Environmental > Terrestrial > Soil > Contaminated >... | reverse complement strand
GCTGATCCGAGCCGTCTCACGCCTGCATGCGCAATGCGTCAAGCCGCTGCGGCGTGCCCACGTCGCACCAGATCCCGCGATGATGTTCGCCGCTGACCTGCGCGCGCGCCATCGCCGCGCGCAGCACCGGCGCGAGCGGGAAACGCTGCGGGTGCGGCCCGTCAAACAGCGCCGCGCGGTACACGCCGATGCCACTGAAGGTCAGCCTTACCCCGTCGGCGTCGCGTACCTGCGCGCCGTCGAGCACGAAGTCGCCGCGCGCGTGCCAGGGCGGGTTGTCCACCAGCACCAGATGCGCGAGCCCGGCCGGGTCGCCCGGCAGGCGTGCGAAGTCGAAATCGCACCACACGTCGGCGTTGCACACCACGAACGGCGCGGGCGCCAGCAACGGCAGCGCGCGGCGGATGCCGCCGCCGGTCTCCAGCGCGCCGGCGGGCTCGGCTGACCACGCGATGCGCACGCCCAGCGTGCTGCCGTCGCCCAGCGCGGCGCGGATCTGCTCGCCCAGCCATGCGTGGTTGATCACCAGCTCCACGATGCCGGCCGCGCGCAGGCGCTCGATCGCGTGCACGATGAGCGGGCGCCCGTGCAACTCGAGCAGCGCCTTGGGCGTCGCGTCGGTGAGCGGGCGCATGCGCTCGCCGCGCCCGGCGGCCAGCAGCATGGCCTTCATCGCGCGGCGCCAGCGCGCGGCAGCGCGGATCGCGCGGCCGCATCACCGGCCGCCACGTCCAGCTCGCGCAGCAGCGCCGTCAGTGCCGCGAGCTCAGGATGCGTGGCCGCCACCTGCACCAGGTAGCGCAGCGTGAGCGGGATGTCGGCCAGATAGCGATCCTTGCCGTCGCGGTAGTACAGGCGCGCGAAGATGCCGGCCACCTTCAGGTGGCGCTGCACGCCGCACAGATCGAACCAGCGCGTGAACGCGGCGAGGCTGACGCCGGGCAGCACGCCGGCCGCGCCAGCCAGCGCGTGATGCTGCGCGACCCACCGCGCCACGCGCGCGGCGGGCCAGCACACGTAGACGTCGCGCAGCAGGCTGACCAGGTCGTAGGCCGCCGGACCGAGCACCGCATCCTGGTAGTCCAGCACGCCGGGGCAGGCGGCGGGGGTGACCATCAGGTTGCGCGAGTGGTAGTCGCGATGCACCAGCACCTGCGGCTGTTCCAGACAGGCACCGGCCAGTAGCTCGAACGCGTGCTCCAGCACGTCATGCGTGCGCGCGTCCGGCGCCAGCCCCAGGTGATGGGCGAGGAACCACTGCGGGAACAGGCGCATCTCGGCGAGCAGCCGCCCGCGGTCGTAGTGCGGCAGCGAGGACGCATCGCCGTCGCGCTGGAACAGCACCAGCGTCGCGATCGCATCGCGGTAAAGCGCATCGGCGCTGGCCTCGTCGAGCGCGTGCAGGTACTGCCGCTCGCCCAGGTCCGACAGCAGCAGCAAGCCCTGCGTCAGATCCGCGGCGTAGATGACCGGCACATTCACCCCCGCGTCGGCCAGCAGGCGCGTCACCTGCACGAATGGCCGGCAATCCTCCTGCGGCGGCGGCGCGTCCATCACGATGCGCGTCTCGCCGTCCAGGTGCACGCGGAAGTAGCGCCTGAAGCTCGCGTCCTCGGACGCGGTGGTCAGCCGTGCCGGGCGTCCTTGCAGCACGCTGCGCAGCCAGGTGTCACGCTGAAGTTGCCGCTCGCTCATGGGCCAGCGCAGCCTAGCACGGCGGCCTCGCGCGCGGTGCGTGTCGCGTCGCCAGGTGCCACGGCGCGGGGCGCCCGCGCGATGCTGGTACAGTGCCGCGCGTCGTTGTCCTCGCCATCACCTCGTGCTCGTTTATCTCATTGCCTTCGTCACCGGACTGGCCCTGCTGGTGGGCGGCTCGGATCGCTTCGTCGCCGGCGCCGCCGGTCTGGCGCGCATCTTCGGCGTCAGCCCCATGGTGGTTGGGCTGACGGTGGTTGCAATCGGCACCTCGGCGCCGGAGCTGCTGGTCTCGGCGATGGCGGCGGGAGCCGGCAATCCGGGCATCGCGATCGGCAACGTGGTGGGGTCGAACATCACCAACGTCACGCTGGTGGTGGGCGCGAGCGCGGTGGCCGTGCCGCTGGTGGTGGCCTCGCAGACGCTGCGCCGCGAGTTTCCGCTGCTGTTCGCGGTCAGCGCGCTGGCCTGGTTGCTGGCCGCCGACGCGACGCTGTCGCGCCTGGATGCCGGCGTGCTGCTGCTGGCGATGGTGGGTGTGCTGTGGTTCATCGTGCACACCGCGCGCCAGGCGCACGGCGCGGATCCGTTGCGCCAGGATCTGGACGCCCGGCATGGTGTCGCGATGGCGCCGGGGGCCGCGGTCGCGCGCACGGTGATCGGCTTGAGCGTGTTGCTGGTCGGTTCCAGGCTGGTGGTGTTCGGTGCCGCGGAAGCGGCGCGCGCGCTGGGCGTGAGCGAGTTGCTGATCGGCCTCACGGTGGTCGCGATCGGCACCAGCCTGCCCGAACTCGCGGCCTCGCTGGCCAGTGCGCTGCGCGGCGAGCCGGACATCGCGGTGGGCAATGTGCTAGGCTCGAACATGTTCAACCTGTTGCCTGTGCTGGGAATTGCGGGTCTGGTGCAGCCGTTCCGGCTCGACCCCGAAGTGCTGACCCGGGACATTCCGATCATGGCCGTGCTCACCGTGGTCCTGTTCTTCATGTGCGTGGGGCGGCGCGGTCCGGGCCGGGTCACGCGCGGCGAAGGCGGTGTGCTGCTGGCCATGTTCGCCGGCTACCAGGGCGTGCTCTACGCCGCGTACGGTGCCTGAGCCGCGCACGGCGCGGCGCAGCGATAAGGAGAGCGCGCATGAGCAAGCACGCCGCGCCGTCGGTACGCCCGCAACACGAGGTCGACGAGGCGCGCCTGAAGGCGAGCGGGGTGCAGGTGATCCGCACCGAGGCACGTGCCATCGCGGCGCTGGAGGCGCGCATCGATGGCGCTTTCATCGCCGCGTGCCGGCTGATGTTCACGTGCGGCGGGCGGGTGGTGGTCACCGGCATGGGCAAGTCCGGTCACATCGCGCGCAAGATCGCGGCCACGCTGGCCAGCGCCGGCACGCCGGCCTTCTTCATGCACCCGGGCGAGGCCAGCCATGGCGATCTGGGCATGATCACGTCCAGCGACGTGGTGCTGGCGCTGTCGAACTCCGGTGAAACCGACGAGATCCTCACCATCCTGCCGCTGATCAAGCGCCTGGGTGTGCCGCTGATCACGCTCACCGGCAACGGGCGTTCGCGCCTTGCCCGCGAGGCCGACGTGAACATCGACGTCAGCGTGGAGCAGGAGGCCTGTCCGCTGGGGCTGGCCCCCACCGCCAGCACCTCGGCCGCGCTGGCGATGGGCGATGCGCTGTCCATCGCGCTGCTGGAAGCGCGCGGTTTCGGTCCCGAGGATTTCGCGCGCTCGCATCCGGGCGGACGCCTGGGGCGCCGGCTGCTGCTGCGCATCCGCGACATCATGCACACCGGAGAGGGCGTGCCGCGCGTGACCGCGACGGCGACCCTGTCCCAGGCGCTGGTGGAGATGACGCGCACCTCGCTGGGCATGACCGGCGTGGTGGACGCGCAGGGCCGCGTGCTGGGGATCTTCACCGACGGCGATCTGCGCCGCACGCTCGATGGCGAGGTCGATGCCAGGCGCACGCTGATCCGAGACCTGATGACGCCAGGCTGCATCACAGTGGATGCGGACATGCTGGCCGCCGAGGCGCTCGCGATCATGGAGCGGCGCAAGATCAACGCGCTGCTGGTGGTGGATGCGGATGGACGCCTGGAGGGTGCCATGAACATGCACGACCTGCTGCGCGCCGGCGTGCTGTGACGGCGGCCCACGGCGCCCCGCCCGCGGCGCCGCCCGCGGTGATGGAGCGCGCGGCGCGCATCGCGCTGCTGGTGCTGGACGTCGATGGCGTGCTCACCGATGGCCGCCTGTACCTCGGCGACAACGGCGTCGAGTACAAGGCCTTCTCCAGCCGCGACGGCCATGGTATCAAGCTGCTGCTCGCGGCCGGCGTGGACGTGGCGGTGATCACGGGCCGCCGCTCGCGCGTGGTCGAGCAGCGCATGGCCGCGCTGGGCGTGACCCACGTGTACCAGGGTGACGATCGCAAGCGCCCGATCTTCGAGCGCCTGCTGCGCGATCTGGATCTGGACGCGAGCCGCGCCGCCTACGTGGGCGACGACCTCGTGGATCTGCCGGTGATGCGCGCCTGCGCACTGGCGATAGCGGTGGCCGACGCCGATGCGCGGGTGGCGGCGCGCGCGCACTGGCGCACGACGAACCGCGGCGGGCGCGGCGCGGTGCGCGAGGTGTGCGAGTTGCTGCTGCACGCGCGCGGCGCGCTCGACGCGGCGCTGGCGCCGTGGCTGGGGGAGGCGCCGTGAGCGCGCTGCTGCGCCGCTACGGCCCGCTGGCGGTGATGATCGCGCTGGCCGCAGCCAGCTTCTGGACGCTGCGCCATCTCGACGTGGACCTGTTCGGCCCCGGTCCCGCGGCCCGGCACGCACCGGATTTCTACATGGAGAACTTCGTCAGCATCAAGATGGACCCCGCCGGCAAGCCCCACCGCCGCGTGGAGGCCGAGTACATGGCCCACTTCCCCGACACCGACACGCACGAGTTCCAGCGCCCGTACATGACCATGTACCGGGCCGAGGATCTGCCGCCCTGGCACGTGCGCTCCGAGCGGGGCTGGCTGTCGGCCAGCGGCGACGTGATGCTGTTGCTAGGTAAAGTCCATATCTGGCGTAATGATGCCAGTGGCGTCAAGGAGTTGGACATCAAGACCGAGGATCTGCGCGTGCTCCCGGAGCGCGACTACGGGGAAACCGACAAGCCGGTGCTGATCACCACGCCCGCCAGCCAGACGCGCGGCGTGGGCATGAAGGCGTACCTCGCGCAGAGCCGGATGGAATTGTTGAAGGACGTGCACACCCGCTATGAAGCTGCCCACAACTGAACTGCTGCTGCTCGCGCTGCTCGCCGCGCCGGGTGCGCGCGCGCTGACCACCGACCGCGAGCAGCCGATCGAGATCGAGGCCGACAGCGCCGACGCGGACGACGCGAAGAAGATCACCATCTACAAGGGTGACGTGGTGATCACGCAGGGCACACTGCGCATCACCGGGGAGCACGTGACCATACGCTACGACGCCAACGGCGACTTCTCCGAGCTGATCAGCCTGGGCACGCCGGCGCGCTTTCGCCAGCTTCCTGACGGCAAGCCCGATGCGGAGCAGAACTACCAGCGTGCACGGGCCAGCCGCATGGAGTACTACAAGGACAAGGACACCATCGTGTTGCTGGGCAACGCGATCTACGGCCAGGGCGGCGATCAGGTGGCCGCCGACCGCATCGACTACGACTCGAAGAACAGCCGCATGAAGGCGCGCACCGTGACCGCCGGCGCGAAGAAGGATCCCGCGGCCGGGACCCCGCCGCAGAAGGGCCGGGTGCGCATCACCATCCAGCCCAAGAAAAAGTGAGTGATCCCCGCGCGGCGAGCGCGGGCACCCCAAGCGGCGCGCCACCTGCACCATGAGCCTTCTCGCCGCCCGCCATATGGCCAAGAAATACGGCGCGCGCGCGGTGGTGCGCGACGTATCCATCAGCGTCAATAGCGGCGAGGTCGTCGGCCTGCTGGGCCCCAACGGGGCCGGCAAGACCACCAGCTTCTACATGATCATCGGGCTGGTGCCCTGCGATGCCGGCAGCGTGCACCTGAACCGGCGCGATCTGACGCGCATGCCGATCCATCAGCGCGCCCGCATCGGGCTAGGCTACCTGCCCCAGGAGCCCTCGGTGTTCCGCAAGCTGTCGGTGACCGACAACATCCTGGCCATCCTGGAGACGCGCCCGGGGCTCACGCTGTCGCACCGCACGCGGCGCCTGGAGAGCCTGCTCGGGGACCTGCACATCACGCACATCCGCGACAGCCGCGGAGACAGCCTGTCGGGCGGTGAGCGCCGGCGCGTGGAGATCGCGCGCGCGCTGGCCGGCGAGCCCCGCTTCATGCTGCTGGACGAGCCCTTCGCCGGGGTCGATCCGCTGTCGGTCACGGACATACAGCGCATCATCCGCTTCCTCAGCGAGCGCGGCATCGGTGTGCTGATCACCGACCACAACGTGCGCGAGACGCTGGGGATCTGCGATCGCGCCTACATCGTCAACGAGGGCCTGATCATCGCCGAGGGTACGCCCGATGCCATCCTGCGCAACCAGCGCGTGCGCGAGGTATACCTGGGGCACGAGTTCAGCTTGTGACGCGTTTGGCAGCATCGCCATGTGGCCTTCTACTGCCCGCGTCATCGGCTACAATGAACCCGGGAATGCAAAAAACAGGCCCACGGGGCTGGCGGCGCACTGCCGACAGTGTGGAGCCAGGCTGGCGGCCCCGGGCACGTCCCGCAGGGACCGCCGAAGATGGTACAAAAGCGTGCGTCCGCGAGTCGCTACGGCGGCGGGCGCCGCGGCAGGAATAGTGGCGGCGTTCGCCTTCACGGCCCCATGAAACAGTCGCTACAGCTCAAGCTAGGCCAGCATCTGGCCATGACCCCGCAGCTGCAGCAGGCCATCCGCCTGTTGCAACTCTCCACGATGGAGTTGCAAAGCGAGGTGCAGGAGGCGCTGGACTCGAACCTGATGCTGGAGATGGAGGACGACGCCGAGCAGCGCGACGCCTTCACCGCCGCGAGCAGCCAGAGCGAGGTGGTGCACACACCCAGCACCGACGGTGACGATGACGTGGATGTGGCCCCGGTGGACATCCCCGGCGACCTCGCGGTGGATGCCCAGTGGGAGGAGATCTACGACAACGAGAGCGCCGGCACCTCGATGTCCGGGCCGGCCGGCAATGGCCTGGACATGGAACTGCAGCGCGCCAGCAGTGGCTCGTTGCAGGACGTGCTGCTCGAGCAGCTCAACCTGGTGCGCCTGAGCGAGACCGACCGCGCCATCGCGCTCGCGATCACTGATGCCATCGATGACGACGGTTACCTGGTCACCACGCTGGAGGAGCTGCTCGAGAACTTGATCGCGCAGGGCGTGGACATCGAACTGGACGAGGTGCAGGCCGTGCTGCAGCAGGTCCAGCAGCTCGAGCCGGTGGGCGTGGCCGCGCGCACGCTGTCGGAGTGCTTGTGCATACAGCTGCGGCAGCTGCCAGCCGATACCCCGTGGCGGCACGAGGCGATGCAGCTCGCCAGCGAGTACATCGACGTGCTCGCGGCGCACGACTACAACCAGCTCATGCGCCTGATGCGCCTGGAGCGCGAGGAGCTGCAGCAGGCCATAGGCCTGGTGCAGACGCTGCACCCGAGGCCAGGCTCACTGGTGTCCTCCGGCGAGCCGCAGTACGTCATCCCCGATGTGTTCGTGCGCCGCGCCAACGGCGTGTGGCAGGTGGATCTCAACCCGGACGCGTTTCCCAGGCTGCGCGTGAACAGCCACTACGCGAGCCTTATTCGCCGCGCCGACAACAGCACCGACAACAACACGCTCAAGACCCACCTGCAGGAAGCGCGCTGGTTCATCAAGAGCCTGAAGAGCCGCAGCGAGACGCTGCTCAAGGTGGCCGGTTGCATCGTGCAGCGCCAGCAAGGATTCCTGGAGTACGGCGCGGAAGCGATGAAGCCCATGGTGCTGCACGATGTCGCGGAGGCCGTTGGAATGCACGAGTCCACGATCTCGCGCGTGACCACCAACAAGTACATGCACACGCCGCGCGGCATCTACGAACTCAAGTACTTCTTCTCCAGCCACGTGTTCATGAAAAGCGGCGCGGAGTGTTCTTCCACCGCCATCCGCGCCCTGCTCAAGAAGCTCATCGGCGCCGAGAACCCAAGGCGCCCGCTCAGCGACAGCAAGATCGCCACCATCCTGTCCGATCAGGGCATAAACGTGGCCAGGCGCACGGTTGCCAAGTACCGTGAGTCGCTGTCGATCCCGTCGTCCACCGAACGCAAGACGCTCGGGTGATCCACGCGGACCTCATGCTTGCACGCAGGTGCGGCGTGCGCGGCGCGACAGCAACGATTCAAGCGATTCCTCATCAGGAGACTTTCATGCAGCTCAATCTGACCGGTCATCACGTGGACATCACCGAGTCCTTGCGCGATTACGTCACCGAGAAGCTGTCCAGGCTCGAGCGTCACTTCGAACACATGACGCAGGTCAACGTCGTGCTGACCGTGGAGAAGCAGCAGCAGCGCGCGGAAGCCACTGTGAACGTGGCCAAGGGGCAGTTGTTCGCGGACGCCAGCAGCGAGCACATGTATGCGGCCATCGACGCCCTTGCCGACAAGCTCGATCGGCAGCTGCTCAAGCACAAGGAGAAGCTGGGCGATCACCACCGCGGGGACGGTGGCCTGAAGTCCCAGATCTGAGCGCGCGCCGCGGGAATCGCGTTCCGTGTGCGTGCCCATCCCGCCCGCGGCCGTTTTGAGATATCCTTCGGCCCCCTTGTTTGCCCTGGCGCGGATCGCGCGCCGCGTTGCGGGAGTTCTACGCATATGCTGTTCCGAGGCGTGCGCGGGTGCGCGGCAGCGGCCACGGGCCGCGATGGTCCGGGGCGAGTCCCCGGCCCGGGGATCCGCGGCGCATGCTGATGCGGCAGCCCGCGCTCAAACAGATGCCCTCGCCGGTCCATCTCGCGGACATCCTCACGCCCGAGCGGGTGCGCTGCAACGCGGACGCCAGCAGCAAGAAGAAGGCGCTGGAGATGTTGAGCGATCTGATGGCGAGCGCGCCCGACATGCCCGATGCGCGCGTCGTGGCCGACCGGCTGCTGTCGCGCGAGAAGCTGGGCTCCACCGCGCTGGGTCATGGTGTCGCGATCCCGCACGGGCGTTGCAGCAACATCAGCACCGCGGTGGCCGCGTTCCTGAGCCTGAGCAACGGCGTGGACTTCGACGCCCCGGACGGCAAACCGGTGGATCTGCTGGTCGGGCTGCTGGTGCCGGAGGAGTGCACCGACGGGCATCTGCAGCTGCTGGCCCAGCTCGCCGAGCTGTTCAGCCAGCCGGAGATCCGCGAGCGCTTGCGCGGCCCGGTCTCGCCGGGCGAGCTGCTGGACATCCTGTCGCAGTCCACCCACCACATCTGACCATGCCACCGAGTGCGCCGCTGCCTGGTGCATGGGCGTCGGCCTGCGCCCCGGCCGGCGCGGACCGCGCCGGTGCCTGATGCGCCCACGCTGGGCGACCTGATCGACGCGCACGCGCAGCGCCTGGGCCTGTGCGCGGCGAGCGGTGCACCTCATCATGACGTGCACCTGGAGCTGGGCCGCCCAGGCAGCTACGTGACGTCGGTGGTGGGGCACATGAACCTCATCCGCCCGAACCGGATGCAGGTGCTGGGTGCCGCCGAGCTGGGCTATCTGAACGGCCTGGATGCCGGCACCGCGAGCACCATCGTGCGCCAGCTCCTGGACACGCGCCCCGTGTGCATCATCGTCGCCGACGGACTCACCGCGCCGTGCTTGCTGGCCGACGCGTGCGCGCACACCGACACCTTGATGCTCACCGCCAGCGCTCCCAGCCTGCAAGTGGTGCAGGAGCTGATGCACTACCTGTCGCGCACCGCGGCGCGCCGCTCCTCCCAGCACGGCGTGTTCATCGAGGTGATGGGCGTGGGCGTGCTGCTCTGCGGTCCGCCCGGCGTGGGCAAGAGCGAGCTCGCGCTGGAACTGCTCAGCCGCGGCCACCGGTTGATCGCCGATGACGCTCCCGAGTTCGCGCTGGTCGCACCCGATACGGTTGAGGGCAGTTGTCCGCAGGCGCTGCGCGACTTCATGGAGGTGCGTGGCCTTGGCATCGTCAACGTGAAGGCGCTGTTCGGTGACAGCGCGGTGAAGCCGCGGCGCACGCTGCGCCTGGTAGTCGAGCTGGCGGTCATGGACCCGAAGGACTACAGCCCCGAACAGCGCCTGCAGGGGATCAGGGGTGAGCGCGAGATCCTCGGCGTGTCGATCCCGCAGGTCTGCCTGCCGGTCGCGCCGGGACACAACATGGCGGTGCTGGTGGAATGCACGGTGCGCAACTACATCCTGAGCATGAACGGGTACGATGCCGCGGACGCGTTGGCGGAACGCCAGAACGCCATCATGAGCGGCGAGGAGATCAGCGGCGGCGCCCGCACAGCGCGAGATCGCGATCGGGACCATGCGATTCATCATCATCAGCGGTCAGTCCGGGGCGGGCAAGAGCGTAGTGCTGCACGCGCTCGAGGACCTCGGTTACTTCGGCATCGACAATCTGCCGGTGCGCCTGCTGCCGGCGTTCGTGGAGGAACTTGCCCGCGACCAGGTTCGCCCGATCGACAAGGTGGCCGCGGTGGTGGACGTGCGCAGCCCCCGCCACGACCTGCAGGAGTTCGAGAGCATCATCGAGCGCATCGCCGCGATGGGCGCGCGCGTGGAGGTGGTGTTCCTGGAGGCGGATCGCGACGTGCTGCTCAAGCGCTTCTCCGAGACGCGCAGGCGGCACCCGCTCACCGAACGCGAGGTTCCGCTGTCCGAGGCCCTGGACCACGAGGCCAGCATGCTGGCGCCGCTGCGCCAGCTCGCGCTGGTGCACATCGACACCTCGCACACGCACCTGCACCAGCTGCGCACGCTGGTGCAGGAACGCATCGGCGAGCGCGGCCCGGGGCTGTCGCTGCTGCTGCAGTCGTTCGGATTCAAGCACGGCGCGCCGCGCGATGCGGACATGGTGTTCGATGTGCGTTGTCTGCCCAATCCCTACTGGGATCCGGTGCTGCGCGCGCAGACCGGGCGCGACGCCGCGGTGGTCGAGTTCCTGCAAGGCAGTGCCATGGTGCGCCAGATGGACCAGCATCTGGGCGATTTCCTCGCCGCGTGGCTGCCGTGCTTCGCGCGCGAGAACCGCGCCTACCTGAGCGTTGCCATCGGTTGCACCGGCGGGCGGCACCGATCCGTGTACCTGGTGGATCGCCTCGCGCGGCGCTTCGCCAGCGAATTCCCCGGCCTCATCGTGCGTCACCGCGAGCTCGAGGAATGATTTAAAACCCGGTGAACCTCTCAGGCTGGAGCCT
>Ga0326597_10012761_pt1 | contig 11070 bp, 7 predicted proteins | sample RVTome_12_FD_203789 | JGI IMG/M metagenome (GOLD analysis project Ga0326597, IMG submission 203789) | Soil microbial communities from uranium-contaminated site in the Upper Colorado River Basin, Wyoming, United States - RVT100D185 | ecosystem: Environmental > Terrestrial > Soil > Contaminated >... | reverse complement strand
AGCGCATAGAGGTCGCCGCCGACGTTGACGATGGCGTCGCGAATGCCCCAGTCACGCAATGCGGCGACCGCGAGATCCACGCCGTAACCCTTCGCGATGCCGCCGAGATCGAGCCCGACATCGTCATCGTGGTAGCGGAGCACGGGCGCGCCGCGGCTCTCGCCGATTTCGACGGAGCGGTACAACCTGCGATCCGCGAAGCGGGCGACGGCATCATGCGGCGGCGGCTCCGTCCGGTGCGCGACATCCCACAGTTCGACCAGCCGGCCGAGCGCGGGGTCGAAGGAGCCGCCCGTGCCTTCCGCCCAGCGTAGCGATTCCGCGACGACGCGTGCCGTGTGTTCGTCGACCACAACCGCGTCGCGGCCGGCGAGCAGGTTCGCGCGTCCGATGCAGGAGTCGGTGCGAAAGCGCGTCATCGTGTTTTCGACGCCGAGCAGTGACTCGATGGCGGCGTCGGCCGCGCCCTGGGCATGCCTCGCGTCACCATGGACGATGGCGATTTCCGCGATCGTGCCCATCACCGGCACCGTCCGCCGCACCAGCCGGCGGGACCGCCGCAGCAGCCCCGGCGCGAACGCGACCGTGAAGGCGCCGACGCCGAGCGAGATGAACTCGCGCCGGCCCGGCAGCTTGCGATTCCTCGATTCAACGTTCGCCATGATCCGACTCCCTCAGTCGACACATGCTCTGACACGTACCGCAATGCCCGCCGCACGACGGCTTCGGGCGAAGCACGCCGGCCAGCGCGAAGAGCGCCGCAAACGCGAGAACGGCCAACACCGTAATCATGAGCTGAACAATCCCGCGAATCCCATGAAGGCGAGCGACAGTGTGCCCGCCACGATCAACACGAGTCCCATGTTTCTCGCCATGGACGGCACATCCGACAGCTCGAGCCGTTCCCGGATCGACGCCATCAGCACGAGCGCGAGGGTGAGGCCGAGCCCGGCGCCGACCGCGAAGAAGATGCCCTCGACGAAGCCGTAGCCGCGGTTGGTCTGGAAGATGGCCAGCCCGAGGATGGCGCAGTTCGTCGTGATCAGCGGCAGGTAGATGCCCAGCTCGCGGAACAGCGTCGGGCTGAACTTCTTCACTATCATCTCGACGATCTGCACGAGCGACGCGATCACGACGATGAACGAGATCAGCCGCAGATAGGGCGCCTTCCCCAGCACGAGCGCGTTGAGCAGCGAGACGCTCAGCGACGTGATCAGCAGCACGAACAGGTTGGCCGCGCCCATGCGCAGCGCCGTTGCGACCTTGCCCGACACGCCGAGGAACGGGCACAGGCCGAGGAACAGCGCGAGGGTGAAGTTGTTGACCACCATCGCGGAGATCAGGATCCAGACGAGCCCGCTCATCACGCCGCCTCCTTCGACACGACGCCGTGCGGCCAGCGCCTCAGCTTCGGCTTCTCCTCTTCCTTCGACTTCCACCAGCCGAAGCCGAGCAGGATGAAGCCGAGCGTGAAGAAGCCACCGGGCGGCAGGATCATGATGACCCACGGCTCGAACGACGGACCGAGCACGGGGTAGCCGAGCAGCGAGCCGTTGCCCAGCAGCTCGCGGAACGCGCCCATCATGAGCAGCGCGATCATGAAGCCGGCGCCGGAGCCGACCGCATCCAGGACGGATCGCCCGACCGGCCGTTTCGACGCGAAAGCCTCCTGGCGCCCGAGGATGATGCAGTTCACGACGATCAGCGCGATGAACGCGCCCAGCGCCTTGTGGATGTCGGGGACGATCGCCTGGAGCAGCATGTCGACGATCGTGACGAACGTCGCGATGATCAGGATGAACCCCGACATGCGGATCTCATTCGGGATCAGCTTCTTCAGGCTGGACACCAGGAAACTCGAGCCGACCAGCACGAAGAAGGTCGCGAGCCCCATCGCAATGCTGTTCGCCACCGTGTTCGTCACGGCCAGCGTAGGGCACAGGCCCAGCAGCTGCACGAGCACCGGATTCTCGCGCCAGACCCCGCGCGTCAGATCCTGCGCCGGCGTCGTCGCCTTCATTGCGTGACTCCCGCGTGGTACTTCCCGAGGAGCGGACCGATCTGCTCGAGACGGTGGTTGATGATGGCGATAACCGCGCGCGACGAGATGGTCGCGCCCGTGATCATGTCCACCTCATCGTCCTTCCCGGTCCCGGCGCCCTTCTTCACGCCGCGGAGCGGCGACAGCGCGCCGGCGAAGCCGCCAGTGAACGTCGAGTCCTTCTCGATCTTGTCGCCCAGGCCCGGCGTCTCCTTGTTCTCGAGCACCTTCATACCGAGCAGCCGGCCCTTGTCCGCGTCGTAGCCGAAGATCAGGCGGATCACGTCCTGGAAGCCCGGCTCCGCCCCGACAATGGCGAAGCCTGATGGCGCGCCGCTCGCGTCGAAGCCGAGGTACACGCGGTCGAGCCCCGTCGAATCCTGGCCCGCCGGCAGCTCGGCGGTGAGCGTGCCATTGACGACGAACAGCGTCTGGTAGTGGTCGGGGTCGTGCAGCACCTCGCGGATCGCATCGCCCAGGACCCGCGCCTGGTGCGCCAGGATGCGCGGCTGCGCCCACTGGTAGACCGTGACGATGAGCATGCCCGCGAGCGCGCCCGCGATGGCGAGCGTGCCGACCAGCTTCAAGGCCGGCACATCGGCGCGCATGGAAAGAGCCGGCTCGCCGCCGATGCGGCCGCCCTGTGCGTTCGGTCCGGTCCCGGCATCGTCGCGTTCGTCGCTCATCCCCTCACCCTGCCGCCTTCGCCGTGCGCGTGCCGAACACGCGCGGCTGCGTCGCCCGGTCGATGAACGGGACCAGCGCGTTCATCAGCAGAATCGCGTACATCACGCCTTCCGGCAGCCCGCCCCACACGCGGATCAGCACGACGAGCAAACCGATGCCGGTGCCGAAGATCCATGCGCCCCGGTTCGTCGTCGGCGACGTCACCATGTCGGTCGCCATGTAGATCGCGCCCAGCATGAGGCCGCCCGACAACAGCATGAACAGCGGACTCGGGTAGCGCGCCGGATCGATCGACCAGAGCGCGCCTGCAAAGACGGCGACGGATGCAAGGATGCTGGCCGGCACGCGCCAGTTGAGGTAACGCCGCGAGGCCAGGAACAGGCCGCCCAGCAGGATCAGGACGGCGGAGGTCTCGCCCAGCGAACCGCCCGTGTTGCCGAGCGCGAGGCGCAGCAGCTCCGTCGGCTGATGATCGAACTTCATCAGGTTCAGCGGCGTCGCTTCCGTCACCGCGTCCACGCCCGCGCTCATGAACGGCAGCGCGAAGTTGCCGCCGCGCAGCGCACCCCACGCCTGGCCCGCCGCCGGCCACGTCGTGATCGCCGTCGGGAACGCCGCCTGCAGGAAGGCCCGCCCGACCAGCGCCGGATTGAACACGTTCTGCCCCAGCCCTCCGAAGATCAGCTTGCCGAAGCCGATGCCGAACGCGCCGCCGACGAACGCCATCCACATCGGGAATCCGGCGGGCAGCGTCAGGCCGAGCAGCAGGCCGGTGATCGCCGCGGAGCCATCGCCCAGGCTGTTGCGTGCGCCGAAAAGGCGCTCGGTCGCGACCGCGCCCGCCGACGAGGCGAACAGCACCAGCAGCGCGCTCGGCCCGAACAACCACGTCGCCGCACCGATCACCGGGACCAGGCTCGCCACCACCGACCACATGATACGCGGCGTGCTGTCCGGCCCCTTGATGTGAGGCGATGCGGTCAGATCCAGGCGAGGCTCGCTCATGCCGCCTTCACCTTCTGCTTCTTCAGCAGATTCTTGCTCAACGCGAACATCTGCGAGAGCGGGATGTTCGACGGGCACACGTACGAGCACGCGCCGCACAGCATGCAGTCCGCCAGGTTCGAAGCCTCCATGTCCTCGTAGCGCCCCGCCTGCGCCAGCTGCCCCAGCTTCGACGGGTGCAGGAAGACCGGGCAGGCATCGAGACAATGCCCGCAGCGGATGCACGGGTAGGTGACGCGCGGCTTCGACTGCGCTTCGTTCAGCACGACGACGCCCGTCGTCCCCTTGATCAGCGGCGTATCGAGGTCCGACTGCGGCAGCCCCATCATCGGCCCGCCGAACAGGATCTCCACGACATCGTCCGTCAGGCCGCCGCAGAAGTCGAGCGCATCTCGCAGCTTCGTGCCGACGGGCACGATCAGGTTCGACGGCTTGCGCACGGCCGGCCCCGTGATCGTCACGATCCGCTCGATCAGCGGCAGCCCGGTCTCGAATACCTCCGCGATCGCCGCCAGCGATGCCACGTTCTGCACGATCGCGCCCACGTGCATCGGCAGCTTGCCGGATGGAACCTCGCGGCCGGTGACCGCCTTGATCAGCATCTTCTCCGCACCCTGCGGATACTTCACCGTCAGCGGCAGCACGGTCACGTCGAGATCCGCCGGCAATGTGCGTCGCAGCGCCTCGATCGCGTCCGGCTTGTTCTTCTCGATGCCGATCACGGCCCGGCTCACGCCCAGCGTGTGCATCATGATGCGGATGCCGAACTGCACCCGCTCCGGGTACTCCGCCATCGTGCGGTGGTCCGTCGTCAGGTACGGCTCGCACTCCGCGCCGTTGACCAGCAGGAAATCGATCTCCGCATCCTTCGGCGGCGACAGCTTGACGTGCGCGGGGAAGGCCGCGCCGCCGAGGCCGACGACGCCCGCCGCCTGCACCGCCTGCACGACCTGCGCGGGCGAGAGCCCCTTCCACTCCGGGACCAGCCGCGGCCGCGGGACCTGCGGCGAATACTTCTCGACGCGGATGCGCACGGCCTCCGCCATCGATCCGTCCGGGTGCGGCCACCAACCGATGTCCGTCACGACGCCCGCCGCAGACGCATGGATCGGGACGGACACGAAGCCGTCCGCCTCCGCGATCTTGTCGCCGCGCTCGACACGGTCGCCCTTGCCGACCAGAAGCTTCGCCGGTTTGCCCGCGTGCTGTCGCAGCGGCAGCACGATCTCTTCGGGAAACGGCATGCGGCGGATCGCGACGTGCGCCGTCAGCTCCTTCGAGTCCGGTGGATGAACACCGTGACGGAAAGCCGCACGCCCGCTCATGCGTCGCGCCGCGACATCAGTTGAACGGCTGCGCGCGCTTGATCCACTTCTCCAGGTCCTTCTCCTTGGGGTTCAGCGGCGTGCCCGGATGGATCAGCGCCGCCGGACACTTCTCCGCCGCCTGCACCAGCTGCGCGAACGTGCCCGCGCGCGGGTCCTTGATGTACGCCTGCTTGTTCCCGTTGTACGCGAACAGGCGCCCGTTGAGGTTCGTGCACTCGTTGCACGTCGTGCAACGGTCCGACTCGATCCATGGCTCGATCACCATGTCCTCGTCGGCTTCGATACTCACCCCTGCCGCAGTCGGGGTCGTCGCAGGCGCCCCCGTGGCTCGGGCCGTCGTGACGCCGCCCGTGGCACTCGTCGCGAGCGCTCCCGGATCGAACGGCGGCGGCCCGAGGCCCGGGATGCTCTCGGCGTCCGCGAGCAGTTCGCTGATCCTGCGGTCGCCGGACTTCAGCAGTCCCTCGGCCAGGCGCCGCGCGACGATCTGCGGATACGTCGCCTTCAACTGGTCGATCCGGTTCTCGTACTCGGAGCGGATCGCCGCCACGCGCTGCTCGAACTCCGCCTCGAGCGCATCGCGCGCGCTGTCCGGCACATACATCCCCGCCAGCTCGCGAAGCTGCGACCAGTACAGCAGCCGGTCGTGCGCCAGCGTGACCATCTCCTCGGAAACGCTCAGGCGCTTGAGATGGCGGTCGCTGTCCAGTGTGTGGATGAACGGCGTCTTCCCTTCCCGCTCGGCGTACGGCAGCTGCAGGTACTCGTGGAACGGGACGAGATCCTCGTTCCACTTGTCGGGCGGGATCGTGCGGAAATGCTTCTTGAAGCGATTCTCGGTGGCCGCCCAGTCCGCCACCGTGAGCGGCAGCTCCATGCGCTGCGCCTTGCCCTCGGCATCGACGTAGTCCAGCATGTAGGTCGGCCAGTCGGTGTCAGGCGAGGGGTTGCCCTCGAGCGACATGCACTCGGCCAGCGTCGAACCCGCATCCGGGTCGAATATCATGAACGGGAACGCCCTCGCCTCCAGGGCCAGCTTCGCCGAGTGCGGCGCCCACTCGTCCGGCAGCCCATGCTCGACCGGGCACGGCGTGTAGATGTTGAAGACCGCCGGCCGCCGGCTCTGCAGCCCGCGAAGCACACCACCCAGCAGATGCGAGGCCGAAGCCTGCGACGACTGCAGCACATAGACGCCGCGGTGCGCGAGCGCGATCAGCCCCAGCTCCTTGCGCGTCTCCGTCTTGCCGTGCTGCGCCTTGCCGTACGCCGACATGTCGGCGACCTGCCCGGTGAAACCGCTCGTGCACGCCTGGCCGCCCGTGTTCGAGTAGACCTGCGTGTCCAGCACCATCACGCGGATCGGTTTGCCGGACGCCATCAGGCGGGACAGGTTCTGGAAGCCGATGTCGAGCATCGCGCCATCGCCGCCGATCGCGAGGATCGGCGGACACAGCGCAAACTCCTCGTCGTCGAACGAGTGCCAGTCGAACGTGGCGAAGAACGGCTCGTCCTTCGCCGCGTCGTACGTGCCGTCCGCTTGCCGTTGTCCGCGGCGCAGCGTGATCACCGCATCGGCCATCTTGCGCATGTGGCCTTCGAAAATGCCGATGGCGATCGAGGGCGCGTCCTGGAACAGGTGGTTGACCCACGGGAACGGGTATGGATTATACGGATAGGTGCTGCCCCAGACCGACGAGCAGCCCGTGCTGTTCGCGATGCCCAGCTGTGCCCGGCCCCGGCCGCTCGGACCTTCGACGTAGCGCCAGCGCAGCTCGCGCAGCGCCGCAACCGAGTCCGTCAACCGCTTCAGCTCGCCCCGCTTCTCCGGCGGCACCGGCACATCGACGTGACCGTCCGCAGCCGCGGCCGCGGCGCTCAGGTCGGCGCCCGCCGAGAACAGGTCCCTCGCCTTGCCCTCCAGCGTCGCCACCAGCGAGTCGATCCGCTTCACCAGCTTCTCGACGCGCGGCTGCATCATCGCCTCGATCGCCGACGTCACCAGGTGGACCGTCGTCTTCTCGCCGCAGCCCATGCACGCGCCATCGCCGCCGACCATCGAACGGTAGGTCTTCTTCTTCAGCAGCAGCGACGGCAGTACGCCGATGCCTTCCTCGATGCTCGACACGTTGATGTAGCGGTCCGGCGTGTCCGGCAGCCGCTTCCAGAAGTTCCAGTTGCGGCGCAGCTTCTCGACGATCTCCTCGTCCTGCTTGACCGTCACCAGCGCGTGCTCCGGACAGACGTCGACGCAGATGTTGCAGCCCTTGCACGCCTCGGGATTGACCGTGATCGAAAGCAGGCCGCCGCTGCCCTTCTCCCTGCGCTCGGGCGTGTCGTAGAACGGCGCGGTCTTCGCGACCGGGAACTCGCTCAGGATGGAATGGATGCCCGCGAACTCGGCATCCAGCTGCGCCCGCCGCTCGACGTCCCAGTTCAGGCGGTCCGTTACGTTCCTGTACGCCGCGCTCACGACTTCGCCGAAATTCCGGAACGGTACGGCGTCGAGCGTCTTGCGCGATTCCTTCGCCAGCTGCTTCACGATCAGGCGGATGCGGTCGTAGCTGCGGCCGTGCGCCGGCCCGGCCCGGCCCGGCTGCGCCGCCGTGCGGATCGCCGCCTCGATCAGGTCCTCGACCGGTGTGACGAGCCCCGGAATCGCAGCGTCCGGACACTGCACCCAGCACTGGCTGCAGCCCGTGCACTTCTGCGGGATGAAGTCCGGCACCTCGAACCGGATCGAGGTCATGTCGCGGACCGAACTCGTGGCCGCCGGGATCGCGCTGATCGCCGCGAACGGATCGGCAATGATGTCCTGGCCCAGCGAGCAGAGCGCGCAGACCTGCTCGAAGAAGCGCCCGGGATTGCCGATGCCGTCGTCGGCGTTCGTCACATCCATCAGGTCCGGAATCGGGCCGACCGCCGGGCCGACCTCTTCCTCGCCCTCGATCTCGATGTCCGTCGGGACCGCGCGCACCTCGTCGAAGCCCCGGCGGATCACGCGCAGGTTGTCATCGACGACGCGCTGCCCGAGCTTGCCGAACTTCTTGTCGAGCTGCCCGCGGATGCCGGCGAAGACCTGCGCCTCCTCCAGCTTCTCCCGTTCCATGAACGGCGATGTCCGGAAGAACGCGCCCATGAAGGCCGCGCCCTGCATGCGGTAGCGCAGCTCCGGATCCGACGCCTCCTTCATCGCGATGCCGAACGCGTCGAGCGCGTAGACCTTGATGTTGCGCGCGCGGATCGCGCGCCGCGCCGAGGACGGCAGCGAGGCCCACAGCTCCTCCGGCGAGCCGTCGCTCTGGATCACGAAGACCCCGTTCTGCGAGAGGCCGGCCAGCGGATCCGAGTGACGGAACACGTTGCCGTCGGGCGAGAGCACGGCGTTGACGTGCTTCAACTCGGCATTGATGCGGATCGGCTCGTGTGCGAGCGTCGCGTAGAACGTCGTCGGCTGACCCTTCTTCTCCGAGCCGTACTTCGGGTTGGCCTTGACCTGCAGGCCCGCCAGCTCGAACGCCGTCATCGCGATGTTCTTGCCCATCGTGATCGCGCCCCAGCCGCCCACCGAATGGATGCGGAGCGAGATCGAGCCCTTGGGCATGAGATCCAGATCGCCCGCCGTCTCGAGCGCGAGCGTCGCGAGGTGCGGGTACGCTTCGAGCAGCTGCTCCTGCCAGATCTGCAACTTGGGCAGGTGCGTGCCCATCCGGACGAAGTCGATGCCGAGGTAGAACTGCCGCTGGTGCCGGCCGGCCGGCATCATGTTCTCGATCGCCGCGACGATGTCGCCCGGCTGCAGGTCGCGGCTGCCGAAGCCGAAGCCGCCCGAGTAGAAGTCGGGCACCTCGTCCGGCCGGACCGCCACCAGCTTGGGGAACGGAAGCGCGCCGTTCTTCGTGCGACTGTTCTCGACCGCCTGCGACAGCGCCGCGCGGATCTCGCGCAACAGCGGCGGATCCACCGCCAGCGGCTGGTCCACACGCTCGAGCACGACCACCGCCTTGCGCCCGCGCAGCAGCCGCGTCACGTGATCGGCCGGAAACGGCCGGAACATGCGCAGATTCAGGACGCCGACGCGAAGGCCCTTCTCCCGCAGGTGGTCCGCCACCGCTTCGGCGTTCGACACGACCGAGCCCTGCCCCGCGATCACGTACTCCGCGTCGTCCAGCCGGTAGCCCGAAGCGCGCGAGTAGCTCCGGCCCGTCAGCGCGGCGAACTCCGCCATCGCGCGGTCCGAAAGCTCCGGCAGGTGGTCGAAGTAGAACGGCCGCTGCGCCGCCACGCCCTGAGCGTACGAATCCTGATTCTGCACCGTCCCGAGCATCGTCGGATAATCGAGATCGAACATCTCCGGGATGCGACGGCGCGTCACCCCGAACACCAGCCGCTGCGAGGGCGTCGGCGACTCGATCGTGTCCGCCGGATCGCCGAGGTACTCGCGGATCAGTTCGCGTTCCGGCATGAGGATCGACTCGATCACGTGGCTCGTCAGGAAGCCGTCCTGCGCACACAGCCCCGGGTTCAGCGACAGTTCCGCAATGCGGTGCGCGATCAGCGTCAGGTCCGCCGCCTCCTGTACATCCTTCGCGAACAGCTGGAAGAAGCCCGTGTCGTCGACCGCGTGGTAGTCATCGTGACCGGCGTGCACGTTCAGCGCGTGCTTCGTCATGGCTCGTGCCGCCACGTTCAGCACGTAGGTCAGTCGCTTGCCCACCGCCGGATACAGCGACTCGTGCATGTACGCGATGCCCTGCCCGCTCGAGAAGTTCGTCGAGCGCAGCCCGGTCATGCTCATGCCCGCCGTTACCGCCGCGGCCGCATGCTCGCCTTCGGGCTCGAAGAAGATGAGCTGCCGCCCGTTCACGTTCGGCTCGCCCGACGCCACGGCGACCGCCCAGCCCTCGCCCATTTGCGTCGACGGCGTGATCGGGTACGCGCCTGCAGCTTCGCTCGCCGCCGTCTCGACGGCGACGACCGCGCCGCTGCCATCCGTGGCTTCGGCCACGCCCGGAAAACGCGGCGACACGGCCGCTTCGGGTTTCTTCGGTCGCAGAATCATGTTGCTTCACTCCCGATCAGTTGCGGCGATGCTCCGAATTGCAGACCTTCGACCCACGCAATCGCGCCCGTAGGACAGCGCGCGGTCGCCGAGGGATTCTCGAGCTCGATACGATCGTAGTCGATGACCGCCAGGCCACTGCGCATGGCGATCAGGCCAGGTGGGGCATCCGCGACGCAGCGGCCGCAGGCGTTGCACGCGACCGCGCACACCCCGGTCGCCGCCTCGCCCGACAGCAGGTTGCGGCACTGCACGATGAGGTGCTCATCCATCGGCATGAGCACGAACAGGTCGAGCGGACACGCTTCCACACAGTCGTTGCACGCCGTGCACTTCTCCGGATCCACGACGGGCAGACCCCAGCCGTTCATGGTGATCGCGTCGAAGTCGCACGCGACCGCGCAGTCGCCCAGACCCAGACAGCCCCACGCGCAGGCCTTGCCCCCGCCACCAACGGCCACGGCGGCGGCGCAACTCACGACGCCACGGTATTCCGCCTTGCGCGGCGCGACGTTCGAGCCACCGGCGCACAGCAGGCGAGCCACACGCTTCGATGCCTGCCCGGCATCGACCCCGAGGTACGACGCCACATCATCGCGCTCCGACGGGCCCATCACCGTGCACGTCGCGGGCGGCGTCCTCCCCGCGATGACCGCTTCCGCGAACGCGCGGCAGCCGGCAAAACCGCAGGCGCCGCAGTTTGCGCCCGGCAGCATGCCCGTCACCTCGTCGATGCGCGGGTCCTCCCAGACACGCAGCCGCTGATTCGCGAACGCGATCAGGCCGCCGAAGACCAGGCCGAGACCGCCGAGAATCGCGACTGAAACCAGGATCGTGCCCGCATCCATGACGATACCGCTCACGCGACGTTGCCGAGGTCCGCCTGACGCAGCAGCAGCGCGGCCAACCGGTCCGCCGACGTCAGGGCCGCACCACTCGCACCCGTGCGC
>Ga0326597_10012760_pt1 | contig 11070 bp, 7 predicted proteins | sample RVTome_12_FD_203789 | JGI IMG/M metagenome (GOLD analysis project Ga0326597, IMG submission 203789) | Soil microbial communities from uranium-contaminated site in the Upper Colorado River Basin, Wyoming, United States - RVT100D185 | ecosystem: Environmental > Terrestrial > Soil > Contaminated >... | reverse complement strand
ATGGTCCGGGAGATGTGCGACGACGCCGACGCCGTAGAGATCGTCGACCGGGCGCTGGCGGCCCCGATCCCCGAGGACAACGAGCCCCTCGACCGGCTGCGGTCACTGGTGCCGAAGGTGGCGGCGAAGACCGCCTGGACCGACGTTGCCCGACTGGCGGCGCGGGGCATCCCCGCCGTCAACTACGGCCCCGGCGAGGTCGCCCAAGCCCACAAACAGGACGAGAGCGCCCCGATCGCCCGGCTCGACCAGTGCTTCGGGGTGATCCGGGAGTTCTTGACGGGGTAGGGCTCGCTTCTTGACGACGTCTCCCCCCGCGGAGCGGGGGGAGTACCCCGAAGGGGGGAGGGGGGTCTTCGCCCGACGAGAGGTCTAAAGGTGACTGCCCCCTCCGGCCTCGCTTTGCTCGGCCACCTCCCCCGCTTCGCAGGGGAGGACGTCACGTTGGAAGAGGGTGTGTGTGCCCTGGTCGTGTGTGGGGTAAGGGTCGCTCCCTGACAACGTCTCCCTCCGTCGAAGACGGGGGGAGTACCCCGAAGGGGGGAGGGGGGTCTTCGCCCGACGCGAGGGTCTAAAGGTGGCTGCCCCCTCCGGCCTCGCTTTACTCGGCCACCTCCCCCGCTTCGCAGGGGAGGACGCACTGCCGGCTTCACCGCTGCGTAAGCTCGCCCGGGCAACGGGGCAACGGGCAACGGGGCAACGGGGCAACGGGGCAACGGGTAACGACCTCCAACGGGAATCGGTTGGACCCACCCCGGTACCATCCGCGCGATGCCCATCGACATCGACATCGCCAAGGTCGCCCGGCTTGCCCGTATCGGGCTGACTGCTGAGGAGCTCTCCCACTACGAGGAGCAGCTGCAGGTGATTCTCGAGCACGCTGCTCGGGTGCAGGCGCTTCCCACCGACGGTGTTGCGCCCACGGCTCACCCGCTGCCCATGGTCAACGCCTTTCGCGCCGACGAGGTCGAGCCCACCCTCGACCGTGACGAGGTGCTCGCTCAGGCACCCGACACCGACGGTCCCTACTTCCGCGTCCCGCCGTTCCTGGACGAGTGATGGACCCGGCCGACCTCTCCATCGCGGAGGCGGGGGCGCGCCTGCGCTCCGGCGACTTCACGGCCGTCGACCTGCTCGCTGCGGTGCGGCGGCGCGCCTCTATGACCGAGGCGATCCTCCATGCCTATCTGACGATCGACGCCGACGGTGCCACCGCCGCTGCCGAGGCGGCCGACGCCGCCCTCAGCCGGGGTGAGGACCGGGGCCTGCTCCATGGGATCCCCATCGCCGTCAAGGACAACATGGTCACCCGCGGGGTCGAGACCACCTGCTCGTCGCGCATCCTCTCGGGGTATGTCCCGCCCTACGACGCCACCGTGGTCGAGCGCCTCAAGGCGGGCGGCGCGGTGATCGTCGGCAAGACCAACCTCGACGAGTTCGCCATGGGGTCGTCCACCGAGAACTCGGCTTACGGGACCTCGCGCAATCCCTGGGATCCCGACCGGGTCCCCGGCGGGAGCAGCGGGGGATCGGCGGCAGTGGTGGCGGTGGGCTCCGCCCTCGGCGCCCTCGGCTCCGACACCGGCGGCTCGATCCGCCAGCCGGCATCGTTGTGCGGCGTGGTGGGGATGAAGCCCACATACGGTCTGGTGAGCCGCTACGGCCTGATCGCCTTTGCCTCGTCGCTCGACCAGATCGGGCCGATCACCCGGACCGTCGGCGACTCCGTCATCGTCTTCGAGGCTATCGCCGGTCACGACCCCTCTGACGCCACCTCGTACCGCGGTGACCTGCCGGACGCCCGAGCGGATCTGGAGAAGGGCGTGAAGGGGCTGCGCATCGGGATCGTCCGCGAGCTCTCCGGTGACGGGATCCAGCCGGGCGTGGCCGCGGCGTTTCAGGAGACCCTCGACCGGCTACGTGATGCCGGCGCCGAGGTGCGCGAAGTCTCGCTGCCATCCACGGAGTACGCCCTGAGCGCCTACTACCTGATCGCCCCCGCCGAGTGCTCGGCGAACCTGGCCCGTTTCGACGGGGTCCGCTACGGGCCGCGCATCGACGGCGCCAGCGTCGAGGAGATGATGTCGGCCACCCGCCGCGATGGGTTCGGCCCCGAGGTCACCCGGCGCATCCTTCTCGGCACCTACGCCCTCTCGGCCGGCTACTTCGACGCCTTCTACGGCCAGGCGCAGAAGGTGCGGACCCTGGTGAGCGAGGATTTCAAGGAGGCCTACGCCGAGGTCGACGTGTTGGTCACGCCGACCAGCCCGACTACGGCGTTCGCGGTAGGCGAAAGGGCCGACGACCCGCTGGCGATGTACCTCAGCGACATTTGCACCATCCCCAGCAACCTCTCCGGCGACCCGGCGATCTCGGTGCCCGTCGGCCTGGACGACGACGGCCTCCCCGTCGGGTTCCAGGTGCTGGCCCCGGCACTCGGCGAGGGCGTGATGTTCCGGGTTGCCGCCGAGGTGGAGCGACTGTCGGGCTTCGACGGCCGCCCCGCCCTCGCCTCCTCGGAGGGGGCGGCATGACCTACGAGGCCGTAATCGGCATCGAGACCCATGTCGAACTGCAGACGAACTCGAAGATGTTCTGCGGGTGCCCCACGGACTTCGGAGCCGAGCCCAACACCAATGTGTGCCCGGTGTGCCTGGGGCTGCCCGGTGCGCTTCCGGTGCCGAACGAGCGAGCCATCGAGTGGACGGTGGCGCTGGGCCTGGCGCTCGGCTGCGAGGTCAGCCAGCACTCGCTGTTCCACCGCAAGAACTACTTCTACGCCGACCTCCCCAAGAACTATCAGATCTCCCAGTACGACCTGCCGCTGTGTATCGGCGGCCACCTCGAGGTCGAGGCCGACGCGGGGACGCGCCGCGTCGGGATCACGCGGGTGCACCTCGAGGAGGACACCGGGAAGAGCACTCACCTGGGCGGCGGTGGCCGCATCCACGACGCCGAGGGGGCGCTTATCGACTTCAACCGCTCCGGCATCCCCCTCATGGAAGTGGTCACTGAGCCTGACATCCGTACTCCCGAGGAGGCGCGCGCCTACGCCCAGGAGCTGAGATCGATCGTGCTCGCCCTCGGCATCTCCGACGCCCGCCTCGAGGAGGGCAGCCTGCGCTTCGACGCCAACGTCTCGCTCCGGCCGAAGGGGGACGAGGAGCTCGGTGTGAAGGTCGAGGTCAAGAACATGAACTCCCTGCGGTCCCTGCAGCGCGCCCTCGCTTTCGAGATCGAACGACAGGCCGCCCGCCTGGAGAAGGGTGAGGCAATCGCCCAGGAGACGCGACACTGGGACGAGGAGGCGGGCCGTACCGAGCCCGGGCGTTCCAAGGAGGAGTCGAGCGACTATCGCTACTTCCCCGAGCCGGACCTGGTGCCCATCCACACCAACCCCGAAGCGGTCGAGCGGATCAGGTCGGCCCTGCCGGAGCTCCCCGCCTTGCGCCGGGCACGCTATGTGGAACTGGGCGTCGAGCCCGCCGCCGCGGTCACCCTCGTGATGAACGACTTCGCCGGCCTCTTCGACGGCGCCGTCGCCGCCGGCGCCGACGCCCGCGCCGCAGCCAACTGGCTGACCGGGGAGATCACCGCCCACCTCAACCGCACCGGGGAATCGCCGGTTGACCTGGCGATCGATGCCGCCGGCCTCGCCGAGCTGGTCGGCATGATCGAAGACGGCGACCTCTCGGCCACCGCAGCGAAGGATGTCCTCAACGGCGTTCTGGCGGGGGAGGGCTCGCCGCGCCAGGTGGCCACTTCTCGCGATCTCATCCAGATCTCGGACGAGTCGGCGATAGGAGCCGAAGTCGACGCCGTGCTCGATGCCCACAGCGACGAGGTGGAGCGGATCCGCGGTGGCGAGGACCGCCTCATCGGCTTCCTGGTGGGGCAGGTGATGAAGGCGACCGGGGGCAAGGCCGACCCGCGCCTCGTCGACCGCTTGATCCGCGAGCGTGTCTCTTGACGCATCCCTCGGCGGTCGTGTTCGACTGCGATGGCGTGCTCGTCGACTCCGAACCGCATTCCGTCACGGCGTGGCTCGACGTGCTGGCGGGGCTGGCGCATCCGGCGGGAGCGCGCGAGGTCGCAGCGTGCACCGGCCTCGGGTTCGGCGCCACCCATGACGCCCTCTCCGCGGTCGCTCCGCTGCCGCCCAAGGACGAGGTGTGGCCGCTGCTTCTCACCGCGCTCGGGCGGTCCTTCGGCACAGGGCTGCGGATCTTCCCCGACGGGGTCGAGGCGTTGCGGGCATGCGAGGCCGCAGGTATCCCGGTCGCGGTTGCATCTGCCAGCCCACGGGAGCGGCTCGAGCTGACGCTCCGCGCCGGGGGCCTCGAGGGCCGTTTCGGCGTATCGATTTCAGGCGACGACGTGGAGAACGGCAAGCCTGCACCCGACTGCTACCTGGCCGCGGCGGAGGCATTGGGGGTCGACCCCTGGGCATGCGTCGCCGTCGAGGACAGCGGCCCCGGAGCCACCGCCGCGGTGGCCGCCGGCATGGCGACGATCGCAGTGGCAAGAGAGATGTCCGACCGCGAGGCCCTCGAGAGGTCCGGGGCGAGGGTCGTCGACCTCCTGTTGCCGGAGCACCTGGGGATCTAGGCCAGCCCCAGCCCCCAGCCCCCAGCCCCCGGCCTCCAGCCTCCAGCCCCCAGCCCCCAGCCCCCGGCCTCCAGCCTCCAGCCTCCAGCCCCCGGCCTCCAGCCTCCAGCCCCCAGCCCCCAGCCCCCGGCCTCCAGCCCCCAACCCCCAGCAAGAACGGGGCCAGGCTCGGCCCCAATTGGCGTCCTCCCCCGGCTTCCGGGGGAGGTGCCGAAGCGGAGCGAGGCGGAGGGGGTGGCGGAGACAGCGTGCGGCTTCGACCCGACCAGCCTCTTCTCTTTCAGACGGGGCCAGGCTCGCACGCAGAGTCAGCCGCCCCCCTCCCCCCTCGATTCTCCCCCGCCGCGCGGGGGAGGTGTCGAGCGAAGCGAGACGGAGGGGCCATGAAATCCCCCCGGAGACCGGGGGGAGGCGTGATCAAGGAGAGCGTCCTCTCTCTCTCTCTCTCTCTCTCTCTCTCTCTCTCTCTTGCCCCCGGCCCTGACTCCCCTAATTGGCGTCCTCCCCCGGCTTCCGGGGGAGGTGCCGAAGCGGAGCGAGGCGGAGGGGGCGGCGGAGACAGCGTGCGGCTTCGACCCGACCAGCCTCTTCTTTCCCAGACGGGGCCGGGCTCGCTCGCAGGGTCAGCCGCCAATCGCCAATCGCCCGCCTCCCCCGATCACGCCAAACGCGTTCCTAACCTCGCCGTGTGAACTACTTCATCACCGGGGCCACCGGGTTCCTCGGGGGGTACATCACCTCGTACCTGCTCGACGGGGGACATCTCGTCACCGCGCTGGTATCGACCCGTGACGAGGCGCGGGAGATGGCGTCGTTCGGGGTGCGCCCCCACGTGGCCGCGGTCACCGACAAGGAGGCGATGCGGCGCGGGATGCGAGGCTGCGACGGCGTGTTCCACGTCGCCGGGCACCGCCTGGGGATCGCCGATCGCAAACTCGCCGAGGCGGTCCATGTCGAGGGCACCAAGAACGTTCTCGAACTGGTCCGCGAGTTGGCGATCTCCAAGGTGGTGCACACCAGCACCCTGTCGGTGTTCTCCGACACGAAGGGCAAGGTGCCCGACGAGTCGTACCGATTCACCGGCCGCCACCTCACCCGCTACGACGCCCTGCGCGCCCGGGCACACTACGACGTGGCGCTCCCGATGCTGCGCGACGGGCTGCCCGGGGTGATCCTCATGCCCGGAGCCACCTACGGCCCTCGCGACACGAGCGCCATGGCGCGGTTGCTCACCGAGTTCCTCCTGGGACGCATTCGCTTCGCCTCGGACGCCACCGCGTACTGCTGGGCTCACGTCGAGGACGTCGCCCAGGCGCACGTGCTGGCGATGGAGTTCGGGCAGATGGGGGAGACCTACATCGTGGGGGGCGAGGTCCACACGGTGTGGGATGTGCTCGCGGAGGCGGGGCGCCTCGTCGGCCGGGCCCATCCGCCGTTCCGGCTCCCTCCGTCGGTGGTGAAGCCGGTTGGCGCCGTAGCCGGCGGGATCGCCCGGGTGCTCCCGCCGCTGCGCCCGCTCGCCGACCGGCTCCGGGTCGCCGCAGGCGTCACCTATCTGGGAGACGACACCAAGGCCCGCACCGAGCTCGGCTTTGCCCCGCGCAGTCTGGAGGAGGGCCTCCCCGAGGCGATCCAGTGGCTGTTGCGGGACCTGTTCGAGAGGGTGTGAACCGCGTCCCGGGCGGGCGTCCTCCTCCGCCTCACTTCGCTCGGCACCTCCCCCGCGCCTTTGGCACGGGGGATGCCGGCGGCGGGCGGCGGGAGGCCCTTCCGGGCGGACTAGAAAGAGCCTTGCGCGAAGGGAGATGCCGCAATGACCGAATCACGCGATCGGCTCACGCTCGATGAGGCCGTCACCAGGGCGGAGCGCGTCTCCGACGTCTCATATGTGCTTGACCTGGACCTGGAGGCTGGGGCCAAGACCTTCCGAGGTGACGTGACGATCGCCTTCAAGCACACCGGCGGCGACACCTTTCTCGAGTGGCTCGGTGGGGCCGTCGAGCGCTTCGAGATCAACGGCGCCGAGGCGGAAGCCGACTGGGACGGCCTTCGCATCCACCTGCCGGGGTCGGCCCTTCAGGCGGACAATGAGATCCGGATCGCGTACGAGCGGGCTTACGACCACACCGGCGAGGGCTTCCACCAGTTCGTCGATCCCGAGGATGGCTCGGAGTACCTCTACACCCAGTTCGAGCCGTATTCGGCGCACCGCCTGATGCCGTGCTTCGACCAGCCCGATCTCAAGGCGACCTACACCCTGACTGTCACCGCACCCGCGGATTGGGCCGTGGTGACCGCGGGGCGTGAGGTGTCTCGGGACGAGACCTCCGACGGCCGGTCACGCCGGGTGTTCGACACCACGGTGCCGTTCTCCACCTATCTGCTGTCCGTCGTCGCCGGCGCCTACCAATCGGTGCACGACGAGCACAACGGGATCCCCCTGGGCCTCTACGCCCGCGCCTCGCTGATGCCGCACCTCGACTCGGGGCCGCTCTTCCAGTTGACCAAGCGGAGCATGGACTACTTCGGCGAGCTGTTCTCCGAGCCGTATCCGTTCGGTAAGTACGACCAGGTGTTCGTCCCCGAGTTCAACTGGGGCGGCATGGAGAACGTCGCCAACGTCACCTACACCGACACGGTGATCTTCCGCGACCCGCCGACCGAGGATCAGCTGCTCCGCCGCGCCGAATACTTCACCCACGAGCTGGCTCACATGTGGTTTGGCGATCTGGTGACGATGAAGTGGTGGAACGACATCTGGCTGAACGAGTCCTTTGCCTCGTACGCCGGGTACCTGGCGCTCGATGCGATGGGAGACGACTGGCCCGGTCTGTGGCAGGACTTCAACTTCCGGATGAAGCTATGGGCCTACCGCGAGGACCAGCAGCCGACGACCCACCCCATCGCCGACGAGGTGCCGTCGACGGATGAGGTCTTCCTCAACTTCGACGGGATCTCATACGGCAAAGGGGCCTCGGTCCTCAAGCAGCTCGTCCATGCCATCAGCGAGGATGCCTTCCACGAGGGGCTGCGCACCTACTTCCGCCGCCACCGCTTCGGGAACGCCAACCTCGCCGACTTTCTCGCCGCCCTCCAGGAGGGAAGCGGGATGGACCTGGTGTCGTGGGCGGCCCGTTGGCTCCGCACCGCCTCGCTGAACACGCTGTCGGTCTCGTACGACACGACGGGTGGGAAGGTGACTGGCCTCCAGCTGCGGCAGACCGCCCTCGACGACCATCCGGTGCTGCGCCCGCACCACGTGGAGGTGGCGCTTCTCGATCAGTCCGGGGGGCTCTCGGTGGTGCCCGGCGTGATCGACGATCTGACGGCCGAGGTGCCGGAAGCCGAAGGGCTCCCCGCACCTGCCTTCGTCTTCCCCAATCACGGTGATCACGGGTATGCCAAGGTGGAGTTGGACCACGCCTCAGTGGCCTACGCCAAAGAGCACCTCGGCAGCATCGGCGACGCTCTCCTCCGCCAACTCGTGTGGGAGGCGTTGTGGGAGATGGTCCGCGACCGCGCCCTCCCCTCGACCACCTATCTGGACCTCGTGGCCCGGCATCTCCCCGGCGAGCAGTCGCTGCCGATCATTCACATGGTCACGGCGACCGTGGGGGGGACGGTGCATCGCTACGTGCCCGAAGACCGCATCGAGGAGCAGGCGTCGCGCTTCGTCGACGTGGCACTCGACGCCATCGACAAGTCGACCGAGGGTGATCTACGCGTCCTGTGGACGCGTGCTCTGATCGGGCTCGCAATGACGCCGGAGGACGCCCGTCGCGCCGCGGCGCTCGTGGACGACCCGCCGTCCGGGCTCACCATCGACCAGGACATGCGCTGGGCGGTTGCCATCCGCTGGGCCGCCCTGGGCCTGGAGGGAGCGGACGAGCGCCTCGACGCCGAGCGAAATCGTGACAAGTCCGACCGCGGCGACCGTGCCATGACGACGGCAGAGGTGGCGCGTCCCGATGCGATGGCGAAGAAGGAGGCCTGGGAGCGTCTCCACGGCGATGGCTATCCGTCGCTGCGGATGTCGATCGCCGCCGCCGGAGGGTTCTGGTACCGGCACCAGGCCGAGCTTGTCGAGCCCTACCTCGATCCCTTCTTCGCCGGCCTCGTCGGGGTTTTCGCCGACCGGGAGGCCGAGGCCGCCAAGGCCTACTTCCGATCGCTCTTCCCCGGGCACGTGGTGGACGCGGTCATGCGGGACCGCCTCGCCCTCGTGCTCGAGCAGGAGGGGATCCGGCCGATGCTCCGGCGTCTCCTCCTTGAGGCAGACGACGACCTTCGGCGAGCCATCGAGTGCCGCGAATTGGCCGCGGCGACGAGCCTGTGACGGGTCACTAGATCTCACCGACCGGCTGTACCCTCCGCTGCGAATGACCCCCGTCCGCCGTGATCTGCGCCGGTATGCCACCGACGGCACCCCCTACATCCTCGGGGGGACGATCGTGGCATCGCTGGGGGCCTACGCCTTCCAGGTGATCGGCGGCCGCGCCCTCGGCGCAGCCAATTTCGATCCGGTGACGGCGCTGCTCACGGTGCACTTTCTCGTGTTCACCGTGCTGCTGCTTCCGATCGAGCAGTTCGAGATACGCCGCGTCACCCTCGACCGATCCGGGGGGGCGCGGGCAATCGCCTGGGTGGTGGCTGCCGGGGCCGTCGGCGCCACGCTGTTCACATACTTCGCCCGCGACCATTACTTCGGCGGCGAGGCAACCTATGCGCTCATCGGCCTGGTGACGGTCGCCGGGAACGCGCTCCTGGCCTTGGGGCGCGGCCACCTCGCCGGCGTTCGACGCTTTCGGGGGTACGGCCTCGTCAGCGGGGCGGTGGCGCTCTTCCGGGTGGCGCTGACACTCCTGTTCCTCTGGGTGGCGTCGACCGGGCTGAGCGTCGGTTGGGCGCTTGCTCTCGCCCCCTTCATCGTCCTGGCGTGGCGGCCATTCCGCAGTGGCCGGCCCAAGGAGCGCGAGCGTGTCCCCGAGGCGGCGGGCCGGTTCCTCACCGGGTTCGTACTCGCCAGCGCGGCCTCCCAGGTCCTGCTGCTCCTCGCCCCGATGGCCGTGGGGGTGCTCACCGACGAGGCGGGCGTGATGAGCGTGGTGTTCGTGACCTTCCAGTTGTTCCGGGCCCCGATCGTCATGACCCAGAACATGCTCGCCCGCCTGCTCCCGCCCTTCACCGGGCTCGCCAATGCCGGGATGGACGACGTGCTGCGGAAATGGGCACTCCGGTTCGGGCTCGGCGCACTCGTGCTGTCACCGGTGGCCGCAGCCGGTGGCGGCGTCCTCGGTCCCGCGGTCGTGCGGCTCCTATTTGGCGCCGAGTTCGAGCCCAGCTGGGAGGTGGCGGCGCTGGCGGCTGCCGGCATGGTGATCGCCGCGCTGTCGCTTCTCGCCGGCCAGGTGCTGGTGGCGCGCGGCCGGACGATGCTGCTGGCCTTCGCCTGGGTGATCGGTTTCCTCGTCGCGGTGGTGGCGTTGCTGCCGTCGGCCGGTGATCCCGCGCTCCGCGTGTCCTGGGCCTTCGTGGCCGGGGAGACCGGAGCCCTGATTGCGATCGTCGCCGCCGCCATCGGGCGCCGCCGGACTCCGGTCGTCGAGAGTTAGGGTTCCGCCATGCGTACCCTCCTCGTGACCGGCGGCGCGGGATTCATCGGATCTCATCTCGCCGAGGCGGCCGTCGCCGCCGGCGACCGGGTGGTGGCGGTCGACGACCTATCCACCGGCTCGTATCGCAATGTCGCCGCCCTGGCCGGCAAGGATGCCTTCGAGCTGGTGGTCGCCAGCGTCGAGGACGCGACGACCCTCGAGACGCTCGTTCGCGAGGCCGACGTCGTCTATCACCTTGCGGCCGCCGTAGGGGTCAAGCTGATAGTCGAAGACCCCGTGCACACCATCGAGACCAACATCCGCGGCACCGAGGTGGTGCTCAAGCTGGCCAACAAATGGCGCCGTCCGGCGGTGATTGCCTCGACCTCCGAGGTGTATGGGAAGTCGGAGCGGGTGCCGTACGCCGAGGAGCACGACATGGTGCTCGGCCCGACCACCCATTCGCGCTGGGCCTACGCGGCATCGAAAGCGATCGACGAGTTCCTGGCGATCGCCTATCACCGCCGGGATGGGCTGCCGGTGGTGATCGCCCGCCTCTTCAACACCGTCGGCCCCCGGCAAACCGGGCGGTACGGGATGGTCATCCCCACGTTCGTCCGCCAGGCGATCCGATCCGAGCCGATTACGGTCTACGGCGACGGGACGCAGAGCCGGTCCTTCACCTACGTCGGCGACGCCGTGCGCGCGCTGCTCGACCTTCCTACCCGCCCCGAGGCCTTCGGCGAAGTGTTCAACGTCGGTGGCGGGCGGGAGATCACGATCATGGGTCTCGCCGAGCTGGTCCGCGAGCGCACCGGCTCCTCCTCGGAGATCGTCACCGTCCCTTACGACGAGGCCTATGCCCCCG
>Ga0326597_10012759_pt1 | contig 11071 bp, 7 predicted proteins | sample RVTome_12_FD_203789 | JGI IMG/M metagenome (GOLD analysis project Ga0326597, IMG submission 203789) | Soil microbial communities from uranium-contaminated site in the Upper Colorado River Basin, Wyoming, United States - RVT100D185 | ecosystem: Environmental > Terrestrial > Soil > Contaminated >... | reverse complement strand
ATGTGATAATCACATCACGAAAGCGATTGGTGATAAGAATATGTCACCAACCTATGCCGCGGCACTATTAATATGCCAGCGGTTGGAACCGGCATGGGTCCAATAAGAGCGAACGAATGCACATGAATTGGGCATTACCCAATCAATTGGGTAGTGAAATGGGTAAGTAGAGCGCCGCTCAGTGAATAAGGTAAAGGCGACGCAATACTAACTATAAGGGGGCAAGTTCCAGCGTTAGTTGAACACTTTTTTGACATCGATGTGACAAAGCCAGGTCAATCTGGGCGAGACGAGCAGTGTATTGCGAAATTAGGGGGTCGAATGATTGGGAATCCGCTGAAAATCAAGGATATCGTTTCGGAACTCGATCGCGGAGGAATCAAAATCCCGGAGATTCAACGTAGCTATGTGTGGAAACGATCGCAAATCGCACGACTTCTCGATTCGATCTATGAGGGATACCCGGCTGGTTCGGTTCTGCTTTGGGATACGGGCAACGAGATTCAGATGCGAAATATGGCCACCGACCTTGGCCGGGACATGAAATCCGATTTTGCACCCAAAATCTTGCTGGATGGGCAGCAGCGGCTGACTTCGCTTGGCCGAGTTTTCGACCGAAATTCGGACCGCAGTGACCGGATTCTGTTCAACGTTATTGACGAGACGTTCGAGCCCTATTCCCCTCGTAACGCGGCTGACCCACGTTGGCTTGACGTGACAGAGCTGTTAACGGGGAATCTAAGTGAACTCGACGCGCTCGATCGCCTCTATGACGCGAAAGTGCTCGATCGTAGCGATCGCGAGCACCGCAATGAAATTCACGGTCGGCTCAAAAAGCTCAGCGCCATCCGGGAATTCCAGTTCCCGGTCGAAATCGTACGCGAGGATGATCTTGAAACGGTGACTGAGATTTTTATACGTGTGAACTCGGGCGGCACTCGACTCCGCGAAGCCGAACTCGCGCTCGCCCGGCTAGCATGGAAGCTTCCGGGCAGCATTGTCGGCCCTTTCCAGGAACTGGAGAATGAGTGCGAGGCGCGAGGTTTCGATTTGGATTCCCGTTTCCTGATGCGTGCTCTCGTCTCAACAGCGACCCGCCAGAGCCGGTTCCGCGACCTCAAGGCATTCTGGGAAAAACCATCGGCCGAGATTGAAGCGTATTGGTCCAAAGCAGAAAAGGGCGTAAGGCTGGCGCTGGACTTCGTAGAGGGAAATGTCGGAGTTCCAGGGTCGGAGTTCCTTCCGACAGCAATGGCACTGATTCCTCTGATGGTGGTTTTTTCGCAGCGGGAGCACCTCACGGGCGACGAGGAGAAGGCTCTGAGGCGGTGGTTCCTCATTGCGAGCGCATTCTCCCGATTTTCGGCCAAGTCCGAGACCGTCCTGAATCAAGATCTGACCATGCTTGGGACGAAATGCGACAACATTCAGGGATTGCTTGGCCAGGCAATCAACGACCTGCGCGCCACGCCAAAGGTTACCGCACAGGATCTGGAACTTGCTGGCACCAACAGCCCGTTTTTTCCGCTTGCCTATCTGGCGGTGATAAGGCGCGACGCCAAGGATTGGTTCAAAGGGATAAAGATTCGGCGCGACTCGTTTTCGGAAGATCAGAAAATCGAACTTCACCACATCTTTCCCAAGAAACACCTCAACGCCATGAACGTTGACCGCTATAAGCGTGACGAGATGGCAAACATTGCTTTTCTTGGGCAACGCGCGAACCGAAAGATCCTTGCATCGAAACCGGAGGAATACCTCATCGAGGTAGCCGAGACCGATGAGGCACGTCTTGCGGCGCAATATGTGCCATTAGACCGTGATCTGTGGAAGCTTGATCGCTATGACGATTTTCTCGCTGAGCGCCGTAACGCTTTGGTGGAAGCGATGAACAACGTCTTGGCCTCGTGACCGATGTTCTACTTCGCCTACGGTTCCAACATGCTGTTTGACCAGATGCGAGAGCGCTGTCCTTCGGCAACTTTCGTTTGCGCCGCGTCGCTTGAGGGGCATCGTCTTGCGTTTACGCGCAACGCGACTAACCCGAAGAGCCGGTGGCACGGTTTTGGAGTGGCCGACGTTGTACCCGCCGAGAAGGGCCGCGTCTGGGCGCGGTATTCCAGATCGACGAGCGGGACATCAGTGCGTTGGATGTTAGCGAGGGCTATCACTCGGACCGCGAGCGTAATGCCTACCGTCGGGTCGAAATGAATGTCGCGAGGGGCGGTAACACAGGTAAATCGCTGCTCGCGCATGTCTATCTCGTGTGCGAGCGCGAAGAGCCGAACCCGATTCCTCATCGTGATTATGTTGCGCGCATCGTCGCGGGCGCGCGGATGTGGGGCCTGCCAGTCGATTACATCCAGGAGCTGGAAGGGATTGAGGTCAAGGCATGATACCGAAGGAATGCAAGCGCCTTGCCGAGGTGGACTTCCCGATCGCGGTGGTGTCGAAGCACGCCGCGAAGGAGAAATCTATCCACTACGGCCATCCCAGCACGCTGCATTTGTGGTGGGCGCGGCGGCCGCTGGCATCGTCGCGGGCGGTACTCCTCGCGCTGCTACTGCCGGATCCGTGCGATGAGCACTGCCCGGCGGAATTTAAGGCCAAGGCGAAGCTGCTGCTGCCACAAGTCGGAGGCGGCAAGGGCGAGACCGACGCGAAGCTGCGCGAGGGACTGCTCAAGTTCATCGGCGATTTCGCCAACTGGGACCTTTCTGCCAACGCCACCTACATCGAAATCGCGCGTGCGCTAGTGAAGGCCGCACACCCGGAGGACACGCCGCTGGTCGTCGATCCCTTCGCTGGCGGCGGCTCGATTCCGCTGGAGGCGCTGCGGCTCGGTTGCGACGCGTTTGCGAGCGATCTTAATCCCGTGGCGTCAATGATCCAAAAAGTGATGTTGGAGGATATGCCACGTTTCGGTCCATCGCTTGCCGACGCGCTTCGACACAATGGTGCAGAAATCAAGAAGCAAGCCGAGAAAGCGCTCTCGCAGTTTTATCCGGCCGATTCGGATGGCGCGATACCTATCGCATATCTGTGGGCTAGAACCGTGCGCTGCGAAGCTCCAGATTGTGGATCCGAGATTCCATTGTTACGGACAATTTGGCTTGCGAAACGATACAAAAAGACGACTGGGCAGTACACAAAACTTGTATCTCTAGAAATTTCCGGAGACCGATCGACGAAATCTGTCTCATGGCAGGTTAAATCGTATGCGACGCCAACGAGAAATCTTCCTGATGTGTCGCCACCCACGATAACTGGCGGGAAACCGGTTTGCCCTTGTTGTAACCGAGCAATGACCGCGAAGCGCGTTAGGGAACTGTTGACCGCCCAAAATGGTGGCACCAACGTGTCGCTTTCGGCATCGGCAAGCTACATCTCGGGAGCGAGATTGATGGCCGTAATTCTCAGGAGACCTGGAGAAAAAGGGGTTCATTATCGCGTTGCGAGTAATTCTGATTACGTGGCCGTTGCCCTGGCGATAAAAGCTGCGGAACAAAAGCTAACCGAGCAGGGCCCCGACTCGTTTCCAAATGAGGTGATAAATCCAATTCGCCCATCACCTAATGCCAGGGGGGTCTCGGGTGCGACCCGTATTGGGATCACGGATTTTGGTCGTTTGTTCACAGCCCGGCAAAAGGTTGCCTTGACTGTGCTCTCAGAACTTATCTCCGCGAGTAAGTACGATGTGGTGGCGTCTCGTATCTTGTCGTTAGCCTTAACCAAGCTCAGCGAAAGAAGTTCTTCCTTTGTCACTTGGATTAATTCGACAGAAGCTCCGCGCGGAACATTTGCTAGACAAGCTCTTACGATTGCATGGGACTTCATTGAACTCGTCCCCGCGGTTGGCGACGAGGAATTTGTTGAACTTGTCGAAGCTATGGCCGAGGTTTCGTCTTATATAGCCAATTCCACGCATCGAATTGGTCAGGTCGAGCAGGCCTCAGCGACAGACGTGCCTCTTGCTGACGAAAGCGCTGCAGTGTGGTTTACTGATCCCCCCTATTACGATTCGGTGCCGTATGCGGATCTGTCGGACTATTTTTTCGTTTGGTTGAAGCGTATCAAATCATCAGCCTTATCTAACCAAAGATTCTGTGATCCGGGCTCCACCCTTACACCGAAAGCACTAGAGTGTACCTGGAACCAAGCGCACCTCGTGGATGGGGAGTCGAAGTCGCCACTATTTTTCGAACAAACGATGGGGCGTGCCTTTGCGGAGGGAAGACGTTTGCTGTCCTCAGTTGGAATTGGTTGTGTCGTTTTTGCGCACAAATCAACGGAAGGATGGGAAGCGCTCCTAACGGGAATGGTTCGTGCGGGGCTTGTCGTGGTTGGGTCCTGGCCCGTTGCGACAGAGCGAGGGGCGCGTTTGAATGCAAAAGATTCGGCGGCGTTGGCCACCAGCATTCATTTGATCTGCCGGCCGAGAGGTGTGGAAACCGTTGGGGATTGGGGAGAAGTGCTGCGCGAACTTCCCAAGCGTGTTACCGATTGGATGCAACGCCTTCAGGCCGAGCACGTGCGGGGCGCAGATCTTGTGTTCGCCTGCATGGGCCCCGCGCTTGAAGTCTTTTCGCGCTACGCCAAGGTGGAGACAGCGGAGGGCCGGGAGGTGCCGCTCGCTGAGTATCTGGAGAAGGTGTGGGAAGTCGTCGGACGCGCCGCGCTGGAGCAGGTGCTCGGCGGCGGCGCCGGCGCGCTGGAGGAAGACGCGCGGCTCACAGCGCTGTTCCTCTGGACCCTGCAAAGCTCGAACGGCGTGAGCGCCGAAGCGAGCGATGATGACGAGGAATCTGACGACGATGAAGACGAGGTCCCGAAGAAGAAGAAAACCGGCGGCTACAGCCTGGTCTTCGACGTAGCACGGCGCTTTGCGCAGCCGCTCGGCATTCACCTGCCCGAGTGGGAAGGTCGCATCATCGAGATCGAGAAAGGCGTGGTGCGGTTGCTGCCCGTGGCCGAGCGCGCCAAGCAGCTTTTTGGCGAGGACGGCACGCGGACGGCGGCGGCGGCATTCGAACGGAACGCAGCAGCGGCAATGCAGATGGTGCTCTTTCCCGAAGATCAGGCAGTCGTGCCAGAGGTGAAAGTCCGCGGGCGCAAGAAGGCTGATGGCGTGTCGAAGGAGGGTACTATAGTGTCTGCGCCCGCACGACGCGAAGCGACCACGCTCGACCGCGTCCACGCGGCGATGCTGCTTCAGGGGAGCGGTCAGACCAACGCGCTGCGCGCGCTGCTACAAGCCGAGCAGGATCGCGGACCGGATTTCCTTCGCCTTGCCAACGCGCTGTCGGCGCTCTACCCTCGCGAGAGCGAAGAGAAGCGACTGCTGGACGCGATGCTGCTGGCTGTGCCGCGCTAAGGAGATGTCATGCTGAATTCATTGCACGTCACCGGGTTTAAGTCGCTGGCCGACACAAAGCTGTTTTTCCCACGCTTGACGGTGCTTTTTGGGCCGAACGCGGCGGGCAAGAGCAATGTGCTGGATGCCGTACAGGCCTTGTCGCGCATCGGCACGCTGCGCACGTTGTCGGATGCGCTTGCGGAGCCGATCCGCGGTTATCCGATTGAGTCGTTCTCCTTCCCGCCTGGCGGACTCCCAGAACTCCTTACCTCCGCGCGAGCGCAGTTCGGGCTCGAAGCGGATCTGTCGGTTGGCAGAGAGGGTTATCGGTATCGAATCGCTGTTGAGATTGAACCGGGATCGGGACGCCTCAGTGCTGGTGACGAGTATCTGGCGCAGCTTGGCGCAAAAGGAGAGCCGAAGGGCAAGCCCGCGATCGAGCGGGTGAGCGACGACCTGCATATCCGACGCAAGAGCAAGCCGGCTCACCCGCGCCATGAACCGACGGGGCTCAATCACTCGATCCTCTCGGATCCACGTCTCGGCGGCGTGGAGTATCGGGCGCTCGATCGCACGCGCCAGGAACTGTCGGGTTGGAAGGTCTATTACCTCGATCCACGGGTGGCCATGCGGACAGCAAAGCCGCCGGAAGCGGTCAGCGACATCGGATTGCTTGGCGAACATCTCGCGCCATTCCTCTACCGACTGCGTGCGGAAGCACGCAAGGATTTCGATGCCGTCGTCCGGACGCTGCGCACCCTGATCCCGGCGGTGGAATCGGTGGACGTGGACCTCGACCCGAAACGTGGCACTCTGGACATCATGGTGGTGCAGGACGGCATCAGTTATTCGTCGCGCATCGTGTCGGAAGGGACGCTGCGCGTCCTGGCACTTTGCGCGATCGCCACCAATCCCTGGGGCGGCCCGCTAATCGGCTTCGAGGAGCCTGAGAACGGCGTGCATCCTCGGCGGCTGGAGTTGATTGCGCAGCTCCTCTGGAACCTCGCCCATGCCGGAACACCGCGCGAACGGCAGATTATCGTGACGACGCACTCGCCGCTATTTTGCGACGCCCTGTTACGGATTCACCGCGAGCAAAACGGCGATTTTGCTCTGCTCAATGTCCGACGGGAGACGGGCCAAACGGTTGTCGTTCCGTTCGCAGAATTTGGTCCACTGTTTGACGATACCGAGATCGCCAAGGGGCTCGCCGATGCTGCTGAGGATGCTTTGTTCGAAAAACTGCTCCGCCGGGGGCTGATCGATGCCTAGCGTGGATCTGTTTGCGGAAGATCAGGCGCACGAGCTTTTCGTCTCCGCGCTGCTTCGGCGCATTTTCGGAGAAGCGGGCCTGCCTGTGCACTTGAACGTCCGTTCCGCTGTCGGCGGTCATGGGCGGGCATTGACCGAACTTCGAACCTACCAGCGTGCGGTACTGCGGGGCGCCGCCGGGCTTTCGCGCCCCGAATTGCTGGTTGTCATGATCGACGCGAACTGCCAAGGGTTGGTCGAGGCGAGGAACGGCATTCTGGGAGAAATCACGGCCGAGGCCGCCGGGGACACGGTAGTCGCCTGCCCCGACCCACATATCGAGCGCTGGTTTTTCGCTGACCCAGAAACGTTCGTCCGAGTTGTTGGCGTTGACCAACAGCCCGGCAAGAAAAAATGCGAGCGCGACACATACAAAACGATGCTGAGAGACGCAGTTTCGCGCGCCGGGCATTTCCCCACCCTCGGCGGCCTCGAGTTCGCGCAAGATCTGGTGTGCGAGATGAATCTGTATCGCGCAGGGCGCAACGAGCCCAGCCTCGGGGCCCTGATCGACGGGCTTCGCGCGTTCGCGCAGCGCGTCGTGCAATAACGGAACTTCAGCGAACGGCGCATGGGCAGGTTATGGCAGGTTTCGGCAGGACCCACGAAGCGCCGTTACTCGGAGGTGCTGCTGCGGCATGGGGTCGCGCTGATTGGGCCTGGGAACACCGGCCCGTGGCGTCCGGACCGCAGCGACGATGCGTTCGAGGGCAGCACCATCCGGCGCTTTGCGGTAGAGGCGCAAATGGGTGACCCGGTGGTGATGCGGATCGGCACGTCCGGCATCACGGCGGTAGGCCTGTTTGCAGGTGCGTACGAGCATCTGCCGCAGTTCGACGACGTATTCGGGTGGGATCTGCAGCATGCGCGGCGGGTGCGCTGGTGTGCACTGCCGGAAGACTACGAATTCGGAACCACGGTGTTCGGCGGTATGCCGACGCGCTTTTCGGCAGTTGGTCGGGCTGAGGTGCTGGAGTACGTGGAGCGGTTCCTGAAGTCGCCACCGACCGAGTGGCAGTCATCGCCGCTGCCGCCTCTCCCGGTGCTTGAGCCTGCGCTCGATAAGGCGCCGCCCGCTGTGTCCGACCTCGTCGCGCTCGCGCATGACGTGCACGAGCTGTATTGGAGTGATGCGCATTTCGGTGAACTTCCACGGGAGGACGAGCTGCTCGTGCACTTCGTGGTCCCGTTGCTGCGGCAGTTGGGGTGGCCTCCTGAGCGCATTGCGGTCAAGTGGCGCAATGCCGATGTGACGGTCTTTCGCGCACTGCCGCGCACGCCGGAGAATGTGCACCTGCTGTTTGAGGGAAAGCGTCTCGGCGAAGGAATCGAATTTGCGCTGGACCAGGCGCGCGGCTACCTCGACGCGCAGGGCGTGGCGCGCGACGTGATCGTGACCGACGGCATCCGGTATCGGTATTACGAGGCGGCTAGGGATTTTGCGCCAACAGCCTATGCCAACCTTGCCAACTTGAAGCAAAGCGCCGTGCACTTGTTTGACAAGCTGCGGCGCCCATAGGAGAACGAACAAATGGCACTCGACCCCTGGTACAAGATCGTCACCCCACGCAAGGAAGTACGCGAAGGGCGGTCCTTTAATCCCGACGAGTTCGCTATCGCGTTGGAGCAAGTCGTCGCTGGGACGGCGCCCGAGGACTATCGCGATCCGGAGAAGTTCTTCTCACGTACGTGCTTCACCCGCGCACTGCGCGAGCACTCCGGGCTAGTGCTCCGCCGGCTAGCGGGCGAGACCGCGAACACTGCACCCGTGCTGACGCTAATCACCCAGTTCGGTGGCGGCAAGACGCACACGCTGACGGCGCTCTACCACATCGCCAGCCGCGGCAATGCGGCCAAGAGCTATCAGGGGGTTGGTGATCTCGCGTCTCAGATCGGGCTCGCCTCACTCCCTGAGGCGAAGGTCGTAGCATTTGTCGGCAACGCGTGGGATCCGAAACCAGGGCGAGAAACGCCGTGGATCGACCTCGCTTGGCAGATCGCGGGCGATGTGGGTGTTAAGCTTCTTGGACCCGACGCCAAACTGGTGCCGCCAGGAACCGAGACGCTGGCAGAGGTATTTCGTGCGGCGAATCGGCCGGTATTAGTGCTGATGGACGAGGTGCTCAACTTCCTTGACCGCAACAAACGGCGCGATCCCGGCATCTACGACGCCTTCCACGCCTTCATTCAGAACCTGACCGTCGCGCTTACGGGCCTCGAGCGCTGCGCCGCAGTTATCAGCTTGCCGCGCAGCCAGGTAGAGATGAGCGTGGAAGACCAGCAGTGGCAGGACAAGCTCACGAAGGTCGTGAAGCGGATCGCCAAGGACCTGATCGTCGCGGACGAGGGGGAAATAGGCGAGGTGATCCGGCGTCGGCTCTTTGAAGATCTCGGGAGCGAGCGGATTCGCAAGCGCGTCGCCAAGGAGTTCGCCGACTGGTGCTTCGAGCGACGGGCGCAGCTTCCGCCACAGTGGACAGCGGTTGACACCGCATCGACTGAAGCGAAGGCCCGAGAGCTGTTGCAACAGCGTTTCGAGAGCTGCTACCCGTTCCATCCCGCAACGCTCTCGGTTTTTCAGCGCAAGTGGCAGTCATTACAGATGTTCCAGCAGACGCGCGGCACACTGGCCATGTTCGCGCAGTGGGTCTCGTATGCGCAGAAGAACGCCTTCCAGCAGGCACGTAACGAGCCGCTGATCACGTTGGGCTCGGCGCCGCTCGATGCGCCTGAATTCCGTAGCGCGGTGCTGGGGCAGATTGGCGAGATGCGGTTGCTGGCGGCGATCGGATCGGACATCGCGGATGCGCACTCGCACGCGCGGGCACTCGACACGGATACCAAAGGTCCATTACGCGATATCCACCGCCGCGTCGGTGCAGCCATTTTCTTCGAATCATCGGGAGGCCAGACGGATAAGAGCGCCCATCTGCCCGAGCTGCGCTTCGCGATCGGCGACCCGACGATGGACACGACGTCGATTGACAACGCTGCCCTAGCGCTCGAAGGCCGGGCGTATTACATGCGGCGTGTTGGAACTGACGGCTTCCGCATCGGTTATCAGCCAACACTGAAGAAGGTCGTCAACGATCGCCGCGCATCGCTCGATCCCGACGCAGAGGTCAAGCCAGAGATCCAGAAGGCGATTAAGGCGGAGTTCGACCGTGGACGCAGCGTTCCGTGGACGCCGTTTCCCGAGGACGGCGGCGAAGTGCCAGACGCGCCAAAACTCTCGCTGGTCGTCCTCGATCCGGCGCATGACTATCGAGCAACCGACGCCGCGCTACGCCAGAAGCTTGCCGACTGGACCAAGCAGCGGGGCACCTCACCGCGTTCGTATCCCGCCGCGCTCGTTTGGTGTATCAAGAAGCCAGGTCGGGAACTCACTCAGAAGATGGAGGAGCTTCTCGCCTGGCGTCGCGTGAAGCGCGAGATCGAGGAGGGAACGTTGGGTAGTGAATTCGACAAGGCGGATCGGGCGGACCTCACCACCAAGGTGAAGGACGCCGAGGGAGCGGTGGTCGATGAGGTCTGGGCAAGTTACCGCTTCATCGCCATTGCGGATGCGGCTGAGCCGGAAGGAATTCGCGTGATTGATCTCGGAGCCGGACACGCGAGCGCCGGCACCACATTATGCGGGCGCATCATCGAGATGCTCAAGGCCGAATCCCTTCTCAATGAGTCGGTGGGAGCCGGCTACATCGAGCGCAATTGGCCGCCAGCGCTCAAGGCTTCCGGTGCATGGCCGCTTTCCGGCCTGCGCCAGAGTTTTCTGAACGGGGCGCTGACGCGGCTCCTCGACCCTGACTCTGTGCTCAAGGGCAAAGTGTGCGAGTTTGTTGGCAAGGGCGACTTCGGGTTGGGGTCTGGCCAGCGGCCGGACGGCAGCTTCGAGCGAGTGTGGTTCGAGGAGCGCGTCGATCCGGCCGACGTGACCTTCGACAAGGATGTGTTCCTGCTGGCGAAGGCGACGGCGAAGAAATCCAAAGCGGCACCGGTGACAGGCGGCACCACTGACCCCGAACTAATTCCGCCCGAGTTGCCGCTGCCGAAGCTGAAGCCGCAACTCGATTCCGTGCCGGTGCCGAGTGCGTCGGTAATTCGCGTGACCGGCGCAATCCCGCCCGAGCTATGGAACCGGCTCGGCACGAGGCTACTGCCCAAGCTGCGTGCTTGCGCGGACCTTCGAGTCGAGGTCGGGTTCTCTGCCACGGTCGAGACGAATCTTGCTGCAGGCGTCGCTGCCGAGATCAACCAGGCGCTTGACGAACTAGGCGTTCGCGACAAGGTTGAGGTGAAAATAAGCAGTGAGTAGGTTTGCGTAATGTGCGACCGGCATGAGTTGTTGCTCGCGTCACTGCCAAGACTCATCTGCTAAGAGGGGCAGGACTGTATGAAACCCCA
>Ga0326597_10012758_pt1 | contig 11072 bp, 13 predicted proteins | sample RVTome_12_FD_203789 | JGI IMG/M metagenome (GOLD analysis project Ga0326597, IMG submission 203789) | Soil microbial communities from uranium-contaminated site in the Upper Colorado River Basin, Wyoming, United States - RVT100D185 | ecosystem: Environmental > Terrestrial > Soil > Contaminated >... | reverse complement strand
AGAGATCATAAACCGTACGATGAGAATTACCACTTGGCAAACATCACACGACAGCAGATGCGCCAGGCGGCATGAAAAAAAATAAATAAAATAAAAAAAGGACTTGACAAGTCTCATAGAAAGTCTTTCCCCGCAAGGGGGAAAGGGATCGGACTTCTACGGAACCATTTTGAAAAGCCCGTTCTACAAAACTCTCTCAACAAGATACGGATCACCCCGTCTTCACCGACTTTAAACTCGCTGGCCGCCCTAGCGTCAGCACCTTTCCCGCCAGTTCGACCGCTCCCTCCGCGTCGGCCCGATGTTCGCCCGGTAGCGCGCCGCCGCTCGGATGATGGGGGATTTCAATCAGCGGCAGACTGGCTATGCCGAAAAACTTCGCCTCCGTGCGCGCCAGCTCCATGAAGATCGACTGGCAGAGCGTCACCGTCGGCTTTCCTTTCTTTTGCAGTTCGATGGCGTCGTGGACACTCCACGACGTGCACGACCCTCAAGCGCCCAGACCGGTGACCACCGCATCACACCGGTTTACAATTTCCTCCATCATGGCTTTAGGCGCGCCCTGCATATGGGTCGGCTTGGTTCTAAACATTACCTCCTTGGGCTTGAACCTTTCCTGGACGAGATTCGCCAGCTCTTGAAACATGGTCGTCGAATTCGCCTGGCCGTTGTCGATGATGCCGATCACTTTTCCTTCCAGCGAATCCAATCCCGCTATCAACGGGCGCTCTTGCGGATTCACCGTTGCCCGCGGGTCGAGAAACTTGAGCGTTGCCATGACCTGCCTCCTTAGAATTACAGCGCGACGATTCGTTGATCATTTACATCGAAACGGACGCGCGCGGCAACCGTCGTGCCGACGACCTAGCGGTGTCGTATGGCGCGATCGTTAGCGATCTAGACCGTCGATATATCCCGATCGGTCCAGCTCCTCAATGAATCGCGTGTCAACAAAATCCTTCGCATCCGCATTCTTCGCCGCCGGCACTCGCTTCCCCAACTCGGCAAAAATAGTCTTGAAACCTTCAAGCGACGGATAAGGTTTCACCTGAATAAAGCTGCGCAGCAACTGATAGGAATCTTCCAACTCCTTTTCGTCCTTGATCTGCATTCGCCTGGCGATGGCCCGTTTGGCCGCAGCCGGATTTGCACGCATGAAATGAATGCCTTCGATGACCGATTTGACGGCGCGCCGCACGATATCGGGATTTCTCGCGATGAATTTCAACGTCGTATTGAGCCCGGTTTGCTGAAACGGAATATCCATTTCCTGCATATTGGCCAGTACCCGCATGCCCGAAGCTACGGCCTTAAGGTAATAGGGCGGCTGAATGATCGCGCCATCGATGGTTTTCCCCGCGGACATGGAGGCGAGAAGCGCCGGCACATCTCCGACTTGAACCAAAGCTACGTCTTTTTCCGGATCGAGGCCCAACCGTGAAATGAGCAGTCGCGTCGTCCAGTCGGTAACCGTGCCGAAGCGAGTGATGCCCAATCGTTTGCCTTTCAAATCCGCCACCGTGCGAATATCCGGGCGAACCACGAGGCGATAAATCGGCTTGTTCAAAAAGCTCGTCACCATGACGACATCAGCTCCCTGCAATCGCGCCGGCGCCAGCAGGCTCGCCGAATAGACGCACATCTGAATTTCTCCCGCGATCATGGCGGTCTGCCCGAGAGTAGTTTGCAGATAGAGGATTTCCGGATCGATGCCGTTTTTCTGGAATAGTTTACCTTCCTCCGTTACCCACAACATGGCGTTACTAATTGTCGCGCCGGAGTAGCCGATGCGAAGCCTGTCGGCGGCGGCGATTGGCCAAGCGAACATCAGCAGCGCAATGATAGCCACCGTAAATCGTATTCCGAACGCGATCCTCAATCCTCGATCCTCTATCCTCGACCCCATTTCCACCATCCTCGGCCTCTCAATAAAGTCCATCGATATAACCCGACTTGTCCAATTCTTCGACGAATCTAAGATCGGCAAAATCTTTGGGGTCGGCGTTCTTAGCTGCGGGCATGCGCTTCGACAAATCATTCAAGATCGCTTTGAAGCCTTCCAAACTCGGATACGGTTTGGCTTGGGTGAAGCCGCGCAATTGTTGGTAAGTTTCTTCCAGTTCCTTGGGATTTTTGATGCGCATGCGGATCGACAGCGCACGTTTGCTGGTTTCCGGATCTTTGCGCACCACCGCGACGCCTTCGACGACCGCTTTGACCACGCGTCTGGCGATATCCGGCCGGGTGGCGATGTATTTCCTCGTCGTCATCAAGCCCGCGTGTTGATACGGAATCACGGTTTCTTCCAAGTTCATCATGATGCGACCGCCGTATTCGAGAGCTCGCTTGTGATCAGGCGGATCGAAGATCGCGCCATCCACTGTCTTCGCCATCAATGCGGCGACCCGCGTCGGCGTGTCGCCGATCTGCAGGATAGTTACGTCGGTGTCGGGATTCAAACCAAGCTTAGAGACCATCAGACGCGTGCCGAAATCCGATGCGGTGCCAAAGCGCGATACGCCAAGCCGTTTTCCTTTCAAGTCCGCGGCGGTTTTAATCTCCGGTCGCACGACCAAACGAGAAACCAAATAATTTAGAAAACCGGCAATCATCGTCACGTCAGCACCTTGAAGCCGCGCCGGCGTCAGGAGCAAGCCAGTGTAAACCGCGAATTGTGTCTCACCCGCAATCAACGCGGTCTGACCGAGAGACGCCGCCAGATAAAGAATCTCTGCGTCGATCCCGTTTTTTTCGAAAAGCTTCGCTTCCTTCGTTACCCAAAGCAAAGCGTTGCTCGTCGTCGTGCCGGAATAGCTGATGCGTAGCTTGTCGGCAGCGAAGCTTCCCCTCGATGCCAACATGACTATTAGGAAAGTCGTCACCAGGAATGAACAACGTCGGATGGTCATGGGAATGAGAACCCTCACCCTTCCCCCTCCCGCAAGCGGGCGAGGGTAAGACCGTTTAACTCGGTCAGAAACGTTTTGAACGATTTGAACGGCTTGAACGTTTTGAACTTTTAGTCCCGAATGACTTTCGTCACGCTGCGCGTCGATCCGCCTTCCGGCGTGCTCTGTCCCCAAACGTGGATATATTGAGACTGCGAGCCGTCGCCGCCGGCGACGACGACGAGGATATCTTCCGGCTTATCGGTCACCGGAATCACGCTGTCGCGCGTCAACTTTAAATCGCTGCGGCGTTTGACCCGCTGGTGAAACGTTTCATCCGGGAGATCCTTCATGCGATAGGCGGCGCGTTCCCAAACGAATTTCTTCACGTCCATCTTGCTCAAGCCGTCGCCGGCGATGATTTTCGCGTGCTCCGGGCAAATAACCATGATCGCTTCCGGCCCCGAGGGTCCCTCCATGCGCTGGGCGAAGTTGGTGAGGATACCGACCGCCTTCGTGCTGTCCAAATCCGACGCGCGTATGGACGCGTCCGCGCTGATCGCCGTCACCGTGCTTTGATCGACTTTGAAACCACGCTCGACGTGGAGCGGTTCCCAGGGGCTCGCCTCTTCGTTCTCGCCGATGCAGATCGAATATTTTCCAGGCCAGCCTAAAGTTGCTTTGCAGGTCGTGCCGGGATACGAGCCACCGATGTTGCGCTGAATCAAACGCACGAAACGGCCAATCGTCGCGTTGGCGCGCCAGCCTTCGCCAAGCGCGTTGGCACCGCCGTTCACTTTGAGCTGGTTGCGAATCGGACCATTAACAATGATCATCACCGCCGGTCCGCCGGTCGTCGCTTGCAGCGCGTAGAGATTCAACTTCGGATCAGTGATCGCTTCAACGCAGGCAATCAGCGTCGGCATATACTCCGGCTTGCAGCCGGCCATCACGGCGTTGATCGCAATCTTTTCAACCGTCGCCGGCGCCCAGCGCGGCGGCACGGCACCGATGACATCTTGCGGGGCGCGCTTTACGGCGGCGAGCATTCGCTGAACGCGCTCTTCGGTCGGCGGGATGATGGGCAGCCCATCGCTCCAATTTTTCTCTTCGAAAAACTCTTGCGCCGCCCAGAGATCGTCGCCGACTTCAATTCGTTCAGCCTGGAGTGCTGCCGTTGCCATAAATGCCTTCCTTTGATTCAGCGTAAAAAAGCCTCGGATTCCCGACACGCAGTCGAGCGCGTGACTTGAAACCCCAGACCTTCAATTTCGGTATTAAGCGACTTTCGCTTTCGCTGCTTCCGGGTCGATCAAAAGATCGACCAGCTTGGCAAACGCCGCATCCGCCCTCTTGTTGACCTCATCCAGCTTCACCGTCCCGATGGGATGTTGGACGACCAGCACTGGATGGTCGGGCGCGCCAAAAGCGTCTTTCTCAGATTTCGCCAGCGCATCGAAGGCGTGGGTGATGACGGTCACCGCAAACCGGCCGCGTTTCTGTAATTCGATGGAGTCGTGGACACTCCACGACGTGCACGAACCTCAATCTCCAAGACCGCTGAGAATGAAGTCCGCTTGGGCCGCCAAATCGTCGAGAACTTGTTTCGGCGCCCCCTGCTGCGCCGTGAGCTTACGCCGCTTGACGACGCCCGCGACGCCGTATTGCTCCCGTAACAGTTGCTCGAAGCGCTCGCCCAGCTTGTCCGCGTTCGGCTTGCTGTTGTCGAGCAGCCCGACGACCTTCCCGCGTAAATCCGGGAAACGCGGCTGCGCGGGGACTCGCGCCGCCGCCGTCGGTGCCTTTCCTTCAGGACTGAGTACGATCATTTTGAGGTCCTCCCTTCCGTTGCCGATGAGAGCACTGCTTTCACGGCGACTATAGTCGAGCAAGCGCGCTGCTGTCAAAGGCTCCTAAGGATCGAAATCGCCGGCTACCAATTATTGCGGAAGCCCAACGATAGGAGCGAAGACACGACCCGCGCCATTCTGCTTGAAATCGGCAACGCTCTATCCAAACAACGCTATCGCCGTGCGGCCGTGATGTTGCTGGACACACTGGAAACAGATCCCCATGTCGAGATTGTTCCCTTGTCGGAACAACTCTACGCCCAGGCTTCGCAGTTATATCGCCAGCGACCGGATAAGGAGTGGGCGCTGACCGATTGCGTGTCATTTGTCGTGATGGAAGACCGTGGAATTAACGAAGCATTTACCACTGATGAGCATTTCCCCCAAGCTGGATTTCAGGCGCTCATGCGGTAGCGCCTGGCTCGCGGCTAACCATCGGCTTGAGGCCACCGCCGGGCGGTTTACGCAGAACTCGCCGATTGCCTCCGCCAAATAGGACAGCGGCGCAAATATATCGTTTTGAATATTCGAACGGTTTGAACGATTTGAACCTTTTGAACGGTTTGCACAAATTACGAGAGGCCCCGGCTTCGTTGGTCCGGTGTTCGCCCGGTCAAATTTTCGTTGTTAAGTCGTGACGAAGATTATAGGATCGCTCATAAATGATGAAGAATAGACTGACCGACTCACTTAGCTAGCCATGAAAGAGCCGCTATTAGAATGCTAAGTCGTCGCGAATTGAAACAGATCGCACGGGCTCGTTTAAAGGACGCGGAGGTCCTTTTGGGAGCAAAGAGGTACGACGGTGCCAGTTATCTTTGCGGGTACGCTGTGGAGGTGGGATTAAAGGCGAAGATCTGCGAAATTTTGAAATGGAAAGGCTTTCCGTCGACGAACAAAGAGTTTGCGAATTATCAGAGTTTCAAAACTCACAGCTTAGACGTCCTCCTGACATTATCTGGCGTTGAAGAGAAGATAAAGAAACGGTACCTTGTGGAGTGGTCGGTGGTTGCAGAGTGGGATCCCGAGGCCCGTTATAAACCTGCCGGTAAGGTAAGTGAAGCGGATTCCAGATTGATGATTGACTCAACAAAAGCGCTGATGGCGGCCTTATGAAAGAGCTCATAGAAAAGCTCCGGCTACTTGAGACGGAAATTTCTCAAAAAAATGGCGACTTCTCTCTCTTTGCTCTGTTCCTTCGTGAAGACGCACAAAACAAGTGGGATCTAGTTGCTTCGGCATCGTGGTTCTGGAGTGACAAGAAGAAGACACTGGACTATCTGGCAAAAAAGCTCCGTTCCCGGCTGACTTCCGACGAATTATTAACGTTGTCAAGGATCGTTTTGATTGAAGAGTCTGACCCGATGCTCCACGGTGTTCAGCAAGCTTTCCAGGTACATCACACACCCATCGAGGTTCAGGACTGTAATCTTTTTGGGTTACCAATCCAGCACGGCTATATTATCACTTCCAGGCGAAATGGAAGTGTTTCCAGCCAAATGGCAACCTAACCCTCGGCTTGAAGCCGGCGGTGCAAGTAGATCGTTTTGAAAATTTGAACGGTTTGAACAACGTACCAACGGCACCAGCTTCGTAAGTCCGGTGTTTGTTGGGGCAGGTCAGAACCATGAGCGCTGGACTTCAATTGAATGTTACGGTCCACTGGAAGAAGAAAGAAATATGAGCAAATCACTCTACGAACGTCTCGGCGGCTATGACGCCATCGCTGCGGTCTGCGGCGATCTGTTGCCGCGCTTGCAAGCGGATTCGCGCCTGGGTCGTTTCTGGCAAAATCGGGGCGAGGACGGCGTGCGCCGGGAGAGGCAGTTGCTGATCGATTTTCTTTGCGCCAGTGCGGATGGGTCGCTGTACTACACCGGGCGGGATATGAAGACCTCGCATAAGGGGATGAAAATCAACGAAAGCGATTGGTCGGCATTCTTGGGGCATCTCAATGCCACGCTGGAGGCTTTTAAAGTCCCGCAGGCCGAACGGAGCGAGGTCGTCGCCTTCGTCGAGAGCACGAAGCAAGATATTGTCGAAGCGTAGGCGCGGCGCGAGGGGGCAGCGTGATTACGGTCAACGCGAGAGATCTTTTCCCAAGATAGGGAAAAGACGACAGGTTTTTCTTAGCGCTGAAAGTCTTTTTCCGGGAATCGTGTAATAAGAGCAGCGTTTACGATCTTGGCATTCATTCTGCTTCTCCTTCCAATAATCCCAAGACAACTTCAATCTCGCTTACTTCGCTTGCTTCAGTGAGGAGAAAACCATGATACTTTCCGTGCCGACGACGTGGGACAACGATTATCTTTTGCGTCTTAGAGAATATCCCAGCGCAAAATGGCTCTACGGCAGTGTTCCCACGGAGGTCGTCGGGAGCGGACGTCAGGCTTCCCTCCTGCCTACGGTGGATCGGGAGCGAGCGACGGATCATATAAAGCAGGCGCAGCGCCTCGGTTTCAAATTCAATTACCTTGTTAACACTGCCTGTCTGGGCAATCGAGAGTACGGCGGCGAGTTTCACCGGGCGATCATCAGATACCTTGAGTGGGTGGCGGAGCAAGCCCCGGATATGGTGACGGTAACCATCCCCTTCATCGCCCAGATCATCAAGAAACAGTTTCCCACGCTCAAGGTTTGCGCCGGCAAATATGCCAACGTGGATTCCTTGGAGAAAGCAAAGTTCTGGGAAGATCTCGGCGCCGACGAGGTGGTCATTCCTGACGACGGGCCGAGCCGCGACTTCAAGCTGCTCCGCCTGATGCGAGAAAACCTCCGCTGCGAGATCCAAGTCTTCGCCAATCTCGCTTGCCTGAGAGGCTGCGCTTTCGCGAATTATCATGCCAACCTTGCCTCCCACGGTTCGCAGCCGCACGAGGAGGCAGGCGGCGCCTATGTCGATTCCTGCCTGGTCAACTGCAAAAACATCCGGGTGAATAATCCCGTGGAGATGATCAAATCCGGGTGGATCAGGCCGGAAGATCTCCATCACTATGAAGAAATCGGCATCAGCAAGTTTAAGCTCGTCGATCGCTCCCTGACGGCAAGGGGCCTGTTAAAAAGAGTTAAGGCCTACAGCGAAAGACAATATCAAGGGAACCTGGCGGACATCATCTGCCTGCACACAAGAAGGACCGAGCACCGGTTCGTGCCCGGAGCCAAATCTATGGATTCCAGCGCGAGAGAAAACCTGCGCCAGATGGGGGACGCGATCTTTGCCGCCGAGAAGACCTTTATCGACAACCAAAAGCTCGATGGGTTTTTTAACGGCCTCAAGAAGATCGACTGCCGCTATGTCTCCTGTGAGAAGTGCGGCTACTGCGAGAGGTTCGCCAAGAAGGCGATCACCATTTCCCCTGAGGATAGAGAGGAAGCCATTCGCCGTTCGGATCTGTTTCTCGGGAAAATGACTTCCAGCGAGCTCTTTCAGTAGAGTTCGCGTAAATTATCTGCGAGTCGAAGATTCTCGGATTCGGACATTCCTCCCGCCAAGACGCTAAGTTCCGAAACCATTTTTTTCCTTTGCGCCTTTGCGTCTTTGCGGGAGATATTCTGGATCTTGGTTGCGGCGTAGCCGCGCTGGGTTCTTCGCGATTAAATATCACCTTGAAAAATCATCCGGTTCTTGACAGAGTTGGGCCAACTTTCCGAGACGTCCCTCAGTCGAGCCAGTTTTAGAAAGGAAATCTCCATGGCCGAGAAAAGCGCGACGACGATTTCCGTATCCACCGGGGCTGAGGCGTTCTTAGAACAGGTGCGAGCGCTGGGCGTGGTTCGTTACATGTTCGCCAACACCGGGACCGACCACGGTCCGATCATCGAAGCATTGGCGAAAAGCGGCGGGGAAGATCCCCGCGGTATTCGCCCGATCGTCGTGCCACACGAGATGGCCGCGGTTTCCATGGCGCATGGTTATTACAATGTGACGCAAAAGCCGCAGATGGTGCTCGTGCATACGCTGCCGGGCACTGCCAACGCCTTGGGCGGCATCTTGAACGCGAATTCGTCCAATGTGCCGTTGTTTCTCGTAGCCGGTCGCACGCCGATCACGGAAGGCGAGCTGCGCGGCGGCAAGAGCCAGAATATTCACTGGCGCCAAGAGTCCCGCGACCAGGGCAATATCGTGCGGGAATTCGTCAAGTGGGATTACGAAGTCAGAACCAATCAGAATCTCGCCGCGGTGGTCTCGCGCGCCTACAAGATCGCCATGAGCGAGCCGCGCGGTCCGGTTTATCTCACCTTGCCGCGCGAGTGGCTGTGCGAAGCGCTGGAGTCGACACAGTTGCCGGCCGGACCCTTGGAACCGGCGACCAGGACGCAAGCCGATCAGGCGTCGCTGGAGAAAACGGCCGATCTGCTGATCGCGGCGCAGAGTCCGCTGATTGCGACCAAATACCTCGGCCGCAATCCCGAAGCAGTGGGGCATCTCGTAGAACTGGCCGAGCTGCTCTCGATCCCGGTAGTCCAGCAGCTCAATCACGTGAACTTCCCGACGGATCACCCGCTCTACGTCGGCACACAGACGACCAAATACTCGAAGGACGCCGATGTGATATTCTTCATCGATATCGACGTGCCCTGGGAGCCGCCGAGCCGCAGCTTTCTCAGAGCCGACGTCAAGATTATCCATCTCGAGCGCGACCCGCTGTTCACCGCGATCCCCGGGTGGGGCTTTTCTGCGGACATGCCGCTGACGGGCTGCTCGGAAGTAACGCTGCCGGTGCTGAACTCGATCATCAAGGCCAAGCTAGGGACAGGCGCAGGCTCGAAGGCCGGGCGCGAGGAGCGGCAAAAACGAATCGAAGCCGAACACCTCGCTATGATCCGCGAAATCGACACGAGCATCGAGGCGGCAAAGAATCAAAAGCCGATCAATCCCATCTGGCTGTCGAAGTGCATCGGCGACATCATGGACGACAAGACGATCGTTGCCAATGAGACGATCACGTCCAAGTTTGCCGAGGTGATCACACTGAAACGCCCTGGCTCATTGTTCAGCACGCCGCTTGCCGGCCATCTCGGCTGGGGATTGGGCGCAGCCATTGGCATGAAGCTCGGTGCACCGGACTCAACGGTCATCGCCGCCGAAGGCGACGGCTCCTACATGTTCTCGGCACCGACCGCTTGCCATTTCACGGCGCAGAAATACGGCATTCCCTTTCTCACCGTCGTTTTTAACAACCAGGTCTGGAACGCGAGCCTCAACGCGGCGCGCGGCCTGTATCCGGACGGCGTTGCGGCAAGGACGCGAAATTTTCCCGGCACCGATCTCAGCCCGTCGCCCAACTTCGAGCTTACGGCGCAGGCCTGCGGCGCCTACGCCGAGCGCGTCGAGGAGCCGGAAGAAGTTCCGCGGGCACTTGAACGCGCGCTTAAAGCCGTCAAACAGGAACGGCGCCAGGCGCTGCTCAACGTGATCTGCAAGAACCCGCTGGCGTAAGCCAGCCGCAAGGTTTTGGGGGAATTTATGGCAAATACAACCGATTTGTTCCCGGCTCAGCGCAAGACAAAACTGCCCGGCGGCTACATGGGCAAGATCCTGCGCGTCGATTTGACCACGGGATCGATGCGGGACGAAAACCTGCCGGAGGAGCCGCTGCTGAGAAAATACATCGGCGGCCAGGCGCTCGCCGAATATATCCTGCTCAAGGAATTACCCCTCGACGCCAAGCCCTACGGCGTGGAGAATAAAGTCGTGATGATGACCGGGCCGCTCACCGGCACTGGCTTTACTCCCGGCGGCACCAAGGTAACGGCGGTGTTTTTAAGCCCGATGACCAAGAACTCGCTGGGGCGCGGCGCGTCAAGCGGCCACTGGGCCGCCACTCTCAAGTCGGCGGGATACGACGGTGTGATCATCGAAGGGGCGGCGTCGAAGCCGACTTACCTCTATATCAACGGCGGGAAGCCCGAACTGCGCGACGCCGGCCGCTTCTGGGGCAAGGGCGCGCGCGATACCGAAGATCTGCTGCGCGCCGATGTCGGCATCAAGGACGCACGCGTAATGGGCATCGGCCAGGCCGGCGAGCATCTGGTTCATGCGGCGATGCTGTGCAACGATTACAACCACTCCGCCTCGCACAGCGGCGGCGCGATCTTCGGCGCGAAGAAGCTCAAAGGGATCGTGGTTCACGGCACCAAGCGGCCTCCGCTGCACGACCGGGCGGCGCTGATCGAAGCGGGGGAGCGGTGGCGCAAGACCCTGCAAGTATACGATGTCGATGACAGAAGAACGGTGGGCCACGCCCGCCATCTCGACGCGCTGCCAAACAATAACATGCAAAGCTCGCTCATTGCCGATCACAACCGGGGCTTCGACCAGAACCGGATCACC
>Ga0326597_10012757_pt1 | contig 11073 bp, 14 predicted proteins | sample RVTome_12_FD_203789 | JGI IMG/M metagenome (GOLD analysis project Ga0326597, IMG submission 203789) | Soil microbial communities from uranium-contaminated site in the Upper Colorado River Basin, Wyoming, United States - RVT100D185 | ecosystem: Environmental > Terrestrial > Soil > Contaminated >... | reverse complement strand
AGGCTTGGTGAATAATTCTAGCGGCTTCACCCGCTCAACGGAGATTAACTGCAATTCCTGTTCAGCCATTTCACACCTCCAGCTTTGCATACCATTCCATTGTTTCGTGGAGTTCGGCGAGAAATTCATCGACTCCGCTTCTTATTTCAATCAAACACTTCTTGTCTCTATGCAGGCGGCGGATAAACGGTTTCATGCCAGGCCAATACGCCATATAATCTATCCATTCACGGTCAGACACCCACAGCCCGCCTTGGCATTGGATGTAGTCTTTTTTTGGTATCCTCTGTGTTTTGTGGAGTTCCAGCAGGATGTGGGGCTCTCTTGACTTGGCTTCCCACAGTCCAGCCGATCCGATTAAACCATCTGGCGAATATCCAATTTCGTCACCAAGCGTTATTATGCCCACCTGGGCAACCTCGGTATTGTTGAGCAGCGAGTAAAAGTCCCTGGCCTGCTCTTCAAGCATATGCCCCCGGTCCATATGCTTGTTGACGTACTTTTCGGATACCTCGCCAGTGATCCGCTCGCCAACCAGAGTTAGCATGTAAGTATTTTTTGTTGTTTTTTCCTTACCAAATGTGGAAGATATTGTTGTGGCAAACTCAGAAGCAGTAACACGACCTAAACGCTTCGCCCGCCATTCCGGTGACCCTTGGACTATATCAGCGAATATTTCCCTTTTCATTTTGGGTTTCCGTTGGTAGATTTGTACTTGTTTACAGCCATCGTCAATTCCCTTTTGCGCTTGGCAAATTCTACAGCAGGTATATCGCCAAGCGATTCGACTTTGGCGAAGGAGCAAAATGTTTTGACATATGCCTCGTTGATGTTCTCGACAATCAACGAATGCAGCTCGTTTTCCTGGTCCTCAGTGATCGTCGTTGCCTCGGTTTTTCCCCCGTCGTCGTCCTGCTTATGGGTGGCGAGGCCGGTCAGGGCCAGAATCGTGTACCTTTCCAGGTAGGTAATAGTTGAGCCGATTGCTTGGATCTTATTCTTTTGGCCGCTGGTGTCCGCTTCGGCGGTCAGAGTGGTCGATTCACTGTGCCCTAACTGGTGCGTGATGGTGCAGGTCACTGAAATGCCTGTCCCGTCCTGCTTGGTAGTCCAGGCAGCAGACAAACCTGCCAGGGCCAACGCAGAGTTGATTTTATCCGTCACGTTGGCCAAACTGGCATGATCATAGTGGGTTGTGCCATACTTAACCGACCGGTCTTTGTCGATCTTAGGCGGGTTGGCTTTGAATTGAGCCATCGCCATAACATACGCTTTCTTGGCCTCGTTGGCTTCCCATCTTTCCTGTAGCAGCATCAGCTTTTCGAGCTTTTCTAAGTCGGCCCCGCCTGTAATGGCCGCGCTAATCATTGCCGCTGGCCCGCCGTTTGGTCGTTCTATTAATCCATATTTAGCAGCTTCTTCACTCATCGTCGTTTCCTCCTTTTACAGGCTCGCAGAAACTTTGCAAACAGATTGTCCCGCAGTAGCCCAATTCACAATATTCGTTTCGCTGGTGCGGTTTTGCCTCAGGACAATCACTTCTTCCGCACCAAAACCTATGACTACAGGCAAAAAGTTCTTCTTCCATTTTTTTATCTCCGGACATAGTTGTATCAAGACCCAGACAAAAGACAGTAGTTAAAGATTGTCTTTTATCCCGAAGAAAACCGAATCAAACCGGAAAAGTTGAAATTGTCAGGTGACTATTCTCTGGCCAAAAGTGAAAACCAGAACGGGGCCGAACCAGTAACTACTGTCTCAAGTCTATACCTGTTTTTGGGGCGTATCCCATGCGCCGGTCTAGCGCAATCAACTTTTTTTCTGTACAGATTATCTTTTGGGCCGGGATAAGAAAGGCTGATTAAAAAACCCGGCTAACGAGCGGCAGTTTTCGAGCCTCAGAAGTTCGGATAGATGCCGCCCGTGCCGGGCAAATTAAAACTTGGTTTGGTATCACTTGAGTTTCTGAGGCTCATGTCGCCGTTGCCAGCTACATCCAGAATACCATATGGTATAATCGTGTCAACATTTATTTTCATCGACAACGACGCTGACCATTTCACATGCGTCAATTAGTGATCCGTCGCGCAAATCTACCATTATGTACTCTGGGTCGCAATCCTTGTAATTTTCTACTGTTTCCTCGTCGTCAATTACAAGTGTGATTAAAATTCGTTCGTTGGATTTTTTGTACTTTTTCATAAATTACTTTCCTTTACGTTCAGGTGATGATGTAATTAACGGCTCACTCCTCTGAGTTTTATCGTTAGCGAGCCTCAATCCCGTTCTTTCTTCCACCGATTACCGCCGAAAGAGATGCCTCTCGCCTTATAATCTTCAGCCATACACTCTCGGCTACAAGTTCTCCTAATTTCGCTGTGGCTCAACTTGACATCAAAAGTTTTTTTACAAACAGGGCACTCTTTCTCTACCCTTTTTATGCCGCTCATCAATGTGGTGTACTTTTTTGCAAAATCAATATCGGTGCGTATCTTTTCCTGAAATTCATAGTAAGAGGGCATGTCGGCCATCATTGACAACGACCAAGCTCCTTTTCTCATATTTTTCATAACAGAAAGGATATTGCCCCAGTCAACCTGTTCCAGTTGTTTTAGGGACGCTTCACGTCTTTTATGGTTCCGCTCTACCATCCTTGGCGCTCGTGCTTTCTTCGAGTAATGAACGGGTTTATGTTTTTCACGGTGTGATTTTTTATCAAGCGTTGTCGGGTCTACTATAATGCTTTTATCGCCCTCATCTATTCTCCTTTGCAGGGCTTCAGCCTGGAGTTTAGCTGTCTTGTCGGAGACCAAACCTCTGCTATGTGGCAATCCGAACATGATTTTATATTCATCGACACTCGTTTCATGCACCCTGACCAAGTGCGTAGCCAAAGAGCAAAACCATTTCCCGCAGATTAAACACTGTATCGTGTCCCCGGAAAAATAATGGGCAACGTCCTCCTTGGTAGCAAACGGCTCGCTAACCAGGCGATTCAGCGGAAAGCATGGGGCGTCCGATGTTTGCTCAATCAAGTTGGGTGTTTCCATCATTTCAATCATAGTTTCGTTTCCCATGTTTTCAGGTGAGCTAAAACGTTATGATGCTACCCTTTAATGACCGCCAGTGGCCTAAGTTCCACCGCAATGTCCACCAAATCGGCTTGGTTCTCTATTACGGTAGAGATGTCCTTGTATGCTCCAGCGGCTTCGTCAAGGTCTTGCGCGTTCCGTATGCCATGGATAACGCCAAGAGCGTCAAGGCGGGCAATCTCTCCATCAAGGGAAAGCTCTCTTTGCGCCTGCTTGCGGCCCATTCTCCGGCCCGCTCCATGAGAGCAGGACATAAAGCTTTCAGGCTCGCCCTTGCCTTGCACGATATAGCTTGCCGTCCCCTGGCTGCCAGGGATAATACCAAGCTGTCCGGGATATGCCTTTGTGGCCCCCTTGCGGTGGATCATCACGTTTACTCCAAAGTGGTGTTCCATGGCAGCGTAGTTATGTGCAATATTGATAATCTCGCCAAAAGAAACGTCGCCAACTACTTCCAAGATGGAGCGTTTGACCAACTCCATCATAAAGCCACGGCTTGCAAGGGCAAAATCAACGCAGTATTGCATTTCTTCCAGGTAGTCTTGGCCCTCATTGGTGTCCAGGGGCAAGAAATCAAGCTGCCAGTTTTTTGGCACAGAGGAGGTCCACCGTTCATTAAGCGCAACCGCCAACTCGTTGTAGTGGTGTGCAACTTTAAACCCAATATTTCGGCTACCAGAGTGGATCATCAACCACACGAATCCATCATTGCCTTGTTGCATTTCAATAAAGTGGTTGCCGCCACCAAGGGTACCAATCTGCTTCAATGCGGAGTAATATTCACGCTTCACAATCGGCAACTTGTTATCGTCAAAATCAACGCCATGCGGCATCAACGCCTCATCTTGCTTTTTGGAATGGTGCGAAAATCCAACGGGGACAGCGCTTCGTATGCCCCCTTTGTACTCTTTCGAGCCGCCCATGATTTTCTTCAACGTCTCCTGGTCAATGGTAGGAATGGAAGTCTTAAGGGCGCACATGCCGCAACCAATATCAACACCAACGGCGTTCGGGACAACAACGCCCTGCGTGGCCATAACGCCACCAATCGGCATTCCATAACCCTGATGGGCGTCGGGCATAAGGGCTATGTGCCGGAAGACAAAAGGGAGGTTGGCAAGGTTTTTGGCTTGCTCAAGCGCCCCGGCTTCGATGTCATCCAACCACAACTTGATAGGCTTCTGTTCTGTAGAAATTACTTGTTTCATACAATTCACCTTTGTTTAAAATTGGTCTGCGTGGGTTGATTTGAACCACTTTATTTTGTCCAATGGATCTTTCTGTGGCAATTTGAGCACAGAACTACGCACTTGTCCATTTCCGTTTTTATCCTGTCGAAAGACCATCCATGCTTAATAGCATCAGATACGCACAGGTCTTTTTCTTCCGAGTTGTGGTGCAAATCTAAACAAGCAGGATGGTTTTCTCCACAAGGGCAAGGGTGTTTACTCTTATAATCGTCAACTTTATGCCTGATGGACGCCTTCCTTTCCAATTGCAACCTAATCTTTTTTGCCTTGGCCTCTGGTGATCTGTTCCGGTGATATTCGCGGTTATATTCTTTTATGTCCATATTGGAACCATACTATACAATTCCAATAACGTCAAGATGTTTCCGCTGCCCCTGCTTCCAAGGCAGTCACTCTACCAGGCTGATCTACAGCCGGGGCTGGCAGCTTATAAAAGCCGTTAGCCAGCCTTCGGCGGATCAGGTAAGGGCATCCACCCAACCGGTTGATCATAATTTAATGCGAGTTTTTCCCCGCTTATTGGTTCAATCCAAGCGGTTTCTTCTCCGCCCGTAAAACCTCTGCCGCACTCAGCATAGTACCAATCCCAATACCCAACGCTAACCTCTCCGCCGCCGAACAAAAGCAATATCCGAGGCGGGTCTACCCATGCAGGGTCGGTTGTCATCTCCGCCCCGCCACCTTTGGGGGCCGTTTTAATAGGTTGCCATTCCATAGTCTTTCCTCCGTGGCTAACAAAGCCAATTAACGCAGACGGGAAATAATTCTGCGTGAAAATCTGCTACTTTTTAGGCCCGCTGGTTATGCCCGGGCCGTTATGCCTTTATAATGGCGTCAATCACATCCCCGAGCGTCCATCCTACCGGGAGAGTTAATCGGGGTGCCACTTGCGGCCCTGTCAGCTTGTAGCGCTCCCCGTTGTTCCGTATCTCAAGATCGGACGGATAAACCCACCACGTCCAGCGTTTAGCTGGTTGTGTAACCCTATACCCGCCGTCTATTTTCTCAATCAAAATCATAACAAAACCCTAGAGCGGATCCGGTGAAAGTTGGCGGCGTTCCGGCTGGTCCATTGGCCGGGTCCGCTCAAGTCAGCGTTATAAAGCTCTCTGCAAAATGTCCTGTATATCTTTATCCCTGCTCAGAGCATACATTAGATCAAGCTCCGGTGAGGCATCGGTTAATTCACCTTCTGGTAGTTTCAATAAAAGATAGTAAAGCCGGGCTTTAACCTGGCGAAGTTCCGCTTTATAACCCGGCACTTCAGCGGAAACGCTGGCTGTGGCGTTGTCATAAACACATTGGCTACATCCGCCCTCAATTCCATGTTTGCATGTTTTGTGTTCCATATTCGTTACTCCCAAGCGTTAAACCCTTTTTTTAAATTTTTGACGGCCTGCTGGTAGGTGTATCTCCGTTCCAAAAACTCGTTGGCCATTATCCATGCGTGTTGTTCTGGACGGTTCTTCCGAAACCACTCGATGAACCGTTCTACAGCTGGCTGGCTAGTTGAGTGTGGCGCCATATCACCGCCCATCGTGTGATGAGCAGGACATAGCACGACAATATTATTTTGGTCATATCTGAGTGATTTTGATCGTGATTTAGATACACAATGATGCCCACAGGTTGATACGGTTGTGCTACATACTGAGCATGGCTGCCCTCGGAATTGAGCCATAAATAAATCGTCGGCTTTTTGACGATAGCTTTTGTGGTTTGGCGATTTTTTAGTTTTCAAAATGTCACCTCAAAACGGCACATCGTCGCCCATGTTCGGTTCGGGCAATGGCGGCTCTTCATTGAAACGGTCATTGCCGCCGCCACCGCCCTTGGGGGTGAGCATCTTCATTTCCCGGGCGACAATCTCGGTGGTGTAGCGCTTGTTGCCGTCCTTGTCATCCCACTGCCTGGTTTGGATGCGGCCTTCGATGTAGACCTTGGAGCCCTTGGCGATATACTCGCCGCAGATTTCACCCAGCCGACCAAAGGCGACAATCCGGTGCCATTCGGTCTTTTCCTGCTTGTTGCCGTCCTGGGTCCAGGTTTCGGTGGTTGCCAGATTAAAGTTGGCCACGGCGGTGCCGCTCTGAGTATAACTGACTTTGGGATCGGCCCCAAGATTACCGATGAGGATTGCCTTGTTGATCATTTCAGCTCCTTTACCATGAACCCATGGCATCTTTTTAGTTTATCCAGCCTGATCCATTCGTTTTCCCATAGATCATCCGGTTTCATCTTTCTCCAACATCCTCGGCCCCACGGCTTTATTTCCTGGTAGTGGCGGCACTTATTACCATGACATATTGAGTTCATACTTCATGCGCCAAATCTAAATTTCTGAATGATGTTGTAACCTCAACCCATCCCAATTTTACCACACCAGTAGGCCCGTTTCTTTGTTTCCCGATAATTACTTCTGAAATTCCCTTGTCACGTGAATTTTGATCATAATAATCATCACGGTATATCAGCATAATAATATCAGCGTCTTGCTCTATTCCCCCTGAATCTCTCAGCTCTGAAATCATGGGGCGCTTGTTTGTCTTTTGCTCAGACGCTCGGTTAAGTTGGGCAACGGCAATAACAGGGATATCCAACTCTTTAGCCATCGCCTTAAGTTCCCTTGAAACGTGAGAAACCTCTTGCTCTCTCGATTGACCTTTGCCGGAAATCATTTGCAAATAATCAACAACAATTATCTTAACTCTGTTATTACGAAATAATCTTCTTCCTCTTGACCTTATTTCGGCCACACTCAATCCAGCTGACGGATCAATAAAAAGTGGAATTTTTGCCAGTTCTCCGGCAGCATGTTCTAGCTTTGGCCACTGATGGTCAGAGATAAAGCCCTTGCTCCTGAAAGCCTTAGAATTTATACCAGAAAACATTGACAACGATCTCTGACCGTTGGCCCTGTTGCTCATTTCTAACGAAAAGAAAGCCCCTGGAATTCCAGCGGAACAAATATTGACAAGGATGTTGTAGGCAAGGGCAGATTTACCCATGCTTGGCCGCCCGGCCAGAATAATTAAATCTGCTGGCTGAAGACCAGAAAGCATGAAATCTAGGTCGGCAAATCCTGTCATCAGGCCTGGGTCCACTTTGCCATCATGGACATTCTTGATCGATGATAACTCTTCCATGGCAATATCACCGATCAGCCTCGCCTCACTGGAGGCTACGCCAGAAGACATCAGGAAGGCCTCAGATTCTATTTCTGCGGCGATATGATCAAAAGGCATACCTGAATAGCATGAATCGATCAAACGTTCAGCAGAGTCCAAGAATGACCGCTTCCGTGCCGCTTCCCTGACTATACCGGCATGGGTTGCCAACATTGATGGAGACGGAATGATGTCCATTAGCTCCGCTAATTGCGAGACAACCCCAGCGTCTGCCAGCCCGGCGTCTCTCAACCGAGACACAACAACCACGGCGTCACTGTCTGCGTCTATTGCGTCAAAAATAGTCCTGTGCGATTTCAAATAGAAGTCTGACGATTTGCAGTGTAACAATGCTTCGTCGTATAGCTCTGAACGCTGGAGAAGTGTGCCGAGAACTATTTTTTCGGAATCAATGTTTTGTGGTGGCGTCCGCAAGTTCTATCTCCATTTGGCGCCGGATGTCTGCGGCGGTGGTTGTTGTCTGTGTTCTTGTTTCTCTGACTGTTTTGTCTTTTTGGTAATTTTCCCAGGTTCGAACAACAGCTTTCCAGTCTTTTATCGGATTTTGCAACTTTCCAGTTACCCACCCCTTAGCTTGGTTGCTGTCTACAAAATGTTGACCGGAAATACCATTTCCCCGAGATCGGCAAAATGCTTCAACTTCTTCAACAGTTGGCGGGATAAATTTTTTATTTTTAGCTTCCTTGAGGTCTGACTTGTCAGACTTGTTATCTTTTTCTTTTTTAGGATTAGGATTAGGATTAGGATTTATATTAGTGTCCCCGTACCTGTCCCCTTCCTGTCCCCTTCCTGTCCCCTTCCTGTCCGCTTCTGCCTGTAAACCCTTGAAAACAAAGCGGACTACCTGTCCCCTTCCTGTCCCCTTCCTGTCCGCTTCGTGTCCCTTACCTGTCCCGATAGAACCAAGAAAATTTCTAACCTTTTTCCTGTCCCATTTCCACAGTTTAGCATAGCCATTAATTGAAAATTCGTTGCCGCAATCCACGTTATATTGGTGGCAAAACATTGCCTCCACGTATGAATATGGTCGGCCGATATTACCAAGCGTCCTTATTAACCCCTTGTCTAACGGCACCCAGTTACCTTTATCCACTAATAATCCTCAAAACGCACCACGAAACCCACTCGCGACCGCTCGTACATACCACAGCCAAGGACAAAAAAAACGATGATATGCCAGTCCGCGAGGCTGGCTCAGACACAAATGGGTTTCGTGGTAAATTTTCAGGGATGAATATCATGTCATGTCCTTTTTATGCACCGCCGATTTGTACGAGAACCAGCGGAATGAAATAACGTTAGCACAAAAAATAAATTGCTGCAATTTATTTTTTGTGCTAACGCAATGTGTTTTTTTTATTGACACTATGTGTTTATTAAATTAGCATGGATCGTATATGGAAATAATCATAAAAAATAATTTCGACCTTGCGAGGGCAATATATTTGCTTGAGCACAATAAAATGTTGCCCGTCAGAGTAATAACGATCGATGAGTATGTCGTTGATCGGACTCAGGCTCAGAACCGGCTGGCCTTTAGATTTTATAAAGAGGCAGAGGGTCAGTTAAACGATGGCGTGAACCAGCGAGCATATTGCAAGTTGCATTTTGGTGTTGCGATCGTAAAGCAGGGGACAAGCAAGCTGGCGGAGAATTTTAGAAAACAATACGACACGATAATTAAACCGCTGACATACGAGCAGAAATTGGCGCTCATGGTAGAGCCGATCAGTCTGCCAGTGACACAATTGATGAACACAAAACAATTTACAACATATATTGACGAGATCCAGCGGCACTATGCTGAAATTGGCGTCCAGTTGACACTGGATGGAGATTTATACAACGAAGCGATGGGGAAACGGGAAGATGATCACTAAGGAAGAAATACGAAAACTACGCGAAAAAAAGTATCATCGTTGCTCTGTTGCTGACGGCCGAAAAAAAATGGCACGTGTTTTGCTTGTCGCGCCAAGGACTGTCGCATCATGGGAGCGGGGTGAAAGAACACCTCGCGGATTAACACTGGAAAAGATAAAAAAATTACTTATTAGATGCCCCGCAACTAAAGGCTGTGAAGAGCCCGGGAACGCCTCCTTGTCGCGGCTATGAGAACTACCCGCCGGAGTGGTTGAAGACGAGGAATCCGGTATTTAATCCGATCCGCCGTGGTTTGGCCAAGCCTATGCTGATTTAATTAGTTAAGGAGATTAAAATGTTTAAAATCGGAGACATGGTGAAATGGCGTTCGCAGGCTGGAGTGTCGCAAACAGAAAAGACAGGGGGATTAATTATATGCAAATAATCAATTTACCCACTAGCGTTAAGAATCACATGCACCAGGTTTGCGGGGCAATGAATTTGCCTGATTTATCTACATACGAGAGCGTCGAACATTTTCTCACGGAAATTAGGAACAGAGTTTCTCAGGCTAAAAGCCTAGCGAAGCAGGCCCTCGTAAATCTAGGTGATGGAGAACGATAAAACTCAAATGATTTATTAGAATTAACGAAGCACGGAGGGCCACCATGACCATTGATTTACAGCCGTTTTGCGGGACATTTTGCAACGATGATTTTGATAAGCCGTTTGGGTTTGGAGAGTACACCTACGCTACCAACGGCCACATTGTTGTCAGAGTCCCGTTGATAGCTGGCACGGAAAGAAAGCCGCCGGTAAAGGTGGCGGGGATTAAGTTCTACCCCGAAAACGAGCACCTTGGGTCCTGGATTAAGGTGCCGCAATATGACGCACCAGAAAAGGAACGGTGCGGCAGCTGCAAAGGTTCAAAGCGGGCGGCACCGTGCCATGATTGCGATGGGGACGGAACCGTGGAAATGTTGCACCGTAGCCACTGGTACGAAGCGCAGTGCAAGGAGTGCGACGGCGAAGGCTTGATCCCTGGTGGCGATAAAACATGCTCCTCTTGTGATGGCAGCGGTGAAACATACACGGATCAATACGCCAGGCAGAAGATCGAGAACGTCACGCTGGCTGTTAGGCTCCTGGACAAGATCAAAGCGTTACCGGGTGCCGAATTGTACTTCCCTGCCCAAAAATCCGGGATGGTGAATTTCCGGTTTGATGGCGGTGTGGGGCTAGTAATGAAAATGAAAGAGTAATTCTAACGCTAAATTCATCTGCGGCATAGCCGTCTGCTGCAATGCTTGGGTAAACAGCCAAGCCACGGAGGAAATATGAGGAACTTAAAATTCAGGGGATGGCATAAAACAGCAAAAAGCATGCTGGAGCATCGTGATCAGGGGTTTGAGGCTGGAAAAATTTGTTGGCACTTTTTTGATTTCTTAGATTGAAAGGAGATAGACAGTGAAAAAGAAAGTGACAGTTGAACAGACCTTTTGTGATGTGTGCGGGAAAGAGGCGAGTTACAGCAAGTGTATGGGATGTGGGAAAGACCTCTGCTACGAATGCCGAAAGGTGGAAGCGGTGGAATATAAACATGGTGTTCATTTCTCAGGGAGTGGCGACGGCTTATACTGCCTGAAGTGTGATAAAGAAAAGCGGGAAGGTGGCGACAAACTT
>Ga0326597_10012756_pt1 | contig 11074 bp, 6 predicted proteins | sample RVTome_12_FD_203789 | JGI IMG/M metagenome (GOLD analysis project Ga0326597, IMG submission 203789) | Soil microbial communities from uranium-contaminated site in the Upper Colorado River Basin, Wyoming, United States - RVT100D185 | ecosystem: Environmental > Terrestrial > Soil > Contaminated >... | reverse complement strand
CATGTACGATACGCAACCCCAACAGGTCAAAGAAAACGTCTGGATCAATTCCACCTGTTTCATGTGCTGGAACACCTGCGGCATCCGGGTAAACCGCGTTAACGGCGTGATCGTTAAGATCGAAGGGCAGCCGGACTGCCCGCAGAACTGGGGCAAGACCTGCGCTAAAGGGAACGCCGGCTTCATGTCGCTTTACGATCCCGACCGCGTCCTCCATCCGATGCGCCGTACCAATCCGGAAAAGGGCTTCGACATCGACCCAAAATGGGAGCGCATCTCCTGGGCGGAAGCGCTCGAGGTCCTCACCGAGAAGCTCAAAAAAATCCGCGCCGACGATCCGCGCAAGCTGGTCGCCTCGACCTTCGACACGCGCGGCCAGTCCGGCGTCTTTTTCGCCGCCTGGAGCGCCGCCTTCGGCACGCCGAATCACTGGGGCGGCGGCGCGCAATATTTTTGCGGCAACGGCTTTCATCCGGTCACCTATCTCACGCACGGCACCTGGTTCGGCGAACCGGACACGCGCCACTGCCGCTACCTCATGCTCTTCGGCACGCAGAACGGCTCGGTGTCCAATCATCTACCGATGGATCTGGCAACAAAGATGGCCGACGCCCGCATGGCGGGCATGAAGCTCATCGTCGTCGATCCAGTCGGCATCAACGCCGGCTCCAAGGCGAATGAGTGGGTACCGATTCGTCCGGGAACCGACGCGGCGCTGGCGTTGGCGATGATCCAGGTTCTGCTCAATGAGGAAGGCCTCTACGACAAGGAATTCCTGCGCAAGTACACCAACGGCCCTTATCTGATCGCCGCCGACGGCCACTACCTGCGCGACGAGAAGAGCGGCAAGCCGCTCATGTGGGAAGCAGAATCGGCCCGCGCGCGGCCCTTCGATGATGCATTATTCGGCGAAATCGCCCTCGAAGGACGATTTGCCGTAAACGGCACGGAGCACCCGACCGCCTTCACACTCTTCAAAGAACATGTCCGGCAATACACGCCGGAAAAGATGGCGCCGGTCACGACGATTGCGGCGGCAACGATTCGCCGGCTCGCCAAGGAATTCGGGGCGGCGGCGCAGATCGGCAGCACCATCGTCATCGACGGCCGGGAGCTGCCGTTTCGTCCCGCGGCCGCGAGCTGGTACCGCGGCGCCACGGCGCACAAGCATGGAATGTTGACCGGCCTGGCGATTCAATTCTTAAACGTCGTCGTTGGCGCCATCGACGTCCCCGGCGGCCACCTGGGCTCGAATCCCGTCTCCAAGACGGCGCCGCTCCACTGGTCGCCGACTCCGTCCGCGGACGGCTTGATCATCCCGCAGGGCTACGCGCGCCGGCGCAAGCCTCCCTATCCCGCAACCAAAGTGAAAGCGCCGGAGCGCTTCGATCTGCTCGACCTTTGCCCCGTCGCGCCTTACGGGGGGCCGTTTTTTACCGAAGCGATTCTCCACCCGGATCTTTTTAAGCTCCCCTATTTCCCGGAGATGCTGATCGTTTGCCGGAGCAACCTGCTCATGACCTGCGCCAATGCGGACGTGATGGCGGAGTCGCTAAAGAAAATTCCTTTCGTGGTCGCCTTCGCCACTGAGTTGAACGAAACGGCGGAATTCGCCGACCTGCTGCTGCCCGACACCCATTATTTGGAGCGGCTCGACGCCATTCCCAACGAGCCGACGGAATTCGTCGCCGCGGGCCAGGGCCCATGGTACTGGATGGTCCGCCAGCCGGTAGTCCCGCCCATGGGGGAGGCGCGCCACTGGGTCGATGTGCTCTTCGAGCTGGCCGACCGCGCCGGATTCCGTGCCGACCTTTACGCGCTCCTCAACGGCACTCTGGAGCTCAAGGAACCGTTCGCGTACAAGCCGGAGGACAAATACAGCTGGGACGAGTTGGCGGACCGCTGGATGAAATCCTGGTTCGGCGCGGATCGAGGGCTGGGTTGGTTCAAAGAAAACGGCTTCATCGTCACCGGCGAAAAAAAAATCGAAGAGGCCTACCCGCGCCCCTTTATCACGCCGCGGCTGCCGCTTTACCTCGAGTATTTTATCGATGCCGGCAATGAAGTGAGAAAGACGGCTGACAGTTTAGGCATCCCGTGGGACACGAGCGATTACCAGCCGCTGGTGGAGTGGAAACCCTGCGACGCCTTCGAGGTGAAAGACGGCCACGATCTGATCGTGGTCAATTTTAAATTGCCCTTTCACTCCTTGAGCTACACGACGCACAACGCGCTGCTCGCCGAGCTCAGCGAAAAAAACCCCCACGCCTACTCGGTGCTCATCAACAAGGCGACGGCGCGAAGGAAGGGCATCGGCGACGGCGAGCGGATTCGCCTCGGCACGGCCGAAGGGTACGAGGCCGTCGGCGAGGCGCTGCTGACGCAGTGCATCCATCCGGAAGTGGTCGGCGTCGCCGGCTGCTTCGGTCGCAAGAGCGGGGGCCTCAAACTATCCCGCGGCAAAGGGGTTCACTTCAACGGCTTCTTGCCACACCAGCTCGACAGGATCGACTCGCTCTCGGCGGCGCTCGACTCCTGCGTGCGGGTCAAGGTGAGTAAAATCTAGCCAAACATTTTTGAAATTCTCGGTTGAGTTTTACATCACAAAATCGGAAAAGAGATGACTCGCGCAAAGACGCAAAGGCGCCAAGTAAAAAAACTCGAAGCACGAAATCCGAAGTTCGAAACAATTTCAAATGACCAAAATAGGATAAATTCCAAACAGACTTCCGTCGGATTCGGTGTTTTGGATTTTCTCAATTTGAGATTTATTTGCCTTGGAGTTTGTTTCGGATTTCGATATTTGGATTTCGGATTTGTTTCGTTGGTTGCTTGGCGCGATAACATGTTTTGTCCCGACGGTTGGGAGGATAAAACGTAAGCGCCTAAGAGAGCGGTGCGGGGTTATTTTGACATGAGCGGAAGCGAAGACTGCGCAAAAAATTCGACAGTGGGGCATACCATCGTCCGCGTTCTCTACTTCGGCCTGGTGCGCAATGTCGTGAAGGAGGCGGAAGAAGATATCAGTTTGCCGGCCGGGTCGAAGGTCAGAGAGCTGGTTGAAATCTTATGCCGAAAACATGGAGAGGCGCTGCGCGACGCACTGTTCACCGTGGAGGGGACGCTGACGGCCAACACTATCCTCCTGCTCGACGGCACGAACATCCAGTACTCCCGCGGTCTCGATACGGAGATCGGCGATGATCAGTCTCTCCATATCCTACTGACGACCACGGCGCTGGCGGGCGGCTGACGCGGAAAAGTCATGCGCGGCAGACTTCCTCAACTATGAGCAAAATCACTTTCGGCAACAGGGTCCCTAATTCCGGCCCCCTTGCTTCTCCTCAATCCATCATCAGAGTCGCCAAAGAAACTGAGGCGCTCGGCTTCGACTCGGTTTGGGTCCATGATCATCTCACCTGGACCGCCGAGATCCACCGCACCCACATCTCTTCCGGTTCCGACGAAGCCTTGCAAAGCCACGCCGACCCCGACTTTTTCGAAGCGATGACGACCATGGCCTTTCTCGCCGGCATCGTGACGAAGGCGCGCATCGGCATGGCTTGTTTGGTTGTGCCCTGCAGAAATCCGATCTATGCGGCCAAACAGGTGGCGAGCCTCGACGTTCTTACCGGCGGCAGGTTGGATCTGGGCGTGGGCATCGGTTCGCCGGCGACGATCCACTCACGAGAATATGAAATTCTCGGCGTCGACCGGCGCCTGCGCGGTAAAATGTGCGATGACTATATCGGCGCGATGAAATCGATCTGGCTGACGAACCCTTCCTCCTATGAGGGGCGATTCATCAGCTTTAAGGACGCGGAGATTTTTCCCAAGCCGCTGCAGAAACCCCATCCGCCGCTCTGGGTCGGCGGCTGGACGGAAGCGGCGATGGCGCGCACCGCGCGGCTCGGCGACGGCTGGCTGCCCGCCTGGCTGAAGCCGAAAGATATCGCCGCCTGCTTCCGCAAAGTGAAGGAGATGGCCCAACAGAACGGCCGCGACCCGGAAAAGATCGAACTCGGCATCGAGGTCTACGTCAGCATCGACGACAATTCGCGCCTAGCCAAAGAAAACGCCCTGGGAACATTTCAGGCGAGCCGCGGCACCTATGAGCGGGAGATGTCCATCGATTTTCTCCAGCAGGTGAGTCTGATCGGTTCGCCGCAAGAGATCCGCGATCAGGTCGCGGCATACCGCGAAGCCGGCGTTTCGCACTTTGAGCTCAAGTTTATTTATCCGACCATCGACCGTCTTTCGGAGATGATGCGGTTTTTCTCCGAGGAAGTCTTACGGAAAGTCTAGCCAAAGATATTTGAAATTTTCGGATGAAGAAGGGATCGGAAAAACATGTCTCGCGCAAAGAGCGCAAAGGACAAATAAAATTACAAATTCGAAACTCGAAATCCGAAATTCGAAACAAATCCAAATGACCAAAAACCACAAAATTCCAAACCAGCTCGTTTCGGATTTCGGATTTCGGATTTGAGTGTCTCGGTTTGTTTCGGTTCGCGGGGCTTCTTTCGATATTCGGATTTCGGATTTTCTTTCGGTGGTGTCTTGTGGTTCGAGAGCCTCACCACCCTGAGCAAAGTCGAAGGGGCGCGATAATTTTGTTGCAGTCGTTTTGTTTTAGATCTAACAAGCAAGAATCTAGCAGCCGATACGCGGAGGCGGCATGAAGATCACTATCGATAGGACCAAGTGCGAAGGCTACGCCAAGTGCCTTCAGGCGTCGCCGAAAGTTTTCAAGCTCGACGCCAAAATGATCGCCGAAGTGATCGACGCCAAAGGCGACAGCGATGAGAAAATTCTCCTGGCCGCCAAGATCTGCCCCACCAAGGCGATCGCCCTGGAAGAAGAGGGCACCGGCAAAAAACTGTTTCCCGCCGACTGACGCTGCCGGTTTCGGTAGTGAGTTACGCCCAACGCCGAACCGTAAGGCGTGCAACGGCAAAGCCGGTCGGAAACCATGAACCAGACTATGTTCACCACACCTCCCGACGACCGCTACTTCGAAGACTACGTTCCCGGCGCGGTGCACGAGTTCGGTTCTATCGCCGTCGACGAGCAGGAAGTGCTCGACTTCGGCAGGCGCTTCGTCCCGCTTTCCTACCATATCGACAAGGAAGCGGCGAAGCAGAGCATCTACGGCGGACTGATCGCCAGCGGTTGGCACACCGCGGCGCTCATGATGCGCATCTACACTGAAAATTATCTTTCCCAGGTCGCCAATTTAGGCTCGCCGGGCGGCGACGAGCTGCGCTGGGACAAGCCGGTCTTTCCCGGCGATGAATTATCAGTGCGCGCGACGGTGCTGGAGGCGCGCCGCTCCGAATCCCGCCCCGACCGCGGCATTGTCCGCACCTTCATCGAAGTTTTGAACCAGAAACGGGAAGTCGTCATGAGCATGAAAATGGTCAACTTCGTGCGCGGGCGGGAAAGTGCCCGGTGACTTTAGAAGCCGAAGTCGGTCACTGAGCACAGGCAGCTTTTCCTGGAGAAGTGACATGAGTACTTTGCCGAAAAAAAGTGAAGCCCTGGCAGTTGACGTTTCTTGCACGGGTGACGAGCTGACGGTGCTTTTAGCGGATGGTCGAACGGTTTCCGCGCCCGTTGCTTGGTTCCCTTTTACGCTGAGTTTGTAACTGCTCGAAGGCGAAAGAAAGAGAAGTAAAATATGACGAGCCAAGCGGCACCACTTTGTAATGAGCACCAAATAGCGAAAGAATGGCGTCCGACTACATTTGAGTACACCGAAGGCGGCATCGTGGTACGTGTGCCGAACATTTATGCATGGGTTTGTAAGGCGGATGGTGAAGCGTCTTTTACACCGGAAACGGTAGATGAACTGATAACCACTGTGCGTGAGTTGATAGAACCCGCTAAACGGGCGCGAGAACGTAGGTCGGTTCTGACAGAGTATATAGTTTCAGTCAGTTAAGTGTATGCGGCGATCAAACGCCACTAACCAATGCGCTGGACGGAGCGCGGGCCTGACGCCTCTCGCACCGTTCTCGGCGTCCATGCGGTTTTCGGCGCGAATGAATCGAAAGGCAGCTCGGCGCGGAAAAGAAATCACACCGCCGGCGCCAGCCGCCGCGATGCCGCGTTTTTTAGAGGTGCAAATTGATCGCCCGCTAATACGCTGAATTTCGGTAAAAGAACGCGCCGGATGATTTTCATCCAGGCGTACTGTTGGGCGGTTCGGCGCGCGGCGTTTTTCAGCGCCCGCTCCTTGAGGGGGCTGGCCTTCAGCGCCGCGTACAGGCGAATGAATTCCCTCGGGTCGTCGCTTTCCATCACTATGGCGTTATAGCCCGCAATGGCATAGTCCTCGCCGGTATTGCCGATGCACGCGACGCCCTTCACCGCCATCGTCTCGAGCCCAACCAACCCGAAGGGTTCATGGCTGCTGTTCGCTAACACGGCGTCCGCGCCGGCGAATAAAAGCCCGCGGACTTTCGGTTCCACCGGCGTCAATAGATTCAAGACATCGACGTCGTTCACGTCGTCCAGAGCACCGAGCATGCCGCGCTCGTCGGCAGAGAACAAAGCCCGCTCACGCACGCGCAGACCTAACGTCGCAGCGGTTCTTAGGATCTCGTTCCCGTAGGGTTCCCTGCCGCCGCGGGCGATCAGCAGGGGTCGCCACCCCTCGCTCTTCATCACCGCGACGGCGCGGATGGCGGCGAGCCAGCGCTTCGCCGAATCCCAGCGGGCCATCTTCGCGATCAAGGTTTGTCCCGGCAGTTTCTCGCGCAGCTTTCTGAGAGCTTCCTCCTCGGGAAGCAAGTACGCGTCGTCGGGAAGTCCGTTGGAGATGACGGTCGCATCGACTCCCCAGTGCTGCATCAAACCCTTCATGTACCGGCTGACCGTGGTGATGACCGCGGCTTTACTGAGCCGCTCCCAATCGATCCGCTCAAAGCCGAACGTGTTATTGGCGTTCCAAAGGAGCGTCGCCTGCTCGCGCAGCCCCCGCTGCCGGAGCAGCCAATCGAGATGGAGAATCGCATCCACCGTATGCCATTCCTCCGCCATCACGAGGACCGGCTCCTCCTTTATGAGCGCGCCGCCGAGGACTCGCGTAAACAAGTACGGCGGCAGAGAAGAAGCGTAGTCGGAGTGCTTCCCCTCTTCGCCGTCATAAACTCCGATGGGATGATACCGGCTGATCCACTGGCACCAGCGATGAAGACGGAGTCCTGCGCGGTTTTCGTAACCGGGAAGCTGAGGATCGCCGACGAACCAGAGATGCGTTTCGAAGCCGGCGTGAACCAGAGCGTTGCTTAGACCTTTGATGCGGCTGGCGAGACCACCAGCCTCGGCGTATGGGTCGGGACCTTCAAAGGAAAGAAGGTGACACTGCATACTGCCTCCCTGATAATTACTTATAAACCGTGAATCGAAGAACACAAGCCTTTTTCTCGATTTGTTTAATTTTTTCCGGACAGCGTAAGCCGTTGAAATTTTTTTTGCGCGATTACGTCCTGCGCGAGGTTTGAGTTCGCCATGGCTCGTTGCGTGTAGCAGCGAGTGTAACCCTGTATGCTATAAGGTGTAGTTCGAAAATTATGAACAGCCCAGCTTTCACCACCTCCCCGGAACATCGCCACTTTGAAGACCGGGTGGCCGGCGCGGCGTGCATGAGTTCGGCACCATTGCCGTTGACGAACAGGAAGTCCTCGACTTCGGCAAGCGTTTCACTCCAAAAACGGCAGTTGAGGTGTCTAAGCGAAATATCGAAGTATCAACCTCGGTGGAAATTAGACCGGCAGGATCTACCACCACGAAGGACACCCTTCGACTGCACTCAGGATAGACTCCGAACACGAAGCAAAAAATCTCATCTTGAAATCCGATGGCTTTGCCAATTCGAATCTCCGTTCTTCGTGTCCTTCGTATTACTATATTTGAAGGTTTTCGCGGCTCGCGCAAATTTTTCCGTGGCTATGCTGATTGTATCGATCCAGGAGAGACCTCACCGCGGAGGACGCGGAGTAAAGAGCTTTCGATTCAAACATACTCCGAACTCTGCGGTCGTGAGAAAAAATAGCCGATCGCCCTTCGACGCGCTCAGGACGAACGGCTAAGTGCTGGACTTTACATTGCGCCGTCTCGTTCGTGGTGAGCCCGTCGAACCATGAACGGATTTTTTCTCGCGACCTGCTTCTCTGTGGTTAATATTCCTTCACAGTAAAGCCGAAAGAACCTGAATTGGCGCTGCTTCGACGAGCAGTATGAACCGGAAATCGTCGCTGCCACGAAGGCTGTTCACTGTCAGTGGGGCGATGGGCGAACCGAGGGTTTTTTAGGAACCGGCTAAAGCGTCGCCCGCAGCGCGCCCCACCCGCAGAGCCTTTCGAACCCAATGCTGACGGTCGGAAGGCGATCCCTTGCGGTCGAGTGGAGTCGTATTTCCCGGCGCGCCTTGGGTAGGTAAAACGGGCAGCGACAAAGTGAAAGTCGAGCCCTTGCCGGGTTGGCTCTCGACCGCCACGGAACCGCCCAACGCTTCGGTGTACATTTTTACGACGTGCAGACCGAGTCCGACACCGCCGTAGCTTCGGGTTGAGGAATTGTCTACTTGGCGAAATTTCTCGAATATGAGGGGCAGCGCTTCTTTCGAAATTCCGATACCGGTGTCCTTAACTTCAATCTCGACGCTATTTTTTTCGCGCAAGTGTCGGGTAGAAACTTGAATTTCTCCATCTTCGGTAAATTTGATGGCGTTGTTGATGAGATTTTGCACGACGATCGTCAGTCTAGCTTTATCAGACTGTAGCGTCGGTAGTTCCGACGGAATCAACCAGCGCATCGTCAGAGGTTTTCCCAAAGAGGCGTCATAATAGACGCGCAGCCCCTGAAAAAAATCGGGCAGTCTGATCTCTTCCCGCGCGACCGTTAATTCCCCGGCCTCGATGCGCGCCATATCCAAAACGCTGTTGATCGTAGAAAGCAAGTTCTCCGATTGATGCAAAATCTTATTTAACGCGCCTTCCTGCTGGGCGTTGATCTCTCCGAAAGTCCCGTCCTTGAGCACCTGGGCGTAGCCGCCGATCAAGTTCAATGGCGTCCGCAGCTCGTGAGATACGATATCCACCGCCTCTTTCCTGGCGCGGCTCGTGAGCTCCGCTTGTTCTCTTTGCCCCCTCTCCATCCGGATAAACTGCGTAAAGTAGCCATAGAACAACGAAACGACGAACAGAAACGGAACCCGCAAGAACTCACTCGGTTGCACTGACTGGGGTGAAATAAGTAGGAAGCCAGTATAGAGAACGGTAGCGACAATGGAGACCACCGTGCGCAATCTAGCGTCGTCCACAATACAACTGGCGAGAATGACGAGGAAGAAAGTCAAGTAAAACTCGTTGTCGGCGGCACCATTAATCATGAGCGAGAGGGTCAAAACGATCGTGTCCGCAATGACCAGAGGATAGTAGAACGACCAGGACGTGAACCAGGAATCGTCTAAAAAATTGATCGCGACGTTGGAAACTACGAAAAGAACAACGAACGTATTGAGAATCATCGCGGGAAGATATTTCCCCGACGGGAACAAAAGCAGATAGGAACATATCAGCACAACGGGCCAACGAAGTAGAATGATGCTGGCCTTAAGTGGCAAACCAAAATGTGTCGCCGCGCGTGACGCAATAGACGGGTCAAAATCTATCGGTTTAGGTATCTCCATTCGAACCTCCATCGCGGGCAAGCTTCATCGACCTGACTATTTGTTCGGCGATCCGTTTTGAGCCCTGGATCCCGTCCCGAGTCGAACCGTGCCGCGAACCGCCTACGATCATCACTCAAAAAACCGCCCTGACGTAAGATCAAGGTGCTGGGTCATCGGCATTGAGTAGGCCTATGAGCAAGGCAGGTGCCAAAACATCGACGCTCGAGATTGTGGTATTCCTCGTTGTGACTTGTCCCTGATTGTCCCTGCATGTCCAAACGCATCTGCTGCAAAAAATGGACAGTTTTGTCAAGAATGACTGAATCGGTTGTCGCGGGCGGGTTGCGAAGACAAGGGAAGAGCCGGATGCGGAAAATTTCAGACGCGCCTGAGGAGAAACCGCCGCCCCGTCAGCCAGCCGACGACTGGGTTCAAGCTCCCTCTTCCGCTTCGTCGTAGCTGTATTCCAACTCGTCGCGCTCGGTGTAGTTCTCGAAGCGAGTGTACTCGTTGAGAAACGTCAGAGTGACGGTGTCGATGGGTCCATTTCTTTGCTTGGCGACGATAATTTCCGCGAGGCCTTTTTTGCTTTCGTCGGATTTGTTGTAAACCTCGTCGCGGTAGATGAAGATGATGACGTCGGAGTCTTGCTCGATGGCGCCGGACTCGCGCAGATCGGCCATCATCGGGCGGCGATCGCTGCGGTCTTCCACCCGCCGGTTGAGCTGCGACAACGCGATCACCGGCACGCTCAGTTCCTTGGCCAGCGCCTTTAGGGAGCGGGAGATTTCCGAGATTTCCTGTTCGCGGTTGCTCGCCGTGCCCATGCCGCGCATCAGTTGGAGATAATCGACGATGATCAGCCCGATCTTTTTCGAGCGGTCGCGCACCAATCGCCTCGCCTTGGCGCGGAGTTCCAGCACGGAAATCGCCGGCGTGTCGTCGATATAGATGGGCGCTTCGTGGAGCCGCCCAGCGGCCTTCGCCAACTGCGGAAAATCGCGCTCGCCCAGATAGCCAGAGCGAACCTTGGAGCTGTTGACCCGCGCCTCCGAGCACAGCATGCGCAGCACCAATTGCTCCTTGGCCATCTCCAGGGAGAATACCGCCACGCCGGCTCCGGTGAACGCCGCGTTGGCCGCGATATTAAGCGCAAAGGCGGTTTTGCCCATGCCGGGCCGGCCGGCGACGATGATCAACTCGGCGGGCTGAAGACCGGCGGTGAGCTTGTCCAAATCGTCGTAGCCGGTGGGCACGCCAGTCACCATCTCTTTGCGCTCGTAGAGTTTCTCGACCGTCTTGAGCGTGTCTTTGATCATGTCGCCGACGGCCACGAACGAAGCCTTGATCTTTTTCTCGGAGATATCGAAGATCACTTTCTCGGCGCTGTCGAGA
>Ga0326597_10012754_pt1 | contig 11076 bp, 12 predicted proteins | sample RVTome_12_FD_203789 | JGI IMG/M metagenome (GOLD analysis project Ga0326597, IMG submission 203789) | Soil microbial communities from uranium-contaminated site in the Upper Colorado River Basin, Wyoming, United States - RVT100D185 | ecosystem: Environmental > Terrestrial > Soil > Contaminated >... | reverse complement strand
ATCTCCGCGAAAAGATCGCGGAAGCACTGGCCGCGGCCGAAGCGAACCTCGAGCCGGCACGAGTGGGTTGGGCCATTGCGAACGCCGCGGAATTCACGGCGCTGCGTCGTTGGATTCGCCGCCCGGATCGACTCGCCAACGATCCCTTCGGAAACCCAACGGTTCGTGCCAACATGCATGCGGGAAGCAATTGGGATGACGTCACCGGCGAATCTGGTCCCGAAGATCCCAGTCTTTCGCTGATCTCGTTCCAGGCGAAGGATGGTCGTCCGATCGCCGTACTCGCAAACTTTTCGATGCATTACTTTTCGGGCGAGAAGGGCTTGAGCGCCGACTACTTTGGTTTATTCTCGGATGGCCTGAAAGCACGGATCGCGCCGAACGATGACGCCGGCCAACCTCCGTTCGTCGGGATCATGTCACACGGCTGCAGCGGTGACATCTGGCGTCGTGATTACCGGATTCCGGCAGAGGCTCGTGACGAGGCACCTACGATCGAGGCTTATGCTGACGGCTTGCTAGACATCGCGTCGAACGCTTACGCGTCGATCCCGTACGACGCCGCCGATCTGGCGATGGCGGAAACTCGCATGGAGTTAAAGTATCGCGTGCCGGACAAGCAGCGATTGGAGTGGGCTCAGCGGATTGTGGACGGCATCGGCGATCGGCTTCCCAAGACGAGCGAAGAAGTTTACGCGCGAGAACAGATTATTCTCCACGAGCGGCAATCGACGGAGATCGTCGTTCAAGCTCTTCGAATCGGCGACATCGCCATTGCGACTACGCCCAACGAAACCTACGCCCTGACGGGGCTGAAGCTGAAGCTGCAAAGCCCGCTGCCGCGGACCATGGTCATCGAGTTGGCAAACGGCGGCGACGGCTATATCCCGCCACCCGAGCAGCATCGGTTGGGCGGGTATAACACTTGGCCCGCGCGTTCCGCCGGGCTGGAAGTACAAGCCGAACCGAAAATCGTCGCGGTAGGTCTTCAACTATTGGAACAAGTTGCTGGCAAGACGCGAAGAGAATTTAAGCAGTCTCAAGGCTCGGGTGTCGCCGCTATCTTGGCAGCGAAACCTGTCGCCTATTGGCGGCTCGACGAGTTCGCGGGGCCTGACGCAACAGATTCGTCGGGACACGAACGCCGCGCTCTGTACGAACCGGCTGTCGCTTACTTTTTGTCCGGCCCGCGAGCCGACTTGTTTTGTGTCGGGCGTGAAGAGAATCGCGCCGCGCACTTCGCCGGTGGACGACTACGGGCGCAGATCGGAACGCTCGGCGATCAGTATTCCATCTCCATGTGGTTTTGGAATGGGATGCCGGCCGACGCGCGAAGCATTACCGGCTGGTTGTTTTCGCGAGGCCATGATCTCAGCCGAGGTGCGGGGGGTGAACACGTTGGGCTCGGCGGTGGCGAGAATCATCCAGGACAGCTGGTCTTCTACGATGGCAGCAACGTCGTCGCCGGACACACAACGATCGAGCGCTGGACTTGGAATCATTTGCTTTTGGTTCGCAACGGCAAACAGGCACGAGTTTATCTGAACGGCGAGGCAACAGCGGAGATTGAGACCGCGATATCACCGGGCAATCGCGCCGACGTTAGTCAACTTTTCTTCGGCGGCCACTGCTCCGGCGACTCGTCGTGGGAAGGCCGCCTCGACGAGATTGCTGTTTTCGATCGAGCGATTTCTGTGGCTGAGATTTTGGCAGAATGATGGAGCTTGCCGAAACCCGTTGGCTTGCGTTACGCCGGGGCGTGGTTATTGTGGTCGGTGATGTGTTGTTCGCGATTAGCGTACTCGCGGATGACGTTGACGCATTTGTACGATGGCCTTCCAAGGCCGTCGTGAAACAATCGACGGCCTTGGAAGGCCATCGTACGGTTTTCGAGAGGATATCACTCCATGCACCGCTTCCTGCTTACTCTGATTTGTGTTGCGGCTCTGACGTCGCAGGTTCGTGCCGAACAGCCGAATATCATCTATATCCTGCTCGATGATGCTGGCTACGGCGACTTGAGTTGCTATGGCCAGCGTAAATTCTCGACGCCAAACATCGATCGGCTTGCCATCGAAGGAATGAAGTTCACCGATCACTATTCCGGATCGACCGTTTGTGCCCCGACTCGTTGCTCGCTGATGACTGGTTTGCATACGGGGCATTGCCTTGTACGAGGCAATCGCGAGGTGAAGCCAGAAGGCCAGTCGCCGATGCCGGCCGATATCGTGACGATCCCGCGATTGTTGAAGCAAGCCGGTTATAGGACCGGAATGTTTGGCAAATGGGGACTCGGGGCACCGGGGTCGACGTCTGATCCGGTCGCGCACTTCGATTCGTTCTTTGGTTACAACTGCCAGCGCGAGGCGCATAACTACTACCCCGATCATTTGTGGAAAGATGCCGAACGCGTCCCGTTGGATGGAAAGACTTACGCCCACGACTTGATCGTCGAAAACGCATTGGAGTTTGTTCGAGCCAACAAGAAGGGGCCGTTCTTTTGCTACATGCCGATGACGATTCCTCATGCGGCAATGCATGTGCCGGAAGACTCAATGGTGTCGTTCCGCAAGAAGTTTGCTCAATTCGAGGACACGATCGGCAAGTACGCTGGCCCGAATGTGCGTAATCCCGTCGCCGGATTTGCGGGCATGATGACTCGACTCGATCGACAAGTCGGCGAGTTGTTGGCCTTGCTTGAGGAACTGGATATCGACGACAACACGTTGGTGATGCTCAGTTCGGACAATGGGCCGCACAAGGAAGGTGGCCATCAGCCCGACTTTTTCGATTCGAACGGACCACTTCGCGGCTACAAGCGGGACTTGTACGAGGGAGGCATTCGCACTGCGTTGCTCGCGCGGTGGCCCGGCAAAGTGAAGGCTGGCAGTAGCTCGGACCTGATGTCTGCCCACTGGGACATGCTGCCGACGTTCTGTCAGTTGGCGGGAGCAACGACACCGCCGGGGCTTGATGGAATCTCGATGGTGCCGACGCTGCTCGGTCATGCTGAAGAGCAGGCACGGCACGAGATGCTGTACTGGGAATTCTCGGAACGCGGACGCAGTCAGGCAGCCCGCATTGGCAACTGGAAAGGAGTTCGCGTGGAACTGATGAAGAATCCCAACGCGCCGATCGAGCTGTACGACTTGTCGAATGACCTCGGCGAAGAACACGACATCGCCGACCAGCATCCCGAAGTTGTCAGTAAGCTGAAGGCTGTCTTGCAGCGCGAACATACCGACTCAGAGACGTTCCCGCTGTTTTGAGCCTGGAGCGCACGCCTCCGGCTTGCGGTTAAACGACTCGTCCGCAATGGTAGTCGCATGGACGGCTGTGGCGAAAGGCTACGCGTCGAGCCCCCATAAGTCTCGCGTTGCGAATTCCAAGCTGTTTCCCGCCGGGTCGCGAAAGTAGATCGAGCGACCGCCATTCGGCCAGTGTACGTGCCGCTCGATTTCGACCCCGTGTTCTGCCAGCCGAATGGTCCACGGATCGATCTCGTCGTGCGAGATGGCAAACGCCACATGGCCGGGGCCGCGAGCGCCGTGTGCGGGAACATCGGACGGCAAAGTGGAGCTGGCTGCTGGATCGAAAAGCAGCAACATCGTCGATCCACACTGAAAGAACACATGCCGATCGGCATGACGACTGACCAAGACAAGCCCAAGGATGTCAGCGTAAAAGCGTTCCGCTCCTGCCAGATCGTCCACGTACAGGCAAGTTTCCAACACTTTTAGCGAGTTTGTCATGTCGTTATCGCTAGCCGCCTTATTCAAAGTCGAAGGCAACTCTGCGACTTCACCGACGCTGCGCCACTTTGTCACAGCGTTCCGAACTGGAAGGCATGAACCGTGGGCAGGCCGCTGCGAGCGACCCTAGCGCTCTTCCAGCGCGAGCCGCGTGATGAGTTCTTCGGCACCAGGTGTGAGCTTTCGAATCTTATCGGCAATGATCGTCTTTTCTGACGGCGTGGCAGTCGTCGCGCGGCGTTTCAGAATGCCCATTTTGCGACGACGAGTCCGACGACGACGAATCTCACGTTGACGTTCGCTTCCCACGCTAGTTACTCCCTGCAACAAATCGGTATATGGTGGGCAGAGCCCAACCTACAAGGTCTGAGAGCAATGGTTCTAGCACGAGCCCTAATCGTCGTCAACGCCGCCACTTGCCGGCACCCGCCCAAAGACACCACAACGGTCGTTCGGAGCCTATAATGAGACAAAGCTTGTCGAAGGCCAAATTGATTGCGGATTCCACATGCACGAGTTTCCACCCGACTCGCAGATTGGCGAGCGGCTAAGCCGTCGGAACGAGCCAGCGGTCGGCATGGCGAACCGCCTGACTTGGTTCCTGGTTGCGCTCGCCGCGCTGTTGTTGTTGAGGTTTTTTGTCCTTTACTTCGTCGAGCAAATACAATACTCCATCACCAAGGGACGACAGCGGGCGGAGCTTGAAGCGGCGAAAGAGGGGCTCCAGCAACTGCCGCTCGGCGAACTCTCCACGGCGTATCAGCTCGTTTCTAAACGCGTTGCACCAAGTGTCGTCCACATCAAGGCGGCCAGTTCGCTGGTTCGTGGCGGAGGTGACGCTTTTGATCCTCGCTTCCCGCGCATGCAACCTGAATCTGGTGGACAAGGCTCCGGAGTGATTGTTGATCAAGCGGGATACGTGGTCACAAACAACCACGTTGTCGCGGATGCAACCGAGATCCGAGTCACACTCAGCGACGGACGCGTCGTCGATGGCACCGTGGTTGGCGTCGATGCGCCCACCGATTTGGCCGTCCTGAAGATTGAAGCCGCCGATTTGGAAGCTGCCGAGTGGGGCGACAGTGACCAGCTTGAAGTTGGTGCCTTAGTTTGGGCTGTTGGTAGTCCCTTCGGGCTGCAGCATACGGTCACGTTTGGCATCTTGAGTGGCAAGAATCGTGGAGCGATGGCGGGCAATGCATGGCAGGACTTTCTGCAGACCGACGCGTCGGTGAATCCTGGCAATAGTGGAGGGCCGCTGGTAGACGCAGGTGGACGAATTGTCGGAATCAATACCGCCATCGTTGGCGACGTCTATCAAGGCATCAGCTTCGCAATTCCCAGTAATGTTGCCCAGGAAGTCTACGAAAAGCTGCGCGCGAGCGGTCACGTGCAGCGCGGTTGGCTCGGCGCGCAACTTGAAGATGTGAGCGACGAGTTGGCCCGTGAGTTCGATCTGCCCGTAAATCGCGGCGCGTATGTCTTCGCGGTGGTCACGGATCGTCGCAATCCAACGCCGGCTCAGCAAGCGGGCATGCTCCCCGGCGACATCGTTGTTAAATGGAACGACCAACCGATCGATGACGGAGGAACCTTGACGCGACTTGTCGCCGCGGCAGAGATCGGCAGCGATGCGGAAGTTACCGTTATCCGCGAAGGTCGCGAGATCACCTTATCGGTTCACATTGGCGAGAGACCGCTGCAAATAAACTGATGCCGCTGATTCCGATTCACGATGTCGATGATGAACGGCTGGCTGTCTATCGGGACTTACTCAGTGCCAAGGCGAGCCGTCGCTGCGGTCTGTTCGTCGCCGAAGGCCGGCTACTCGTCGACCGGCTCGTCGCGAGTTCGTTTCCGACGCATTCGATCCTCGTGGATGAATGTCGAGTCAGCCTGTTGGGCGAGCAGCCAGCTGATCGACTGATTTATGTGACTTCTGCAAAGCTGATCGAGGAGATTCTGGGCTATAACTTCCACCGCGGCATCCTTGCTTGTGGCCACCGCAGGCAGCAGCCAGCTCTGAGCGATATTCTGCAGCCACTTCCGTCACGCGCCACGATCCTGGCTTGCGTGGGGATTCAAGATCCGACGAATTTGGGGAGCATGCTTCGCAGCGCCGCCGCTTTTGGGATCGACGCGGTGATTCTCGGGCATCAGTGCAGCGATCCTTTTTCGCGCCGCGTCCTACGGGTCTCGATGGGAGCAACATTAAAATTGCCCCTGATCGAGTCGGATGATCTGGCGACGGACCTGAACCGACTGCGGAACGACTTTCAGTTTGAGCGTATCGCCACGGTTCTGGAAGATGCGGAAGTGCTCGAACAGGCTCGGCGGCCCGATCGGATTGCGATCCTGATCGGCAACGAGGCGCATGGGTTGCCCGGCCAGATCGCGGCATCGTGCGAGCGGCGAGTGACGATTCCAATGCAGTTGGGTACCGACTCGCTGAACGCCGCCGTTGCCAGCGGCATCATGCTCCATCACTTCACGCGAGTTGCTTCGAGCACGCGGTCGTAGACGGCGGCGACTCCCTGAGCCATCCGCTCGGCCGAGAATTGTTCCGCATGCGTCTTGATTGCACGTTCCCGCAGCATACACCAATCGAGTTCTCGTTCAACAACGCGCATCATCGATCGCGCCAGATCATCGGCATCGCCGGGGTCCGCGATCACGCCGTTCGCTCCATCGTCGATCGCTTCGGGAACCCCCTCGACTCGCGTTCCAACAACGGGCACACCCGCCGCCATCGCTTCCAACACCACCATCGGCAGCCCTTCGCCGAACAAGCTCGGCAATACAAAGAGATCCAGCTGAGTTAGCTCACGCGTCACATCCTGGGTGAATCCGACCCACTCGATGTCATGACGAAGTCCGAGTCGTTCGGCGTGCCAGTGGATGTCCGCTTCATAGTCGGGCGTCTCGAACGGACCAACCGCTCGCAATCGCACCGAAACACCTCGCTCTTTCATCAACGCGATCGACTCGAGCAGAACTTCCAATCCCTTGCGCGGACGAAACAACGCGACCGTGCCGATGTGCCAGGTTCCGGAAGGTGGCACCGCGCCGCGGCGTCGGGTGGACGTGGGCACTCCGTTGGGGACGACGAAAATCGAGTCGGGACGATAGCCTCGCAACCGCATGTGTCGACCGAGGCTGTGCGACACGGTGATCAATCCGGCTCGCGCGTTCGGTCCAATCGTTCAATCGATTCCGCCATCCATCGGTCGTATCCTGGGAGGTGGGACTGTGTACGTGATAGATCATCGGTACTTTTGCCAACCAAGCGGCGAGTCGTCCCACCAGCGCGCTGCGCGGCGTGTGAGCATGAACCAACGAGTAGCCTTCGTCGTTGACGAGGCGGCTCAACTTGCGGGCAACGTGCCAATCTACCCGCGATGCCATCGGAAACGCGTAGACGGGCGAGTCTTGATCTTGTCGTCGGTCTGCGAATCGCCCCGGCTTCACACAGGCGAACGCCGCTTCGTAGCCAAACGCCGGCAAGTGCTGGCCCAACAAATCCTGGACACGTTCCGCGCCTGAGTAGTGTTCGCCGTTGATAACGTGCATCACTCGCACGGCCGCACTTGCGACTTCACGGACCTCGGCAGCGGGCGTTGCAGACTGCGCCGCGGCGCCTATGGATTCCCGAGCTGGTGATTCAGTCGTCTGTACTGTCTCTGCGGGCATAATGGACGATTCCGGTTCTCGGGGAACAGAACTGCATACGATGGACGGCATTTTCACGCTGCGCGCCACCCTTTCGCTGCTCCTCACAATCGTACGTCACGGATTCCATCCCTCGAATTCGCATTGACTCGCCCTCCGGGCTTTCCTATTGTCCCGCGTTGTCATTTTCTGGGCAGCTGCCCAAGGACGATGGCCTTCCGAGGCCGTCGGTCACGGGATTCGTCAGTAGTCGACGGCCTCGGAAGGCCATCGTACGAAGAGAAACCAAGGTCTCGCAGATTGCCTACGATGCTCTATAGAACATCGCTTCTGCTCTCACTGTTCTGGCTGAGCGACCTCGTCGTCGGACGTAGCGTGTTGGCGCAAGACCTTTCCGCGGTAACGATCAGCCTGGTATCCGCCACCAGCGTCAGCGATCGTTTCCAACGCGAAACGCAAGCTGCCACCCGATCCGTGCCACCGCAAGTTTGGAAGACACTGGACGAAGCAGGGTGGCGCGTTCAACTCGCTGAATTTATCGTCGACGCGGCCCCTTCGTTGCGTGGCGTACGTCCCCCCGGATGGCCGCGGCATCTGACCTGGGACAACAGCGACGCAATCCATCTTCCGACTGCCAAGCTGTTGGTCGTGGCCGAAAAACGGCGCAACCGAGCTGGTGACATCGTTGCCAGTTCGCGAGTGGCGGGAGTCCTGCGGCATGAGATCGGTCACGCCTTTGATATGGCGGCGGGAGGGAGAAGTCAAAACCTTTCCGGGTCGCATCAATTCGTACAGGCCTATCAACAAGACATCAGTCGCATTGCTCCCGTAGATCGAGGCTCGCTTGCGTATTACCTGCAAGACAGCCGAAGTGGATTGCTCGAGACGTTTGCCGAAGCTTTCGCAGTTGTTCTCGGCGGCGGTTCGAGCGACATTGAGCCAGCAGAATTCGAAACGCACTTCCCTCGGGTAATGGCTTACACCCGTGACGTGATCGCCAAGCCCGCAGCTTCTAGCGTCGCGACCACGCCGACTCCTGTCGTGTCAGGTACCACGGTTCGCCGGCGTCTAATTCGTCGGCGGTAGCGGTCACAGGCAAGGGTCGCGGTGTGACACGCCCAAAGGCACGAAGGGCGTGGAGTTACACGTCACCACGCCCATCGCCTACGGCTCTGGGCGTGCCACCCTGATTAGACGGCGGAAGCGTTTGCCGATTGACAGCTATCTTGCGAACCATGGATCGCCGGATCTGGATGCACGCCGGACAGATCATCCGAATACCAGGCATCGAGCACGGCTTCCCAGTCTTCGCGGCAAGCCACGCGAGCAAACGCGGCACGCAGTTCGTCGTGACGTGGGTGGAGCGCCGAGTACTTGATGCCGAACTTCCGCATCATCGTCCCGCACCGTTTCCCTTCGTAAAGCTCTTCCGCCAGTCGGTAGTGTTCGAGAATCACGTCACGTTGCTCGAACAGGCTCGGCGGTTGTGGAAGCGGCTGGCCGGCGGCGAGCGCGCGTGCCTGGGCAAAGATCCAAGGATTGCCGATCGCTCCGCGAGCGACCGTCACACCGTCGACTCCCGTTTGAGCGATCATGTCGAGACAATCCTGCGCCGCAAACAAATCACCGCTGCCGAGAATGATCTTATCGCCAACGAACTGTTTCACTTCCTTGAGAAACGTCCAACGGCTCGGCCCGACATATCGCTGTTTGACCGTTCTCCCATGCACCGTGATGGCGGCGACACCAGCCTCGAACGCCCCTTCCAGAATACGAAAGAAGTTGTCGCGACTCTCCGCCGTGTCGTCGATGCCGCGACGCATCTTCACCGTGACCGGGATGTTGGCGGGGACGGCATCGCGAGTCCGCTGAACGATTTCCAATGCCACATCAGGCTGGCCCAGGTGAAACCCGCCTCGGCAGCGGCCGACCACCTTCTTGACCGGGCAACCGAAGTTGATGTCGACAATGTCGAATCCCGCCTCGACGATCTTCAATGCGCCGGCCGCAAACTGTTCCGGCTCGGCCCCCATCAACTGGCCGCCCACGGGATGCTCTTCGTCGCTGGTATAAAGAAAGTGTCGCGTTCGTTGCCGTTGCTTGACGGCGACCAGGAACTGATCGAGCATCACCTCGCACACCGCATAACTCGCCCCATGCCGACGCGCGATCACTCGCATCGGCCAATCGCTGTAGCCCGACAGCGCGGCCTGGACGACGGGGAAGCCAATCTGCACGTCGCCGATTTGGAGATGCATCACAATGGCTCGTCTCATTCAATGCGTTGTTGAACTGCGTGCGTTACAGTCGCGAAGGAATGGGATCATTGAACTCTAGATTTGCCAAAGAGCGTTCCGCTTCCTGGGGCGTGAGCAACAAGAGCATGGTGATGTCTGAAAGAATGTCCTCGGGCAGCGACTTTAACAATTTCCAGACCGCTGGTTCGCGGTCGACCCGATCCATCCCGCGGAAATCATCATCGATGATCCGCACGCGAATTGACACGGAATTCTGACGGCGAGCGCTAATCTGCGCGTTGGGATGAGAATCCAAGTACTCAGCCAACGAATCCAATACCTGTTGCATCTGTGCGTCGTTCTGTTGGTTGTTGTTATCAGTCATGACAATCGTCCATCTCCCCAAGCGAGGATCTTCAAGGCCGAATCGAGGAACGCCTTAACATCACGCAAAGCGATGGTGCCCGGCGAATAACGCATATCCGTTGACCATGTATTGACACGTGCAAAATGCAGAACGAGTTCAGAGGGCAAGTCGGGACCGCCGCGTTCCGCGTACAACCGAAGTAACCAAACGTAATCGCGGGCCCGAGCACCTCGAAACATTGCCAGGATTTCTTTCTCTTCTGCACGCGGAACATTGGCCAAGATCAACGCCTTGAGTATACATTCGACGCTGTATCCGGCCAAGTAAACAGCCGCAGTAGTTCGGTCGACGCCCATCAAGAACTCGGCGTCTTCAAAACGCTGCCGCGCGGCGCGATAGAAAATCCTCGCGTTGCGAGACGATGGCACGGCCACGGTTGAAGGACTCCCAAACGAGTTGAGTGAACGCAACGATATAATAACGCACTATTGTCGAATCACCTCAACGGCGGAAGTGGTGTGCGCGACTCGTCGCGCCTGCCTCACGGACAACGTCCACCTTTTCGGCGTCTTTTGATCCATCAGCCTGCCGGCGAATTCAGCAGTTTGCGTGCCACGGCCTGCATCGTCGCAACGACATCACCGGCGTCAATGTAGGCTCGGTACTCGCGTTGTTCGCCGTCCGTCAATTCGTCCTCATTGGCCTTGCGCGCCAAATCCTCAACGCGTTGCTGTAACGGCTCGTCCGCCTCTGCCCGAGCAATCTGCCGCGCCGCCTCAGGCGGAAGCGAGCGTAGGATCGGCTCCAACACACGATAAAAAATGGTGGTTGTATCCATGCGGACATTCTAACACAGAGTCGCGCCAAAAAAGACCAGCGAACTTGGCCTGACATGAGAATTGCGTTACTGATTCCAAATAGTCTACGATCCCGCCATCGCCGTCGGAAGTTGCCACGGAAAAGGGGGAGGTTTGGTGACGACTTTATCGCGACACAGTCGCAGCGATTGACTGCCACATCGTATCGACACGTGTTATACTTGACGTGTCAT
>Ga0326597_10012753_pt1 | contig 11076 bp, 12 predicted proteins | sample RVTome_12_FD_203789 | JGI IMG/M metagenome (GOLD analysis project Ga0326597, IMG submission 203789) | Soil microbial communities from uranium-contaminated site in the Upper Colorado River Basin, Wyoming, United States - RVT100D185 | ecosystem: Environmental > Terrestrial > Soil > Contaminated >... | reverse complement strand
TGGCTGGCCCTGGGCGAGCGGGGCGAGAAAACGTTGACGGCGATCACGATCGAAGTCTGGGAGGGACCGGGGCAAAGAGCCGCGCACCGCCAGGAGAATTGCCGCTAGAATAGATCTTGACGATAATGCCTTGGGCTCGAGGGCGGTCCGAGAGGTGAGCACCAGTGTTTAGCCGCAGCGAACGTAGCGTGAAGAGCCGGGACCCCGGTCTCGGCTTCAAGTCGATATTGGTGCCGGTGGACGGCTCGGAGGCGAGCATCCACGCCGTGGAGTTCGCCTGCACGCTTGCGAAGCGCAGCCGTGGCAAGGTCCACGTCGTCCACGTCATCGAGGTACGGCGCGCCCTGGCGCTCGATGCCGAGCTTACGGCCGAGGCCCAGAGCGGCGAAGAGGTGCTGAGCCGGGCCGAGGCGGCGGCCAAGCGTCAGGACTTCGAAGTGGCGGGCGACCTCCTGCAGGCGCGCGACGCCAGCCACGCCATCGTCGACGAGGCGGTGGAGCGGGAGGCGGACGCGATCATCCTCGGCGTGCCGTTCAATCGCCCGTTCGGCGAGTTCGAGATGGGCAGAGTACCGACCCACATCCTCAAGTCGGCCACGTGCGAGGTAATCGTGCTGCGGCTGCCCTCCGAGTAGTGCGATGTACGTGATCATCATGGGCTGTGGCCGCCTCGGCGCTCAGCTGGCTCAAATGCTCGAGAGCGACGGCCACGAAGTCGCCGTCCTCGACGTGGACAAGTACGCCTTCGACCACCTGCCGGCTGAGTTCCACGGCCAGCGGATCCTCGGTGACGCCACCGATCAGGAGACGCTGCGGCGCGCCAACGCCGAGCGGGCCGATGCCTTCGTCGCCGCAACCCGCGGCGACAACCGCAACGCCCTCGCCGCCCAGGTCGCCAGGCACGTCTTTCAGATCGAGCGGGTCGGGAGCGTGATCTTCGACCCGATCCGGGAGGAGGTCTACCACGGCCTCGGCCTGCGGACGATTAACCCGACGAAGATCGAGGCGCAGCTCCTGCGCGAGTCGATCGAGCGCGGCGAAGAGGCCTGAGGGAAGCGATGTTCATTGTCGTCGCCGGAGCGGGCAAGGTCGGCCAGCATCTCGGACGGGCCCTGATCGCCGACCACGAGGTCCTGATGATCGAGCTCGACCCGGCGCGGACGGAGTTCGTCGCCGAGGACATGGGCTCGGAGATCATCATGCAGGGCGACGCCTGTGACGCCGCAACCATGGAGAGGGCCGGCATGGAGCGCGCCGACCTCGTGGTCGCGGCGACCGGAGACGACGCCGACAACCTCACCGTCTGCCAGATCGCGAAGGCCAGGTTCGCCGTGCCGCGAACCGTCGCCCGGATCAACAACCCCCAGAACGAGACGCTCTTCCGCCGCCTCGGCATCGACGCGACCGTCTCGGCCACGACCCTGATCATGAGCCACATCGAGCAGGAGCTGCCCTGGCGCGGCCTCATCCCCCTGCTCACGCTCCAGACCCGCGCCCTCGAGATCGTCGAGGTGCGCGTCCCGAGCGAGGCGGCAGTCGTCGGCCGGCAGGTGCGGCAGCTCCTCCTGCCCCAGGGCTCACTCCTCTGCCTGGTGATCGACGCCGACGGCACGCCACGCCTGCCGGCGCCCGAAATGACCGTTCATCCCGACGACATCCTCCTCGCGGTGACCGACATCGAGAGCGAGGAGGCGCTGCGGACCGCTCTCACCTCCTCGACGCCCTGACCGTGTCCCGGCAAGTCGGCTATCTCGGGCCGCCGGGCTCCTTCGGGGAGCAGGCGGCGCTCGGCTACGCGCCGGCCGGTGCGCTCGTCCCTTTCACGAGCCACGGCGCCGTCGTCGCCGCGATCGGCAGCGGCCTCATAGAGGAGGGCCTGGCGGCGGTCGAAAACAGCCTCGCCGGCACCGTCCCCGAGACCGTGGACGCGATCATTCAGACCGAAGGTGTCTTCATCCGCGGCGAGCTCATCCTGCCGATCGAGCACTGCCTGATCGCCGCGCCGGGCACGAGCCTGGCCGAGGTCGACCTCGTCCTCTCCCACCCCTCGGCCCTGGCCCAGTGCCGCACCTACCTGGAGACCCACCTTCCCGGCGCTCGCCTCGAGGCGGCGCTCTCCACGGCTGCCGCCGTCGAAACGGCCGTGCAGACGCGGGCCGCGGCCGCGATCGGCACCCGCCGCGCCGCCAGCTTGCGCGGCGGCGCCATTCTCGCCGAGGCCGTCCAGGACGTCGCCCAGAACAGCACCCGGTTCGTGGTCCTCGCGGCCAGCGATGCCCCGCCAACCGGCGACGACAAGACCTCCTTCGCCTTCACGGTCGACCACGACCGCCCTGGCACCTTGATCGGCGTCCTCAGCGAGCTCTCGAACCGCCAGATCAACCTGACGCGGATCGAGTCGCGGCCCTCGCGCGAGGAGCTCGGCGTCTACGTCTTCATGATCGACTGCCAGGGACACCGCGAGGACACCGTCGTTGCCGAAGCGCTAGGCGCCGTCCAGAAGCAAGCGCACTACTTCCGCCTCTTCGGCTCCTACCCGCGCTACGCGGACGCCGCCACCTGACCAGCCTCAGAGACGCACGGCGACCGACGATGCTACAATTTCTCTGACTTATGTCCTTTCCGTGCAGCAACCCTCCCTCGCCTCGCGACGAAGAGCCTCTACCACACGAGGGCGTCTCCGAGCGCAGCAGCGTCGCGCCGGTCCCAGTCCTCGCCGGCGAGCCGCCGCTGGAGCAGTGGACCTTGGACCCGCCGATCCCGCGGCCCCAGACGGGACGTCGCCTCCGCCGCCTCGGCTGGGAGCTCTTGCAGACCCTCGTCCTCGCGGCGCTGATCTTCCTCGCCGTGCGGGCGATCGCGCAAAACTTCCGCGTCGAGGGGTCGAGCATGGAGCCCGGCCTCCAGAACGGCCAGTACCTCCTCGTCAACAAAGCGCTCTACTTCAAGCTCAACCTCTCTGCCTTCTCGAAGGTTCTGCCCTTCGTGGACGCGGACGACGCAGGCCCGAATTTTCTCTTCCGCGGGCCGAAGCGCGGTGACGTCATCGTGTTCCGGCCGCCGCACGCGCCGGAGAAAGACTTCATCAAGCGCGTGATCGGCGTGCCGGGCGACACGGTAGAGGTCCGCGACGGGGCGGTCTTCGTGAACGGAGCCCAGCTCGACGAGCCCTACATCGAGCGCGAGGGCGGCCGCGACTTCCAGCCGGACGTCGTGCCGGCGAGGAGCTACTTCGTCCTCGGTGACAACCGTCGGTCGAGCTCGGACTCGCGCGATTGGGGCTTCGTGCCGGAGGAGAATATCGTCGGCCAGGCCATGCTCTCCTACTGGCCCCTGAGTGAGCTCGGCGGCGTCGGCAACCGGTCGCTCGACCTCGGCCTCCTGACGGTGCCGCTGCCCTAGAAGGAGATGCCATGCCCGACGTTGACGCGCTTCTGCGGGCGACCGGAGCGGTCCTCAATGGTCACTTCCAGCTGGCCTCGGGGCGTCACTCCGCCGTATACGTCGAGAAGTTCCGGATCATGGAGCGACCGGAGGCGACAACCGCTCTCTGCGGCATGATCGCCGAGCGGTTTCGTGAGTCCGGCGCAGCCGTCGTCGTCGGGCCGGCCATGGGCGGCGTGATCCTCGCCTTCGAGATCGCGCGTCAGATGGGGCTGCGGTCGATCTTCGCCGAAAAGGACGCCAATGGCGGCCTCTTCTTCGATCGAGGCTTCGCGCTGAGAGAGGACGAGCCGGTTCTCGTCGTCGACGACGTCCTGACGACGGGCGGCAGCGTCCGACAGGTGATCGCCCTGCTCGAAGAGGCGAAGGCGCGGGTGGTCGGCATTAGCTTCCTCATCGACAGGACGAACGGCGGCGTCGACTTCGGGCCGCCGCTCTTCGCCTGCCATCGCATGGACATCGAGAGCTGGCCGGCCGCGGACTGTCCTCTCTGCCGCCAGGGGCTGCCGCTGATCGAGACCTGAGCCGCCTCTCGCCAACTCAGGGGCCAGCCCGTGTCGAGGAGGCCGAGCGATCGCAGCGCGGCCGCCGTTACGCCTCCAGGCCGCCTCGATCTCTGTCGCGGCTGACGGACTGCTGCTACGATTGGCTAGCGCAGACTACTCAGGAAGGGCAAAAGTAGCATGACACGTGTAACCGCTCTCAACCACGCCGTCCTTTTCGTCACCGACGTCGCCGCCTCGGTCGAGTTCTACGCCCGCGTGCTGGGGATGAGCGTGGTCGCAGAGCGCCCCGGCGCCGCCGCGTTCATGCGAGCGGCCGGCTCCGCCAACCATCACGACCTTGCCGTGATGCGCGTGCCGACCGCCGCGCCGCCGCCCGGCTCCGCCGGGCTCTACCACCTCGCCTGGGAGGTCGAGACGGTCGACGAGCTGGTCGAGGCCGTAGCTGAGCTGCAGGCGCTGGGCAGCCTGGTCGGCATGAGCGATCACGGCGTCTCCAAGTCGCTCTACGCGAAGGACCCGGATGGGATCGAGTTCGAGATCATGTGGCGAGTCCCGCGTGAGGCCTGGGGTGAAGCGGAGCACACCGCCGTCACGCGGCCCCTGAACCTCGCGGTCGAAGTCGAGCGCTGGGGGGCGCGGCGGGAGCCGGCGACGTCCTAGTTAGAGCGACGCCACATCGATCCTGAGTTGGCGACGTCCTAGTTAGAGCAACGCCGCCTCGCTTGTGAGCCGTCAGCTTCGTGCCGGCCTGGCGCAGCGTTTACGCCCTATCGCGGCCATGGTCGCAATCCTCGATCTCAGCCTGGCGATCGAGCCTGGCCCGTCGGCGTCGCCCGGGGCTCGGGCCTCGATAACCGGTGACATCGGGCAAACGGCGGCTCCCAAGGCTACGGGAGCGCGAAGCAGCGCGCCCAAGCCCGCCCGTGCGATCGCTCCCGAGACGTCGCGGCTTATCGACGGACGCGAGGGCTGACGAACGTCGATGATTCCGTTATGTCGAATATGCCATGTCTCCGCGGGTCGGTTTCGGATGCCGAAGCAAGATCGACGGATTCTTCAGTGCCCCTGGCCTTCGGAGGTGCAGGTCGCGGTGGCGTCGGACTAAGCCAGCCCCCAGCCGCCGTGCGACGGCCGGCGCTTGCCGGCTTCGGGAAGCGTTAGCGGCGCCGTGGCATAGACCACGTGACCACAGGTAAAGCAGGCTCTGTCGCCGTCGCTTCCTTCACCCATGAGCCTGCCGCTACAGCGGGGACAGCTCGCCGGGCCATCCGCCTCGCGCGACCCCGGCTCCGAAAGGGTCGGGGCATCCGCGCCGTGGTCGTTATCGAGCTCGCTCCTAATCATTCGATTGGGCCGCAACCGGTCGATCCGTACGATCGCAGGAAGGATGGGGCGCGAGAGCGCCGACGCCGCAATCGGAGTCGCGAAACGGGCAGATATCTAGAAGCATCTGAGTCCTCCTGCCGCCGTGCCGGAGGCGGGGCCCCGGATCTTTGAAGACTGGTCTTGGGCGTTAAGGGATCAATGAAGGAGAGAGGCCGGATCCCTCTGACGCCGGCCTCTCTGCCTATCGAGTTGTTACCGGGACGCGCCTACCAGCGCCCGCCGCCACCGCCACCGCCACCGTAACCACCGCCACCGCCACCGTAGCCACCGCCACGGTTGCCGCCGCCGCCGCCACCACGACTACCTTGCTCGCGCGGGCGGGCCTCGTTGACCGTCAAGGTTCGGTCCGCCAGCTGCGAGCCGTTAAGGGCGCTGATCGCCGCTTCCGCCTCGGACTGGCTGGACATCTCGACAAAGCCGAAGCCGCGTGCCTGACCGCTATCGCGGTCCGTGGCGATTCGGGCAGTCGTTACCGCCCCGTATGCGGCGAAAGCTGCTTCAAGCTCTCGCTCCGTCGTGTTAAAGCTGAGGTTTCCTACGTAGATGTTCAACGTGCTCCAATTTTCACTAGCCCCTCAGGGCGCTATCTGGAACCGACGGCAGGCTGGACATCCGCTATGACGGGACGTAATCGACGCCCCGCAACTCGCGGGAATTGCGAGCATGCCTCGGTTGCAATCCCGAGAAGACAAGAGGGTCGAAATCAGGGGAGGGCGACTGCATTATATCACGCGGCGCTGGACCGCGTCGGCGCCACGCGACCGCCGGCCGCATTCGCTCAGGCTGGCGAAGGCTCAGCGCCGGCCGCTTCCCTCCAATGCCGATCCGACGGCGGCGGCGGCCTCCTGGTTGCCAAGCGCCGGCGGCTCGGCCGGCAGCGGCGACGGGTCCGGGTCGGACTGGAAGGCGCGGATGCTCGGGAAGCTTGCGAGGATCAGCAGCATGAAGCTCAACGCGCAGACACCCGCGATGAGCATCGCCGTCGAGACGCCGTAGAACTCGGCGATGGTGCCGAAAAGGAGGCTGCCCAACGGCGTGAAGCCGTGGGCCATGAAGTTCAAGCCCGAGACGCGGCCGCGGTACTCGTCGGGAGTGGTCGTCTGGATGATCGTCATAGTGAGAGTGGTGTAAGTCATCAGGCTGCCTGTCGCCAGAGCAAGGAACGGCAATGCCACGAGGAAGACCGTGATCTGAGAGTAGATCGTGATCGTCCCCGCGAGACAGAGCGCCCCGGCCGAGAGCAGCAAGCCTTTGCTGCGGAAGTTGCCGAGGGAGGCGATCGTCAGCGTGCCGATGACGGCGCCCAGTCCCTGCACGGAGTACATCATGCCGAGGCCGCCCGAGCCGACTTTGAGCACGTCGCTGGCGTAGACGGGCAGGAGGCCGAGGTTGATCGGTGTGGTGAAAAGCGCCGGGATGAGCGCGAGCAGGATCAGGCCTCGCGTCGTCGGATTTTGGCGGACGTAGGTGAGGCCACCCACGAAGCTCTCGCGGAAGGAGACGTTGGCGCGCCGCTTGTCCAGATCGCTGTGCGGGCTCTTCAGCGGCAGCACGAGGAGGAAAACCGCGACGTAGGCGAGGCTTTGGATGCCGAAGTTCAGGGCCGGGCCGAAGATGACGATCAGCGCCCCGGCCACGGCGGGGCCGACGACGCGCATCGCGTTGAACGCAAGCGAGTTCAGCGCGATCGCGTTCATCAAGTCCTCGCGCGGCACCGTGTTCGCGACCAGCGCCTGGCGGACCGGCATTACCAGCGCCTGACCGAGACCTTGAAGGAACGTAAATAAGACGATGTGCCAGGCCTGGACGTTGCCCAGGGCGAGGTGGAGCGCGAAAACCAGCGCCAGCACCGCCATGTAGCCGGAGTTGATCTGCAAGCCGCGCTTTCGCTCGAACCGATCGCCGAGCACGCCACCGATCGGTCCCACGAACAGGGCCGGCAGCGAGCGTACGCCGAAAACGAGCCCCGCCGTCAGCGCCGACCCGGTGAGGTCGTAGGCGAGCCAGCCGAGCGTCACCTGCTGGATCCAGTTGGAGCCGGCGTTGAGCAAGGACGTGATCCAGAGGAGGCGGAAGTTGGGGTGCCGCAGCGACGCAAAGGTGTTCAGCGCCTGCCGTCGCGGCCTCGTCCCTCCGGTCTTTGCTCCTGGGTCGCCTCGCCGCATCGCGTCCTCAGCGCCGCCGAGCCCCGGCTCGAGCCGACCTTGCGGCCGGCTCGAAGGCTCGCGGCGTCTCTTACACCGAGCGCCACCGTCGCGACATTGTAGCGCCTCGGCACGAGAGCTTGCGCTTGATGTCGTGCCTTCATCAGCTGCGGGTCACTTGATCGGATCGTTCTGCGAAGCCGGCGCCGGTTAGTCGCGCTTGCTGAAAGGACGCGGCCTCGCATCTCCGGCAGGCAAACCCCGATCTTCGGCAGCAATCGCCGCGCGCCGAGAGATCTCGCGCACGACCGGTCGATAACGATCTGAGCCCTCCTGCGCTCTTTCGTCCGGAAGGTCCTCCTCGAGCGGGGCAAGGGAGGGCTCATCTCCACGCTCCGACACGACGGCGACCGGGCTCGCCAAGCCTTGGTCTCGGCCCAGCTCCCTTGCGGTCGGGACGCTGCCGGATTGCCCTCGTATGACGGGTGGCGCATCATCAGGTTGCGCTCGCGAACGAGGGTCCACGCAAATAGCTGAAGGTGGTGGTGATGTCTGAGAATCGTGTCCTGGTCGAGCCGTTTCAAGCTGACGTCCTCGACTGGCTCCGCGCCAGAGCGGAGATCGTCGTCGTCGACCCCTGGCTCGAGCCCGAGCGCTGGCAGATCGAAGCCTCGCAGGTCGATGCGGTGATCAGCCGCAAGGGCCGCATCGAAAGAGTGCACATGGCGCAGGCCAAGGGCCGCCTCAAGATCATCGCGCGCACGGGAGTCGGCGTCGATCCGAGCCGCGTCGATCTCGACGCCGCCCGCGAGTATCGCGTCTGGGTGACGAACATCCCGGGCGTGAACTCGGTGTCCGTCGCCGAGCTGGTCTTCGGCCAGATGATCGCCGTGGCGCGCAAGACGATGGCCGCGGATAGGGCTGTCAAGGAAGGCCGCTGGTCCGACTATCTCCAGTTCATCGGCACTGAGCTGGCCAACAAGACGATCGGGATCGTCGGCTTCGGGAACATCGGAACCCGCGTCGCGCTGCGGGCCCGCGCCTTTGAAATGGAGCTTCTGGTCTACGACCCATACGTGCCTGAGGGGCGCGTGACCGCCATCGGCGGCGGATCCGTCGACCTCGTCGAGCTGCTACGCCAGTCCGATTTCGTCACGGTCCATTGTCCGCTGAACAGCGAAACGAAGGGGATGATCGGTGCGGCGGAGCTGGCGTTGATGAAGCCGTCCGCCTTTCTCATCAACGCCGCCCGAGGCGGCATCGTCGACGAAAGCGCGCTCATCGATGTCCTCAATCGAGAGGCAATCGCCGGGGCGATACTCGATGTCGTGGAGCAGGAGCCGCCGGAGCCCGATCAGCCCCTGTTCCGCCTGAGCAACGTCCTCCTCACCCCCCATCTCGGCGCCGCCACCAGCGAAGCGTCGAGCCGTGGCGAATGGGGGGCGGCCCAGGAGGTCGTGCGGGTTCTCGGCGGGGAGCCGCCGCGAAACCCCGTGATCAGCTTCGACTGATCGGAGAGCGTCGGCCGCGGCCGGCACGCGGGCCTGACGCTCTGAACCGTAGCAGCGACAAGGCCGCCTGATCGAGCCGCCGACTGTCGCGAACTCTGCTTTGTCCGGTCTCCCTTCGTCTCGCGGGCTCGCGGCTGGTAATGCCAGCGTAGGGCACCAGTATCGTAAGCTGATTGGGTGAACCGCGGCGTCGTATCGAACCGCACGCTTCCGAGTATCGCCGTCCTCGCCGGCGACCTCGCGTGCTTCTTCATCTTCGCGGTTGTCGGTCTCCGGAGTCATGAGGACGGGATCACGGCTAGCGGGGTCCTACGCGCCGCGATCCCGTTTCAGGTCGGTTGGGTGCTATTTGGCCTGGCCTTCGGCCTCTTGCGACCGCGGCGCCGGCTTCTCGCGAGCAGGCCCCGACCTGTCCTCGTGGCCTGGCTGCCCGCCTGGTTACTCGGCCTGTCGATACGAACCTTCATCCTCGGCCGCGCATTCGCGCCGACGTTTGCCGTCGTCGCGTTGCTCTTCAACGGCGTCCTCCTCCTCCTCTGGCGATCGCTGCTCCTAGCCCGATACGAGAAATCATCTGACTGAGCTAGATCTCGGGGCAGTCTTGGCTATGCCCGCGATTCGTCCGCAGGCGCCTGGCTACGATGAGGGCGAGCCTTGGTACTCGTCCCCTAGCGGATGCGAGATGGCGCAGGGATAGGGAGCAGTAGGTGTTTATGAGCATCGGGTCCGACTGGCCCATCTCGGGAGCCTACCTGCTCTCGGCGACTCTCTGTGTGGTTGCCTGGGTCGCCGCTGCACGCCGGGAAGAGCTGACGGCTCCAGGGAGGTACGTGTGGCTCCTGTTTGCCCTGGGCCTCGCCGCGATCGCGACCCTTCAGCTATTCGATGTTCAGCAGCTGGTCGCCGATAAAGGGCGCGGAGCAGCGCGCTCCGAGGGTCTGTACGTGATTCGCCGCGACATTCAAGCAGCGATCATCGTGATCGTCGTCCTCGGTCTCGGCGTCATGGTCGCCTATGGTGCCCTGGTGCTAAGGGGCAGAAGCTACGGCTTATCGCTGGTTGCGGCAGTCTTGCTCGGCGGATTCCTAACGGTGAGGGCGATCTCCTTGCACCAGATCGACTCACTTCTCTACGGACAAACAGTCGCGGGAGTAGCCTGGAACGACCTGCTAGAAAGCGCGCTGGCCCTCTTCGTTGGCCTCGGTGCCGTTCACTCTCAAGGCGTTCGCTCAGGCTTGCAGACGCTATTGGGTCGCACACCGCGGTAATCGAACCTCCAATGTCCCTTACCCTTAGCTCAGGATAATTGGCGCAGAGAATCTTAATCTCAGGGTTCTGAGTAGGGTCAGTCGATTCCGGCAGCCGTCGACTCTGATAGACTTTCCGGCGTGGGCCTCTAGCTCAGCGGTAGAGCAGCAGACTTTTAATCTGTCGGTCCTGGGTTCGAATCCCAGGGGGCCCACCAACAACACCTCGTTCTTATCATGTAATGACGACCCGTCAGACTCGCCGATTTTCGGCGGCTGAGCACCAGACCCATCGCCGTACTGCTCCGATAAACTGCCCTCGCTTCTCGTGCGCTTTGGGATGCCGCGAGGCGTAGAGCGCAGGCCCGACGGTTCCGAAGCTTCGCCTTGCTAGCTCAGGAGCGTAGATGCTCGACCTTCGTCTCAACAGCGACCACAGCCTAAGCATCGAGACGCCATCCGGTGACGTAGAAGTCCTCGTGCCTGAGGTTCACCCCGAGACGAGCGAAGCGACCATCGAGGTTCTGGTGCCGGACGAATGGCAAGGCGTCTCGACGCCGACTACAACCTATAAGCTGCACGACGAATTCGCCGTGGGCGCTCCCGACGGCGAGATTCGGCTAAAGGTGCTGCGCTTTCCGTGTTCAGCGGACTCTCAGAAAAAGACCAGGCTTGCGCTCGAGTACTGGCTAGGAGACTCTCCGCTACCTCGTCTACCAGAGTCTGTGATTCGCTTCCTTGTTCACCGGGTAGAGGTCATCCCAGCTCTTCGCTTCCATGAACGCCAGCCAGCGGCTGAAGCGCGCGCGGTGCGCCTCTTCGGTGCGGCTGTCGTTGA
>Ga0326597_10012752_pt1 | contig 11076 bp, 11 predicted proteins | sample RVTome_12_FD_203789 | JGI IMG/M metagenome (GOLD analysis project Ga0326597, IMG submission 203789) | Soil microbial communities from uranium-contaminated site in the Upper Colorado River Basin, Wyoming, United States - RVT100D185 | ecosystem: Environmental > Terrestrial > Soil > Contaminated >... | reverse complement strand
GTCGCGGTAGGGACGCTCATTGCTGAGCGCCCCCCGCACAGATCCGTACGTGCGGCTTTCCCGCATACGGCTCCCACCTCGGGTCCGAACGCTCCATCGCGATGATGGTGCGCACGCTGCCAGCGCCGGTGACATGCTCATGCTGGTGCTGTGTCCAGGGCATGCTTTGCTGGCCCGCGTTTCCCTTGGCCTCGGCCCTTCGCTCCACCGGCTCCGCCGCAGATCGCTCCGCTTTGTTCGCCGGCTTCACAGCTACTATGGCCTCGCCCGACTTCCCACGTCCGTGCATCATCGGCTACGGCTCCTCGCCTTCCCGATGCGGACCGCCGGCCATCAGCTGACGGCCAGACGCGGGATATCCCAGTTTCCGACGCGTTCCTTCTGCGCGTGATGTGCTCTTCGACCCCGGCAGGGTGGCAGTGCCTCGCGTACCGGCCCTGCTCATGTTGCGTTCGACCATGGAGACGGCCTCCGCCCCTGCGATATGCCCATTTCGTGGCTCAATCACACACCCCACGCAGCAGCTGTGTACGCTTCGTGGCCGTCGTTACCTCCGGCTCACGCAACACTCGCCTCCAGGCGGCTCGCTACGCCTTACCTGGGCTGGACTTGCACCAGCTGATCGCGCCAGCCTCCTGGCGCCTTCCTCCATGCGGGCTACACCTGCGACGGAGCTACTTGATCTCCATCACGCGGATGGCGGCGGGCCCGAGAATGACGATGAACAGCACCGGCAGGAAGAACAGGATCATCGGCACGGTCAGCTTCGGCGGCAGTGCGGCGGCCTTCTTCTCGGCCTCCGACATGCGCATGTCGCGGTTTTCCTGCGCCATCACGCGCAACGTCTGCGCCATCGGCGTGCCGTAGCGCTCTGCCTGCTGCAACGCCACGCAGACCGACTTGACGCCGTCCATGTCGGTGCGCTTGGCGAGATTCTCGTACGCCATTCGCCGGTCCTGCAGATAGGACAACTCGGCGGTGGTCAGCGTCAGCTCCTCGGCGAGCGCGATCGACTGCGAGCCGATCTCCTCGCTCACCTTGCGGAACGATGCTTCGATCGACATGCCCGACTCGACGCAGATCAGCAGCAGATCGAGCGCATCGGGAAAGGCGCGCCGGATCTGCAGCTGGCGGTTCTGGATCCGGTTCTTGAGGAACAGGAGTGGAATGTGCATGCCGAAATAGGCGGCAAACAGCGCGGTCGCGACCTTCAGCAGCGGCGGCTGGTCGATTTTCAAGACGACGAAGAGATAGAAAAGCGTGACAAGCAGCATCACCGTCGGCGTGACCAGGCGGAAGAACAGGTAGGTGACGTAGGGCGCCTGTCCGCGATAGCCGGCCTGCACCAGCTTCAGGCGCGCCTCCTCCTGGCCGAGCCATTTCGTCAGGTTGAACCTGTCGACGATGTTCTTCATGTACTGCTTCGGCGACTGCCGCAGGCTGACCTTTTCGCCCTTGGCCAGCCGCTCGCGCTCGCGCTGGCGGATGCGCTCCCGCTCCAGCGCCACCGACTTCATCCGCTTGGCAAGCGAATCGGTCGCGAGCAGCGGCATGGCGAGCGTCATGACCGTGGCCGCCGCGGCGATCGCCGCGAACAGCATCATCATCAGGCGGGTATCGTGCAGCTTCTCGATGATGAGTTCGATCATACCGGCGCTCAGAAGTCGAAATTGATCATTTTCTTCATGACGAACACGCCGCACGCCATCCACAGGGCGGAGGCCGCCAGCATGAATCGCCCCATCGGATGCGTCCACAGCAGCTCGATGTATTGCGGGCTCGAGATGTAGACGAGCAGCATCACCGCGATCGGCAGCGAGGCGATGATCGCGGCGGAGGCCTTGGCCTCCATCGACATCGCGTGAATCTTGGCCTTCATGCGCTTGCGGTCGCGCAGCACGCGCGACAGGTTGCCCAGCGCCTCGGAGAGGTTGCCGCCGGCCTTCTGCTGGATCGAGATCACGATGGCGAAGAAGTTGGCTTCCGGCAGCGGGATGCGCTCGTAGATCCTCCCGCAAGCTTCGCCGAGCGGCAGGCCGATGGTCTGCGAGTCGACCAGCGAACGGAACTCGCTCTTGACCGGCTCCTCGGAATCCTGGGCGATGATTTTCAGGCAGTCGGGCAGCGGCAGGCCGGCCTTGATGCCGCGGACGATGATGTCGACCGCGTCGGGGAAGACCTCGAGGAAGCGCGACTCGCGCCGCTTCTTGAGAAAGGAAATCAGCCACACCGGAACGCCGGCGCCGGCGGCAAAGCCGAGACCGAGCGCCGGCAGCAGCCCGACGCCGCCGATCAGGCCCAGCAGGAAGATCGCGACCCCAAGTCCGCCGCTCCCCAGCAGGAAATTCCGCTTCGACAGCGTGAGGCCCGCCTGGGTGATGCGCGTCTGCAGCGGCGGCCGCTTGTTCTTCTTGTTCTGGAGATCCTTGAGGGTCTCTTCCACTTGCTCGCGGCGCGACTTTTCCTTGCCGCGCCCGGCGCTGCGCACGACCGGACCGGCGCGCGCGACGTTCGCCATGCGCTTTTCCACGTTCCGCTCGCCGGAGAGGATCGGGTAGAGGAACACCCAGGCGACGCCGCCCATGGCGGCGGTCCCCAGGAAGAACAGCGCGAGAGTCTGGATCGGGATGCCGAAGATCACGCCGTTGCCTCCCGCGCGACCTCGGCGGCGTCGAGGGCGGCGGCGAGCCGCTTCTCCTCGCCGTAATAGCGGGCGCGTTCCCAGAACCGCGGCCGCCCGATGCCGGTCGACGAGTGCCGGCCGATGATGTTGCCCTTGGCGTCCTCGCCGATCATTTCGTAAACGAAGATGTCCTGGGTAATGATGACGTCGCCTTCCATGCCGACCACCTCGGAAATATGGGTGATGCGGCGCGAGCCGTCGCGCAGGCGCGCGGCCTGGATCACCACGTCGACGGAGGCGCAGATCATTTCGCGGATCGTGCGCGACGGCAGCGAGAAGCCGCCCATGGTGATCATCGATTCGAGCCGCGACAGGCCTTCGCGCGGGTTGTTGGCGTGCAGCGTGCCCATCGAGCCGTCATGACCGGTGTTCATGGCCTGCAGCAGGTCGAATGCCTCGGGTCCGCGCACTTCGCCGACGATGATCCGTTCCGGGCGCATACGCAGGCAGTTGCGCACTAGATCGCGCATCGTCACCTGGCCCTCGCCCTCAAGGTTGGGCGGGCGGGTTTCCAGGCGGACCACGTGCGGCTGTTGCAGTTGCAGCTCGGCGGCGTCCTCGCAGGTGATGATACGCTCGTCGTCGTCGATGAACTGGGTGAGGCAGTTCAGCAGCGTCGTCTTGCCGGAGCCGGTGCCGCCGGACACCAGCGTGTTGACGCGGCAGCGTCCGATCACCTTGAGGATTTCGCCGCCCTCCGGCGTGATCGTGCCGAACCGCACCAGCTGATCGAGCGTGAGCTTGTCCTTTTTGAATTTGCGGATGGTCAGTGCCGGGCCGTCGATCGCCAGCGGCGGGACGATGGCGTTGACGCGCGATCCGTCGGGCAGACGCGCGTCGCAGATCGGCGAGGATTCGTCGACGCGGCGGCCGACCTGGCTGACGATGCGCTGGCAGATGTTGAGCAGCTGCCCGTTGTCGCGGAAGCGGATACCGGTCTTCTGAATCTTGCCCTGGACTTCGATGTAGACGGTGCCGGACCCGTTCACCATGATGTCGGCGATGTCGTCGCGCGCCAGCAGCGGTTCGAGCGGGCCGTAACCGAGGACGTCGTTGCAGATATCGTCGAGCAACTCTTCCTGCTCGGCGATCGACATCACGATGTTCTTGATCGCGATGATCTCGTTGACGATGTCGCGGATTTCCTCGCGCGCCGAATCGGCATCGAGGCGCGCCAGCTGGGCAAGATCGATCGCCTCGATCAGTGCGCCGAAGATGGTGCCCTTGACCTCGTAATAGGATTCCGACCGCCGGGTATCGACCGCGGTCGGCACAACCGGCTTCGGCGTTCCGCCGCGTCCGGCCGCTTCCGGCGGGCTGAGGATCGCCGCGCCGAGGCCGTCGGATGGAAACGGCGTGCGGCCGGCGCCCGGCGTTGCCGCAGGCGCGGCCGGAACGGCTGTCGCCGGCGCCGGTGCCTGCGCGGGCGGTGCCGGCGGCAGCCGGGCTTCGGCGGTCGAGGTGCTACGCTTACCAAACAACGCGACGTCTCCCTCGGGATCAGGCCCGCTTGCGGAACTTGTCGAGCAGCGGACTCAGCAGACTGGAGCCGGCCTTCTTGATCTCGGTGCGGCCGGTGAGAATCTGCGCCAGATTGCGGAACGTCTCGGCGGTGCGATGCCCGGCGGAAATCTCCGCGATCATCTGGCCGTTGTTGGCGGCAGTGCCGAACATCTGCGGGTCGAACGGAATCACCGCCAACGGCTCGTCGTCGAGCGCCTTGGCAAAATCGGCCGGCTTGATCTCCGGCCGCTTCGGGACGCCGAGCTGGTTGAGACAGTAGTAGGGGCGGCGGTCGTTTGGGCGCGCGGTACGCAGCAGGTCGACCAGGTTCTTGGCGTTGCGCAGATTGGCGAGGTCGGGCGCCGCCACGATCAGCAGATCGTCGGCGCCGATCAGGGCGCGCTTGGTCCAGCCGGTCCATTGATGCGGCACGTCGAGCACGACGCACGGCACCGTGGAGCGCAGCGAATCGAAAATGGCGTCGAAGGCCTCGTCGCCGAAGTCGTAGACGCGATCGAGCGTCGCCGGTGCCGCCAGCAGGCTCAGATGGTCGGTGCATTTGGCGAGCAGCCGGTCGATGAACGCGGTATCGATCCGGTCGGGCGAGAACACCGCGTCGGCGATGCCCTGCGGCGGGTCCTGATTGTAGTCGAGCCCGGCGGTGCCGTAGGCCAGATCGAGGTCGGTGACGACCGAGTCGAGCGAAAGGTCATGCGCGATCGCCCAGCCGATGTTGTGCGCGACGGTCGAGGCGCCAACTCCGCCCTTGGCGCCGGTCACGGCGATCACGCGTCCGACCGGCTTGGCCTCCGGCGAGGAGTACAGGCCGCAAATCGCGCGGACAACATCGATCGCGCCGACCGGGGCCATCAGGTATTCGCTGACGCCGCGCCGGATCAGCTCCCGGTACAGCACAACGTCGTTGACCCGGCCGATAACGATGACGCGGCTGCCGGCGTCGCAGACGTCCGCCAATGCGTCGAGTCCGGCGAGGATGCCGTCGCCGCGTGTTTCCGCTTCCAGGATGATCACGTTGGGGGTCGGCGATCCCTGATAGGCTTGCAGGGCGGCGGCGACGCCTCCCATCTGCATTTTCAGGTGCGCCTTGACCAGCCGCCGGTCGTCGCCGGCCGCCTGGATCGCCGAGCCGGTCTCGACCGTCTCGCAGAAGGCCTGAATGGAAATGCGCGGCGCCGGCGCGATATGCTCGTCCTGCGCCGAACGCGCCTCCGGGATCGTCTCCTGGGCGGCGTGCTGCTGTCCGTATCTAATCATTTGCCAACATCGCTGATCTTTGCGGATTCGTTGCTGGGCGCCTTCGACGACGTCTGTTCGCCCTTGCGATAGTTGTCGAGGACCACCGTGCGGCGCATCTGGTAGGCCGGCCCATCGCCGCGCGGCTGCGCCAGGTCGGACGGGTTGGCCACCATGGCCGCCAGGTTGCGCTGCGAGGCGCAGCCGAGGTTCCAATAGGGCTTGTTCTGCCGATAGCCTTCGGTGGTCGCTCCGATATCCGAGGGCCACAGGCCGCACGGTCCGGCCTCCGCGGCCATGCGCGGATAGTTCAGCCGCACGGTGGCGAGCTGGCGCGGATTCGTCACCCGATAGCCGCGCGCGACGACGCCGTTGGGCGGAATCCTTGCCGCGCTCAGGATCGAGCGGATTTCGTGCATGGCGCCGCCGGCGGCGGCGGCGTTGCGGGTGCCGACCGGAACTTCGATGACGATGCCGCCGGTCGCTTCCTGTCTCCAGCCCCGGGCGAACGCAAGGACTTCGGCGCGCTGTTCCGGCGTCAGAGCGCCGCGGCTGGTGCCGATGAACAGCTCGACCGTACGGTCCTTCTCCTTGATGACGATAGGATGGCGCTGGCGGTAGTCCGAGGGCGCGGTCGCCGAAACGTCCGTGCGGGTGTGGTTGTAGCAGCCCGCGAGCAGCGTCGCGCAACCGGCGATCAGCACGGTGCGGACGAGGATCGACCGCGATCCTCGCCGTGCGGCGGTCGCGTCGTGGTTGCGGGTCATTGAACGTCTCCTCGTCACGCGATCAATCGAGAATGAAGCCGAAGGTGCCGCGGAAGCCGCTGCGCGGCTCCGACCGCCGGCCGGCGACGCCGTAGATGCGGTTGAGGCGCCCGATCAGCGCACCTGACGGATCGGACGCGTCGGCGAAGCCGTCGTCGGGGCGCGACAGATCCTTCTGTGCCACCGCGCGAACGATGTAGGGGGTCACCAGGACCATCATCTCGGTCTGGCGGTTAATGAAGTCGCGGCTGCGGAACAGGCTGCCGAGCACCGGGAGCTGCATCAGGCCGGGCACGCCGTTGATCTGCTGCTTGGTCTGCTCCTGGATCATGCCGGCCATCGCCAGCGCCCCGCCGGACGGGATTTCCACGGTGGTGTCGGCGCGGCGGGTGCGCACCGACGGGATCGTCACAGTCTGGGTCGAACCCGGCACCTGGAGTGTCATGGCGTTGTCGGTCGACAGATCCGAAACTTCGGTCATCACCTTGAGGCTGATGCGCCCTTCCGACAGCACCACCGGCGTGAAGGTGAGGCTGACGCCGAACTTCTTGAACGAGATCTGCTGCTGACAGATCGGCGGCGAGCGCGTTGTGTCGCAGCTCAGCCCGTTGGGGACGGGAAATTCGCCGCCGGCGATGAAGGTCGCCACCTCGCCGGAAATCGCGGTGAGGTTCGGCTCCGCCAGCGTTCGGATGACGCCGGCGCGCTCCATCGCCCGCAATGTCGCGTTTACCGACTTGAACGACGGCGAGAGGGCGGTTTCGCTCAACGGTCCGCCCGACACGCCGAACGGATTCGAGGTATTGAAGTTGACGACCGCAGTGCCGTAGCCGATGCTGCCGTTGAGGTCGATGCCGAGCTGCTTGACGACGTCGCGCTGCACCTCGGCAACCGTGACCTTGAGCATCACCTGGTCCCGGCCGCGCACGGTAATGCGATTGATGACAGACCCGCACTCGCCGGCCTTGCCGGTGGTGCTGGTATAGCTGCCGGCACTTATGCCGCCTGGTTGCGAAGTACCGCTGTAGGTGGAGGTGGTGCCGGGTGCCGAGGCGATAAGGCCGCAGGCGACGTCGTAGGCGACTTGCGCTTCCTCCTGGGTCGCCACCGCACCGGAGAGAAGGATGCTGTGTGAGCCGAGGCCTTGGACGTCGATATTCGACTCCGGCACAGTCTGCTTGAGCGCCGCCCGTACGCCGTTGAGGTCGCGCGTCACAGCGACATCGAAAGCGGCGATCTGCCGGTTCTGGGCGTCGAAGAAGACGATGGACGTCTGGCCGATCTTTGCGCCGATCAGATAGATGCGGCGGGCGGTTCGGACCACGGCATTGGCGATGCTCGGATCGGCCACCAGCATATCCTTGATGTCGCGTGGCAGGTCGATCACCAGCGATTTGCCGACGCCGAGCCGAACCGGTACCGAGTTCGAGTCGCTGCTGACCAAGTCGACGACCCCTGCGGGCGGTTTCGGGCGGACCTCACGCGGCGCAGCGCTGACCACCGCGCTCATCGCCACGACCGTCACTGCCGCCATCAGCGTGGCGCGGGCCGGTATCGAACTCGCCATCATGCGGTCCCTCTGTTCATTTTACCGACGTGGTGGTGCTCACGCCGTAGCGAAGCATGTTGATGCCGCGGCGGTTGCGGGCGTCTTCGGGGTCTTCGCTGTCCTTGCGTTTGGCATCGGCAAGGCTGCGCAATGCCAGCGACATCGTGCCCTGCTGGCGCGACAGCGCCAGCGTCTCGGCCTGGCCGGGCGTCAATTCCAGCGTTGCGGTCTTGCCGATGACGACCTTCTGGCCGTTCTTCTCGGCGATCATCTGATCGATCGCGAGCACCCGGATGTTGGTGAGGATCGTCTCGGAGACGAAGTGGTCGCCTTTGTCGTCCTTCTCGCGGCGGGTGAGAATGACGTCGACGCGGTCGTTCGGCAGGATGAAGCCGCCGGCACCGGTCTCGGCCGAGATCTCCGTGGAAATGGCGCGCTTGCCGGTCGGCAGGATGGCCGCCATGAAGCCGGAACCCTGCACCTTGATGAGCTTGGCCTCGTTGATCGGCTCCCCGGTCACGAAGGCATAACGGGCAATGGCGCCGGTGAGTTTCTCGACAGCGTCGGGCATCGCCGACTTGCGGATGAAAGTCGGCGCCGCGGCGTTGACCGGCCACGACTGCCATTGCAACTCCGCCGGCGACAGCGTCTGGCCGACGTTGATGTCGGTCTTGGCGACCAGGACATCGACCATCTCGACCTTGACGATCTGAATCGGCTGGGGCGGCTTGGGATCGGAGCCGCCGGCCAGCATGGCGGCGACGCCGCCCGCGGCGAGGGCGATGACCAGGACGATGATACGCGCGGGTTTCATACGCTTGACTTTCGACTCACAGCACGGCCAACGGAACCACTGCTGGATTTCAGCAGGGAAACGTCAAAGCATGGTTAAGAAGGAGTATCGAATTCTCGTTAATGAACGGTTGATATCGACCGAAGCCGTAGATGCAGCCCGCATGGGCGAAGTGAAATGCGGGAACGGCCTCTCCACCCGAGCAACTGCCCCGGGTCGCTTCGCTCATCCGGGCGACGCGCCGCTACGGGTTGCCCGCGCTGCTACAACGTCAGCGCCTGCATCCAGGCCGTGTGCGGGTAGACGACGAGCGCGGCCGCCGCCAGCGCGATGCCGTAGGGAACGCCGCCGTTGCTCTGGTGCAGCCGCTGCACCCAGGCCTGCCGCGCCAGCATCTGCGGCAGCGGCAGTACGCGAAACTTGATGATCACCAGCGTCAGCACGCCGCCGAAGATCGAGGCATAGACGGCATAGTCGAGCAGATGGTCGAACCCGAACCACAGCGCGGTCGCCGCCGCGAGCTTGGCGTCGCCGCCGCCGATCCAGCCGAACGCGAAGAAGCAGAACGTGATCGCCAGCACCGTCATCCCGGCGCCGGTGTGCGAGAGCATGTCGCCGGCGCTCATGCCCATGATCAGGGCAAGCGCGAAGAACCCGGCGGTCAGCGCCAAGGACACCCGGTTCGAGATGGTCATCGTGAACAGGTCGCTCGAGGCGGCAAAGGCCATCAGGGCCGGGAACAACAGCAACCGCACCGCATCGACCATCATCACAGGACACTCGTCACGTGCAAGGTGCAGACTTCCCCGATCGGCGGCGATCTTACCGGCCAAGTCGTAAACAAGAGCTTGGCCCGATGTGCCGATTTGTCGGCAACACTGTCGCCGCGGCGCGGGCTCGCAAAAACGAAAAAGCCCCGGTCATGCCGGGGCAATTCCGCATCGCTTCGGCGATCGGTTACTTCATGTTGTTGGTAACCGAGCTGAAGGTCGTCGAAAGCTTGGTGCCGAGGCCGTTGACGACGGCGATGATGGCAACCGAGATGCCGGCGGCGATCAGGCCGTACTCAATCGCCGTCGCTCCGGACTGATCCTTGAGGAAACGCGAAACCAGATACATCGTAGGCTCCTTGTGGTCCACACGTGGCTGTCTGAGCTGATCCGGCGACCTTTTGTCAGGATCGTTCCGAACCGTGCCGGCACCCTAGTCCGCAGCAATTGCAATTGCGTTAATTGACGTGTGAATTTTCCCGGTAATTGCAGTCGTTTGCCGCGTGGTTAAGAATGCACTGAGTTGTCCGACGGTTTTCATATACCGCGCAATCATGCATCGCGCGCTTGTCGAGCATTGCACTCTATTGCGCTTGCGGACCATCGCGGTGTGCGCCGGTAACACTTCCTGAACCATAGCCGCTGTGTCCAGCTGCGGATGCATCGCGACTGCGCCTGCCTTTGCAGTTCATTCACCTTGTTCGCTTCAACTGCCTTCATGTCCGCACTGCCGCATCGCGGCGGACAAGGCGTGCGTATCTCTCGGTATGCGTGGAGCGTGTGATGATGGCGTTGGGCATGCGTCGGCGGACCTGGTCCTGCCTGAGCGTCTCGCTGGCCGCCGGGCTGTTAGCGATGACGGCCGCCGCGACGCCGGCACGGTCTGCTCCCGAGGTGCTGATGGTGGTGCTCGACGAAGCAAAATTAGTGAAACTGCCGGACCGGCTCGCGACCCTGGTGATCGGCAATCCGCTGATCGCCGACGCGGCGCTGCAGGCGGGCGGAAACGTCGTGCTGACCGGCAAGGGCTACGGCAGCACCAACCTGATGGCGCTGGATCGGACCGGCAAGGTTCTGATGGAGAAGACCATTCTGGTGCGGGCACCGGGAAATACGGTCGTCGTTTACCGCGGCATCGAGCGTCAGACCTACAGCTGCACGCCGAACTGCGACCGGCGCATCATGCTTGGCGATTCCGCCGCGGATTTCACCGCGACCCTCGGCCAGATCGGCGAGCGCAACACCAAGGCGCAAGCCGCCGGGCGCTGATCGGCAAAGTGCATCGCGAGCGATCCATGCCGGAGCATGTCCCGCAAACCGACCCCCCCGGCATCCGTTACGGTTAGCGAATCCTCTACCGCATAGGCGGTGTTGTCGGCAATCAGCGCAACACTTCCACAACGCGTCTTTGTTAGGACTAAGTGTGCGGTACCGCACTGCCGCCCGGAATTGGGTGCTCATATGCCGAAACACTGCCGCGATCGAATGACCTCCCGCATCAAGCGCTGGTTTGGACTGAGGGCCGTGCGGCGCTTGGCCCGCCAGGAAGACGGCACCGCCGCCGTCGAGTTCGGCTTGGTGGCGATGCCGTTCCTCGCGCTGGTCTTCGCCATCATCGAGACCGCCCTGGTGTTCTTTGCCAATCAGGTGCTGGAGACGGCCGCCTCCGAGTCCGCGCGCCTGATCATGACCGGGCAGGCGCAGACGCAGGGGCTGAGCCAGACCTCGTTCAAGGATCAGGTGTGCACGAAAATCTA
>Ga0326597_10012751_pt1 | contig 11076 bp, 8 predicted proteins | sample RVTome_12_FD_203789 | JGI IMG/M metagenome (GOLD analysis project Ga0326597, IMG submission 203789) | Soil microbial communities from uranium-contaminated site in the Upper Colorado River Basin, Wyoming, United States - RVT100D185 | ecosystem: Environmental > Terrestrial > Soil > Contaminated >... | reverse complement strand
GGCGGGTCAGGCGATCGGTGCCCCCCAAGCCGGGATGCAGGCCCAGCAGGATCTCCGGCAGGCCCATGCGGGCGCCGGGCACCGCCAGGCGATAATCGCAGCAGAGAGCCAGCTCCAGACCGCCGCCCAGGCAGAGGCCATGGATGATGGCGAGGGTCGGAAAGGGCAGGGCGGCCAGGCGGTCGGCAACGGCATGGGCCGCCTGGAGTTTTTCGACGATGTCGGCCTCCTCGGCGATATGGGAAAATTCCCGGATGTCCGCCCCGAGACAGAATCCGGATTTTTTCGTCGAACGGAGCACCAGCCCTTTCGGCGCATCGCGAAAGGAGGTTTCCAGGATCTCACCCAGTTCCAGCAGAGCCTGTTCGGACAGGAGATTGACGGATGCCTCCGCATGGTCGAAATACAGCCAGGCCACCCGGTTTTCATCCCACGACAACCGCCAATGATTCAATTCCCTATCTCCGGTTTCGGGGCCGGGAGACTGCTGGGGACCGTTTTCCATTTCGCGAGGTTGCAGGATATGCAGAATTTTGCCGGTCATGTTTGTTCGTCTCCTCACCCGGGTTTAAACCTTTTCGATCAGCATGGCGCCGCTCTGGCCGCCGCCGATGCATTCGCTGGCGATGCCGACCTTCATATCCTTCCGGTGCAGGGCATTGACCAGATGCAGCACGATACGGTTGCCGCTTGCCCCCACGGGATGGCCGAGGCTTATCGCGCCACCGTCGATGTTCAGCCGCTCCCGGTCGATCGTCCCCAGCGGTCGGTCGAGACCGAGGACCGCCTCGCAGAATCCGGCATCTTCCCATGCGGCCAGGCAGGACAGGACCTGGGCGGCGAAGGCCTCGTTGATCTCCCACAGGTCGATGTCCGCCGGGCTAGCGTTCCAGCGTTTGAGAAGCGCGGTGACGCTGAGGACCGGGGCGAGGCCCATGATCCGCGGTTCGAGGGCGGCCCAGGCGCTGTCGATGATCACCGCCCTGGGGGTCAGCCGATACTTTTTCAGCGCATCCTCCGAGGCCAGGATCACCCAGGAGGCGCCGTCGGTCACCTGCGAACTGTTGCCCGCCGTAACCTGGCCGAAGGGGCGTTCGAAGACCGGGTCGAGGCGCGCCAGGGCGTCGAGGGTCGTGTCGGGACGGACGCCGTCGTCCATGGAGAAGATCTCGCCGTCGACGGAGACGGCCGGTTCGATCTCGTTATCCAGCAAGCCTTCCGTCCCCGCCCGGGCCAGGCGCTGGTGGCTGGAAAGAGCGTACCGGTCGGCGTCCTCGCGGCTGATGTCAAACAGGTGGGCGAGAGCCTCGGCGGTCTGTCCCATGTTGAGTCCGGCCACCGGATCGGTCAGGCCCTGCTTGAGGCCCAACACCGGTTTCAGGAAGGAGGGCCGCCAGCGGGCCAGGGTGCGCAGCCGGTCCGCCATCGAGCGGGCCCGGCCGAGGTCGGCGAACCAGGCCGCCGCCTGGGGATTCAGCAGCAGCGGAGCATGGCTGAGGGCTTCGCTGCCACCCGCCAGGACCAGATCGCCCAATCCGGCGCCGATGTAACGGAAAGCGGTATCGATCGATTGCATCCCCGACCCGCAATTGATCTGCACGGTAAAGGCCGGCATCCCTGCGCCCATGCCGAGGCGCAGCGCCGCGATGCGGGCGGGATTCATCTCGCCGGCAGGGACGTTGACGCAGCCCAGTATTACCTGGTCGAAAGCATCGGGGGGGATATCCTGCCGCAGCAGCAGGGGACGGCCGCACTGCACCGCCAGGTCGACCGGCGAAAAGGGTCCGGGTTTGCCGCGAACTTTCAGGAATGGAGTGCGGGCACCGTCGACGATATAGACGGGTCGTTGCCGGATGGGGCCGGATGAACTATCGGTGGGATGCTCGTTGCTCACTTAATTCCCTCTGAGGCAGATTGAATGATAAATATGCAAAACTGGCGTCGCAAAAAGTCCGCCCTACGGCGTTACGGCGTTTTTTCAGGACCTCGACATACCTAATGTATGCCTTCGCCCCTGAAAAACCACCAAGCCTTGTAGGACGAAATTTTTGCTTAGCCATCGTAAGTTTTGTGAATGCATCAAATGTGATTTTAGCAGGGATGTTCAGGATGAAAAGGATAAAGGAACCGCCCGGATAATTTTTGCCGGTACCGGCCTTAGCTCCCTCCCAGCGGGGGAGGGTTGGGGAGGGGGAGGTCATACGGTAATACCCCCCTCCCAGCCTCCCCCCTCCGGGGGGAGGAGTAACCCCCCCGTTGCAAATATCGGCCAGACCTGAGAAAATCCAGGCAATTTTCGTTTCAAGGAGAATTCATGCAGATGATCGACATCGCCCGCAAGCTGTCAACGGACCTTGGGGCTCTGTGTTTCAGCGAGCCCGTCACCCATGTTTACAATCCCCTGGATTATGCCCGCCAATGCCACGAGGCCTACCTGCGGCGCTACGGGCAGGGACCGAAGGAGGTGGTGTTCCTCGGCATGAATCCCGGTCCCTGGGGGATGGCCCAGACCGGGGTGCCCTTCGGCGAGGTCTCCATCGTTCGCGACTGGCTCGGGATCGATGAACCGGTGGACCGACCGGCCCGGGAAAACCCCGCCAAGCCCGTCACCGGCCTGGCGTGCAAGCGCAGCGAGGTAAGCGGCCGCCGCCTCTGGGGCCTGTTCCGGGAAAAATTCGGCGATCCGGAGAAATTCTTTCGGCGGTTTCTGGTGGTGAATTATTGTCCGCTACTGTTTCTCGAAGCCTCGGGGCGCAACCGCACCCCGGTTCAGCTGCCCGTCGACGAACGGCGGGCCCTGATGGCCGTTTGCGACGCGGCCCTGCGGCAGACGGTCATCGCCCTGGAAGCGAAAATGGTGATCGGGGTCGGAAATTTTGCCGAGGAAAGGGCCCGCGAGGCACTAACCGGGCTGGATCTCACCATCGGCCGCATCCTCCATCCCAGTCCCGCCAGCCCGGCGGCCAACAAGGACTGGGCGGGCAAGGTGCTGGAGCAGTTGCGGGTGTTGGGGATTCGGTTGGAACCATGAAAGACAGTTATGGGTCCCGAATCCAGGGCCCAGGGGCCAAAACCAAAGGTCAAAGGCATAATTGGCCGCAGATAAAGGCGGATAAAGGCGGATAAAGGCGGATAAAGGCGGATAAGGCTAAAACCAAAAGCTAAAGGTTTTGCTTTATCCGCGTATGCGAAGCATCAGATTTTATCCGCGGCCAGATATGGGTTTCCGATTTTTTTCTGTCTTCCACCTTCACCGCATCCGAGTCCAGAGTCCCGAGTCTACCGTTTCAGCAGTTTCAGCATATCCGCCCCACTCCGCGAAAGTCATTTCCCCGGATTTTACCCGATCCCGGCCTGTGAAATCAGCTATCGGCAGCTAGAATTAATACAGGGAGGAAACCAGGGGATACAGCCTTCCGGAAAGGGTCGGCATGGAGATGCAGGTCTGGCAGCAACTCGGCATATCCCTCGGACTGGGGCTGCTGGTCGGGCTGCAGCGGGAATGGGCCGAACCGAAAGCCGCGGGCATCCGAACCTTTGCCCTGATCACCGTATTTGGCACTGTGTGCTCTATTCTGGCGGCCAGGTTCGGCGGCTGGGTTCTGGCCGGCGGCATCATCGCCCTCGGGGCCACGATGGTGGTGGCCAACCTCCGCCGGGTACGGGCTGACGACGCTCATCCCGGGCCGACCACGGAGGTGGCCGCCCTGGTGATGTTTGCCGTCGGGGCCCTGCTGGCGACCGGCAGGATCCCCGAGGCCATCGCCATCGGCGGCGGGGTCGCCCTGCTCCTTCACTGGAAACAGCCGTTGCACGGTTTCGTCGAACGGATCGGCGAGGCCGAGATCCGGGCGGTCTTTCGCCTGGTGTTGATCGCCCTTGTGATCCTGCCATTGCTGCCGGACCGGTCTTATGGGCCCTACGAGGTCCTGAACCCTTTCCGGATCTGGCTGATGGTGGTGCTGATCGTTGGCATCAGCCTTGGCGGTTTTCTGGTCTCCCGCTATGTCGGTGCCAGGACCGGTTCGGTGTTAAGCGGGCTGTTGGGAGGGTTGATTTCAAGCACGGCCACCACCGTCAGTTACGCCCGGCGATCGAAAGTAACGCCCGAGGCCTCGCCCTTGTCGGCCCTGGTCGTGATGATCGCGTCGACCATCGTTTTCCTTCGCGTGGCTTTGGAAGTCACCCTGGTGGCGCCGGAGATCGTCGGGCAGGTATTGCCCCAGTTCGGGGTGATGGGCCTGTGGATGGGGTTGATTTCCGTGGCGGCCTATGTGTTGGCCCGCCAGGAGAAGGCGGCGCCGCCCGAACCGAAAGACCCGTCAAACCTCGTCGCGGCGGTGATTTTCGGCGGGCTGTATACCCTGGTGTTGCTGGCGGTGGCGACGGCCAGGGAACATCTGGGCAGCGCCGGGCTCTACCTGGTGGCGGCCCTTTCCGGATTGACGGACATGGATGCCATCACCCTTTCCACCGCCCAGTTGATCAGAGCCGAACGGCTCGACGTAGATACGGGATGGCGGATGATGCTGATTGGCGCCCTGTCCAATATCCTTTTCAAGGGCGGAGTCATCGCCATCCTCGGGCATCCCCGCCTGCTGAGGCGGGTCGCCGTGCTTTTCGGATTTTCGGTGGCCGGGGGGCTGCTGCTTCTCTGGCTGTGGCCTTGATGGGCGTCGCAAAAAGTCCGTCCTACGGCGTTACGGCGTTTTTTCAGGATCTCGACATACTAGATGTATGCCTTCGTCCCTGAAAAACCACCAAGCCTTGTAGGAAGAAATTTTTGCTTAGCCATTGGCGTCGCAAAAAGTCCGTCCTACGGCGTTACGGCGTTTTTTCAGGATCTCGACATACTAGATGTATGCCTTCGTCCCTGAAAAACCACCAAGCCTTGTAGTACGAAATTTTTGCTTAGCCATCGCAATCGTAAGAGTTTTTGCGAAGTCATCGGGAGTGGCTATGCAGGTCTTTGTGACGGGTGGCACAGGGTTTGTCGGCAGTGCAGTGGTGCGGCATCTTCTCGCCGCCGGACACCAGGTGGTGGCCCTGGTTCGTCCCGGTTCGGAAAGCAAGCTGGTTGAAGGGGCCAACGTCAGGTTGCATCCCGGGGATATTTCCGATCCCCAAAGCCTGAACGGAGGAATGGCGGGCTGCGAGGCGGTCATCAACCTGGTGGGGATTATCCGCGAATTTCCCCGTCGCGGGGTGACCTTCGAGCGGATGCACGTGGACGGCACGGGGAATGTGCTTTCGGCGGCCGTCGCCCAGAGGATCCCCCGTTATCTGCACATGAGCGCCAACGGCGTGCGGGAGGACGGCGTGGCCCAATACCACCGGACCAAATGGCGGGCCGAGGAGGCGGTGCGGGCTTCCCCGCTTCAATGGACCATCTTCCGGCCCTCGGTGATATTCGGCCCGGGAAGCGAGCTGGTCGAGTTGCTGACCGGGATGATTCGCAAGCTGCCGATTATCCCGGTCGTCGGCGACGGTCGTTACCGCATGCAGCCGGTGGCTGTCGGACAAGTGGCGGAAACCTTTCTCAAGACCCTCGCCATGCCCGAAACCGTCGGCAAGACCTTCCACCTGGGCGGCGCCGCAAGCTACACCTATGATGAAATTCTCGACCTGATCGGCCGAGCGCTCGGCAAAAGAAAGGTGCTCAAGTTCCACCAGCCGGTTTCCCTGGTCACGCCGGTCATCCGGTTGTTGGAAAAGTTCCCCCATTTTCCCCTCACCCACGATCAACTGACCATGATGCTCGAAGACAATGTCTGCGATCAACGTCCCTGGGCGGAGACCTTCGGCATCGATCCCACTTCCTTTGCCGAGGGGGTAGGGAATTGCGTATCGAAATGAAGTTCGGAGACAGCAGAGAATCAGGGGTCAATTCGCCACGCACTGCGTAGCGAATTAACCTGGGCCCACTACCGAGCCCTGATGCGGGTGGAGACGCGAAGGGTACATGAACGAGGCCGCCGAGCAGAACTGGAACACCGGGCGCTGTTGTTTGTTTTTCGGAACGGTTGCGCATTTGATTCTGCATGTTAATTTTCTTGTAGACGACTCCGAATCATGCTTTCGGATGGATAATACGCCAAAAACTGGAGGATCGAGACAATGGTTAACTATAAAATCGTTTGTTTTTTTGGCCTCTTTATCATGATGCTTGGTTCCATTGCCATGGCGGAGATGGAAGCCGGCCACCCGACCATTGATGATGATGGCGTGCAGCGGGTGGAGATTCTGGGTGGCGGGTATTTCTTCAAGCCTGATCACGTCATAGTTAAGGTCAATGTACCGGTGGAAATGGTAATCAGCAAAGAGGATGGATTCACTCCCCATGATTTTATTATTGAAGCACCGGAGGCCGGAATAGAGGTGGACGAGAGCCTGTCCAGTGAGCCGAAGGTAGTTAAATTTACCCCGACCAAGGTTGGCAAGTATCCGTACTACTGCAGCAAAAAACTGCTTTTCTTTGAAGACCACCGTGAAAAGGGGATGGAAGGAGTCCTTGAGGTAGTTGAATAGCCAGTGTGGCGGTCCGCTTCCCTGTGAGCGAAAGAGAGGGCCATTGCCCCGTATTCCTGTTCGAAATACGTTGCAATTTCCCTCTCTTTTTACTGAAATTACCATAATGCTCGTAGCTACTGCTCCACTGAGCATCACTCGTCAGGAAAGAAATGGAGCATAAAATGCTGCCTGCCCCCGGGATTGTTCTCAAGAAATCATCCGGTGGAGTTTATTTTTCAGGCTTTCCAATCTTGCAAGCCTGACACTGTTGTCTGTTCTGTTGTCCTGTTCTTACCCCTCATGTTTTACCATCACCGAGTAGGAATGTTGAAAAACGGCTCACAGGGTCGAGCAAAAGGGTCAACTGTACAGAATTCCAATTTGGAATTTGTAGACGCGACCCCTCTGGAGTGACCCCTCTGGAATGACCCACGGGAACGAATGCGCGACTGGCAGAAAAGAGAGCCGAAATGAAAAGGACCAACTTCGACAAATACCTCGAAGAGCAGTTGCAGAATCCGGAGTTTGCCGCCCGTTTCGAGCGTGCCGGCGAGGCCTGGAACGTAGGGTTGCAGGTTGCCGCATTGCGTCAGAAGGCCGGACTTTCCCAGAAAGAGCTGGCCAAGCTCTTGAAGACCTCCCAGCAACAGATCAGCCGCCTGGAATCCGCCAGCTACGAAGGCCATTCGCTCAGTATGTTGCGGCGGGTTGCCGAGGTTTTGCATGCACGGGTGCGGGTGATTATTGAACCGGTTGAAAATCACGTCGGAACGCATGTGGCCGAGGCTTCGGAAGAGTATGGCAATGGGGAACCCGGATCCAAGGAATCATGAGCAACCAGCCATCAGCCGCTAGCCGCTGATTTCACATTAGATTCCTTGACCTTCAAGGCCTCCGGCGGTAATTTGATTTTTACTTATGTGATTGAGTTTCCGCTGGTATTTGATGTTCGGAGGATGGGGTGGTTGTTTGGGGGATGATCGAAAAGTGGTAAAAACCGCTCTGCGCCGGTAAGGCGTGGGCGGTTTTTTGTTTTTGGGGTTAATGAGGCAGGGAAATGTGGCGGCGCAAGACCTGAACGTTGCTTGCCCGCCGAGGGCGTTTGAGTGCGGTTTTTAGCACAAAGGATATGAATTAAGTATGCAACACGCAAAGTTTCTGAATGATCTGGAGAAAAAACTCTGGACCGCCGCCGACAAGCTGCGTTCCACCCTCGATGCGGCCCAGTACAAGCATGCCGTGCTGGGGCTGTTGTTTGTCAAATACGTTTCCGATGCCTTCGATATCCGCCGCCAGGAGTTGATTGCGCAATTCGAGAATCCGGAACATGATTATTATCTCAACCCCGACGATTACGACTCCGACGAGGAATGCCAGCAGGAGATCGCCGCCGAGCTGGAGGTCCGCGACTACTACACCGAGAAGAACGTCTTCTGGGTGCCGCAACTGGCGCGCTGGGAAACTTTGCAGAACCACTCCAAGCTGCCTCCGGGAACCAGGATCGAAATCAAGAACGGCAAGACCACGACTTACGAGATTCGCAGCGTCGGCCGGCTGATCGACGATGCCCTTGAAGCCATCGAAAAGGACAACCCCAAGCTCAAAGGGGTACTTAACAAGCAGTACGGGCGCCTGCAGATCGACCAGGCCAAGCTCGGCGAACTCATCGACCTGATCGCCACCATCCCCTTCTGTCATGAAACCCTGGCGGCCAAGGACATCCTCGGCCACGTGTACGAATACTTCCTCGGCCAGTTCGCTCTCGCCGAAGGGAAAAAGGGCGGCCAGTTCTACACCCCCAAGTCCATCGTCACCCTCATCGTCGAAATGCTCCAGCCCTTTTCGGGGCGGGTGTACGACCCGGCCATGGGCTCCGGGGGTTTCTTTGTGCAGAGCGAGCAGTTCATCAAGGAGCGCGGCGGCAAGCTCGGCAATGTCTCCATCTACGGCCAGGAGTACAACCACACCACCTGGCAGCTCGCAGCCATGAACATGGTCATCCGAGGCCTCGACTTCAACTTCGGCAAGGAGCCGGCCAACACCTTTACCAACGACCAGCACCCCGACCTGCGCGCTGACTTCATCATGGCCAATCCCCCCTTCAACATGAAGGAGTGGGATGTCGGCGTGAAGCAGGACGATCCGCGCTGGCAGTATGGCCGCCCGCCATCAGGCAACGCCAACTTTGCCTGGATGCAGCACATGCTCTACCACCTGGCATCCAACGGTTCTATGGGCCTGCTGCTGGCCAACGGTTCGATGAGTTCCAACACCAATACCGAAGGGGATATCCGCCGGGCGCTGGTGGAGAACGATCTGGTCGAGTGCATGGTCGCCCTGCCGGGGCAACTCTTCACCAATACTCAGATTCCAGCCTGTATATGGTTTCTCACCCGCAACAAGCAGGCGCGGGGTGATCTGGCGGACCGTTCCGACAAGGTGCTCTTCATCGACGCCCGCAACCTTGGCTACATGAAAGATCGCGTGCTGCGGGATTTCAAGCCTGAGGATATCGCCAAGGTTGCTGACACCTTTCACGCTTGGCAAGGCTTCCCGGATCGTCATTCACGCGAAGGCGGGAATCCAGAGTCTTATGAAGACATCCCCGGTTTCTGCTACTGCGCCACTCTGAATGAGATAAGGAAGCACGATTTCGTGCTGACGCCGGGGCGCTATGTCGGGGCAGCCGATGAGGTGGAGGATAGTGAGTGTTTTGCCGATAAAATGGCCCGGTTGACTTCGCAGCTGCAGGAGCAGTTTGCACGGCGTAGTGAGTTGGAAGAGAAGATTAAGCGGAATCTGGCGGGGCTTGGTTATGAAATCTAAAGGGCCCAAAAGTGTAGGGTCATTTGTATCGCTGCTTCGAGGGACGACCTATAAAGGTTCGTTACTTGGAGAAGACGGCCCCTACTTGCTCGGATTGGCTTCAATTCAAAGAAACGGCGGATTTAGATCCGATAACTTAAAGCGATATTCAGGGCCATCTGCTGAAAAATTGTTGCTTTACCCTGGCGACATATTTGTTTCATTGAAAGATGTAACACAGTCTGCAGACTTGCTCGGAGCTGTTGCAAGGGTGCCAAAGGAAATAGCTGTAGGCCGCCTAACGCAAGACACTGTGAAGCTTATTTTTGATGGTGATGAGATTTCGCATAGTTATTTGTACTGGCTACTGCGAACCCCTGATTACCGCAGTTATTGTAAGAGTCACGCGACAGGAACGACAAACTTAGGTCTCTCCAGAGAGGACTTCTTAAGTTTTCCAGTGCCTGAGTTTAATAAAGTTAGGCAGTTGATTGTTGACACATTGGAGAATGTTGAGAGTAAAATCGAACTCAACCGCCAAATCAACCAAACCCTCGAACAGATCGCTCAGACCCTCTTCAAAAGCTGGTTTGTCGATTTCGAGCCGGTCAAAGCCAAGATCGAAGCCAAAGCCGAAGGCCGCGACCCCGAGCGCGCCGCCATGAGCGCCATCAGCGGCAAGCATGAGCCCGAACTTGACCAGCTTTCCCCCGAACAACGTCAACAACTCGCCGCCACCGCCGCCCTGTTTCCCGATGAGTTGGTGGAGTCGGAGCTGGGGTTGATTCCGGAGGGGTGGGAGGTGAAGGCACTGCCTGAAGCAATCGAGGTGAATCCTTCACGAACGTTGAAAAAAGGCGTAATTGCACCGTATCTGGATATGGCCAATGTGCCGACGAATTCGGCCAGAGTTGCCGACGTTATCCAGCGTGAATTCAGTTCCGGTTCCAAGTTTATGATCGGTGACACGCTGCTGGCCCGAATTACGCCCTGTCTTGAAAACGGGAAAACGGCTTACGTAGACTTTCTGGCGGATAAGCAGGTTGGCTGGGGGTCTACCGAGTTTATTGTGTTTCGCCCAAAAGCACCCTTGCCCGAGGCGTTCGGATACCTATTGTGTCGACACCCTGAGTTCAGGGCCTTCGCCATTGCGAATATGTCTGGCACTTCGGGGCGGCAACGAGTCCCCAACGACTGTTTCGCGAACTACAAGTTTGCTGCGCCCGACACCGGTGTAGCGGCTGCTTTCGGTGCGACAGTTAGTAGCATAATGGTTGGGATTAAAGTTCAAGATGAACAATCCCGTACTCTCGCCACACTTCGGGACAACTTGTTGCCTAGGCTCCTCTCCGGGGAAATGGATGTTTCATGGTGCAGTGAAGTGATGGAGTTGCGCGTATGAGTATTGATTTCAAGCTTTCGGCTCGCAATATCGGCCCCCACCGGACTCTCATATCAAACCAGAAAATCGGGTGCTGTAAGATTGGTATTTTTGCAAATAATGGCAGCGGGAAAACATTTCTCAGTCGAATGTTTAGATTGGTTGGCGAGAGTGAGTTTGAGCCGGGGAAATTAAACGACTTACTCACTATAGATGAGAGAAGTGGCCGATTTTCCTTTGAATTGAATAATTCGCAAGAGAGCGGTCGCTCGCGGACTTTAGGCATTGATTTAACGCGGGACTCCTCACAGCCCGTAGTCTCCAATGAAACCGGATATATTTTTCACGTTTTTAACAGTGACTACGTCCGTGAAAATATA
>Ga0326597_10012749_pt1 | contig 11078 bp, 13 predicted proteins | sample RVTome_12_FD_203789 | JGI IMG/M metagenome (GOLD analysis project Ga0326597, IMG submission 203789) | Soil microbial communities from uranium-contaminated site in the Upper Colorado River Basin, Wyoming, United States - RVT100D185 | ecosystem: Environmental > Terrestrial > Soil > Contaminated >... | reverse complement strand
CACCCCTCGACGAGCTGAAGAGATCATCCGAAGAGATCCGGAAGGACATCGATCAAGCCGGTGTGAGTGGGCTCGAGTGGAACGGACCGAAACCTGTCTCGGGGCCGACCCCAGCCGACGCCATGGCCGACCTCGATGAGATCGAGAAAAGGGCGTCCGAAGAGGGCCCCGAGCGGTGACGGAGGACAGGCCGCAATCCATCCTCTCCCATCTCGAGGAGCTGCGGTGGCGGGTATTGAAGATCGCCATCGGTGTCCTGATCGGCGGCGTCGTGGCCTTCGTGTTCGCCGATCAGCTGCGCGAGATCCTGGAGGCCCCGTTCTACGCCGCCGCCCCCGACAACGAGCTCCAGACACTCGCCGCCACGGAGCAGTGGGGCGTCCTGATGCGGATCGGGCTCTTCGGGGGGGTGATCCTGGCCAGCCCGGCGATCCTCTATCAGATCTGGGCCTTCATCCAGCCCGCCCTCACCTCGAGGGAGCGGAACTGGGCCCTCCCCATAGTGGGTGCTCTGGTGGTGCTCTTCATAGGTGGGGTGGTATTCGGGTACTGGACCCTTCCCCGAGGGTTGGAGTTCCTCCTCGGAATATTCCCCGATGTCGAGACCAACCTCCGTCTCGGGGACTACTACTCGTTCACTCTTCGATTTCTGCTCGCGTTTGGCATTGCCTTTCTCTTCCCTGTGTTTCTCTTTGCCGCGGCAGCGGCCGGGATCGTCAGCTCGGACCAGTTGGCCAGGGGTAGGCGTTGGGCGATTGTCATCATCGTCTTGGCTGCCGCATTGATCACCCCAAGTGGCGATGCCTTCACTCTTCTCGTCCTCTCCGGGCCGCTATATGCGATGTATGAGGCCACTTACTGGCTGGTCCGGCTCCTGTTGAAGAAATGAGCAGCCAGCTCGACACCTTTTGGGATCGGCTTCCGTTCAAGCCTGACGACTTCCAGGTAGAGGCCGCCGAAGCCATCGCCGAAGGTCAAGCCGTGGTGGTCACCGCGCCGACCGGCGCCGGGAAGACGCTCGTGGCAGAGGCTGCGATCCACCTCGCCCTGGCCAAGGGGGACAGGGCTTTCTACACCACCCCGATCAAAGCTCTCTCCAATCAGAAATTCTCGGATCTGGTGGGGGCCTACGGCCCCGAGCGGGTCGGATTGCTCACCGGGGACAATGTGGTCAACGGCGACGCCGAAATCGTCGTGATGACCACCGAGGTCCTCCGCAACATGATCTATGCCGAGAGCCGGCGCCTGCACAACGTTGGCCTGGTGATCCTCGACGAGGTCCACTATCTCCAGGATCCGACCCGGGGTGCTGTGTGGGAAGAGGTGATCATTCACTGTCCTCGGCATGTGCAACTGCTCTCCCTGTCGGCGACAGTGTCCAACAATCAGGAGTTTGCGGCCTGGGTTGGGGAGCGGAGGGGGCCGACCCGGCTGATCGCAACCGAGCATCGCCCGGTGCCGTTGGAGTCGATGTACATGACTCGCGATCGCATGGGCGCCCAGACCCTGCATCTCCTCCCCACATTCGTGACCCGCGAGGGTCGGAGACGCCCGAATCCGCGTATCGAGCACATGCTCGGGTTGGAGCGGGGCCGGAAACGGCGATTCAAGAGCCCGAACCGAATCGAGACCGTCGAACGCCTGGCCGAGGAAGGAATGCTTCCGGCGATCTTCTTCATCTTCAGTCGCGCCGGATGCGACGCGGCCGCTCACCGGATTGTCGACGCCGGGGTGCGTCTGACGGACGCAACACAAAGAGCCACGATCCGCGAGTTCGCCGAGACACGGACTGCGCATCTGGGAGATCAGGACCTCGAAGTCCTCGGCTACGGGCGCTGGATCACCGGTCTCGAAGCCGGGGTGGCATCACATCATGCCGGGCTGGTTCCTGCGTTCAAGGAGACGGTGGAGGCGCTGTTCGAAGCCGGATTGCTCAAAGTGGTGTTTGCGACCGAGACCCTGGCCCTGGGGATCAACATGCCGGCTCGAACGGTCGTCCTCGAGAGCCTCTCGAAGTTCAACGGTGAGACCCACGAGTTGATGCGTCCCGGCGACTACACACAATTGACCGGACGCGCCGGCAGGAGGGGGATCGACGTCGAAGGATTCGGGGTAGTGCTCCACTCACCCTTTGTCCGATTCGACGATGTGACCGAGATCGCATCGATCGGCTCGCACCCGCTCCGGTCGAGCTTCCGGCCCACATACAACATGACGGCGAATCTGGTTGCCAACTACCACCAGGAGCAGGCCGAGGAGCTGTTGGAGGCGTCGTTCGCGGCTTTTCAACGTGAGGGCGACCGTCATGCCGCCGAAACCACCATCGAGGCGCTCGAGCACACCCTGGAGAAGGAAGAGGCTCAGGCTCAATGCGATCGGGGCAGCGTCGAGGAGTACGTGGCTCTGGTCGAATCGGCCTCTCCCAGCCGACACGACGACCGCATCGCATCGTCCCTCGGCCCCGGTCAGGTCGTCGACATCAAGGGGGGCGCCCGGGACGGCAGGTACGCCATCCTCAAACGGCTGGCAAGGAAGGACGGAGGCGCTCGCTATTTGGTGCTGTCAACCACAGGCCGGGTCTCGACCATCGGATTCAAGGACATCGTCGACGGGTCGATGATTGCCGGTGAATTGGAGGTCATTCTGCCTGTGCGTCCCAAAGATCGGCGTTACGTCCAGGACATGTTGCGCCTCCTTCGGAAGGTGCCGCCCCGGCAGTCGACGAAGGAGATTCGCAAGCATCCGTTGATCGACCACCCTGTCGCCGACTGTCCGGACGCCGCTCGCCACGTGGCCGCGGCGCGCCGGGCTGTGAGGACGCGCAGGAAGATCGAGCAGTACCGGACGGCGCGACGAAGCTCGGGTCACGGGTTGGTCGAGGAGTTCGGAGCGATAAGGGACCTCCTGGCCGATCTGGACTACATGGACGGTTGGGGGCTCACACCTCGTGGCGAGCGTCTGCGCGGGATCTACAACGAGTCGGATCTGCTGCTGACCGAGGGGATCGAGCGGGGGGTCTTCCATGGTCTCGACCCCGCTGAGCTGGCCGCTCTCACCTCGGCGTTCGTCTATGAGCCTCGAACCGACACGGCTTCGGTTGCGGAGTGGCCAACGGCCTTGCTCGCCGAGCGGTGGGATGACCTCGAGCTGATCTGGAAGGACCTTGGCGAGAGGGAGAGGAGTCTTCGTCTGACGCCGACGCGCCGCCCCGATCCGGGCTTCGGCCAACTTGCCTTCGACTGGGCCTCGGGGGTCGACTTCGACGATCTGCCCTCCAAGGGAATGGCCCCGGGTGACTTCGTGAGGGTCTCACGTCAGCTCGTCGACCTGGTCCGCCAACTTCGAGACGCCGCTCCAGGTCTGCGCGAAGAGGCGGTGGCAGCGCTGAAAGCGATCGATCGCGGGGTGGTAGCCGCCCAGGGTGTGGGGTGATGGCGCGCTGGCATGTCTTCGTCAACCGGGCGGCCGGTCGCAGAGCCATCCATCCGACAGTGGTCCGGGACCTTCTCAGGGAGCTGAGTGTCGACGCAGTGATGATTGTGCCCGACTCCCGGGAGGAGGCTCTCCATCTCATTCAGGACGCCGCCAGGAGCGGAGCACGGCACTTCGCGGTCGCCGGTGGCGACGGCAGCGTGAACGCCGCAGCCAACGCCCTGCTTCCGCTCGACCTCGGGTTTCGTCCTGTGCTCGGCGTGCTGCCGGTGGGCACCGCCTGTGACCTTCTGCGGACATTCGGCCTACCTCAGGATCTGGCCGGAGCTGTTCGGCACTTGACGACTGAGGACACTTATGACATCGACGTGGCAACGCTCGAAGGCGAATGGGGGTTGCGCTATTTCGTCAATGTCGCTCAGGCAGGTGTCGGCGCCGCGGCGGTAGAGACAGCGCCTCGTTTTGGCCGCAGACTGGGAGCTGCCTGCTACCCGCTGGCCTTCGCGGTGCGGCTTCCGCGTTTCCCCAGGGCCAACATCACAGTGACCACGGAGCGACGAACGATCGAGTCGGAAGCCCTGGCGGTCATCCTCGCCAACGGCCAGTTCTTCGCGGGGGGTTGGAATGTCGCGCCCAAGGCGACCCTGGTCGACGGCGTGCTCGACATCCAGGTGATCAACGCTCGGAAGACGCAGGCCCCTGCCCTCGTCCCCAAAGTGATCAAAGGGACCCATCTGAGAGACCCCTCCGTTCGGCGATTCTCCGCGGCAGAGTTCACCGTGGAATCCGAGCCGATCTGGCCCGTCGAATGTGATGGTGATCTCATCGGGAATACGACGGTCAAAGGTCGGGTTGTGCCGGCCGCCATCAGTCTCAAGATCTGAGATTGAGTCGTTTTATACTCCCGTGCCGCCGAGGGTCAGAACTGAGTGGATGAATGGCCAAAGAAAAAGTAGAAGAGCTTCCAGAGGACCTCGAGGACCACGTCGAAGACGAGGTCGATGAGGAGCCGGATGATGATGTCATCCCCGAGCTGGACGACGATGACATCCCGGAACTGGAAGTCGACATCGAAGACGTCGAGCTCGACACTGAGTTCGAAGAAGGGGACGACGAGATAGCGCCCGTTGTGGCCGGCCTCGACGACGATGACGACGACGATGACGAGGACGAGGAGACGACAGAGGCCCTCGAGGAGCTGGAGAGCGAGGAGCTGGAGCTGCTCGACGAGGAGGCCGGCGAGGCACTGTTGGTCGACGAGGTAGAGGAACTGCGGGCGATCCGGCGCGAGGAGCTCACCATGAACGTCGACGCTCAGCTGAAGCGTTCGGACGAGTTCGTCTGTCAGTCGTGCTTCATGGTGAAGAGGACAAGCCAGCTCGCGAATCGCAAGAAGATGCTGTGCACAGACTGTGCCTACTGACCGGGTAACGGTTGTAATCCCCACCTACAACGAGAGAGCGAACCTCTCGCACATCGTCGCAGCCGTAACCCACCACGGCTATCGCCTGCTGGTCGTCGACGACTCCTCTCCGGATGGCACAGGTGACATGGCCGATCGTCTGGCCGCCTCCGAACCGAGGATGTCTGTGCTGCACCGACGGAGCAAGGAAGGCCTCGGTCCTGCATATGCCGCAGGCTTCGACCGGGCGCTGAGCGAAGGTGCGGAGATCGTCATCGAGATGGATGCCGACTTCTCCCATGACCCAGCCGATCTTCCCCGGCTGGTGAGGGCGGTCGATGAAGGAGCAGATTTGGCCATAGGGTCGCGTTATGTCCCGGGTGGCTCGACACCGGATTGGCCGCTTGCGAGACGTCTCATCTCAAAGGGTGGGAATCTCTACGCACGGTTCATGCTCGGTATCCCGATCCGCGATGCCACTGCGGGATTCAGGGCATTTCGAGCAGATGCATTGAGGACGCTGCCCTACGCAGGGGCACGGTCCTCGGGATATGCGTTCCAGATCGAAATGGCGTTGCGGGCCAGCGAGGCCGGCATGGATGTGGTCGAAGTACCGATCAGTTTCCGGGACCGCACCCGGGGAACGTCCAAGATGGGATCGGGAATCGTCATCGAGGCGATGAGGCTGGTCACGATCTGGGGTCTGGTGAGGATGAAGCGGGGTGCCCGGTTTTGGAAACGATGAGAGTGATGGCCCGGCTGGCCCGGCCGCAGGACATCCCGTCGCTGGTGCGCCTGTATCGGGGTCTGGAGATCGAGATGTCGGCCCTCCATTCGATGTGGCCTCTGGCCGACGGTCTGGGCGAACCTGTCGAGACTGCGTTCCACCAGCTGCTGGAAGAGCCCGAGGCGATTGTCGCCATCGGAGAAGTCGACGACTATCCCTTCGGCTTCGTCGTTGCCAGGGTGGAAGGGATACTGCCCCAAGCCGGATCTGAGAAGATCGGCTCGATCCGACTCGTCTACGTTGAACAGGAGGCCAGAGAGGTGGCCCTCGGGGAGACGATGCGCGACTACGTGATGGGCTTGCTCCGGGAGAGAGGCATTTCGAAGTTCGACGCCCATGTCCTCCCCGGCCATCGCCTGGCCAAGAACTTCTTCGAAGCCGGCGGTTTCTCGGCGCGTTCGATCGTCATGCATCACGATGACCACAGGGAGTGATCTCCCGATTGTCGGCGTAGGGGTGGCAATCGTCGACGAGGGGAGGAGGATCCTGCTCGTGCAACGGGGACACGAACCCGGAAAGGGTCTCTGGGCCGTCCCCGGGGGAAAGGTCGACTTCGGGGAGACCCTGCGTGCCGCGGCAGCCAGGGAAGTGTTCGAGGAGACCGGGCTCATCGTCGATGTCGGACAGGTCATTTGGGCCGGGGAGCACATCTCCGATCATGGCCATATCGTGCTCGTCGACTTCCTCGGATCGATCACCGGCGGGAACCTCCAAGCGGCCGACGACGCCGATCGAGCCGAGTGGGTGCCGCTGTCGGAAGTGGCCGACTATCCGCTCACGCCGACCATGTACGAGCTGGTCGATCTACTTCGGTCACGCAACGGGTCTTAATGTGACCCGGTGAGCACGGTTGTTGAGCTCTTTCGAGAGCTGATACGAAATAAGTGTGTCAACGACGGGTCGCCCGGGAGTGGCCAGGAGGCCCGTTCCGTGGCCACTCTGCGCGAGTACCTGGGCGTGCCGGGTGAGATCTTCGAACCGGTTCCCGGACGCCAATCGCTGGTGTACCGGATCGAGGGCTCAGACCCGACCGCTCCGTCGCTGGCGATGGCGCCCCACCTCGATGTGGTGCCCGTGGACCCATCGGGCTGGTCGGTTGACCCCTTCGCGGCAGAGATCGTGGATGGCCTCGTCTACGGCAGGGGAGCCGTGGACATGCTGAACGTGACCGCGGCGATGACGGCAGCAATCCGTCCCTACCTCACCGGTGAGAAGACACCGCGCGGTGACCTGGTATTCGCGGCCCTTGCCGACGAGGAGGCCGGCGGGAGCTTGGGCGCCTTGCAGCTCGTGGAAGAACGCTGGGATCTGGTCGGTGCGGATTTCTTACTGACCGAAGTCGCCTATCCGGGAATCACGATGGGTGGCCACCGTTCGATTCCGGTGACGATCGGGGAGAAGGGCGCCTACTGGTCGATTCTCGAGACGAGGGGTATTCCCGGGCACGGATCGGCGCCGTACGGGACAGACAATGCGTTGCACAAGATGATCTCTGCGCTGGCCGGCCTGATCGAGACAGCATCCCCGGCTGCGGTGACCACCGAATGGATGAGTTTCGTGGAGAACCTCGGGCTGGATGAGGTCTCGGCGAGTCGTCTCACCGACCTCGACCAGCTCGACGACGAGATCGATCGGATCGCAGCCGGCGACCCGGCCATGGCCCGCTACATCCACGCGGCTACTCATCTGACCATTTCGGCCAACCTGCTCGACGCAGGCTCCAAGACCAATGTCGTGGCTGACAAGGCTCGCGCAGGGGTCGACATCCGGGGCCTACCCGGGATGGATCGAGAGTTTGTCGACTCACATCTGCGAAAGGCCATGGGCAGTGCGGCCGACCATGTCGACATCCTCCCGATCATGGACAGTGACGCCACCCTCTCGGCCATCGGCAACGCACTTTGGGAGGCGATCGCCGGCTCGGTCGAAGCACTCGAAGGGCACCGAAACCTGGCCCCCACCGTGACGACCGTCGCAACCGATGCCCGGTTCTGGCGAGCCAAGGGAACGATCTGCTACGGCGTCGGGTTGTTCGACGACAGGATGTCCTTCTCGGAGATGCTGGCTCTGTTCCACGGCAACGACGAGCGGATGTCCGTCGAGTCCGTAGAGCGGACGACTGCCCTGTACCAGAAGGTGCTGGAACGGTTCAACGAAGTCGAATGAACGTCATTTGCGATATCGACGGTGTGGTCTACCGGGGTGATCAGTTGCTTCCCGGATCGGACACGGCGCTGCGACGGCTGCAAGAGGCGGGCATCGGTCTGTACTTCGCCACCAACAACAGCACCAAGTCCCCTTCCGTGGTCAGTAAGAAGATCTCAGAACTCACCGGGGTCGAGATCTCTCCGGGCTCGATCGTGACCTCGTCCCAGGCGGCGGTTCGCCTGCTGGGGGATGATCGAGGCCCGGCGATGGTGCTCGGGGGGGAGGGCATCATGTCCGCACTGGCTGAGGCAGGTATCGCCGTGACCGACGACCCGTACCAGGCGACGGCGCTCCTGGTCGGGCTCGACTGGGGTCTGAATTACGACCGATTGACCCGTGCCGCCGACGCCGTGAGGGCAGGAGCGCGGTTCATCGCCACCAACACCGACCCGACCTATCCGGTGGCCGACGGATTGCTGCCGGGCGGAGGTGCGGTCGTGGCCGCGGTGCAGGTGACAACCGGGGTCGATCCCGAGATTGCAGGCAAACCCCATCCGCCCATGCGGAATTTACTCAGAGCGAAGGGCATCGGGGAGGCGTGGGTGATCGGTGATCGGATGGACACCGATATCGCCCTCGCCGCGGCCGAGCCCGATTGGACGTCGATCCTGGTCCTGACCGGGGTCACCAGACCGAAAGACACCGAAGGCGCCGACCATGTCGTCCCCGACCTGGCAGCTGCGGTCGACCTGGTGCTGACCGCTGCCTGATGGCCCGGATGGCCTGTCGGCGGGCATACTCATCGCATGAGCGCACGCAACGTCTTGGGCGGTGAGCTGGAGCCGTGCGGGGTTGATCCCCTCACCGGCTTCTACCGCGACGGAGACTGCACCACAGGCGTTGAAGACCTTGGGAGTCACACGGTATGCGCGGTGATGACGGCGGAGTTCCTCGATCATCAGCGCAGCATCGGCAACGACCTCAGCACGGCCATGCCGCAGTTCATGTTCCCCGGGTTGACGCCGGGAGATCGGTGGTGTGTCACCGCGGTGAATTGGCTCCGCGCTCATCTCGCCGGAGTGGCGGCACCGGTGGTGCTTGCCTCCACCCACGAGCGAGCCCTCGCCATCGTGCCGATGAGCGCTCTCCAGGAGCACGCCGTTGACGTGCCTGCGGACCCCGGTGCCCTCGAGCCCTGATATCCGAAGGTGTGGTGCTCACGACTCCGGATCGGTGATAATCAGGGCATGGACCTGACCCCGGAACAGATCGAGCAATTGGAAGCCGCTCTCGCCCGTCTCGAGGAGCTCGACCCTTCCCAACTGCCGGAACCGGCTGCCGACCTGGCCAACCTCCTCAGCTCGATCCTCGAAGAATCGGAGCAGTCCTGATCCGACGCCGTCTGGACGCCGAGCTCGTCAGGCGGAAGCTCGCATCGAGCCGCACCGAGGCTCAGCGCCTCATCGCAGCGGAGAGGATCCTGATCAAAGGGCTGCCCACACCGAAATCCGCCTCGTTGGTCACGGCCAATACCCCGATCGAGGTGGTGGGGGACGAAAAGCGCTGGGTCTCCCGGGGCGCCCTCAAGCTCCTTGCCGCGCTCGAGGCATTCCCGGTCGAATTGGCCGGCAAGAGTGTGCTCGATGTCGGATCGTCGACGGGTGGCTTCACCGAAGTGGCGCTTGCCGCCGGCGCGGCGAGTGTCGTGGCACTCGATGTGGGAAGGGCTCAGCTCCATGAGTCCCTTCAGAGGCACCCAAGGGTGGTCTCGATGGAGCAGACCAACTTCCGCCTCGTCGACACAGCCGAGCTCGGTGGTCCGTTCCCTGCCATCGTGGCCGACCTGTCCTTCATCTCCCTTTGTGCCGTTGCCCAGAAGCTGGTCGCGGCCGCCGCAGACGATGCGGATCTCATAGTCCTGGTCAAGCCACAGTTCGAAGCAGGCAAGAAGCAGGTCCCAAGGGGAGGGGTTGTGCGCGATCAGCCAATCCGGGAAACGGCGGTCAGGAAAGTGATCGAGTGCCTGGAGACCGCCGGTCTTGGTGCTCGAGGCCTGATCAGGTCGCCGATAGAAGGCGGGGATGGGAACATCGAGTACCTACTCTGGCTCCGTAAAGGCGAGGGCAGTCTTCCACTGGAGGTACCGGCTTGAAGTTCTCTCTCGAGGTCCGACATGGCCCCGAAAACGCACGTGTGTTCGCGGAGACGTTGAGCGAGTCGATAACCTTGTTGGGAGGAGAAGTAGTCGATTCGCGGGAAACAGCGCCCGACCTCGTTCTGGCCGTGGGCGGCGACGGGACGATGCTGGCCGGCACCCAACAGGCCCTCATCCACGACGTGCCGATCCTCGGGTTCAACCTGGGAACGATGGGATTCCTGGCCGAGGCCGAGACCGATGAGGTCGACGAAGTCGTCAAGCGTCTCCTTACCGCCGAATACGAGATCGTCGAACGCATGACGGTGACGGCCACCGTCAACGGGGAGTCGGCGACCGGTGTGAACGACGTCGTCGTGGAGAAGGTCGAGAGTCAGCGTCTAACCCATCTCGATGTTTCCGTTGACGGCACCCACTTTCTCACCTACCGGGCTGATGGCCTCATCGTTGCCACGCCGACCGGCTCGACCGCATACTCCTTCTCCGCCGGGGGCCCCCTGATCGACCCCGAGCTGAGCGCCTTGATCCTCACCCCGGTGGCGTCACACTCTCTCTTCGATCGGACACTTGTCCTGCCTCCCCAAACCAAGCTGCGGGTCAGAGTCGGGCGGGACCGGCCGGTGAAGGTCACCGTCGACAAGACGGACATGGGCCATCTCGGCAGCGGGGAAACGGTCGACATCGAGCGGGGGAGTCGTTCCGCCCGATTCGTGAAGCTCCGTCGACGGCCTTTCACGGGTCTGCTCACAGAGAAGTTCGGGCTGGCCTGATGCTCTCGCATCTCCGGGTTCGCAACCTCGGTGTCCTGGAGGACGCTTCGATCGATCCAGGTCCGGGGTTCACGGTCATAACCGGCGAGACCGGGGCAGGTAAGACTCTGCTCCTGGGCGCCCTCCGTCTCCTGGTAGGGGAGAAGGCCAAGCAGACCGCGGTCGGCCCGTTTGCGGAGGAGGCGACGTCGGAAGGTCTCTTTGAGGAGGGCGACGCCGAGTTCGGGGTGACCCGCGTCGTCCCACGTGACGGGAAGAGCCGCGCCTACCTCGACGGCAATCTGGTGGCGGCGGGGGTCCTGGAGGAAAAAGTCGGCGCAATGGTCGAGTTGGTGGGCCAACACGATCAGATGCTCCTGAGACGAAGCCAGTCCGTGCTCGGCC
>Ga0326597_10012748_pt1 | contig 11078 bp, 9 predicted proteins | sample RVTome_12_FD_203789 | JGI IMG/M metagenome (GOLD analysis project Ga0326597, IMG submission 203789) | Soil microbial communities from uranium-contaminated site in the Upper Colorado River Basin, Wyoming, United States - RVT100D185 | ecosystem: Environmental > Terrestrial > Soil > Contaminated >... | reverse complement strand
AAGGCCGCCTGAACAGGCTCATCGCAGGAGAGACCCATGCTCGCCTTTTTCCTCGTCGCCTTCGCCACGGTTCTCGTGCTGGGATATTTCCAGGTGCAGCTCGCCTGGTGGAGCGTCGCCGCAGCGGCGCTCGCCGCGTACCTGTCTTCAGCCGCGGATCTGGGCTGGTTCACCGGCATGATCCTGTGGACGGCGGTCATCGCGCTCGCGGTGGTGCTCAACTTCGTGCCGCTGCGGCGCAAGTGGATCACCGATCGCGTGCTCGCCATCTACCGCAGGATCCTGCCGGACATGTCGCAGACCGAGAAGGACGCGATCGACGCCGGCACCGTTTGGTGGGACGCGGACCTGTTCTCGGGGCGCCCCGACTGGGACAAGCTGCTCGCCACGCCGGAGCCGAAATTGAGCGCCGAGGAGCAGGCGTTCGTCGACGGGCCCTGCGAGGAGCTGTGCGCGATGCTCAACGACTGGGAGATCACGCACGAGCGCTTCGATCTGCCGCCCAAGGTGTGGCAGTTCATCAAGGAGCAGGGGTTTCTCGGCATGATCATCCCGAAGCGCTACGGCGGGCTCGGCTTCTCGGCGCTCGCGCACTCGGCGGTGGTGATGAAGCTCTCGACGCGCTCGAACGCCGCCGCCGTCTCGGTCATGGTGCCCAACTCGCTCGGGCCGGCGGAGCTGCTGCTTGCGTTCGGCACGGACGAGCAGAAGGATCACACCCTGCCGCGCCTAGCCAGGGGCCAGGAGATCCCGTGCTTCGCGCTCACCAGCCCCGAGGCAGGCTCGGACGCGGCCTCGATCCCGGATTCCGGCGTGGTGTGCAAGGGCGAATGGCAGGGCAAGCCAGTGCTCGGCATGCGCGTCACCTGGGACAAGCGCTACATCACGCTCGGTCCGGTGGCGACGCTGCTCGGCCTCGCGTTCCGGCTCTACGACCCCGAGCATCTGCTCGGCGACGAGGAAGACCTCGGCATCACCTGCGCGCTGGTACCGACCGACACGCCGGGCGTGAACATCGGCCGGCGCCACCTGCCGCTCAACGCCGCGTTCCAGAACGGACCGAACTCAGGCAAGGACGTGTTCATGCCGCTCGAGTGGATCATCGGCGGCAAGGACTACGCCGGCAAGGGCTGGATGATGCTGATGCATTGCCTGGCCGCGGGCCGCTCGATCTCGCTGCCGACCTCTTCGGCGGGCGGCGCCAAGGCGCTCGCCCGCTACACCGGCGCCTATGCGCGCGTGCGCAGCCAGTTCCGCACGCCGATCGGCAAGCTCGAAGGCGTCGAGGAGGCGCTCGGGCGCATCGCCGCGAACTGCTACATGATGGACGCGACGCGGGTCATGACCGCCGGCGCGGTCGACGCCGGCGAGAAACCGGCCGTGATCTCGGCGATCGCCAAGTACCACATGACGGAGCGCGCGCGCAAGGTCGTCGACGACGCCATGGACATCCACGGCGGCAAGGGCATCTGCCTCGGACCGAATAACTGGCTCGGCCGCGGCTATCAGGTGACGCCGGTCGCGATCACCGTCGAGGGTGCAAACATCCTGACGCGCAGCCTGATCATCTTCGGCCAGGGCGCGATCCGCTGCCATCCCTACGTGCTGCGCGAGATGCACGCGGCGAAGGACATGCAGGGCGAAGAGGCGGCGAACGAATTCGATGACGCTTTCACTTCGCACGTCGGCCACGTGATCGGCAACGGCACGCGCGCCTTCGTGCACGGGCTCAGCGGGTCGCGCCTCGCGCCGGTGCCGGCGGGCGCGGCGCCCGAGACGGCACGCTACTACCAGCGCCTCGGCCACCTTTCGTCGGCGTTCGCCTTCCTCGCCGACATGTCGATGGTGGCGATGGGCGGCGCCCTCAAGCGCAAGGAAAAGATCTCGGCGCGCCTCGGGGACGTGCTCTCGATGATGTATCTGGTCTCCGCGACGCTCAAGCGCTACGAAGACCAGGGACGCCAGCAGGCCGACCTGCCGCTCGTGCACTGGTCGGTGCGCGACGCGCTGTGGCACGCGCAGCAGGCGATCGACGCGATTTATGCCAACTTCCCGGTCAAGCCGCTGCGCTGGCTGCTGCGCTGGGTGGTGTTTCCGATCGGCACGCCGTTCCGCCCGCCGAAGGACCGCCACAACGCGGGTTGCGCGGCGCTGGTGCTCGAGCCGGGCGAGGCGCGCGACCGTCTCACGGCGGGCATGTATGTGCCCAAGGACCAGCGCGATGCCACCGGCGTGCTCGAGGCGGCGTTCGGGGCCACGGTGGCCTGCGAGCCGATCGAGAAGAAATTGCGCGAGGCCGTCAAGGCCGGCACGCTGGCGCCACGCCCGGGCGTTGACACCGCCGGGCTCGCGCGCGACAAGGGCATCATCAGCGCCGAAGACTACGCTGCGTGGCAGCGCAAGGAAGCGCTGCGCAAGGACGTGATCAAGGTGGACGACTTCCCGCAGGATTACGGCCGCGCCGAATCGCTCGAGAAGCTGGCCCGCGAAGACCAGCCACCCGCGAAGGCGGCGGCGTAACGACGAGCAAGGCGGCGCCGGCGCCCCTCCTGCATGGAGAGGGCGAATGGGCTGGCGCCCGCCACTACTGATACGAAGGAGCGATTCCCATGGGCAGCCCCTACACCAAACCGATTTACGTGATCGACGGCGCGCGCACGCCGTTCCTGAAGGCCAGGAACCGGCCGGGCCCCTTCTCCGCCGGCGACCTCGCCACGCAGGCGGGGCGCGCGCTGCTCTTGCGCCAGAAGTTCGCCCCCGACGAGCTCGACGAGGTGATTCTCGGCTGCGCCGCGCCCTCGGTCGACGAGGTGAACATCGGCCGCGTGGTCGCGCTGCGCATGGGCTGCGGCCAGAAGGTGCCCGGCTGGACCGTGATGCGCAACTGTGCTTCGGGCATGCAGGCGCTCGACTCGGGCATCAACAACATCCTCGCCGGGCGCTCCGAGCTGGTGCTCGCGGGCGGCGTCGATGCGCTCTCGCGCACGCCGCTGCTCTACGCCGATGCCATGGTGCTGTGGTTCGCCAACCTCGCGGCCGCGCGCGGCGCCGGCCAGAAGGCGCTGCAGTTCGCGAGGCTGCCGCTCGCCTCGCTGCTCGCGCCGGTGATCGGCATCATGAAGGGACTCACCGATCCGATGGTCGGCCTGCTGATGGGTCAGACCGCGGAGAACCTCGCGCACCGCTTCGGCATCACGCGCCAGCAGATGGACGAGTTCTCGGTGCGCAGCCACCAGCGCGTTGCGCGCGCGCAGGACACGGGGCCGCTCGCGCCCGGCGGCGGCGAGCTCGAGCCGCTGTACGATCGCGACGGCAACGCCTACCCGCTGGATGACGGCGTGCGCCGCGACTCATCGATGGAGAACCTCGCCAGGCTCAAGCCCTTCTTCGACCGCAAGTTCGGCAACGTCACGCCCGGCAACAGCTCCCAGATCACCGACGGCGGCGCGTGGCTGGTGCTCGCCTCCGAGGCGGCGGCGAAGCGCCACGGGCTCGAGCCGATCGGGCGCATCGTCGACTCCGAGTGGGCCGGGCTCGACCCGGCGCAGATGGGCCTCGGCCCGGTGCACGCCGCCACGCCGATCCTCAAGCGCCACGGCCTCGGCTTGAACGATCTCGATTACTGGGAGATCAACGAGGCCTTCGCCGCGCAGGTGCTCGGCTGCCTCGCCGCCTGGAAGGACGAGCGCTTCTGCAAAGACGAGCTCGGCCTCGATGGCGCGCTCGGCGAGCTCGACGAGGACAAGCTCAACGTGGACGGCGGCGCGGTGGCGCTCGGCCATCCGGTGGGCGCTTCGGGCGCGCGCATCGTGCTGCACCTCTTGAAGGTGCTCGAGCGCAACCACGCCAAGCGCGGCATGGCGTCGATCTGCATCGGCGGCGGCCTCGGCGGAGCGATGCTGGTGGAAGCGCTGTGAGTGTTCACGAGCACCACCAACCTGATTCGAACATAGGCAAATCATGGACCGCGCAGACACTGCAGTGAAGCAGACGCACTGGCGCTACGAGAAGGATCGCCAGGGCCTCGTCTGGCTGACTTTCGACAAGCAGGGCGAGTCGACCAATACCTTCTCGCGCGGCGCGCTCGAGGAGCTCGACGCGGCGCTCGATGCGATCCGCGACCTGGGACCGAAGGGCCTGATCATCTGCTCGGCGAAGGAGAATTTCGTCGCCGGAGCCGACATCGAGGAGTTCACCCGCTTCGCCTCGCCCGAGGAGGCGCTTTCCTTCCTCAAGCTCGGCTGGGACGCGTTCGAGCGCATCTCGCTGCTGCCGTTTCCGACCACGGCGTTGATCAACGGCTTCTGCATGGGCGGCGGGCTCGAGCTGGCGCTCGCCTGTCGCTACCGCGTCGCGCTCGACGATCCAAAAACGCGCCTCGCGTTTCCGGAGGTGATGCTCGGCGTGCTGCCCGCTTGGCACGGCGTGCAGTGGCTGCCGAAGCGGGTCGGTCCGCTCGCCGCGATGGACATGCTGCTCACCGGCCGCGCGCTCGATGCGCGCCGCGCGAAGCGCATCGGCCTGGTCGACCAGGTGGTGCCGTTGCGTATCTTCGAGAACACCGCGCGCATGGTGACGCTCGAGGCGCCGCGCCAGAGCCGGCCTTCGCTCGTGCAGCGCCTGATGCTTACCGGCCCGGCGCGCAAGCTGGTCGTCGCGCAGGCGAGAAAGCAGGTCGCGAAGCGCGCGCGCCGCGAGCACTACCCGGCCCCCTACGCGATCCTCGACCTGTGGCAGAAGTATGACGGCGATCCGTTCGCCAACCCGCACGACCCGACCACTTCGATCGGCGCGCTGTTCGATCACCCGACCACGGCGAACCTGATCCGCATCTTCTTCCTGCAGGAACGCCTGAAGTCGCTCGGCAAGGGGTCGGACTTCAAGGCGAAGCACTTGCACGTCGTGGGCGCCGGCGTGATGGGCGGCGACCTCGCCGCGCTCTGCGCCATGCGCGGGCTCACCGTGACGCTGCAGGACACCGCGCCCGAGCGCATCGCGCCCGCAATCAAGCGCGCGGCCAAGCTCTTCGAGCGCCGCCTGCGTGACAAGCGCCGTGTGCGCGACGCGCTCGATCGCCTCATCCCGGACGTATCCGGCGCGGGCATTGCCCGCGCCGACGTGATCATCGAAGCGATTTTCGAGAACCTGGAAGCCAAGCGCGAGTTGTTCGCGCGCCTCGAGGCGCAGGCAAAGCCCGACGCGCTCCTCGCCACCAACACCTCGAGCCTGCAGCTCGCCGAGATCGCGACCCACTTCAAGCGCGCCTCGCGGCTGGTCGGCATCCACTTCTTCAATCCGGTGCCGCAGATGCAGCTGGTCGAGGTGGTCGCGGGCGACGCGACCGACCCCGAGCTCGCGCGGAAGGCCGCCGCGTTCGTGCGCCAGATCGACAAGCTGCCGTTGCCGGTCAGGGATTCGCCCGGCTTCCTCGTCAACCGCGTGCTCGGCCCTTACATGCAGAACGCGGTCCGCATGCTGGACGAAGGCGTCAAGCCCGAGACGATCGACGCGGCGATGCTCGCCTTCGGCATGCCGATGGGACCGATCGAGCTCGCCGACACCGTCGGGCTCGACATCTGCCTCGCCGCCGGCAAGGCGCTCGCCAGGAAGAGCGCCTCGGGCGCGACCGAGGTGCCCAAGGCGCTGCGGCGCAAGGTCGACGCCGGGCAGCTCGGCAAGAAGACCGGCGAAGGCCTGTACCGCTGGGAGAAGGGCAAGCCGGTGAAGGGCCGGGCCGACGCGGTGGACGAGGCGCTCATCGAGCGTTTGATCCAGCCGTATCTCGCCGAAGCGCAGGCGGTGCTCGCCGAGGGCATCGTCGCGGACGCGGAGCTGATCGACGCGGGCCTCATCTTCGGCACCGGCTTCGCGCCGTTTCGCGGCGGGCCGTTACACTACCTGGAAGCGAACAAGGACTGAATGGGCAAGGCCTCGCGACAACCCCACGGGCTCGCGCTTCCGGCCGGCAAGATGCCGGCACTGCGCGTCGTGCCGATGCCGGCGGATGCCAACCAGAACGGCGACATCTTCGGCGGCTGGATCATGTCGCAGGTCGACGTCGCCGGCGGTACGCTCGCCGGGCGTCTCGCGCGCGGGCGCGTGGCCACCGTGGCGGTCAACTCGTTCGTGTTCAAGCAGCCGGTGCAGATCGGCGACCTGCTCTCGTTCTACGCGGATGTGGTCAGGGTCGGCAACACCTCGGTGACGGTGAACGTCGAGGTGTACGCCGAGCGCCGCCCGACCGACCCCACCGTGGTCAAGGTCACCGAGGCGACGCTCACCTACGTCGCGATCGACTCGAAGGGGCAGCCGCGGCCGGTCCCGAAGCGAAAGGAATGACCGGGCCGGTCGAGATCCCCACCCCGGACGGATTGCGCCTCGGCGGCACGCTGTTCCGGCCGCAATCGCCTGGTGCCCATGCGGTGAGCATCCATGCGGCGACCGGCGTGCGCCAGGAGTACTACGGCAAGTTCGCGGCCTTTCTCGCCGCTCGCGGCTTCACGGTGCTCACCTTCGATTACCGCGGCATCGGGCGCTCGCGCCCGCGCACGCCGGACGGTGCGCGGCCCGCGTCCCTGAGAGGCTATGCGGCGAGCATGCGCGACTGGGCGAGCGTAGACGCGCCGGCGGCGCTCGATTATCTCGAGCGCGCCGCGCCCGGCGCGAGGCTGATCGTGCTCGGCCACAGCTTCGGCGGCCAGGCGGCCGGCCTGCTGCCGCGCCCCGAGCGGCTCGCGGCGGCGCTGCTGGTCGGCTCGCAAAGCGGCTACTGGCGCAACTGGCCGCCCTTCGGGCGCAGCTGGATGTGGCTCGTGACGCATCTGGTGCTGCCGATCGGCCCGCGGCTGCTCGGCTATTTCCCGTCCTCGCGCCTGGGCTTCGGGGAAGACCTGCCCGCAGGGGTGGCGATCGAATGGGCGCGCTGGTGCCGGCACCCGCAATATCTCGTCGGCGCGCTCGGCGCGCACCAGGCCTACGCGCGCTTCAGCGCGCCGCTGCGCGCTTACGCCATCAGCGACGACCGCTTCGCGCCGCCGCACGCGGTGAAGGCGATGCTCACCCTTTATCCGGCGGCGCAGAAAGAGCTGCGCCAGGTCGCCCCGCGCGAGGTCGGCGCGCAATCGATTGGCCACTTCGGCTTTTTCCGCGAGCGCTTCCGCGACACGCTCTGGCGCGAGGCCGCCGAGTGGCTTGCGCAGCGCTGAGGCAGCGCCTCAGGCAAGCCCCGGAAACAGCGCCTTCAGGCCCTCGGCCATCGTCTGGATCGCGATCGCGGCGAGCAGCAGCCCGAGCAGGCGCGTCGCCACGTTCAGACCGGGGGCGCCCATGCGCGCGCCGATCGGGCCCGCGAGGCGCAGCACCACCCAGGTGAGCGCGCACACCAGCGCCACGCCGGCCACGATCGCGATCAGGTGCAGCGCGCCGCGCGCCTGCGCGGCGATGACCGTGGTGCTGATTGCGCCGGGACCCGCAAGCAGCGGCACCGCGAGCGGCACGACGCCGGAAACTTCGCCGGTTTCGAGCGCTTCGGCATCGGCCTTCGACTGGCGCAGGCTGCCCGCCTGCGCATTGAGCATCGCGAGCGACATCAGCAGCAGCACGAGGCCACCGCCGACGCGAAACGCCGGCAGGCTCGCGCCGAGGAGCTGGAGAAGCTGCTCGCCGAACACCGCCGAGCCGGCGAGCACCGCGAACACGGTAAGCGTCACGGCGCGCGCCAGCGCCGCGCGCGCGCGCTCGTCGAAGCGGGCCGTGAACGCGAGGAAGATCGGCACCGCGAGGAACGGGTCGAGCACCGCCGCCAGGGTAACGATGAAGCGCAGGTACTCCGAGAGCGGCGCGAAGCCGGACATGCGGACCCTACTTCCTTGCGAGCACCGCCTGTGCCGCCTTGCGATCCTCGTTGACCTTCGCGAATGCCGGGCGCTCCCCGAGCATCTTGAGATAGGGCTTGACCTCGGGCAGCTCCTCGAGCGCGTCGCGCCCGTAGGCGATCCGGGTGGCGAGCGACACCAGCGGCAGATGCACGAATGCCGCGCAGTCGGCGAGCGTCAGGTCCTTGCCCGCGATGAACGGGTCGAACTTCGCCAGCGCGCGAAAGCCGCGCACGCCCTTCTCGATGTCCTTGCGCACCCGGTCCTTGGTCTCGCTGGAGACCTTGCCGCCGAAGAACACTTCGGCGTAGAGACGCCGTGCCACCAGCTCCATGTGCAGCTCGATGAACTGGATCAGCTCGCGCACCTTGGCCCTCGCGAGCGGCGCCTGCGGATAGAGCGGTGTCTGCGGATACGCGTCCTCGAGATACTCGCAGATGACCTGCGACTCGCGCAGCCGCTCGCCATCCACCTCGAGAAACGGCACCTTGCCGAGCGGCGAGCGCGCCAGGAACTCGTCCTTCTGCGAGGGCTTGCAGGTGGCGTCCTCCTCGAACGCGACGCCCTTCTCGAGCAGCGCGAGGCGCACCTTGTTGTGGTAGTTGCTCAGGTGAAAGCCGCACAGCTTGAGCATGGTTCCGTCCACGTCGATTGAAGGCGGTGGCATTATAGTCGCTCGACCTCCGCACACGGATTCAGCCCATGTCCAGCCCGATCAACGACCCCGGCATCATCACCGAGCTCGCCGCGGAAACCTCCTACGGCGGCTACCTGTGCCTCGAGCGCATCCTCTCGGCGCAGCAGCCGCGCTCCAAGCCCGCGCATCACGACGAGATGATGTTCATCATCCAGCACCAGACCTCCGAGCTCTGGATGAAGCTCATGATTCACGAGCTCGGCGCGGCGATCGCGCACGTGCGCGCCGACCGCCTCGGCCCGTGCTTCAAGATCCTGGCGCGCGTCAAGCAGATCCAGCGCCAGCTGTTCGAGCAGTGGTCGGTGCTCGAGACGCTCACGCCCTCGGAGTACGCCGAGTTCCGCGACGCGCTCGGCCCCGCCTCGGGGCTGCAGTCGTTCCAGTTCCGCGCCATCGAGTACCTGCTCGGCAACAAGAACACGCGCATGCTCGATGTGCATCGGCACGATGCGAAGGTGCTCGCCTGGCTGCAGGAGCTGCTGGCGGCGCCGAGTTTGTACGAGGAATTTCTACGCCACCTCGCGCGCCGCGGCATGCCGGTTCCCGAGGAGTGCGTCGAGCGCGACTTCTCGCGCCCGCACGAGCGCCATCCGGGCGTGACGGCGGTATTTCGGACCATCTACGAGGACCCCCGGCGCTACTGGGACGCCTATGACATGTGCGAGAAGCTGGTCGATGTCGAGGAGAACTTCCAGCTGTGGCGCTTTCGCCACGTGAAGACCGTCGAGCGCGTCATCGGCTTCAAGCGCGGCACCGGCGGCACCGCGGGCGTCGCGTTCCTGCGCAAGACGCTCGAGGTGGCGCTGTTTCCGGAGCTGATCGACGTGCGCACCGAGCTCGGCGCGAAGTGAGCATCGAGGCGGCGCTCTCGCGGCTCGGCAAGGGGCCGCTCGCCGAGGCGGGCCTGCGCGAGCACGTCTGGCCGCTCTTTTCGCGCGTGCTCGAGCGCTCGCAGCGCGAGATCTACCTGGCGAACCATTCGCTCGGCCGCCCGCTCGATCGCGCCGCCGAGGACGTCGGCGCCGCCATGGATGCCTGGTACCGCGACATGGACGGCGCCTGGGGGCCGTGGCTGGCGGCGCGCGAGCGCCAGCGCGCGCTCACCGCGCAGCTCCTCGGCGCCCCGCGCGCCGACACGATCGTGCCCAAGACGAGCGCCGGACAGGGCCTGCGCGCGGTGCTGAACGCGCTCGAGCCGCCGCTGCGCGTGGTGAGCACCGAGGGCGAGTTCGACTCGCTCGATTTCATCCTGCGCGCCTACCGCGAGCGCGGGCGCATCGCGCTCAAGATGGTGGCGCCGCGTGCCGACGGGCGCTTTCGCAGCGAAGACCTGATCGCCGCGCTCGGCTCGGGCCAAGGCGCGCAACTGCTCGTCCTCTCCACCGTGATGTTCCGCACCGCGCAGGTGATCGAGGGCCTGCGCGAGCTGGTGCAGGCGGCGCACGCGGGGGGCGCGCTGGTGTTGCTCGACCTGTACCACCACGCCGGCGTGCTGCCGGTCGATCTGGCGGCGCTCGAGGCCGATTTCGCCGTCGGCGGCGCCTACAAGTACCTGCGCGGCGGCTCGGGCGCGTGCTGGCTCTACGTGCGGCCCGATCGCCTCGAGCGCCTGCGCACGCTCGATACCGGCTGGTTTGCGAAGAAGGACGTGTTCGCCTACCGGCGCCCCGACCCGCCGCAATACGGCCCGGGCGGCGACGCCTGGCTCGAGTCCACGCCACCGGTGCTCACGCCTTATCAGGCGCTTGCCGGGCTCGAGTTCACCCTCGCGATCGGCGTCGAGCGCCTGCGCGCGTACTCACTCGCGCAGCAGGCGAAGCTCATCGCGCTGCTCGCCGCGCAAGACATGCGCGCCGCAGGCGCGCGCGCGGACCACGGCGCGTTCATCACGCTGAAGCATCCTCGCGCGAGCGAGCTCTCGGGCGCGCTGACCCAGCGCGGCGTCAACAGCGATGCGCGCGGCGACATGCTGCGCCTGTGCCCGGACATCCTGAATACGCAAGACGAGCTCGCGCGCGCCGCGCGCGCGCTGAAGGACGCGGCCGCGGCGCTCGGCTAGCCGCTCAGGGCCGCAGCACCTGCTCGGGCGCGGTGTAGCGCAGCTTGAGCGCCGCGGCCACGGCGCGATGCGTCACCTTGCCGCGCGCGACGTTCAGCCCCGCCTTGAGATGCGGGTCGTCGGCGAGCGCCTTCGGCCAGCCCAGGCTCGCGAGCTTGAGCACGAAAGGCAGCGTCGCGTTGTTCAGCGCGTAGGTCGAGGTGCGCGGCACCGCGCCCGGCATGTTGGTGACGCAGTAATGCACCACGCCGTCGACCACGTAGGTCGGGTCGTCGTGCGTGGTCGGGCGCGAGGTCTCGAAGCAGCCGCCCTGGTCGATCGCGACATCGACCAGCACGGCCCCGGGCTTCATGCGCTTTAGCAGGTCGCGGCTGACCAGGCGCGGCGCCGCGGCCCCGGGCACCAGCACCGCGCCGATCACCAAGTCGGCCGACACGACGTGCTGCTC
>Ga0326597_10012747_pt1 | contig 11078 bp, 11 predicted proteins | sample RVTome_12_FD_203789 | JGI IMG/M metagenome (GOLD analysis project Ga0326597, IMG submission 203789) | Soil microbial communities from uranium-contaminated site in the Upper Colorado River Basin, Wyoming, United States - RVT100D185 | ecosystem: Environmental > Terrestrial > Soil > Contaminated >... | reverse complement strand
TTGCTTGACGCCGGTCGCTTCGGCGCCCGAGGCGAGCACCTCGGTGATGCGCAGCAGCGTCAGTTTCTGGCGGTGGCCACGGGTGCGCTGCGAGCCGTGCTTGCGGCGGCGTTTGTGAAAGGTGATGACCTTGTCGGCCTTGATGTTGTCGATCACCTCGGCCTGCACCGCGGCACCGGCCACCAGGGGCGCGCCGACGGTAAGGCTTTCGCCACCGAGCATCAGAATTTCGTTGAACTGGACTTTATCGCCAGCCACGGCATTCAGCAATTCGACGCGCAGCACGTCACCCGGCTGCACCTTGTATTGCTTGCCGCCCGTCTTGAGGACCGCGAACATGGTCTTTCCTTCTTTCATACCCGCGTCCTGTGGCCCCCGTCGCCGGGTGTTTCGGGCAAGCCCGCCTCGGACAGCGCGCCCCGTTCAGGGCGTCATTGCAATTGCGATCCGGCGGAAAGCGCAAGCCTCCGCCGGACCGGGCGCTTATCGGGGATGGGTGGCGGCAAGTCAAGCCGATTCAGGCGGTTTTGCCGGCGCCGCCAAGGTCGCGGCGCGCATCGCGCTGGATCACCGGGGTGGCCAACTTGGCGGCGCAAAAGCTGCGATCCATGCCGCAAGCGCGCAACCGGGCGGGCGGGGGTCAACTGGCGCTTTTCGAAGCGGCCCGGGCACATCCCCCGGCGCAACGGATCGGCAGCGGGCTGCAGGCCCCGGATCAGGCGCCCCAACGCGTCAGCGCCTCATCCAGGCTCAGCCGCCGCGTCGCCGAGCCGGCGCCGATCGCCCCCGGCGTGGCCGAAAAGCGCGGCGCGGGTGCCGGCTGGGTGATGCCCTCATGCTGCACATATGTCGCGCGGGCACGGTTGTGCGGGTGCGCCGGGGCCTCGGCGATGCTGAGCACCGGGGCGGCGCAAGCGTCGGTGCCTTGCAGTTCCGCCGCCCATACGTCACGGCTTTTCATGGCGAAAACCGCCGCAAGCCGGGCGCGCGCTTCGGGCCAGCCCGCGCGGTCGAGTTGCGGCGGCATGTTGGCGGGGTCGAGCCCGAGCCGGGCCAGCAGTTCGGCCCAGAACTTCGGCTCGATCGCGCCCACCGCGATATGGCCGCCGCAGGCGCAGCGATAGGTGGTGTAGAAGGGCGCGGCGCCGTCCAGCAGGTTGGCCTGCCGCGCATCCGTCCAGGCGCCCTGCCCCGCCATGCCCGAGATCATCGCCATCAGATGCGCCACGCCGTCGCTGATCGCCGCATCGACCACCTGCCCCTGCCCGCTGACCCGCGCATGGTGCAGCGCCGCCAGAATACCACAGGCCAGGTAAAGCGCGCCGCCGCCGAAATCGCCCAGCAGGTTCAGCGGCGGCAGCGGCGCGGTTGCCGGGCCGATCGCATGCAGCGCACCCGAAAGCGCGATATAGGTGATGTCGTGCCCGGCAGACTGCGCCAACGGCCCGGATTGCCCCCAACCGGTCATGCGGCCATAGACCAGTGCGGGGTTTTGCGCAAATTCGGCGGGGCCAAGCCCCAGCCGCTCCATCGCGCCGGGCCGCATGCCCTCGATCAGCGCATCGGCGCGGCAGATCAGGGCGTGCGCGGCATCGCGGCCCGCGGGCGATTTCAGGTCAAGCTCCAGCACATTGCGGCCGCGGTCAAGCACGTCATGCGCCAGCCCCAGCACATGCGGCGGGCTGCCCGGGCGGGTGATGCGCAGCACGTCGGCGCCCATGTCGGCCAACAGCATCGCGGTGAAAGGCGTCGGGCCAAGACCGGCAATCTCGACGACGCGGAGCCCGGCAAGCGGGCCGCGGGGGGGCGGGGTCATGGCATCTCCCTGACGCGGCGCCGGGGGTTTTGCACCCCCGGACCCCCGCAGGATATTTGCGCAAGCAAGATGCGGGAAGCGAAAACCGCGTTGCTGCGATAGGCGGCATCGGGCCGCGGCGCGCGTGCGCTAGCCACCGGCGCGGTCTTCGAGGCTGAGCCATTCCTCTTCCGCCGCGGCGAGTGCCGCCTGCCGCTCGGCCAGTGCCTGCGAGGCGCGGCGGAACTTGTCCGGGGCGGTGCTGAACAGGGTCGGGTCGGAAAGCAGGTCGGAGAGCTTGCCGATCTCGGCCTCTAGGCGGTCGATGATTGCAGGCAGCGCATCGAGACGGTGGCGTTCGGTGAAGCTGAGCCCGGCTGCGGGCTTGCGCGCGGCCCGGGGTTGGGCGCGGGCCGGGGTTGCGGCAGGTGCCGGGCTTGCGGCGCCGGCGCTTTCGGCCCTTTGCGACTGATAGTCTGACCAGCCACCGGCATAGACAGTGGCGCGCCCGTCGCCCTCCATCGCCACAGTGGTGGTGGCGACGCGGTCGATGAAATCGCGGTCGTGGCTGACCAGCAGCACGGTGCCGTGATAATCGCCCAGCACGTCTTGCAGAAGGTCGAGCGTTTCCACGTCGAGGTCATTGGTGGGTTCATCGAGGATCAGCAGGTTCGAGGGTTTCGCCATGATCCGCGCCAGCAAGAGCCGCGCCCGCTCGCCGCCCGACAGCGAGCCGATCGGGGCGCGCGCCTGGGCCTCGTCGAACAGGAAATCCTTGAGATAGGCCACGACATGGCGCGGCGCGCCGCGCACCATCACCTGGTCCGAGCGCCCGGAAACGCGCATGTCGGGGTCGTTCACCAGCCCGTCCCACAGCGACATCGAAAGATCGAGCGTGGCGCGGGTCTGGTCGAACACCGCGATGTCGAGATTGGTGCCGTGGCTGACGCTGCCGGTATCGGGGGCGATCTCGCCGGTCAGCAGTTTCAAAAGCGTGGTCTTGCCGACACCATTGGCACCGACGAATGCGACGCGGTCGCCGCGCAACACGCGCAGATCGAAGCCCTTGATCAGTTGCCTGCCGCCATAGGCCTTGGCCAGACCCTTCGCCTCGATCACTTTCCTGCCCGAGGTGGTGCCGGCATCAAGCGCCAGCCCGGCGGTGCCCTGGCGGCGGATCATGGCGCCACGCTCGGCGCGCAGCGCGGCCAGCGCGCGCACCCGGCCCTGATTGCGCTTGCGCCGCGCCGAGATGCCTTCGACCGCCCAACGCGCCTCGGATTTGATCTTGCGTTCCAGCTTGTGGCGGGCGGCGTCTTCCTCGGCCCAGAGGGTGTCGCGCCAATCCTCGAAACCGTCGAAGCCGCGTTCCAGCCGCCGCACCTGACCGCGGTCGATCCACAGCACGCCGCGCGAGAGGCTGCGCAGAAAGCTGCGGTCGTGGCTGATCAGCACGAAGGCGGTGCGGGTTGCCGCCAGTTCCGCCTCCAGCCAGCCGATCGCCTGGATGTCGAGGTGGTTGGTCGGCTCGTCCAGCAGCATCAGTTCGGGCGCCTCGGCCAACAGCCTTGCCAGCGCGGCGCGGCGCCGTTCGCCGCCGCTGGCGGTTGCCACCGGGGCTCCGGGGTCGAAATGCAGCCCTTCGGCCACCATCGCGACCCGGTAGGCCTGATCTTCGCCAAGCGCCGCGGCGGCGAAATCGCCAAGTGTGGCGAAGGCGGAAAGGTCGGGATCCTGCTCCATATAGCCGACCGCGGCGCCCGGCGGCACCACGCGGGCGCCGCTGTCGGGTTCCACCAGCCCCGCCATCACCTTCATCAGCGTCGATTTGCCGGAACCGTTCCTGCCCACCAGCGCCAGCCTGTCGCCGGGCTGCACGACAAGGTCGAGCGCCTCGAACAGCGGGGTGCCGCCGAAGCCAAGCGAAATGTCGGAAAGCTGCAAAAGCGGTGCGCGTGCCATGCGCGGGGGCTAGCGGGCGGCGGGCGAAAGGTCAACGGGGCGCTTGCGGCGGGCGGTGGCGCCCTGGGCCGGGGCCGGGGCCTGCGCCGCGGCGGCCAGCGCCCGCAGCGCCCGCGCCCGGGCCGGCGGTATCGCGGCAATCTGCAGCGCGGTAAAGACGTGCAGCGTGTTCAGGCCCGGGTCAACCACGGCGTGGTCCGACACCCAGCCACCCATCGCCAGATAGCTGCGCAGCAAGGGGGGCAGCGCCAGCAGGGCCAGCTGCGGGTCGGGCCGGTGCGCCGCCAGCGCCTGCGCGTAGTGAAAGCGCAGTGGCGCCCTAGCCTCGGGCCGCCAGCGCGCGGGCGCAAGATGGCGATCTTTCAGCAGCGCGAAAGCGTCGCCGTAAGTTGCCAACTCGACGCCGCGAAACGACGAGCAGCCGAACAGCAGTTGCACCCCCGCGGCATCGACCAGCCGGGTCAGCGCCGCCCAGCCGAGCCGCAGGAGCTGGGGATGTGCGTGGCCAGGATGCAGGCAAAAGCGGCCGACCTCGGCAATCGGGCCGGGAAAGGCGGCCAGCCGGTGCAGGTCGTAGAACTGCGCCGAATAGCTGTCATTGATGCGGCTGCCATCGGGCAGCACCAGCAGCCTGAAACAGCCCACCAGCGCGCCGCTGTGCCTTTCGTGCAGCAGCACGTGCCGGCAGCGCGCGTCAAAGCTGTCGGCGTCGAGGCGGGCTTCCGCGCCGCCCAGTTGGGCAGCATCGGCGCCGGGATGAAACGCCAGCCAGCGCAGCTGCTGCGCGCGGGCGATATCTTCCGGGCCTTGGGCCAGTCGGGCGGTAAAAAGCCCGGCGCGCAAGTTCAGCATCTGATCGGCTCCTGGCGCTGGCAGGCGGGCTTTTGCGCCCTATATTGCAGCCAGCGGGGTGTTGCCATGACGATATGTCACGATCGCGACAGGCGAAAGGAGATGGGATGACCAAAGCACCCGACATGACCGATGCCGAATGGCGCGCCCGGCTTTCGCCGCTGGCCTATGAGGTCACCCGCCACGGCGCCACCGAACGACCCTTCAGCCACCCCGGTTTCGACCCCGGCCCCGGCACTTTCCGCTGCGTCTGTTGCGGCGCGGCGCTGTTCGAGACCGGGCAGAAGTTCGAATCGGGCTGCGGCTGGCCGGCGTTTTCGGCGCCCATGCCCGGCGCCCCGGTCGACGCGCGCAGCGACCGCAGCCACGGCATGATGCGCACCGAGGTGCGCTGTGCGGATTGTGAAGCGCATCTGGGGCATGTGTTCGATGACGGCCCCGGCCCAACGGGGCTGCGCTACTGCATCAACGGCGTGGCACTGGCGTTCGAGCCCGAGGCAGGCGCCGAATAAGGCGCCGGGTCAGTTGACGAACTGGCCGGGCAGGATGTTGCCGATATTGCCCATCATCTGCCGGATGAAGCCGATGCCCTTGATGTTGCTGTCGGTCACCCGGCGCGACAGCACCACCACCTGGCCGCGCTCCAGCCCGAATCGCTCGACGTTGGCGACCATGTCGGCGGTGGTGAAGCTGATCACCACCACCTGGCGGTCGATCTCTTGCGGCGGGCGGGCGCCGAGATACTTCCAGCGGCTGCCGACATAATACCAGTCGCCCCCAGCCAGAAGCCCCGAGGCGGAGGGTCTGCCGATGCTTTCGCCCACCTGCTGGCGCGTCGTGCTGCCCACCACGATCGTCGCAAGATCGGTCTCGGTCGGCACATAGCCGTGATTGCGGTAGACCGCCGAACAGCCCGCCGCCAGTGCGGCGCCGCCCAAGGCAAGCGCAAGCGCGCCGCGCCGCGTCACGGAACCAATGCTCACCTGAACCCCCTCTTGCCTTGTATCGCCAAGCCTCGTATCCCGATTACAGCAGACGCGCCCGCCCCTCAAGGACGCAGTGACCGCAAAGCTGACCGCCTGCGCGACCCCCGCAAGGATGACCATGACCGACGCGACCCTGCCCTTCAGCCATCCGCTGCGCCTTGCAGATCTGGCGCAGCGCAAGCCCACCCGCTTTGCGCTTGCCCCCGACGCGGCGGCGCGCGCGCGCATTGCCGCATGGGCCGATGCGCTGGAACTGCACGAACTGCGGCTGGCCGGCACGCTGACCCCCAAGGGCCGGCGCGACTGGCTGCTTGAGGCGGAACTGACCGCGCGCGTGGTGCAGCCCTGCGTCATCACCCTGGCGCCGGTGACCACCGTGATCGACGAACCCGTGCTGCGGCGCTATCTGGCCGAACTGCCCGCGCCCGCAGCGCCGGAAACCGAAATCCCCGAAGATACCGGCATCGAGCCGCTGCCCGAGGTGATCGACCTTGGCGCGGTGATGCTGGAGGCCTTCGAACTGGCGCTGCCGCTTTACCCGCGCGCGCCGGGTGCCGAACTGGGTGCGGTTGCAGTGACCGAAACCGGGCTGGCGCCGCTGCGCGACGAGGCGCCGCGCCCGTTTGCCGGGCTCGACAAGCTTTTGGGTGACAAGCGCGGGCAATAGCGGTGCTGCGGCAGGGCACCAAGAAACCACTTGCGCCCTGTCGCAAACGCAGTATGTTCCCGGCCTCGTTCGAATATTGGGTTCGCACCCGCTCCGCCTGCGGCGCCAGTGACGTTATCCCAGCAAAAGCAGGGCCCGACGCCCCCGAAACCCGAGGTTGAGACATGGCTGTCCCACAGAACCGAACCACCCGTTCGCGCCGCGACATGCGCCGCGCCCATGATGCGCTGGTTGCGGCGAACCCCGCCGAATGCCCGAACTGCGGCGAACTGAAGCGCCCGCACCACGTTTGCAGCGCCTGCGGCCATTACGACAGCCGCGAAGTCATCGCGCAGGCGGCCGAAGCCGATCTGGACGACGACGCGGCGTAAGCCCGTCGGTCGCTCGCAGATCATGCCATCTGTGCAGGACCAGCCATCTGAGCCCCGGGAACCCGCCGCTGCGGGTAGTGCCGTGATTTCAGTTGATGCCATGGGCGGGGATCACGGCGCCGGTGCCGTGGTCGCCGGTCTGGCCATTGCTGCTGCCGATAACCCCGACGCGCGCTTCATTCTGCACGGCCCCGAGGCCGAATTGCGACCCCTGATCGCGCGCCAGCCCGGGCTTGCCGGGCGCTGCGTGCTGCGCCATGCCGCCGGTGTGGTGACGATGACCGACAAGCCCAGCCAGGTGATGCGCTCGGGCCAGGCCACCTCGATGTGGTCGGCGATTGAATCGGTGCGCGCCGGCGAGGCGACCGTGGCGGTGTCGTGCGGCAATACCGGCGCGCTGATGGCGGTTGCGATGATCCGGCTGCGCAAGCTGCCGGGCGTGAACCGCCCCGCGATCGCCTGTTTCTGGCCCTCGCACAACCCGTCCGGCTTCAACGTCATGCTCGACGTCGGCGCCGACATCAAGGCCGAGGCCAGCGACCTGCTGCAATACGCGCTGATGGGCAGTTCATACGCGCGCAACGCGCTGGGGCTGGTGCGGCCGCGCGTGGGGCTGCTGAACGTCGGCACCGAAGAGCACAAGGGCCGCGCCGAGCTGAAGGCCGCGCATGAGCTGATCGGCGCCGCGACCGAGGCCGGGGCGTTCGATTATGTCGGCTTCGTCGAAGGCGGCGATCTGCCCGCGGCACGCGTCGATGTGATCGTGACCGACGGCTTCACCGGCAATATCGCGCTGAAGACCGGCGAGGGCACCGCGAAACTGGCGGGACAATTGTTGCGTGAAACCTTCAAGTCCACATGGATCGCGCGCGTCGCCGGGCTGCTGGGGCTGCGCGCGCTGAGGCGCCTGCAGGCGCGCATCGACCCGCGCCACGTCAATGGCGGCGTCTTTCTTGGGCTGAACGGCACCGTGGTGAAATCGCACGGATCCGCCGATGCCACCGGCGTTGCGGCGGCGTTGCGGCTGGCGTGCCAGCTTGCACAGGCCGGGTTTCAGGACCGTCTGGCGGCGCGGGTTGCCTCGGCGGCGCATCGGGCGCAGGATGACGCCGTCAAAATGGCACAGAACGGGAGCCCTTCATGACATTGCGTGCCGTCGTGCGGGGCGTCGGGCATTATCTGCCTGCGCGCGTGATGGAAAATTCCGAATTCGAGGCACATCTGGAGACCAGCGACGAATGGATTCGCTCGCGTTCCGGCATCGAGCGGCGCCATATCGCCGCCGCGGGCGAAACCACCTCGCAGATGGCGACCCGCGCCGCCGAGGCGGCGCTGGCCGATGCCGGCATGGAGGCAAGCGCGCTTGACGCGATCGTCGTGGCAACCTCGACGCCGGATCTGACCTTCCCCTCGGTCGCCACCATGGTGCAGGCCGGGTTGGGCACGTCGCAGGGCTTTGCCTTCGACGTGCAGGCGGTCTGCGCCGGTTTCGTCTTCGGGCTGGCCAATGCCAACGCGCTGATTCTTTCGGGTCAGGCGCGCCGCGTGCTGGTGATCGGCGCCGAAACCTTCTCGCGCATCCTCGACTGGAACGACCGCTCGACCTGCGTGCTGTTCGGCGATGGCGCCGGGGCGCTGGTGCTGGAGGCCGAAGAGGGCAGCGGCACCGCCGCCGACCGCGGCATCCTGGCCACCGACCTGCATTCCGACGGTCGCCACCGCGATCTGCTGTATGTCGATGGCGGGCCCTCGTCTACCGGCACGGCCGGGGTGCTGCGCATGCAGGGCAATGCCGTATTCCGCCATGCCGTTGAAAAACTGGCCGATTCGGCCGAGGCCGCGCTGGAAAAGGCGGGGCTGAACGACGGCGATGTGGATTGGATCGTGCCGCATCAGGCCAATCTGCGCATCATTGCCGCCACCGCGCAGCGCATGCAGGTGCCGATGGAACGGGTGGTGGTCACGGTGCAGGACCACGGCAACACCTCGGCCGCCTCGATCCCGCTGGCGTTGTCGGTGGGCTGCGCACGCGGCCAGATCAAGCGCGGCGACCTGATCGTGACCGAAGCGATCGGCGGCGGCCTGGCCTGGGGCGCGGTGGTGCTGCGCTGGTAGGCACGGCCCGGCAGATCGCCCCGCAAGCCCTTGATGGCAAACCATTGCTGTTGACTAAGCCCGCAGAAGCGCACATCCTGCCCAAAACATCCGGGGGGGACCGCATGAGTGACAAGACCCTGACGCGAATGGACCTGTCCGAGGCCGTGTTCCGTGAAGTCGGCCTTTCGCGCAACGAATCCGCACAGCTTGTGGAAAGCGTGCTGACGCTGATCTCCGATGCGCTGGTGCGCGGCGAGACGGTGAAGATTTCATCCTTCGGCACCTTCTCGGTGCGCGACAAGACCTCGCGCATGGGGCGCAACCCCAAGACCGGCGAAGAGGTGCCGATAAGCCCGCGCCGGGTGCTGTCGTTCCGGCCCTCGCATCTGATGAAAGACCGCGTGGCAGCGGGCAACAAGGGCTGAAAGGGGGGCCGCGCGCAGTGACGAAAGCGGCCGAAGCCTTCCGCACGATTTCCGAAGTGGCCGATGCGCTGGGGGTGCAGGCGCATGTGCTGCGCTTTTGGGAAAGCAAGTTTCCGCAGGTGAAGCCGGTCAAGCGCGCCGGCGGGCGGCGCTACTACCGGCCTGCCGATGTGGCGCTGCTGCACGGCATCCGCACGCTGCTGCACGACCAGGGCATCACGATTCGCGGCGTGCAGAAAATCTTGCACGAACAGGGCGCGCGACGGGTGGCGGAACTGGCGGCAAGCGGCACCCGCGGCGAGGCGGCAGCCCCTGCCGCCCCAACCCCCGAGCCTGCGCCCGCCGCCATCCATGCGGCGGCAAACGTGGCGACGCCGCCGCAAGACGCCGGCGAGGCGCCGATGCTGTTCGACGCGTTGCCCGAACAGGCCTCCGCCGCGGTCGTTGCGCTGCGTCCGAAACCGGGCGCCGGCGCAGCAATGGCCGCCGAACCGCCGCGCATTGCCACCAGGCTGCGCGCCCTGCAGCACCCGCCCGCCGACCGCGAGGCGCTGGCCCGGCTGCAGCAGCGGCTGCATCTGCTGCGCGCCCGCCTTGCCAGCCAGGCCGGCGCCTGAGCCAGCCCGAAGCCACGCCCCAAAGATGCGTTTTGTCGCTTGCCCCCGCCGCCAACTTCGCTCTATATGCGCCTCGTCGGGCCGTGGCGCAGCCTGGTTAGCGCGTCCGTCTGGGGGGCGGAAGGTCGAGAGTTCAAATCTCTCCGGCCCGACCATTACCCAAAACGCCCATCGCCCAAGCGGCGGTGGGCGTTGGCATTTCTGGCCCCTGCGCCGGCCAATTCGTGCCCGCGCAAGCGGCATGGCGGGTGTGGGGCTCCGACCACCCGAAGGGGGCGCGCGATGACCAACGGAGTTCTTCCCGACCACGTCTTGCGCGCCATGATCGCGCGTGGCGAAATTGCCGCCACGCCGCCGGTGTTGCCCGAACAATTGCAGCCCGCCAGCCTGGATCTGCGTCTGGGGCATGTCGCCTACCGGCTGCGCGCCTCGTTTCTGGTCGGCAAGGGCAACCGCGTCGCGGCGCGGCTGCCCGAGTTCGAGATGCACCGGATGGATCTATCCGACGGCGCGGTGCTGGAAAAAGGCTGCGTCTATCTGGTGCCGCTGCTGGAATCGCTGGACCTGCCCGCGGGCATCACCGCGGTCGCCAATGCCAAAAGCTCGACCGGGCGGCTTGACCTGTTGACCCGCCTTGTCACCGATGGCGGCACCGAATTCGACCGCATCCCCGAGGGTTACAGCGGCCCGCTTTACGCCGAGATCTGCCCGCGCTCGTTTTCGGTGCTGGTGCGCCCCGGCATGCGGCTGAATCAGATCCGATTTCGCGCGGGGCGGGCGGTGCTGGATGACGCCGAACTGGCCCGCCTACACGCCGAGGAATCGCTGGTCAACGGCGCGCCGCTGATCGACGGCGGGCTTGGCTTTTCGGTCGATCTGCGCCCCGGATCCGGCGATCTGCTGGGTTACCGCGCCAAGCCGCATACCGGCGTGATCGACCTCGACCGTATCGCATATTACCCCGCCAGCGATTTCTGGGAGGAAATCCGTTCGAACGAAGGCCGCATCATCCTGGACCCCGGCGCCTTCTACATTCTGGCATCGCGCGAGGCGGTGACGATCCCACCCGACCACGCCGCCGAAATGGCGCCCTATCTGGCGATGGTGGGCGAGTTCCGCGTGCATTACGCGGGCTTTTTCGACCCCGGTTTCGGCCATGGCGCAGCCGGCGGCCAGGGTTCGCGCGGCGTGCTGGAGGTGCGCTGCCACGAGGCGCCCTTTGTGCTTGAACACGCGCAGGTCGTCGGAAGGCTGGTCTATGAACGCATGGCGGCCGAGCCCGAACGGCTTTACGGCGCCGGCATCG